>Ga0187892_10003155_pt1 | contig 30776 bp, 28 predicted proteins | sample MA1701073metaG_FD_139345 | JGI IMG/M metagenome (GOLD analysis project Ga0187892, IMG submission 139345) | Bio-ooze microbial communities from a basaltic lava cave in the Kipuka Kanohina Cave System on the Island of Hawaii, USA - MA170107-3 metaG ...
AGGCTGGATGTCTTTATTTTTCTGCCCCTCTTTTTCTGTCAGGCTTTTGCTTCGTCAAGTACTTGCACAGGTCGAAATCTTCGACCTGTGCAAGTACAAAAGAGCCTGACAAAAAAAGGGGGGCAGAAAAAATAGGAATGAGGCTGGATGTCTTTATTTTTCTGCCCCTCTTTTTCTGTCAGGCTTTTGCTTCGTCAGGTACTTGCACAGGTCGAAATCTTTTGGCGCCGAAAATTCTTTTCAACGTTTAACCAGCCAGCCGAGTATTTGTAGTCGAGCAGGCGAGGAGGACAACCTTAAGTGCCGGGCGAAACGATGGAAATCGCGCTGATGGCTGACAAAATACGACTGGTTGATGAAACCGACGACGATCCGATTGCCGGGCTGATCCGGCGCGCCAAATCGGGCGACAACACAGCCTTCGATCAAATCATCATCAGCCACCAGCGGCGGGTGATTGCGCTGGCGTGGCGAATGCTCGGCAACCCGGAAGACGCGCGCGATGCGGCGCAGGAAACTTTCCTGCGAGTCTACAAACATCTGAACCGGTTCGACCCGGCGCAGGATTTCTCCGGCTGGCTCTACCGGATCGCCGTCAACGTCTGCCGCGACCTGGCTCGCAAACGCCGAAACAACCAGGCTTCGCTCGAAGCTGAAATCGAGGCGGGTAAGATCGCGGAACCGATCAGCCCGCACAACACCGAAGCGGCGGCGTTGATTGCGCAGGAGCAAGCGATCCTGCGACGCGCGCTCGCCACGCTGTCTGAAAAAGAACGAGCGGCGATTGTCTTGCGCGACCTGGAAGGCTTGCCGACCGAAGAGGTGGCCAGGATTCTGGGATCAAGTCCAACCACCGTCAGGTCGCAAATCAGTTCGGCGCGAGTGAAGATCAAGGCGTTCCGCGAGCGATTTCTGAGGCGCGGAATGAAATAGGAAAAGAAACGTACCGCAGACTGTCTAGTCTGCGGAGGCTTCCTTCATTCGATCATTTTCGAGGAGTGGGAGCCTTCAGGGAAGGAGCCCTGGTTGCCTGTGAGTTGTTCAGTGATGAAGCCCCCGCAGACTAGACAGTCTGCGGTACGTTGCGCGGTGAATCCATTGCTCCTCCAGGATTCTTTTTCTTGAAGGTTGTAGTTTTTGGGAAATGAGGCCCAATTATGCGATGCGCACAAGCTGAAAAACTGATTCCGCTTTACGCCGGAGACGATCTGCCGGTCGAGCAGACCGTCGGGTTGCGCGGCCATCTTGAGTCCTGCGCGCAGTGCCAGCGACTCCTCGTGGAGCTTGAAGCGAGCCGCAACTGGCTGATCAATTTCGCCGCGCCGGAGTTTGACGAGGCGACGCTGGCTGGAATGCGCGACGCCGTGTTGGGAGAGATCGGTCGAACCGAAAAACGACCGCGATTGGTCGAATGGATTTTGCCGAGTTGGAATCCGCGATTCGCTTTCGTGGCGGCAACAGCGTTGCTCCTGCTGATCGCGGCTTGGGGAACTTTCGTTTACCGGCGTCAACTATCGCGCCCTGCCAATCTCGACCAAACAACGGCGAATAAAAACAAGGGCCGAGACAAAGTTGAATCGCCCCAAACTGTCTCGCCAGACAATGATCAACAGAGCAACGACTACAGGATCGCAGGCGAAGCCCTGCGCCAGCGCAAACACGGACGCAAACCAATCAAGCCTGATTCGAGTCTGCTGTCGCGAGTTGAGATTCAACCAGTCGAGCCTGATTCGGTCGCTCAATCTCCAACGGTGCCCGAGCCAGCGCTTGATCAATCAGTCAGCGCCGGTTCGACGCAGACGGATTTGGCTGTGAATCGGAATACGCTGCGGATCGAGATTCAAACCGCCGATCCGAACATCCGCATCATCTGGTTCGCGCCGAAGTCCGGCACTTCACCAACAATTACACCGAACACCAAATAGGAGACGATTATGTTAATCAGAACAACCAAGCTGGTTGCGCTCATCGCTTGTTTGCTTTTGCTTACGCTGACGGCTTTTGCGCAGCAGAACCAAACTCAGAACAAGCAGAGTGATCCACAGTGGGTAGATTTCTCAGGATTTAAAGGGAAGATATTCGACATCAAACACCGTGATCCAGTGGAGTTAGTCCAAGTGCTCGCCCCATTAGGCAGCGGATTCAAAGGAGCGACAATTCAGGCTAACAGAGACTATAAAACCCTGACCGTCCGGGATTTCCCTGAAAACATTGCGGTGATAGAAGAAGCAATAAAACGATTGGATACGCCACTGCCGCCGAAGCCTTTACGTCCGATGTCTCCCAACATTGAAATTACCGCCTATATCCTCATTGCTTCCAATAACGAGGTCTCCGGCAATCAGGTACCGCCACAATTGAAGGATGTGATTGCGCAATTACAGACGACACTCAGTTACAAAAGTTATCAGTTGCTGACCCCGATCTCGCAACGCGTCAAGCTTGATAGCTCAGGAATAAGCAGCACTGGAGCCACCACGTGGATAGAAAAAGACTTTTCAGCGCGGTACAGGTTTCAAATCAATCGGGTTTATTCGGAAAAATTCTCTGACGATAACTCCGTCGTTGCTCTCGATGATCTCGTTTTTTCTCTCGGAGGAGACTCACCGGCGGATCAAACACAAATCGGCGGCGCTGATATCCGAACCAAATTGAATATCCGCGATGGTGAGAAACTCGTCGTCGGGACTGCCAGCCTGAAAGATAAAGCGCTGATCCTGGTTTTGACCGCGAAGGTGATCAAATAATGAACTGACTTCGATCTACCTCAACCCAATCCGAACACACAGCGGGGCGGAAATTGAATCCGCCCCTTTCTCTTTTCACATGCCGCCCATTGCGGTATAACAGCCGCGCGCATTCACAATCTTTCAACGTAACGGCATGGCCTGGGTGCGGTACGGGGAGCGTCAGCGACCTGAGCTTCGATCAAACGGCCTCTTGCCGAGGTTCAGGTCGCTGACGCTCCCCGTACCGCACCCAGGCCGAACCATTGCCTTTCACTTCAACCAAGAGGCCGAATGATGAAACTCGTGATGGCGAACTTCGCTTTGCTCCTGATCCCAATCTGCGTCTGCGCCACGACGTTCACTCAGAACTCGAATCAACCGTCGAACCAGCCGGCGCCAATGCCGCTATGGACTGAAGGTGCGCCGGGCACAAAAGGCAATCAACCCGAAGATATTCCCAGCATTCAGCTTTACCAGCCGTCCGCGGACAAAGCCACGGGCGCGGCCATCGTCGTCTGCCCCGGCGGTGGTTATCGCGCGCTGGCGCCGCACGAAGGGCACGACATTGCGGTCTGGCTCAACGGCGTCGGTGTGACCGCAGTCGTTTTGAAATACCGGTTGGGACCGAAATACCAGCATCCGGTGATGATGCAGGACGCGCTCCGCGCCATCCGCACCGTCCGCGCGAAGGCCGCCGAATGGAAGATTGATCCGAACCGCGTCGGCATTATGGGCTTTTCGGCGGGCGGACACTTGGCTTCGACGGCTGCTACTCACTTCGACGCGGGCGATCCGAACGCGAGCGATCCGATTGAGAAAATGAGCAGCCGCCCCGACGTGGCGATCCTCTGCTACCCGGTCATCACGATGACCGACCCGTTCGCGCACAAAGGCTCGCGCAAAAATCTGCTCGGCGACAATCCGTCGCAACAGTTGATTGACCTGATGTCGAATGAGAAGCAGGTCACTGAGAAGACTCCGCCGACCTTCTTCTTCCACACCGAAGACGACGCGGGCGTGCCAGTGGAAAACAGCCTGCTGTTCGCCGCCGCGCTGCGGCAGAAGAAAGTGCCGTATGAGTTGCATGTTTACGAACACGGGCGGCACGGCGTGGGCTTGGCGGCGAACGATCCGGCGTTGAACAGTTGGCCGAAGCTGTTGGAGAATTGGCTGCGTTCCCGCAAATTCGTCAAATAACATCCAGGAAAAACCACAAGGAGAACTTATGCATGAAGAATTGATGGGCTTGTTGCCGTCCGCGCCGGAAGTCACGCGGCGTAAATTCGTCGTCACATCGCTCAGCGCGGGTTTCGCGCTCGCGGTTCACCCGATCCAATCACAGACGACGATCACCACCGACACCAACGGCATTGTCGCGGGCGAAGTGAAAATCCCCGTGAAAGACGGCGAGATTCCCGCTTACCGCACAGCGCCTGCGAAAGGCAGGAATTTTCCAACCGTGCTGGTCGTCCAGGAAATTTTCGGCGTCCACGAACACATCAAGGACGTGTGCCGGCGCTTCGCCAAAGCAGGCTACCTGGCCATCGCGCCGGAGATGTATGCGCGACAGGGCGATGTCTCAAAGATGACCAATTTCAATGACATTATTCAAAAGGTCGTCTCCAAAGTCCCCGACGCCCAGGTGATGTCCGACCTCGACGCAGCGGTCGCGTGGGCGAAGAAGAACAACGGAAACACTGCGAAGCTCGCCGTCACCGGCTTCTGCTGGGGCGGGCGCATTGTGTGGCTCTACGCTGCGCACAACCCGAACTTGAAAGCCGGGGTTGCGTGGTATGGCAGGCTGGTCGGCGCCCCAAACGAGTTGCAACCGAAACATCCGATTGACGTGGTCAAGGATTTGAAAACCCCGGTGCTCGGCCTTTACGGAGGCGCCGACACGGGCATCCCGAACGACACGGTCGATCAAATGCAGAAGGCTCTCAAAGAAGCCAACAAGCCTTCTGAGATCAAGCTCTACCCTGACACGCCGCACGGTTTCCACGCCGACTACCGTCCAACCTATCGCAAAGAACAGGCGCAGGACGGATGGAACCTGCTGCTCGCCTGGTTCAAGAAGAACGGCGCCGCATAAACGATTGCGGATTGCGGATTGCGGATTGCGGATTGGACTGACGATCCGCTCTTTGCAATCCGCAATCTCAAATCTCAAATCTCAGATTCAAAATATGGCTTACGCCCACAAAATCACCGGAAATCACCCGATCAAGCTGAAAGATTTCGATCCCGAAGACGACCGAGGACTCACCCGCGAAGAAGGCGAAGAGAAGCTGGCCAAGTTGTGCGCCGAGCTGACGCGGTTGCAGGAACTGCTTTACGCCGCCAGCGACCACGCCGTGCTGGTCGCGCTGCAAGGCCGCGACACCAGCGGCAAAGACGGCACGATCAAAACCGTGATGGGGCCGCTCAATTCGCTCGGCTGCAACGTCGCGTCGTTCAAAGTCCCCACGGAGAAAGAACTGGCGCACGACTTCCTCTGGCGCGTGCATCAGCAAACTCCGGGCAAAGGCGAGATCACCATCTTCAACCGCTCGCATTACGAGGATGTGCTGGTCGTTCGCGTGCACAACCTCGCGCCTCAAAGCGTCTGGCGCAAAAGTTACGATCACATCAACGCATTCGAGAAACTGCTGGCCGATTCGGGCGCGGTCATCCTGAAGTTCTACCTGCACATCAGCAAGAAGGAGCAGGAAAAACGCTTGCTCGAACGCGAGCAGGATCGCACGAAATACTGGAAGCTTTCGGCCGGCGATTGGAAAGAGCGCGAATACTGGAACGCTTACACGCGGGCTTACGAGGACGCGATCAACCGGTGCAGCGCGCCGCACGCTCCGTGGTTCATTGTTCCGGCGAACAAGAAATGGTTTCGCAACCTGGCTGTGGCTGAAGCGGTAGTCAACGCGCTGAAGCCGTTCGAGAAGGCGTGGCTGAAGAAGATGGATGAGATCGGGGAGAAGGCGAAGGCAGAGATCGAGGAGTTCCGTAGCCGTCTACGCAAATGAAAGTTTTGGCAATTTTTGACAGTATTTGCCATAACAGTTAGACTCTGCTCCGAGGAGATTTTCCGTTATGGCGACAATGAACATTTCACTGCCCGACCCGTTGCGGGTTTTCGTTGAAGAGCAGGTGGCTGTCAGCGGTTACAGCACCGTAAGTGAATATTTTCGGGAGTTGGTCCGCGCCGACCAGAAGCGTAAGGCCGCAGAACGTCTTGAATCGCTCTTGCTGGAAGGCCTGGACTCCGGTCCAGCAAAACCTTTGACCAAAACCGACCTGGATGAAGTGAAGCGAGTGGTGCGGGAGCGGATCGCGAAGAGAAAAAGCGTGAAAAGAAAGAAGAGAGCATGAACGTCATCCGCCGCGACAAGGCGCTCGAAGATTTGGAAGATAAGCCTACAGATGCCTCAGAAACGAACCCGGATTGTTGAGAAACGCCCGCGTCAGTGAAACATGCTCGACATCCTCGTAACTCACTTCCCTGACCGGATGCGAGTCGAAGCTGAAGATCGCCGCATCGGGATAAGCCATCAGGATCGGCGAATGCGTGGCGATGATGAATTGCGCGTTCTCGCCAACCATCTCCTTCAACATCGAGAGCAAAGCCAGTTGCCGTTGCGGCGAGAGCGGAGCTTCGGGTTCGTCCATCAGATATAAGCCACCGGGCACGAAGCGCGATTGGAACAGTTTCAAAAAACTCTCGCCGTGCGAATTGGCGTCGAGGTTCTCGCCGTATCTTTCGATCAGCGCCTGCCGCTGACCGAGCGCCGCGCCTTTGGCCAACCCCAGCGCGTGTCCGGTGTACTCCTGGTCGAAGCTGTCCGCGATCTCTTTCAATTCCGCCTGCATCGTCTGCAAGCGGCGCGCGAAATTAAAGAAGTCTTCGGCGCGCAGGAAGAAACCGCGATGCGTTTTTTGCCGCCATGCGAACTTCAACTGCCTGCCCAGCGCCCGCGCATGATCGAGCGTCTGGTCGCGCTCAATGTCATCGCCGCCGACCGCGACCATGCTCAGCCCAGCCGCAATCGCTTCGAGCAGAGTTGATTTGCCCGAACCGTTTTCGCCCACGAAGAAAGTCACAGGCGAAGTGAATTCGATCTGATCGAAGTTTTTGATGAGCGGCAGGTTGAACGGAAAGCCCGATTGTTTCTTCGCCGCCGGTTTCAAGCTGATTGATTGCAATTGGATCATAAATCTCGAAAAGTCCGTCCGCGCGCGGGCGCGGGTTGTAATGCCGGTGAGGTCTTGATACGCTCCTGCCCTCGTTTTTTCATCTCCACGATACAAGGCGGAAAGGTTCAAGGTAAAGCAATACCACACCTGCTCTCATCGAATGAATCATCTCAAAAATCGTTCTCTCGCTGTAGTCCGTTCAAAAATCGAATGGCTGGCTGGCAGACTCTCCCGCGTAACCTCGTCGGGAGAACTGATCCCCGAAATTGACGGACTGCGCTTCATCGCCATCTCGACGGTCATTTTCCATCACCTGCTGGCAATGTTTTTATCCAACAGCGGCCGCAGCCCCGAAGTCCGCACGACGGCGGAATGGTTCACAGCCGCCGAACAATCCTGGCTGGTCATTCCAGCATACTGCGGGCATTTCGGCGTCCATCTGTTTTTCGTCATCAGCGGATTCATCCTGGCATTGCCTTTTGCGAAACGCGCTTTCAATCAATTGCCCGCGCCCGGACTGAAATCGTATTACCTGCGCCGCCTGACGCGCATCGAGCCGCCCTACGCGCTCTGCCTGATCGTAGTCTTCCTGATTCATTGGGAACAAACCGGCGAAGGGTTGCAGCTTGTTCCGAATCTGATCGCCAGTATGTTTTATTCGCATAACCTGGTCTACGGGCGCGAGAGCCTGATCAACGGCGTGACGTGGTCGCTGGAGATCGAGATTCAGTTTTATCTGCTGACGCCGCTACTGGTTTACGTCTTCAGGCTGCGCAATGCCGTAGCGCGGCGCGCGTTACTCGTATCGCTGATCGTTGGCTTCGGCCTGCTGTCGCAATGGTTCATCTATCCTTCCGGCTCGGCGCGGCTGTGTCTGACACTGCTCAACTTCGCGCATTACTTCCTGACCGGATTCCTGCTTGCCGATCTTTACCTCGCCGGGCGATTGCGCAACCAGAAAAAACTATTTTCGTGGGACGTGGTCACGGTTGCGGCGGCGGCGGCGATCTTCGCCGTGCTGAGTCGTTTCGGACACTTCTATTTCCTGCTGCCGCTCCTGATCGGATTGCTTTACACGGGTTTCTTTCTCGGACGGCTGTCGAACGCGTTGGTGAGAATGCGCTGGATAGTGGTCATCGGCGGGATGTGTTACACGATTTACCTTTACCACATCCTGATCATCTCGAACGTCATGACGAAGACCATTCCGTTCGCTTCGATCACCAGGCCGTTCAATCTCGATTTTGCGATCCAGTGTTTGATGATCCTGCCTGTGGTCTTCGTGATCTGCGGCGGGCTTTTTGTTTACACCGAAAAACCGTTTATGCGATGGAGTCTTTCGCCGCGCCCGGCAAAAGTTCCGGAGGCGGCGCAGGCTACGGCTGGTGACTAATCCATTTCGTCATCAGATAGCGGTCGTGTTCTTTGAATCCGAATTTGCGGTAGACCTGCTGAGCGTTCGTGTTATGCCGTTCGACTTCCAGGTGCAACGCTCGCACGCCGCTCTCGGCGCAGACAGCGCAGAGGAATTCAAGCGCAGATTTGCCGATTCCCTTCCCGCGATATTCGTCGCGCAGATAGATTTCATCAACAAAAGCGTCGCGCCCGTGAAATTCCAGGCTGTAGCCAAACGTCAACGCAGCGTAACCGGCGATTTCGCCCTCTTCCAAAATCAAAAACACGCAGCCCAGGTCGGATTTGTGAATGAGGCCGTGCAGCGCGCGGCGGGCGGCGGGTTCATCGAAACGCAATCCATCCTGCGCGTAAAACTCGCGCATCATCGCCAGCAACGTCTCGATGTCGCTGTCATCGGCGGGTCTGAAAACTGTCTGCTTCATTTCACAAATTGAGCGAGTAAACCGTCGGGCTTGATGATCGGTTTCAAGACTGAATACGGGACGACGACTTCGTGTTCGCCCACGGCGTATGCGCCGACCTGGTAGCGGTCGAAGGTGATCTTCAATCCCGCGGGCGTGATGTTCCAGCTATGAAAGTTCTCCGGCTTGGCGGCGGCGCCGGTCTCAGCGTCGCTCACAGTCTTCACTTTGTTCAATTCCCTGATGGCGTAATCGGAAATGACCTTCAGATAATTCGATTTCGGCAGGAACAGGTCGGACAGGTTGGCGACCGCGTTGCGGTTCAGGTCGTAGGTGAACGAAGCGGTCGTCGTGTTCGGATGCGCGCCGCCCGTGTATTCGGAGAAGTAAAACAGCAGGCTGATGAAATCTTTGTTTGCCACCAGAACTTCGTAACCGACATCCATCGAGTTCCCTTGCGTCGGTGACGTAGGCGCCTGTTCCTTGCCGGACTTTGCGGCAAGAGCGGCGTCCTCACGCGCCATCTCATCAACCGCCTTCTTGAACTCGCCGGTGCGCTGCGCGACAAAAGCAGCGACCGCCTGGTTGAACTTCCCGGTTCGTGTGGCGTCTTCTCCGGCAAGCTGCGGCGCGGTCGTCTCAACCTCCAAACGCAATTTCCTGTCGGCGCTCTTCTGTTTCTTCTCGTCGAGCTTCAATCCGCCCAGATCATGTCGAAGCTCTCGCAAATCGAACGGCAATTGCTGCTTGTCTTTTGCGTTTGTCCATACGCCGGAAAACTTCAGATGTCTGTCGCCATTCGCGCTCACGCCATCTAGCTTGCCTTTGAACTCGCCGGTCTTCTGCTCGGCGCCGGTCTCGAAGTTCTGGGTTGTTTCCGTTAATGTGGCGGCGCCGTCTTTGTCAATCCGGCCTGCGAGCGAGAGGGTCTTCTCGGCGACGTTGAACGCTCCCGCCCGGTCGTAAAAATAACCACCGGTCAGCTTGTCGCCTTTGCGTTCGAGCGCCATCCGGATGTTGAGCCTCCCATCCATCGCGCCAACGAACGTCGCTTTGAACTCGGCGGGAGCGGCGACGACGACTTCTTGAGTTGGCGACGGTTGCGCTTGCGAGCTGGCTTGCGGGCTTGGCTGTGTATTCAGGCCAAGCTGCGTCGGCTCGCTCTTGCAGGCTTGTAAGGCAAAAGCGAGCAACGCAACAGTCAGTTGGACGCCTCTCTTTTTAGTCATCATAATTCCTCATCAACTTGTCACGGCTACTCACCAGCCAAGCGCCTCCGGAGCTTTCGCAAACAGTTGTTTCAGTTCATCTATCAATTGGCGCTGGCGTTTCATCTCCGCCCACACGGTGGGATGTTGGCGCCCCTTGAGAAAACTGATGAGATCGTCCAGATCAGGTTGCGACGCGCCTTCATCACGCCTTTTGACGTATTCACCAAGCAACGCGCGGTAATCGCGGTACGCGGCGCGGCGCGCCCTCAACAAATTCCCGCGCTTATTCAAGCCGAGAATCTCAATCGTGTACTGCGCCCTTTGATACCTCTTTGAGTTTTTCCGCCCTCGCGGCAGAAGTTCGCCGGTCTCAAAATCCAGATCCATCATTGTCAATCCATCTTCGCCGCAAGGGTCAATAAAGACCATCTGGCCTGGTGTGGGCGGCGTGACCAGCGCGCGCGGATTGCGCGTCACTTCCGTAAACTGGCCTGTGACGACGGCAAAGACTGCAAAATGGTTGTTCTTGCGCCCATTGCAAGGGCCGCAGGCGAAAACATAATTCGCCCAAACGAACACGAATTCGGGATACGAATCTTTTGGCCAGATGTGCTCCACTTCGTCGGCCATTGAATCTTCGCAGTAAACGCAGCGCACCACGCCGCAACACATCATCCCCAGGAACTCACGCACCACGCGGAAAACCGCGTTGTCAGGCCGGTTCCGCCGCGCGAACCGCTCTTTGGCCACTGATATTCTCGCAGCGTAATCAGCCAGATCATCAATTTCGCGCTGCCACGACCGCAACTTCCCGTCGGCTCCTGGCGGCAATTCGATGCGGCGCAGTTGAATCATCGTGATTCCTCACAACTATTCAGACAAGACATGCGAGTCGGTAGACAAGAGGACACGTAATTGGGCCTGCTCCTCACGCTCTTTACCATTTAGCTTTCCACGCAACGACTTGCGATTCAGTTCAGCCAGCCGCGCCAGCAGTTTCTGTGACTCGTCCGACCTGGCCACATCCTGCCCGAACAGTTCCGTGCCATAAGCGTCGAGCACGTCTCCATAGAGCAAACGATTCAAAGCCGTACCGGTTACTTGCGCGGCGGCTTCACCGCTGCCTGGCTTCGGCAAACGCCAGACTGTCCCCACATCGGCGGCCTGACAGATCAACGGGCTGTGCGTAGTGACGATGAATTGCAGATTGGGGAAATGTTCGCGGAACCAGAGGCCGATGCGCCGCTGCCAGGTCGGGTGCAGATGCGCGTCAATCTCATCAATCAACACGACACCGGGCGCAATGATCTTCGATGAAGTTTCAGGCTCGAAGATGCGATCCGGTCCGTAGGACTGCGCCATCTGTCGAATCAGCTCGAAGGTCAGACTCAGAATCGAGCGATAGCCATCACTCAACTCTTCGACACGCAGTTGATTACCTTCGCCATCAACGAAAAAGACGCCCTTCGAAGTGATCTCGGTCAATTGCGCATGATGTGGCAGAAAGCCTTCCTGATTAACAAACTTGATGATGCAATTCAGTAAGGCGCCTTCCGGCTTTTGTTCCAACTGCTTGAACTTTAACTCCTGCAACCATTTCAGACATTCGGTCAGCGCCACGTTTTCACCGAAGATAGTCAAAAGCGCGGCCAGACGCGGATTCGTGGAGAAAATCTTTTCGATCTCTTGTTCACCACCTGAGAAACGTCGGAAGGGACCGTAGGCTGCGCGAAACCATCCCTGCCAGTGTTTCCAGAGATTGTGGTTCGGATTAAAGCCGCCTGTGTTTTCGAGTCTGACAGTTCCATTGGTTTCGCGCGAAAACTCGACCCCGAACGTGGGCTGCGCTCCTGGCGTAACCGCCGCGAAGACAAGCTGGGGATCAAACTGAGGATTATGCCCCACCTCCAACTCAATGCGACCTTGATCTTCTCCTTTTCGCAACCAGTCGTTCCAATCCTGCCTTAGCGCAGCAGCTTCATCCGCTCCGACAAATGCCAAGGCGATTGCTCGGAGAAACGTTGATTTACCGGAACCGTTGTCTCCGATCACAACGTGCCAGCCAGCCTCGCTGCCCTTGGGGATTTCCCAATCCAGCTTAGTGATTGAGCGGACGTTCTCGACCTGTGCTCTGCGCAAATACATTGTTGCTTTCTCCTCACATCACCGGCCCGACCCGCCACGGCACGAACTCCTTGTGGCCGAGCATCTCGCTCTTCGTCCGCTCGCCCGAAGCCACGCGGCGGAGCAGATCGAAAATCCTCCGGCCCACGTCCTGAATCGTCTCCTTGCCGTCAACGATCACACCGGCGTTGACGTCAATGTTGTCTTCCATCACGCGGGCGATGCGCGAGTTGGTCGAGATTTTGATCACCGGAACAACTGGGAAGCCGATGCCAGTGCCGCGCCCCGTCGTGAAGCAGATCAGGTTCGCCCCGCCCGCCGCGATGCCCGTGAGCGAGACCGGGTCGTAGCCGGGCGTGTTCATCAAAACAAATCCTTTGCGGTTGATCCGCTCGGCGTAAGCGAAGACTCCGGTCAACGCCGTCGTTCCGCCCTTCGCCACCGCGCCCAGTGATTTCTCGCAGACGTTCGTGATGCCTCCGGCCTTGTTGCCGGGCGATGGGTTGTCGTCCCACGAACTGCCGAAGCGGCGCAGATATTCCTGATACCAATTCATCACGTCAATCACTTTGCGACCCGTGGCTTCATCAACCGCGCGGCGTGTGAGCAAATGCTCCGCTCCCATGCATTCCGGGATTTCAGCGAGCACGGACGTTCCGCCCGAACGAACAATCAGGTCGCTAGCGTGACCGAGCGCTGGGTTGGCCGAAACGCCGGAGAATGCGTCGGAGCCGCCACAGTTCGTGCCGAGCAGGATTTTGCTCATCGGTTGCGGCGTGCGCTCCATCTGCTGGCAGTGCTTGATCAAATCCTCGACCTGCGCGACGCCGCTGGCGATGGTTTGGCGCGTGCCGCCTGAGGATTGCATCTCCAAGCCGACGATCAGTTTGCCTTTGCGGAAGTGCTGTTGGCCAAGCTGCGTCGTGTCGATGTATTTCGAGATTTGATTGACCTCGCAACCCAGGCTGACCATCAGCGCCGCGCCGACGTTCGGATGATAGATCATCCCCGCCATTGTGCGCTCGAGCTGCCAGGTGTCTTCGCCCTGCGCATGACCGCAGCCTTCCTGGTGCGGGATCGCCACGACACCGTCAATGCCGTGTGTGTCTGGACTGATGTGTCTTAACTTCTCGGCGATCTCCATCGCAACGTGGCTGGAACAATTCGACGTGGCGATCACCGCGATGTAATTGCGCGTGCCGACGTCGCCGTTTTCGCGCTGGTAGCCCATGAAAGTTCCGGCTTCTTCCGGCGCGAAGTATTCGGTCACGGGCGTGCGGGTGGCGAATTCGTAATTTTTGCCGCTGAAATCGGGCGCGACGTTGTGGGTGTGAACCCATTCGCCCGGCGCAATCTCTTTCGTCGCCTTGCCGATGGTCTCGCCGTATTTCCTGATCGTCGTGTTGGCGACAATCGGCTCAAGCGCGATCTTATGGCCAATCGCGATGTTTTCGCGCGCAGTGATTTTGTGACCGTTGACGACGATCTCGGTCCCGGCGGCGACGGGTAGGCGCGCGACCGCAACGTTGTCTTTCTCGTTGAGCAGCAGAATCGGTTGGGCAGAATCCCTTATGGTTTCCATTTTGATCTTCCTGTTGATTGGTTTAATTGCATTCAGGCAAAGTTTACTTCCACCGCCGGTAAAACAAAACCTGCTAGAAGCGGGGGCTTTCTAAATTGAAACAGGCCAGATTGGTGAGGCCACTTCATTACAAGCCCTGTCCCGCTGCAAAAAATGGAGAATTGAAAATGGAGAATTGAGAATGTTTCCCCATCGAGTGTCCAAATCCTTGTTGACCTGATTCAGTTGATTCGCGTTCGCCCTTCATTGCTCGCTCTTGCTCGTCAAGATCGCGTTGAAGACCAACGGCAAGGTCGCCAAAGTCTGCGCGCGATATTGCGGGCGGAACCCGAACAGAATCACGCGGCCTTTGCCCAGCTTCGCTTCGACCAGCGCAGCTTTGCCTCGGATCAGCCTGTCGCCCAAAATCCAGCCGCTCAGCAGCGGGTTCTCAGCCTCAGGGTAACGCGCGATCACCTTTGCATTGGCGGCGTCAGTCACTTCAAACGCCGGGCTGCCTTCAAACCACGCGATTGAGTCTTTTTCCATCCCGAAGCTCAGCGGGCTTGACGAATCAAGCTGCGCGCGGAGGATCGAGCCGGGGCAATAAAAATCGCGCGCTGAAACGTCTTTGAGGACGTTGCGAATAGGGACGCCGAGCTTCTCAATCGCGAAATTCGACGCATTGTTGAACGTAATCAACGTGCCGCCCGCTTCGACAAATTCGCGCAGCGCCTTCACGCCGGCTTCGCCCAAACCTCCGGCGTATTCCGCCGGATAAACACCAGTGATCCTTTCCTCACTGTCCGTTCGATCTCCCGCCCTGGCCGGCAGACCATTGACCAGCGCGGCGACCGATTGATCGGGAATGATGATCGCGTCGTATTTCGCTTTCAGGTCACCGGCGCGCGCTTCGACGTCGCGCAGCGACGTGAAGGGAAATTTGTACTGATCGAAGATCCAGCGTGTCCAGCCTTCGTCCATCGAAGCCAGATAGTTTTTGTACATCGCCACTCGCACGCCCGCGTTCGGACGCACGCGCGATTGGATCACCAGCGCCATCGGTTCGGGGTTCGACTCGACCGTAAATGGCTCTTTGACGAAGACGGCTTTGACGTTCATCAACAGAGGCAGCGTGTGCGCCGTCACGTCGTATGGCCGTTTTGGCGGCCCGCCCGGATATTCGCGCAGGTCGGGATAGACTTGCGTTTCGAGCAAGGTTTTGGCGAACGCGCCGTAAGGCTGCTTCATAAAAACTATATGCGTGCCTGTCGGGTAATGTTTCCCATCGGCGCTGAAATCTTTGCGCGCCCGCATCACTTCGACGCCGCCGCGTTTGAGGATGTTCAAGACGCGATCAACGCCTTCGATCTTGTAGTAGTAATTCACCTCTTCGCTAGTCGAAGGCTCGCCGGTGATCTGTTGGACGACTTTTTCGCCCTGCTCGTGCTTTTCATCTTTCGTGCCGGTGACGTTGTTCAAACCCTCTTTGAGCCGTTTGAACGCGTCGGCCAGGGATTTCGGCAATTCGGGTTCGGGCAGCAGGATCGCGTAAGGTCCGGTTCTGGCTTCGACGGCGCGTTTGCTGACTTCGTAAAAGTTGCGCAGGTAAAGCTCGCGGTGGCGCGCGGCGTGATTGAGCAGAGCCATCGCTCCCGCGCCCTGATAATCAACGATGTCGCGCAAAGTCCATTTGCCTCCCGTCCAGGGCCTGGGGAAATTCCACGAAGCGGACTTCGCGTTGTAGTTCTGACCGCCGCCCAAAGCTGAATACGGAACCTCGACGGGAGTGGCCAGTCGCGCGCTGGCGGTTTCAGACAGCACGCGCAACCCCGCGTGGTAATGCGCGTATGCCCGCGCCGGAGTCCACGAATCGAAAATTCCGTTGACCACCACTCCGCTCTTGCCCTGCGAAGTCATCTCCCAGGCGACGGAGGTTCCGAGCGCGCTCACTCCGGCGATGAGCGCCGGATCAATGTTCGGCTCCCACGGATCAATGTACGGCGGGATGAAGAAACGCGCGCCCGCGGCGCCCATCTGATGAATGTCGTGCAGAATCTGCGGTCGCCAGGCATTGAGGATTTTCTCCACGGTGAGTTGCGTCTCGGCCTGCGTGAATGAATACCAGTCGCGGTTGTTGTCGTGGCCTGTGTAATGGTGATAAAGCTCCGGCGGCGACGTGCCCTCGGCGGGCGTGCCGAGCGTCTTCCGGTACCAGTCGGCGACGATGTCGGTTCCGTCGGGATTGAGCGAAGGCACGAGCAGCAGGATCACGTTGTCGAGAACCTGTTTGATCTCCGGCGTGTTTTGCGAAGCCAGGCGGTAAGCCAACTCGGTCGCCGTGAACGTGCCGCCAACTTCGGTCGAATGGATGCTGCAAGTGATGACGACGACGGTCTTGCCGTTTTTGATCAACTCGCTGATCGCCACGTTGCTCGCGTTCGCCAGCAGCCGCGGGTCGGCCAGTTTGCGTTGAATCTCCTTGAATTCGTCGAGCCGGTTCAAATTTTCCGGCGACGAGATCGTGGCGACGATGAATGGGCGGCCGAGCGTGGTTTTGCCCAGCGTCTCGACTCTGACGCGGTCACTCGATTTGACCAACTCGACGAAGTAGGCCAGGAACTGATCCCATTTCGCCAGCTTCCGGTCTTCGCCGATTTTGAAACCGAGCGTGGTTTCGGGCGCGGGGACGGACGAGACAGTTGTCGGGTTGTTTGATTGGGCCTGCGCGCCGGCTCTTTTCGCCTGGATCGAACTGGCGATGAGCGCGGCGGACAGCAACACAGTGATCAGCCAAAAACGGAAACGGGGTGTATTCATGGAAATCTGGCTCCGCAATTTTGAAGTTTTCCTACTTGATTTAACCGCAAGGCGCCTGTAATTTAACACCGCATTTCGGAGAAGCAAATCCTCTTTGATCTGGTTCCCCTGAAACTTCTACGAACCGAATTTTTCGACCCGAAATCTTGACGCCCGAAATTTTTACGAAGGATGATCAGTTAAGCTGACCATGAAAAAACTGTTTCCCATGCTCGCGCTTTTACTGGCGGGTTGCGGACAAGCCCCGCTGAACGAGGCGAAGATGTCGTTCTCGTTCGACTCATCGAAAGCTTCCGGCAAGCCCGCCGCCGGAGTTGCGCGCAGGTACGTCGCGCCGCAGGCGTTGACTGACTTCACCAATGTTCTGGCCGCCGAAGGCCGCGATTTGCGGCGGCACGGCGTCTACATCGAGACGTTCGACGGAGCCGAACCGGTCGCCAAGATGAACGAAGATGTGGCGTTCAACCCGGCTTCGGTCGTCAAACTGGCCACGACGCTGGCGGCATTGCACCGTCTTGGCCCGAACCATCGCTTCCACACAGACTTTCTGGCCAGCGGCGAAATCAATAAGCAGGCGGGCGAGCTTAACGGCGACCTGATCCTCTTCAGCGGGCGCGATCCGTCTTTTTCCATCCCAGACGCCAAGCAGGTCGGCGAGGCGCTGCGCAAGTTCGGCGTCCGCCGCGTCAACGGAAGCCTGGTCGTCATCGGCGATTTCAACTGTAATTACAACTCGCGCACCGACGTTTCGGCGGGCGTCTTCGAGCGCAATTGCGGCATCGCGTTCCGCAACCCGACCAAATATGAAAGCGCCAACAACCAGCCGCGTGGACGGCTGCTGGTGACGGTCGAATCCGATTCGCTCCTGCGCATTGTGCAATACCAAAACGCGCATAGCGTGAATTCGATAGCTGATATGCTGGCGGCGCACATCGGCGGCCCGCAGTACGTGGAAACTGTTTTGACTGAAAAGGCTGGAATACCGCCCAACGCGATCCGCATCTCCAGCGGTTCGGGATTGAGCGTGAACCGCATGTCGCCGCGCGACACCGTGAAGATGCTGCGCACGCTGTTCGGCTGGCTGGATAAATACAGCCTCAAACCGGACGCGGTGATGTCGCTGGGCGGGATTGATCCGGGCACGATGCGGGCGCGTTTCGACGAACGCGAATACGCCGGCAGCATCCTGGCCAAGACCGGCACGCTGACCGCCACCGACAGCGGCGTCGCGGCGTTGGCCGGAGTGATGCGCACGCGCAACCGTGGAACTCTGCTGTTCGCCATTTACGACGAGGCTCAATTCCGTAGCGTCTATCACTTGCGCGATGTGCAGGACGATTTCCTCAAAAACCTGATGAACGAGTTGGGCGGTCCGGCGCCGTCGAAAGACCGCAGCCTGGTCAGCAACGGCGACCGCTTGCAGGGACGGATGATCCTGGCGGAATGAAGCGTGGCCGTGAATTTGAAGATATGACTCGATTGTACCCTCGCTGGTGAGTTATTATCTCAGCCGAAATACCCCCTGTTCGTGGTTCCGTATGAGGAGAAGGTATGAAGAAAATTGCCCTGTCTTGCTTGCCGATCGCCGTCGCATTACTGCTTCCGATTCTCGCCATTGCGCAAACGCCATCCACCAATAATCAAGTCGCAGACCCGCAAACGCCAGAATGGCGGATCACCGAAAAAGAAGTCATCGCGGTTCAGGCCGAGCTTACCCGGCGCGGCTTTTACAAATCGAAAATCACCGGCGTGCTCGACCGCGACACGCGCGAAGCCGTGCGGGCATATCAATCCGACAACGGATTGAAAGCCAGCGGACGGATTGATCGCGCGACTTACGAAAAACTCGAGTTGACTTATCCGGCCACGGGCAAAGAGGCCGACAGCTTGCGCCGCAACGGCGTGTTGCCGAAGATCGGTTACGGAGTCAAAGACACGGCCACGAAGGCTGGCGGCGCGACTACCGGCGCGGCGAAGAAAGTCGGATCGGGCGTCCGCACGGGGGTGGGAAAGACCTGGGAGGCGGGCGGCGCAACGGTCACTAAATCGAAAGAGGCCGTGCAAGGCGCGCCCGGCGCGGCGCTGAAAGGCGCGAAGAGCGCGGGGCGCGGAGCGGAGCGCGCAGGCGCCCGGCTCATCGGCCGCAGCGACGCCGAAATCCACGAAGAAGTCCGCCGGACGCTGGAAGATAACCCGGAGACCAAGTACTGGTACTCCGATGTCAAAAACGGCATGGTCACCGTCAAAACTCCGCCGCAGAGCAAAGCTGACATCGGCGCAGTGGTTTCCAATATCCGCAAAGTCGCGGGCGTCAAATCGGTCTTCGTGATTGCGCAGTGATTTGGAGAGGCGGGTTTTAAACCTTGACTGGTTCCCGGTTGGTTTGAGCGGGCAGGAGTCCTTGCAGTTTGTAGACCTCTTCTTCGATCTTCTTGAGTTCCTGGTTCACTTCGTCGCAAGCGCGGCTGATCTCCGGCAATTGCTCTGGGGACATGTTGTTGATGTCGTCCAATCGCAAACTGAGTTTGTTCAGGCTCTCGCTCCAGACGTTACGCTTCTCTTTCAGGGCGGGTTTGTCAGCCACCTGAAGCCGTTTGCTGATCTCCGCTATCTTTTCCCGCAAACGTCCAATCTGGCCGTCCTTCTGCTTTTGGCTGTCAATCTTCGACTTTGTCTGCTGGGCGTCGCGCGCCTGCGCCTGCTGCCGGTAATACTGAGTCGCGCCGACCACCAATCCGCCGAAACCGAGCATGATCAATCCGATGAGAATGAAGAGGTTGGTGCGCGATTGTCCGTCCTTCCGGTCGTCTCTTTGATTTGAACGGTCACGGCTTAGCTTCGAGTTTGAGTTAAGCGAAGACGAATTCGATTGCGCAGTCTGCGGATCGAGTGGTTTTGTATTGCGCGGTTCGAGAGGTTCGGTTGCCGACGAAGGCTTTCGCGCAGAGCTGACCGCTGTCTCTTGCGCGACTGGGGCCTTTTTATCATCTTCAAAATCTTCCGCTTCGAAATCTTCCGCCGCGAAGACGGCGGTAATAGGCCCGCGCCGGTCAGACAGATCATTCGTGCGCGGAAGTTCGGAGGTGCTACGCCGGATTTTCGACGTGAAAGGCGTGGAATGCGCTGGCGGGGCTGGGAGCGGTTCGGTAGCTTTTACCTCGGCGGCGTCTAAAGCTTCTGCTGTTTCGTTGAGCGGGTCGGTCGGCGCTCCGACTCCCCAGTTGATCTCGGTCGGCGTGTCAGGAGAGCGCGCCAGACTTTGGGGGTCAGTCGTCTCGCTTGGCGGCAATGCCAAGCCGTTGCCTGAAAATTGCGCGATGACTACAGTGATGTTGTCTTCCCCGCCGCGGTCGTTGGCCAAGTCAATCAAACGCTGGCAAGCGGATTTGAAATCGGGGGCCTCGTGAACGATGCGCGCAATCTCATCCTGATGCATCTTGCCCGACAACCCGTCGCTGCACAGCACCAGCGTGTCCAGATTGCAGAGCGCCAGGCTGTTGACCTCAACGTTGACGTTGCTGTGCGCGCCCAGCGCCTGCAGGATGACGTTGCGGTAGCTGTGTGTTTCCGCCTCTTCTTCGGTAATCTGCCCGGCGTCGATTAATTGCTGAACGAGCGACTGGTCCTTGGTAATGCGATAGATTTTGTCCTGGCGAACCAGGTACGCGCGGCTGTCTCCCACCTGTCCGAAATAGACCTTGTTCTCGCAGGTCGCCACCGCGGTGAAGGTTGCGCCCAATCCCTTGTGCGCCGGGTTGGTTTGGCTTTCACCATTGATCAGCAGGTTGGCTTCTTCGATAGACAACCGCAACCGTTCGTGGAAAGGCATCTTGCCGTAAACGTCGTGCGCCTGGAGTTGCAGCATCCGGTCACGCACGGTTTCGACAGCCATCCGCGACGCGACTTCACCCGCCAAGGCGCCGCCCATCCCATCGGAAACAGCGAGCAGCGAACCATAATAGCCCTGGGAGTAAGTCAGCAGATCGTGCGGCTCTTCTTCGTTGGCAGTCCAGCTCCGGCCAGACGAAAGGTCGAGAATTAGGAAATTGTCTTCGTTGCCGCTACGCACCATGCCCACATCGGTTTGAGCGTAGAGCGCCAAATTGATAGTTGGAAGCTCGGCCATAAAAGCAAAGGTAACCTTCTTAGTAGATCATTCTCCGATCAATGACCAGCGACATACAGGCCTGGCTTATCTCCCGTCGCCGCTTTACGCGTGTTCGAGCGCCGCATCCAAATCGGCGATGATGTCCTCCACATCTTCGATGCCCACGGAAATGCGCACAAGACCGTCAGTAATGCCCAAACGCACCCGCTGTTCCGCCGGAACCGCAGCGTGAGTCATCGTTGCCGGGTGTGACACAAGAGTTTCAACACCACCTAAACTCTCGGCTAACGCACAGAGGCGCACATTATCCAATACTGAACGCGCTGCCGCAAGAGAACCCGTCTCAAAGGCGATCATTCCTCCAAACCCCGACATCAACCGCTTCGCCCGCAAATGTTGCGGATGCTCAGGCAGTCCCGGATAGTAAACTGTCCGAACCTTCGGATGCTCGGCCAGGAACGCCGCCACCCGGCGTCCGTTCTTGTCGTGCTGCCTCATCCTGACCGCCAGCGTCTTTGTCCCACGCATCACCAGCCACGCGTCGAACGGCGAGATGATGGCGCCCACGGCATTCTGCAAAAAACCCAGGCGTTCCGCGTCTTCGGGCCTGGTCGTGATGACCACGCCGCCAATGCTGTCGCTGTGTCCGTTCAGGTATTTCGTCGTCGAATGAATGACGATGTCCGCGCCCCATTCAATCGGGCGCAGAAAATACGGACTCATAAACGTATTGTCAACAGCCAGCCGAATGCCGCGCGCGCTCGTCAGTTCGCCGATGCCTTCGAGATCGGCCACGGCCATCAACGGATTGGCCGGAGTTTCGACGAAGACCATCCGCGTATTTTCGCGCAGCGCCGCCTCGACATTCGCCGCCTCGGTCGTGTCAACATAACTGAAGTCCAACCCGAAATTCTTCAGCACGCGCTCAAACAGGCGATAGGTTCCGCCGTAAGTATTTTCGGAAACGATGATGTGATCGCCCGCTTCGAGCAGCCTCATCGTCGTGTCAATCGCCGCCATTCCCGAAGCGAAACAATGGGCGGCATAGCCGCCTTCGATCGCGGCCAGGTTGCGTTCGAGCGCGAGGCGCGTCGGATTCTGCGTGCGCGCGTATTCGTAGCCTTTGTGGCGTCCCAGAGCGTCCTGAACATAAGTCGAAGTTTGATAGATCGGAATAGTGATAGCGCCGGTTGACGCCTCCGGCTCCTGTCCCGTGTGTATTGCTTTTGTCGCGAAACCCATAAAAAGAATAATGAAAGGGCGATCTGTGGGGAGATCGGATTTATTCCCGGATATTAAAGATTTGGCGGTGAAAAAGAAAGTAGTGATTTTGCCAGGCCGGTTGGTCTAACTGATTAAAATCCGGCGGCGAATGAAATTTGCTGACTTGTTCCGATCCGTCCCGGCTTTTACAATCGCGCGTCAATCAACTGATCGGTACCGCGAGCGGTAGCGATCAAGCACAACTTATGGAACGAAAAGTCGTCGCTATCATTCCCGCGCGTTACGCCTCAACCCGTTTGCCCGGCAAACCGCTCCTCGACATCGCCGGAACGCCGATGATCCTGCGCGTCGTCAACCGCGCGAAACAATCGGCCTCGATCAATCGCGTCATCGTCGCCACCGACGACCACCGAGTGTTCCAAACCGTCGTCAACGCGGGCGAGGAAGCGGTGATGACTTCGCCCGACCATCCGACGGGAACCGACCGTTTGGCCGAAGTCGCAGCCAGGCTCGACGCCGAGATCATCGTCAACGTGCAGGGCGACGAGCCGTTGATCAAGCCTGCCACGATTGACGCCGCGATTGAGCCGTTGCTGGCCGATCAATCAATCGTGATGAGCACGACCTGCGAGCCGATTGAATCCGCCGAAGACGCGCTCAAATCGAATGTGGTGAAGGTCGTGATTGACCGCGAAGGATTCGCGCTCTACTTTTCGCGCCACCCGATTCCCTTCCCTCGATTGGCCGCGCTGGAACATGGGTCAATCCGAGCGGCTCTTGAAGCCCAACCTGAATTGCTCAAGCTTTACCACAAACACACCGGGCTTTACGCCTATCGCCGGGATTTCCTTCTGACCTACGCCAACCTCCCTTCAACTCCGCTCGAACAATTGGAGGCGCTCGAACAACTGCGCGCGCTGGAGAGCGGGCACAGGATTAAAGTTGTTGCAGTCGAGCATCGTTCGATTGGCGTGGACACGCCTGAAGATTTGGAATTAGTGCGGCGGCTGATCAGCGGCTGAAAATCATCAGCAAGTCTTTCGGGTGATTGAGCAGAAGGTCGGGCCGTAAATCCTCCAACTCGGCCAGCGGAAACGGCCCCCAGGTTGCAGCGGCGGTCATTATTCGCGCTGCGCGCCCGGCGATGATGTCGTGCGTGCTGTCACCGATGTAAATCGCTTCGCTCCGCGATGCATTCAACGTCTCGATTGCCCGCAGCAACGGCTCGGGATGCGGTTTGTGATTTTCGCAATCGTCTCCGGCGATGATCACGTCGAACAATTCGGCCAGCTGATAAATATTCAGCCCTCGCTCCAACCCCGCGCGCATCTTCGACGACACGACGCCGAGCTTGAATCCCCGCGCTCTCAATTCGCGCAATGTTTCATCTACGCCATCGAAGGGTCTGATCATCTCGTCGTGCCATTGCAAGTTGAACGCGCGATAAGCCAGCAGCGCCTCTTCAGCTTTCGTGTTCAAAAAGTTCGGCGGATCATCTGGTCGCGCGATGCGCCCTTCCGCAATGGACTGCTCAATCAACACCTTCATCGCCGCCGGCAGCAACATCCCGAAAGTTCTGATGTAACACGCGTCGTCGAGAACGAAACCGAACACCCGCTCCCACGTCGCGCGAAATAAGCGCAGGATCAACGCAGTGGTGTTGACCAATGTGCCATCGAAATCGAAAAGAAGAAGGTTGATTTCGCTTCTGCTCATACGGTTGACAAGACGAAGCGGCGGCCAGTAAGATGCGCCTTCGTTTTTGACAGGCGTTATTTAGCGCCAAACAATTATCGGGGCGTGGCTCAGCCTGGTAGAGCGCTCGGTTCGGGACCGAGAGGTCGTAGGTTCAAATCCTATCGCCCCGACTTGTAGAATCAAACAGGTAAGGCTTCCACTCGGAAGCCTTACCTGTTTTTACGACACTTTCAGCGACACTTTAGAAAGAGAAATTTCAATGACAATAAAGGCGCTTGCTTGGGGTGCAAGATGCCGCGGGTTCGAATCCCGCCGTCCCGACTTTTAGAATCAATCACTTACGGGCGTCTCAATGATGCCCGTTTTGCTTTGCGGACATATTTTTTGCGGACATATTTGCGGACATCTTGGAATCGGAAACTGTAGTCCCCACTTTTGCTGAGCAAGCTGTACACAGCTTCAGTCAGACTATTCCTGAGATGGCGACTGTTCGCGAAAAATTGGTGGCGCTCGACTCACGTTAGGGTCAATCTGCAAGTCGGGGCGGTGTCAGAAAAAACTTCTTCCTGACCAGGGACGGCTCATTCCCTGACAAACTCAATTCAGGCGTAAGCCACCATCCCAGATTGGGGCAGGTCAGTTGATGGCCCGGCTCCTGACAGGCGCCTGGAGAAAATCAACGGCTTTCTTCAAGTTCATTACCGACTCCATTCCATAGTTTTGTAGCAGCATTTGTCTGTGCTTTCACAGGCTCACCCCCGGACACAACTGACCGTACTCGCTGGTGTAGCGCAGCACGACTTCACCGCACTGGTTCTTCACCGGGGAGTAGACCAGACACCGGTCAACCGGCTTGGAATAGACGTGCAGGCTCACTGCGCGCCGTCCGAATTCCGCGAGATTCAGAACCTGATGCACTGGTTCAGTAGGGTCTACCTCCGCCGGCGCAAGACGGTCAATGTCGAAAGCCTCCGCCGGCTCGATGCGGCAGTAGGCTGTTTCAACGTCCTGCTCGATCACGCGGAAGTTCTGAATCCTGAGTCGGCCTATCGGCAGCGCCATCCAGCAGTTTTGCCCGGCGTGATTGTGAATGGTCGAGGCCTGGCCGACATCCCAACAGAGTGCGATCAGCTCAAAGAGATGGTTCTTGAAAATGAGATTGCGCGTGTACTGCCGCCGGCTGAAGAGGAGATAAGGCTGGAGTGAAGCTTCGTCTACGGGATGTTCTTTCAGATAATCGTAGACCGTGCCGGCTCGAAAACTTTCGTCAGGGATGGCGCATAGTCCGGCGATGAGTTGTTCAATCGTCATCGTTCGAATCGTCATAAGCACTCACGCATAAATGCGGTCACGACTTCGGGCAGGCATACACGCCCCGTCCCACGGCCACCAATTCGCCGCGCTCATCCCGCACCTCGACATCCGCGACTCCGATCGTGCGACCGACCCGGATGGTTCGCGCCACAGCCAGGAGAGCGCCGCGCCGCGCGGGCCGCAGATAGTCAACCCGCAGATCAATGGTCGGGACGCCGACGCCCGTTTTGGTGACGATGGCGTAGTCGCCCGCAATATCAATCAGCGCGCTGATGATGCCGCCGTGTAACCAGTCCGAACCGTCCGAGCGCAGAAACTCCTCGCGGAACGGCAGGCGGATTTCCACGAGGCCGTCTTCCGCGCGGACGAGCGTTAGACCCAGAAATCTCTGGTAGGGAGAGCTAGCCAAGTCCGGTAGTTCCATGATTCTTACTCCATGCGTTCGTGCGCGATCTGTTTCAGCGCGCTCCGATCAACTTTGCCAGTGCTGCCCAGCGGCATGGCGTCAAAGAAATAGACTCGCCGCGGGTGCGCGTAAGGCGCGCCATGTTGGAGAAAGAATTGTTTGATCTCTTCCTCGGTGGCCGCCCCCTTTTCTCGCTCGACAATGAAGGCAACCGGCACGACACCCTTCATTTTGTGCTTCGCCGGCACCACCACGGCGTCGGCTACATTCGGGTGTCGCAGCAGCAGGTCCTCGACTTCTTTGGGGTAAACGTTCTCGCCCGCGACGTTGATCATGTCGTCCTTGCGCCCGACAAAGTAGTAGTAGCCGTCTTCATCACAGCGCAGCAGGTCGCCGGTATGAAGCCAGCCATCGCGATACTTCGCGGCGGTGGCTTCCGGCAACTTCCAGTACCCCTTGGCCAGGCCCGGATTACGTGTGACCAGCTCTCCGACCCGGTTCGTCCCCAGTACCGTGACGCCGTCCTCACCCACGATTTTGACCTCACTGCCTGGCATGGCGCGGCCACAACTCCCACGCTTCTTCAAGCCCCAACGCGTGTTCGTCAAGGGCACCGGCCCGCCCTCGGTCAGACCGTAACCTTCGGCGATGGGAGCGTGGAAGACACTTTGGAATTCCTCCAGGAGCGCTTCGGGAACTTCGGCCGAACCGCACATGGCGTAGCGAATCGAACTTACATCGTGCCGCGCGAGCGCTTCCTTTTCCGCCAAAATCATTTTGTACATCGCGGGCACGCCGGTCAGATAGGTGACCCGATAACGCTCGATGGCTTGAATCACCTGAAGCGCGTTGAAGCCTGGCAGGATGACGACTGAAGCGCCGGCGAGCAGGAACGGTTTGACCGCGCCCGCCATCGCGTTCTTGTGGAACAGCGGGACTGCGATCAAGGCGCGTTCGGTATGATCCACCAGCTTCGCCTTGCGCATCATGTCGGCGTTCCAGATTTGCCCGCCATGCGTGAGCAGCACCCCCTTCGGCTTGCCGGTCGAGCCGGAGGTGTAGGGCTGCATGCAGATTTCATCGGGGTCTGTGCGGCGGCGCTCAAGCAATGGCGAGGCGGCTTCGAGCATCGCTTCGTAGGCGAGCGCCCCGTCAATTTCCGGCCCGGCAACGATCAAGTGTTTGATACTGGGAAGATCGGCGACAAGCGTGCGCGCGCGCGCGGCCAGCGCCGGATTCGCGATCATTACCTGAGCTTCTGAATCCGCAATCACGTAGGCCAACGCTTCATCGCCCATCTTTGTATTGAGCGGCGCCGGGACCGCGCCCAGCCGCATCGGCCCAAACAGCGACTCCAGAAAGCGGTAGTCGTTGCTGAAGCAGAGCGCGACCCGGTCGCCCGCCTTCACGCCGAGCTGCCGCAGCGCGTTGGCCATTCGGTTCGAGCGCGCGTCCAGTTCCTCGAAGCTGAGGGCGACATCGTCTTGCAGCACGGCCGGAAGTTGGGGTGCGAGCTTGAGCGGCGCGTCGAAAATAAACCCGAGATTGTCAGGTAACATTGGTTCCTCCTCCTTATTTTGTCGCTGACACCGGCGCAGCCGCCCGAAATCCCCCGTCCCTGCGCACATCGAATTTGAGTTTCTCTCGATCCAAAATCTTCCCGGCCTGAATGACCATTTCGATCTGGCGCGTCTCGCTGATGTTTTTATCCGGGCGACCGGCGATCAGGATGAGGTTGGCTGCGCGGCCTGGCGCGAGCGTCCCCCATTCGTCGCCCGCGTTCATCAGCAGAGCGGCGTTCTTCGTCGCAATGGTGATGGCTTCGAGCGGCGACAGTCCGGCTTCCACCAGCAACTCCAATCAACCGAGCCGTTGCGGCTCCATTGGTCAATGAAGACGCGCAGCCCATCCTTTTTCGCCTCGCGCACAAGCGCCGTGATCATCAGGTCTGACAAGCCCGAATAAGCTTTGAGGACATCCACCGCTTCTTTGCTTTTGTTGGCGAACTAATTTGGGAATTTGCTCGACCGTGGCGACGGCAAAAGATAGCGGCGGCCAAGCCGGATCAGCCCCATCAATCAAAGCGCCCGCGCAGTAGATGCGCGGCCCCGCGAGACGGCCCGCCGCGACCTCCTGCCGCATCTGCAAAATGTAAGGCTGCACATTTCCCGTATCCAGCGCCGTCGTGACGCCGGCATAGAGCAGTGCGTTGAGATACCTTTGAAAGCCCAGCATCTCCACCGAGTCGCCATCCCATCCGCCGGTCAGATGCACATGCATATCGGCCAGTCCCGGCATCACCGCTTTGCCCCGCGCGTCAATCACGCGGGCGTTGGCGGGCGCTTTGATCGCGGTGGCGGGGCCAACAGCTTCAATCTTTCCGGCGCGGAGCACCAGGGTTCCATCTTCAATCGGCGGCTTGCCATGACCGTCAATAATGACGGCGTGGATGATCGCCAGCAACTCGACTTCCTGCGCCGGCCCAATGAAGAAAGGAGTGGCCGGCAATAGCGCCAGTAAAATCAGAAACGTTTTCAGTGAGTTCATCATTCGCCTTTCTTTGTTAAGTTGGCCGGTAAAATAAATCCGGTATAAATTTCCCTGCTCCGTAGGAGCACAATATTTATAGTTATGCGATGCGTGATGCTCCCTAGCTCCGTAGGAGCGGCATCTGGCTACGTGCAGATGCCGCTCCTACGGAGCTAGGGATGTAAATTCAACGCCAACTATAAACATTGCGCTCCTACGGAGCGGGATTATGCAAATGCCAATGCAACTAACTTGAGGCCGATTCTTTGTGGCAAAGTTATTTGCCCTCTAATTTTTTCCTATTCCGTCTACGAAATTTCTACCTCGGCCACTTGCGGTTGGTCTGCTGACTTTCGCCATTCTGAGTTTCGACGGATGAACGGCAGGATGCAGAGCAGACCGAGCACACAGTACGCGATCATCACCAGGTAGCCGCTCGTATAACCGCCCGCTTTATCAATCGCATATCCGACCAGCGGCTGCGCGAAGAAACCCAGGCTATAGAAAAGCTGATACAGCCCATACACTTGCCCCGATTTTTCGTGGCCGACCAAAAACGCCGGGAGCGCATAGAGCGACGGCATGCCGAGCGCGAGTGAAACGCCCAGAACGAGCGAGGGAACGACCGGCGACATTCCACTTGTGCTGGCCGACAGCAACAGCACGATGCTCAGGATCGCCAACACAGAGGCGGCCAGGACAAACACCGGCGCGTTATTCCGTTTCAAGAATGACGAGAAAATCGGTTTCAGAAAGAACGACGCCCACGCATAACTGCCGACAGTAGCGGAAGCAGCGGCGAGCGTGTAGCCGTGCTGCGCCAGATAATCGGGCGTGAAGGTGAGGTAGGCTTCCGTGCCGATGCTATAACCGAAATACCCGAGCGACAGCACCCACGCCGCCCGGCCAAGCTGTAAAGGCTGAAAGCGAACCCGCACCGCATCCGCCTGGGCCAGGCGAGGAGAGGCTGACGGAATCAGAAACAGCAGCAGAAACCCCGCCATGGTGATGCCCGCAAGCGCGTACATTGCCGGACGCCAGCCATGATCGTTGCCGATGCGTCCCAGCAAATTCAGGCTGCTGAAGACGCCGATAGGAAAGCTCATCGTGTAGAGTCCCATCACCAGCCCCGCCTCTTTGCGCCCCTCAAACCAGGTGGAAACCAGTTTCGGCGCGCCGACCATATGCGCGTTCATCCCCGTCGAAAAGATCAATCGCCCCGCGCATAACACCCAGAAACTCGGCGCAACAGCCATCACCGCGATGCCCGCGACGATGAAAACCCAGCACAACAGCAGGACGCGCTGGATGCGGTAGCGGTCGAACAACCATCCGCTGGGCAGCGCCACGAGCATGCCGGGCAAATACCAGAACCCCGATAGCAACCCGCCCTGCGTGTGCGAAATGCCCAGATCGCGCACCCACAAATTGAGCAGCGGAAAGACCGAGGCAAAGCCCATCATGCCGATGGCCGTTGTCACGACGGTCAACAGCACAACGAACCAGGGCGTGGTCTTGTTTGATGTCACAGTCATCACTCCTTCACGTCCGAGTTCGGACGGCTCATCATCGGTCATCTAACCGCGCGAGCACAGGCTTAATATCAACGATTGGTGTCCCGTCGATTGCCTCCATTGGCGCAACCCTCAATCTCTGCCCCGCGACCTCCAGCACTGAAACCCGATGAAGTCCCATAGGGTTGGGCCGATCCGGCGACCGCGTCGCGAACACGCCCGTCAACGACGCCTCGATCCGCCCGCGGGGGTGTACCTGAAGCATGTCGCGGCGCGCGCGGTGAAGCCAGGTGAGAACGATAAGCTCGTCGCCAGCCGTTTGGATTCGTTCATATCTCGCCCTTGCGCAATTGCCGTCCTTCTTGCTTCGCCGCTGTGGCTTGAGGATTAATCAAATTGCTCAAACCGTCAGCACGGATTTGCCGAAGACCTGGCGATCAATCAGTTCTTGCATCGCCTGGGGCGTTTCTTCAAGCGATCTGACGGAATGCAGCGCCGGCTTCAATTTTCCTTTGGCGACCATATTCATCAGCGCCGTTTGATCGGCGTGCGTCCATCCGTCCGAACCGATGATCGTGTGCTCGAAGCTCCAGATGTAGCGCAGGTCTTCTTTGGGATCATACCCGGCAGTCGCGCCGCAGACCAGCATGCGCCCGCGCTGCGTCAGGCACTTCAGCGAGGGAACCCAGGTCTCGCCGCCGATGTAATTGACGACGACATCCACGCCGCCGCCGCCGTAAAAGCTGGGCTTGCCGTACAACCGGTGAATGACCTCGCGGAAATCCTCCTTGGAAGTATCAATCACGTGCGTGGCGCCGATCTCTTTGAGCTTTGCCAGCTTCCACTCCGCGCTCCCGCAAGCGATGACTTCCGCGCCCGCCATCGTGGCCAGTTGTACCGCGCACGCGCCGACGCCGCCCGTCGCGCCGAGGATCAGCACCTTCTCGCCGGCTCTGACCTGCCCGCGCGTCTGCATCATCCGCAGCGCCGTACCGTAGGCGATGGGCAGCGCCGCGGCGTCTTCGAATGAAAGTTCATCGGGCATCCGCAGCAGATTGGCCGCCGGCATGGCGATCAATTCACGGCACGCGCCGGGCGCCAATTCTCCGAGTATGCCGATGCCTTCGAGCACGGGATAAGGACAAACGCGGTCGCCCGGCTTCCACTGCGCGGCGTCAACCGCCGAGCCAAGCTCGACGATCTCGCCGGCGAAGTCTCCGCCCGGAATCATCGGGAACGGAGTCTTCAACTTGGTCGTCCCCTGAAGCATCATCGGGTCGAACCCGTTGAGCGAAACCGCGCGCACCCGGATCAGGACTTCGTTGGGGCCAATCGCAGGCGCATGGATGTCCTCGTACTTCAACCTATCAACGCTGCCGTGAGCATGAAAAACAATCGCTTTCATTTGAGTGTGTCTCCGAATCAGTACCGCGAGCGGTAGCGAGCGCGTCTCCATCAATGGACCAACTGCCGCAAGCCACGCTCGCTACCGCTCGCGGTACTGATGAATGTGTCTCCGAATCAGTACCGCGA
>Ga0187892_10003156_pt1 | contig 30767 bp, 23 predicted proteins | sample MA1701073metaG_FD_139345 | JGI IMG/M metagenome (GOLD analysis project Ga0187892, IMG submission 139345) | Bio-ooze microbial communities from a basaltic lava cave in the Kipuka Kanohina Cave System on the Island of Hawaii, USA - MA170107-3 metaG ...
ACTGCTCGGTCCACGGTGGTAGCGTCCGCATGGGTGTAAGCCTCCTTTGGTGGAGAATGGGTTCGCTTCGACAACGACCCAGCTTACACCCTTCTGCTTTTACACAGAGAAGATTACATCACCCAGCAGGCCGGGTTCACACCGAGGAGATGTCGCGACCGAATCAGGGACGGACCCGCATGATGCCGCTCACCATGGTTCCAAGGACCGTCCCTTCTCGACGGTAGGAATAGAAGAGGGCGGGGTGGCAGACCGTACACACGCGGACGGTCCGGATCTGCTCCTCCGGAACGCCGGCCGATGCCGCCTGGCGCCACAGAAGGTCCTTCAGGTCAAGCATCGCCTTCTTCCCTCCGACTTCGCGAATGACCGTCCGCCAATCGGGGAAGCCCGCACGGAGCTTCTCCAGGACCGGCTCATCCACCTCATAGCAACAGGGGCCGACGGAGGGACCGATACCGATCCGCATGCGCCGGGGTTCAGACCCGAACCGCCCGCGGAGAATCGAGAGAGTCTTCGGGAGGATCCCGGCCACGGCGCCTCGCCATCCGGCATGAACCGCCGCCACCACCTTGGCCATCGGGTCGTGGACCAGCACGGGCACGCAGTCGGCCGTCCGCACCGTGAGCAGGACCCGAGGCCGGTTCGTGATGAGGGCATCCCAGCCTCCGGCAATCGTCTCTCCGACCTTGACCGGCCGCTCCAGCACCAGGGCTTCCGTGCCGTGCACTTGCTTGACCGATACCACAGCGACCGGGTCCCCGGCGGCCGGATCGTCGAGGGTCCCCTGCGTGACGGAGGTGGCTTCCAAGGCCGGGCTGGCAGGGCGGTGGCGCGTCCCGAAAAAATGACGCACGCCGTCCCTCCTGTTCGCGAACGCCGGCAGCGTAATCACACCATGAACCATCTGAACGCTTCGCCAGGACTGAGGTGACAGTGCTGTCCCTCGACTGAGCTCGGGACCCCGAGTGCGATCGAGCGGAGGACTGAGCCTCAGTCCTCATAGCTCAGTCCTCAGTCCTACTGTCACTCTCCCTGTTTCCGCAGGAACGTCGGGACATCCCATTCGTCCTCCGGGAGCAAGCCGGGGGCGCGTTCCTGACCTTCTCGCTGCGCACCGAGACGACGCAGGAATCCGGCGCGACCCGTGTCTTTGGTGGGTGTCTCGGCGGCCGCCGCACGCGCTCCAGCCAGCGCTGGTTGGGCCGCGCGAACCGAGGAAGCGGCCCGTTCCGAGGTCGGGGATTTGAGCTCGAGCACTTCGGCATCGAAGCCCGTCGCGATGACCGTCACGACCAGGTCGTCCCCGACATCCGGGTTGATCACCTGCCCGACGATGATATTGGCCTGTGGATCGGCCGCCTCCTTCACAATGGAGGCCACCTCATCCACCTCGTGCAGGGCAAGGCTGGGTCCGCCCGTGATGTTGAGCAGCACCCCGCGAGCCCCATCGATGCTTCCTTCCTCCAGCAGCGGGCTCGCGATGGCCTTCTGCGCCGCCTCATCGGCGCGATTGGGCCCCCGCGAAATCCCCATCCCCATCACGGCGCGACCCGTATAGGTCATGACCGTGCGAACGTCGGCGAAGTCCACGTTGACATGGCCCGCCGTCGTGATCACATCGGCAATTCCCTGGATCGCTTGTCGTAGGATGTCGTCGGCCACCTTGAAGGCCTCGAGCAGCGGGGTGGTCTTCTCCACGATCCCGAGTAACCGCTGGTTCGGGATCACCAACAGCGTGTCCACGTGCTTCCGAAGCTCCCGGATCCCGTCGTCGGCATAACCCATCCGGCGCTGGCCTTCGAACTGGAACGGCTTTGTCACGACGCCGACCGTGAGCGAGCCCGCCTCCCGCGCGATGGCGGCCACGATGGGCGCGGCCCCGGTGCCGGTGCCGCCACCCAGGCCGGCGGTGACAAACACCATGTCAGCTCCCTCCAGGCTTTCACGGATCCGGTCCCTGCTCTCCAGGGCCGCTTCCTTCCCCACCTCCGGTCTGGCCCCTGCCCCCAGCCCGCGTGTCCGCTCCGGACCCAGTTGAATCCTGAAGCCGGCTCGCGAGAGTCCTAGGGCTTGCAAGTCGGTATTGGCCCCGATGAACTCCACATGGCTGAGTCCCGAGGCGATCATCGTGTTCACGGCGTTGCACCCGCCGCCCCCGACGCCGATGACTTTGATGTGGACCGGCATGGGCTGGTCTTCCTGAAATGAGAACATCGCGTTCCCTCCTTTTGTTTTGTCCGTGGAGTCGGCTCCATCGGTTCGTCCGCTCACGGACCAAACTGACGAAACAGACCAAACGATCCGTACCGAACGCCTCCCCTAAAAGAACTCCAGCATCCACTCCCTCATGCGTCCAAAGACACGACCCGCTCTCCGGCCGCCCCGCAGCCCGGTGGGTTCGAGGTCGTCGACATGCTGACAGGCATGCAGGATCAGTCCGACGCCGGTCGCATACATAGGATTGCTGACGATATCCCGGAGTCCTCCCACACCGTTCGGAACCCCGCGCCGGACCGGCAGATCGAGCACCCGTTCGGCCGCCTCAAGGATGCCGTTCAGCAATGAGGTGCCGCCGGTGATGACCGCGCCGGCCGCGAGCATGCCCTCATAGCCCGTGCGCTTCAGCTCTCGGCTCACCAGATCAAACATCTCCTCCACACGCGGCTCAATGATCTCGGCCAGAAGCTTCCGGGATAGGCTTCGCGCCGGTCGATCGCCGACGCTCGGCACCTGCACCATCTCATCGTCCAGCACCTGCTCCGCCAGCGCCTGGCCATACCGAATCTTGAGCTTCTCCGCTTCGTTCTGAGGGGTGCGCAGCCCAATCGCCAGATCGGTGCTCAGATGCTGCCCCCCGATGGGAAGCACCGCCGTATGTCGGATGCTGCCCTCCAGGAAGATGGCGAGGTCGGTGGTCCCCCCGCCAATGTCGACCATGACCACTCCCAGCTCCCGCTCCTCAGGGCTGAGCACCGCGAAGCTTGAGGCTAGGGGTTGCAGCACAATGTCGACGACGTCCAGGCCGGCTCGGTTGACGGATTTGATCAGGTTTTGCGCCGAGGTCACCGCCCCGGTGATGATATGCACATCGACCTCGAGTCGAGTCCCGGATAACCCCAGCGGCTCCCGAATACCGTCCTGGCTGTCCACGACGAATTCGCGAGGCAGCACATGGAGGACACGCCGGTCTTGCGGCAAGACGGCCACGGACCGCGCCGATTCCATCGCCCGCTCGACATCCGCCCGGGTGACCTCCTGCTTCTTCAGCGTCACGACGCCGCGCGAGTTGCCGGCTGAGATATGGCTGCCGGCGATCCCGGTGTAGACGGAGTTGATCTGGACGGCCGCCATGAGCTCGGCCTCCTCCACGGCTTTCTTGACCGACTCAACGGTACTCTCAATGTTCACCACGACGCCTTTGCGAAGGCCTCGCGATGGACTGGATCCCAACCCGATGATGTTAATCGCGTCGTCGTCTGTCGTTTCCGCCACGATCGCGCAAATCTTCGTCGTGCCGATGTCCAGACCGACTACGATATGCTCTCGCTTGGCCAACGCCCGTCACCCCCTTTCCCGGATGATGACTTTCCCCTGATACCGGAGATCGATGTCGCCCTGACTCAGCTCTCGACCTCCTCTCTCCCGGACGGCCCGTTCCACCTGTTGATAGCGGCGCCATTGTTCTTCAATGGAGGAGAGCCCGAAATGGAACCGCCGGCCCCTGACGGTGGCCACCGGCCTGTCCGACCGGCCCACATCGACCTGCGGCTGGCTGACGAAGGCCTGGCCGAGTAGGGCGGCGACCTTCAGCCCGTTCTGGGCCGCCTGACGCGGGCCCGTTTCTCCCAGCATGAGACCGTGCGGATCGATTCCCACCAGCACCGGAAGCGTCGGATCCGTTCCCTTCGTGAGCACCGACAGCACACGGCCTTCCTGGTCCAGGAGCAGGTTGAACTGAGGTGTCTTGAGGACAGCCGCCGGGCGGCGTTCGGTGACCCACACCCTCAGGGTCCCGGGGAACTGTCGGATCACCCACACCTCTTTGATCCAGGGATGCAACATCAGCTGGCTCTCCAGCCGGGACGGGCTTAGCGAGAACAGGGTCTCGCCGGGTCGGAGTGCCAACCGCTCCAGCACTTCCGCTCGCGTCACATGCCTGGCTCCGATCAGCGTCACGTCCCGGACTTCGAACCAGTGGGCGACCAGAGGCGCGCCCTCCTGGATGCCTTTCCACCCCGCGACCCCGATCAGGAAGGCCAGCCCCATCCAGACGACCCAGCCCAAAAGCCGACGGACTCCACGCCGCTTCGGTCGGCGCGGAGCGTAGGCCGACTGCCTCGGGAGATTGGGCCACATGCCGACGTGCAAAATGCCCCCGCGCCTCACGAGCCTCCTCCGTCCCGAGTCCGTCTGAGGGCCGATTGGAGAATGCGTTCTGTCAGCGAGTCGTAATCCATACCCGCCTTGGCGGCCGCCATGGGCAGGAGACTGGTCTCGGTCATGCCGGGCACGGTGTTGATCTCCAGCACATACGGACGGCCTCGGGGGGTGACACGAAAATCCACGCGAGCCGCTCCCTGGCACCCGACCACTTCATAGGTCCGGACCGCCAACGCACGCACCAGCTTGGCGACCGCGCCGGACAGCGGCGCTGGACACAGGTACTGCGTGCGGCCCTTTTCGTATTTAGCGGTGTAATCATAGAAGCCACCCATCGCGAGGATCTCGATGATCGGGAGCGGCTTCCCATCGAGCACCGACACCGTGATCTCCCGACCGGGGATATAGGCTTCGACGACGGCTTCCGGGTCGTACGCATGGGCCCTTCGCAGCGCGGCACTCCACTCGGACCGACGACGAACGATGGTGACGCCGAAGGTGGAGCCCTGTGCCGCCGGCTTGACCACCACCGGCCAGCGCAGGCCGGCTGGGGGGACCCCACGACCCCCGCCCCGTGACCGTCCCGCGACGACGACGGTGCCCGCCGGCACCGGAATCCCGTGGCAGCTCAGCAGCGTCTTGGCCGTCACCTTGTGCATCCCGACAGCGCTGGCCCTCACGCCAGACCCGGTGTAGGGCAGGCCCATCACTTCGAGCAGACCCTGGATGGTGCCATCCTCACCACCGGGGCCGTGGAGAGCGACGAACACGAGTTCCACTTTTTTTGCGCGCAGCTGCTCCGCGACCGCGGCATCCGCATCAATTGTCACCGCCTCATATCCACGACGCAGCAGCGCGCCGTGCACCGCCTGGCCGGTTCTTAAGGAGATCTCCCGCTCCGCCGACTGGCCGCCCATCAGGACCCCAATTCTGGCAGACGTCAACGGCATAGGAATCGTGATACGTGACGCGTGACGAGTGACAAGTGAAACCGCCGGGTGCGGCCGGTCCTCACGAGCTCACAACAGATCCACCGTTGCTTCAGTAAAAACCCATCACACATCACTCATGACTCATCACTGGGTTTACGGTTGTCCGACGATCTTCAGCTCCAACTCCAGGGTGACGCCGGTCCGTTCCTCCACGGTCCGTCCCACTTTCTTGATCAGCGCGATCACATCGGCTGCCCGAGCGTGCCCGCGGTTCACGATGAAGTTGGCGTGCTTGTCAGACACCTGGGCATCACCGATTTGCGCGCCCTTGAGACCCGCGGCTTCGATGAGCTGCCCGGCGGCCGCCTGAGTCGGATTTTTGAACACGCACCCGGCGCTGGGAAGGGTCAAGGGCTGAGTCTCCTTGCGGTACCGCAGATAATCCTTCACCACGTGCTGGAGGCGCTCCCGAGACGCCGGCTTGAGCTGGAGCCAGACGCCCGCCACGATGCCGCGGGGCAGGAGCGCCCGACGGTAGCTGAACCGGATGTCCGAGGCCTCGCAGTCTCGGGTATTCCCAGTGGGTTCCACGACACGGACCGCCTTGACACAGTCTTTCATCTCACCCAGACGCGTACCGGCGTTCATGACCACACACCCGGCCACCGTACCAGGGATGCCGGCGGCCCACTCGAGCCCGCCCAATGAGCGGCTGATCGCATGCCGCATGAGCGTGGGCATCCCGACTCCTCCCTCGGCATAGATCACCCCATTTGGCTCGTCCCGGATGGTGGTCAGCTTCGCCAGACTGACCACGATGCCGCGGATGCCTCCATCGCGGACCAGGAGGTTGGTGCCCCCGATCACGAAGACCGGGATCCTGGCGGTCCGCGCCTGACGAACCAGCCTGGAGAGGTCCGCGACGTCCGCCGGGATGACCAGTGCGTCGGCCGGTCCCCCGATCCGGAACGACGTGAACTCGCTCAGGGGAGCGTCGAACCGGACCTCTCCCGTGATCCCCGACACCGCGTCCCGCAAGTCGCGCACCCCGGTCCGTCGAGTCTCGCCGCGGCCGTTTCGCATCCCCCCTCCATGACCTCGGGTCAGGCTCACAACCGATCCAGCAAGTCGAGCCCGGCTTTCCAGATATCTCCGGCTCCCAGCGTGATGACCAGATCTCCGCTGCTCAAGGACGGCAGCACCCGTTCCGCCAGAGTCTCCTTCCGGTCCACCCACGTCACCGCCGGGTGTCCGGCCGCCCGAATCGCGTCGCACAGCTTCTCCCCCGACACGCCGGGAATCTCCGCCTCGCCGGCTGGATAGATCTCGGTCACGAACAAGACATCGGCCTGATCGAACGCGCGGGCGAACTCCGAGGTGAGGTCGCGTGTGCGCGTGTAGCGATGCGGTTGAAAGAGCACCACCAGTCGTCGGTTCCATCCCTGCTTCGCCGCCAGGAGCGTGGCGCGGATCTCGGTCGGATGATGCCCGTAGTCGTCGACGACCATGATTCCCGCCTTTTCTCCACGGAGGTGGAAGCGGCGCTCCACACCCGTGAACGACACCAGGCCTTTCCGGATCAAATCGACGGGCACCTCCAGCTCCAGTCCGACCGCGATCGCGACGAGCGCGTTGGAGACGTTGTGCACCCCGGGGGTGGAGAGACGGAACGGACCCAGGTTCTTCCCTCGAAAGTACGCTCGAAATTCGCTTTCCCACTTCTTGAGCGTGATCTCGCCGGCCCGGAAGTCGGGGGGCGGAGCCCCAGCTTGCTCCTGTAATCCATAGGTCTGGTATCGTTTGATGACCTGTCCGAGCATTTTCCGGATGTGCTCGTCATCGGCACACAGCACGGCCAACCCGTAGAACGGGATGCGGTTGATGAACTCGAGAAAACTTTCCTGCAGCCGTTCCATCGTGCCGTAGTGATCCAGATGCTCACGGTCGATGTTCGTCACCGCGACGATGGCCGGAGAGAGCCGTAGGAACGATCCGTCGCTCTCATCGGCTTCCGCCACCAATAAATCGCCGCGCCCGAGGCGGGCGTGGCTCCCGAGCGCATTGACCTTGCCGCCGATTACGATGGTCGGATCCAATCCTCCTTCCGCCAGGACCGCCGCCACCATCGAGGTGGTCGTGGTCTTCCCGTGGGCCCCTGCGATGGCGATGCCGTACTTCAGACGCATCAACTCAGCCAGCATCTCCGCGCGGGGGATGACCGGGATGACCTTGGCGTGCGCCGCCACCACTTCCGGATTGGATGCCGGCACGGCCGATGAGACCACCACCACCTGCGCGTCGCCCACGTTGGACTCGTGATGGCCGATAAAGATTCGTCCACCCAGTTCCTCTAGCCGCCGGACCGTCTCGGAGCGATATTGGTCGGAGCCGGTTACCTTGTAACCTAGCGTGAGCAGGACTTCAGCGATGCCGCTCATTCCGGCTCCACCGATGCCGACGAGATGGATATGTTGAATCTTCCTAAACATAACCTGAGGGCTCGGGGCTCGGAGTTCGAGGCACTGGGCGAACGATTAGACCGTCAGGCCCATTGCCTCGCGCCTCTAGCCTCTAACCTCGTGCCTCGCGCCTGGCGAGTGCCAGGCACTCGCTCACAATCACCTCGGCCGAATCGGTTCGCCCCAGCTCCCGGCTCCGCGTCCCCATCGCGGCCAAGCGGGGCGCATCGCCTAGGAGCGCGGTAATCTCTCCGGCCAGCCGAGGGCCGGTCAGTTGATCCTGCAGCAGCAGCACCGCGGCGCCTGTTGAGACGAGGACCTCCGCATTCCGCTCCTGGTGGTGGTGGATCGCCGAGGGGAGCGGAATCAGGATGGCCGGCTTACCGCAAGCCGTAAGTTCCGCAATCGTCACCGCTCCGGCGCGCGCCACCACCAGATCCGCCGACCGCAGGGCTCTCGGCATGTCGAACAAGAACGGAACGACCTCCACCCGGTCATTCCCAATCCCGGCCCCATCATAGGCCGCCTTGACGCGCGCATAATCAGCTTCGCCGGTCTGGTGGATCACGGTCACCGCGGTGCCCCAGATCTTTCCTTGCAGATGAGGCAGCGCCTCGACCATCGCATCGTTGATCGCTCGCGCGCCCTGACTCCCCCCGAACACCAGCACCGTGAGTCTTTGACCGGGCTGCCCTCTCTTGGCCCAGATCGGCGGGGCTGCCCCTTCGGCCTGGACCGGCGGCGGCTCGAAAAACGCCCGCCGGACCGGCGTCCCGGCCAGCCGGACTCTCGACGATCTAAAGTGGCTTCCGGCCGAGGCGAAGGCGACGAACACCCGATTCGCCAGCGGCCCGATGGCCCGGTTGGCCATGCCCGGGACCGCATTCGGCTCCAGGATCGCCCTGGGGATCCCCAGCAACCACGCCGCGATCACCACAGGGGGGCTCGTATACCCGCCGATCCCGATCACGAGATCCGCGCGCCGTCCTCGCAGAACCTTGATCGACTGCCAGCACGCCACCGGGAGCCTCAGCAGCGCGCCCGCCGCCCCTGTCAGTCCGCGCCCCATCACCGGACGGGCGGTGATCCGCTCCAGGACGAAGCCCTCCTGCGAGAGCACGGTCCCCTCGAGCCCGCGCTCGGTGCCGACGAACACGATGGACGTGTCCGGCTCCCGATGCAGAAACTCTCTCGCGACAGCCACGGCCGGATACAGGTGCCCTCCCGTGCCGCCGGCCGCGATCACCACCGTCATCGTGCGGCTACCCAACTGGCAAACCCACCGGCCCGGCCGGGTCCGAACACGCTGGCCCGTCGTCCGCCTTGCCGGTCGCGCGAGATACTCAATAGTATGCCGATCCCCACGAGACTCACGAGGAGCGAGGACCCGCCGTAGCTCATGAGCGGCAAGGTCAAGCCTTTGGTCGGCAGCAAGCCGGTGACCACCCCGGCGTTGATCAAGACCTGGAGCGCAAGCAAGAGCGTAATGCCGAGGGCCAGATACCGCCCGAATGGTTCCCGCGCCCGGCCGGCGATCTGAAAGCCCTTGAACACCAGGATCATGAACAACACGATGACAAACGCAGTCCCCAGCAGCCCGAGTTCCTCGCCGACTAGCGCCAGCATGAAATCCGTATGCCCCTCCGGCAGGAAGAACAGCTTCTGTTTGCTTTCCCCCAGCCCGATCCCGAAGAAGCCGCCACTGCCGAACGCCAGAAAAGACTGCGTCATCTGAAAGCCGGCATCCGTGGGATCCTTCCAGGGGTCCACGAACGTCATCAGGCGCTGCCAGCGGTACGGTGAGGTCCGGACCAGAGCGAAGAGCAGGGCCAAGCCGGAGAGGACCAATCCGGAGAGGTGCAAGAGCCGAGCCCCGCCCAGAAACAGCAGGGCCATCGTCACCAGCCCGATCACGATGGCCGTTCCCAGATCGGGTTGCCACACGATCAGGCCTCCGAGCAGTCCGCTCACGATCAGGGGCGGGAGCAGGCCCTCTCTCCACTCCCTCAGCCGCTCCTCTTTCTTGGCCAAGTAGGCCGCCAGGTAGACGACCACCACGAGCTTGGCGAACTCGGCCGACTGCACGGAAAGCGGGCCGAGCCGAAGCCAGCGCCGCGAACCCTTGACCGAGACTCCGATTGACGGGACCAGCACCAGGATCAGCAGCACCGCCGAACAGGCCACCATCGGCAGCGCCAGCTTTCGCCAGACGGCGTAATCGAGACGCGAGGCCACGTGCAACAGTAAACTCCCAAAGGCGAGCCACGCGAGCTGGCGTTTGAGAAAATACAGCGGGTCGTGGAATCGATTTCCGGCGACCACTCCGCTCGCACTGAACACCATCACGAGCCCGAGCAAGGCGAGCACCATGGTGACCAGCAGCACACTGGCGTCGGGTCCCGTCCGCTGGCGCGCCGGGTCGGCCGAAGTCGGCCACGGCAATCCCAAGGTTCCCGCGTCGCTCGCTCTGCGTGACATTCATCCGCTCCTCTGTCCCTAGCTGCCGGGGCAAGGGGGTACCGGGATAACGGGGTAGCACGATTCCCTCCAAACCACCGCTCTTCGCATGTCGTTACCCCCTGGCTTCCCGTTAACCCGATTACACCCCTTCAGGGTAGCGCCTGGACCAGCTCCTTGAACTGTCGGCCCCGATCTTGGTAGTCGGCAAACATGTCGAAACTGGCGCAGGCGGGCGAGAGCAGCACCACATCGCCAGCCTCAGCCTGTCGGACCGCCAGATCCACCGCCTCGCGGAGCGTTGCAGCATGGCTGGTCTGCTCGAAGTCGCCCACGGCCTCGCGGATGCGAGACGCCGCTTCGCCGATGAGGATCAGCCGTTTGACCCGCTTCCGCACCGGCTCACGCAGTCGGCCGAACTGGCCGCCCTTGTCGCGCCCTCCGGCGATCAGGAGCACTGGCGCCTCGAGGCTCTCCAGAGCCTTGATCGTGGCGTCGACATTGGTACCTTTGGAGTCATTGATGAATCGAACTCCCCGGCGATCCCGCACGACCTCCAGCGCGTGCTCGAGACCGGGAAAGCTCCGGAGGACCTGACTGATGACCTGGCTGGGACACCCGCAGAGCACCCCGACGGCCGCTGCCGCCATCGCGTTCGCCAGATTGTGAGTGCCCGGCACTCGAATCTCCTCACGGCGGCAGATGGCCGTCCGGTGTCCGCCGATGGTCGCCACGACGCGGTCCTGATCCAGATACACTCCCTCGAGCTTCGCTTGTTCGAGGGGTCTGGTTCGGCTGAAGCCCAAGACCCTTCCGCGCAATCCGGGACGCAGGGCCGCCACCCGCTCATCATCCAGGTTCAACAGCCCGACATCTCGCTCGGTCTGATTCTCGAAGATCCTGGCCTTGGTCAACGCGTACGACTCGAGCGAGGGGTACCGATCCAGATGGTCCGGTGTGATGTTCAGGATCGCTGCGACCCAGGGGCGAAATCGCTGAATCGTCTCGAGTTGAAAGCTGGAGACCTCCGAGACGATATAGTCGTATCGAGGGGAGGCGGCTCCTCCCGGTCCTCCGCCTGCCTGGTACGTCGCCAGGGCTGCTTCGGAGAGCGCGGTGCCGAGATTCCCTCCCACGAAGACCCGTTTCCCGCTCTGCTCCAGCAGGAGCCCGATCAGCGTCACCGTGGTGCTCTTTCCGTTCGTCCCGGTAATCGCGATCACGGGCGCCTTCAGAAACCAGGACGCAAGCTCCAGCTCCCCGATCACCTGGGTGCCGCGTCGGCGCACCCGGTTCAGAGCCTCCAAACCCGACGGCACACCGGGACTGATTACGACCAGGTCGGCCCCCTCCAACGCCGATTCGTACCCTGCCCCCGCAGCGACCCTCACCTGCCCCCGATCCACGTTCGACAGCGAGTCCGCGAGTTGCGACCCTTCCTTGGCGTCCGCCACCGTGACTCGCGCCCCGACTGCTTGGAGCAAGCGCGCCGCCGCGACTCCGCTCCTGGCCAGCCCAACCACGGTCACCTTTTTGCCTCTGAGGTCTACCGTGCTGCCCGCGTTCATCGCTACGAGGCCTCATCTCTTCTCGCGTTGACCGTTACGTGTAATGGGCCTATCTGATCTTGAGCGTGCTCAAACTCAACAGCGCCAGCAGGATCGCGAGGATCCAGAGCCGGACGACCACTTTCGGTTCTTCCCACCCCTTGAGCTCGAAATGGTGGTGGATCGGCGCCATCAGGAAGATCCGCTTCCCCCTCGATTTGAACGATGCGACCTGGAAGATCACGGAGATCGCCTCGATCACGAACACCCCGCCCACCAGGAGCAGCAGCAACTCGTGCTTGCTGACCACCGCCACCGTGCCCAACGCGGCGCCCAGGGGCAGAGACCCGACATCCCCCATGAACACCGAGGCGGGATAGGTGTTGAACCAGAGGAACCCCAGGCTGGACCCGAAGATGGCCGCAGTAAACACCGCCAGTTCGCCGGCGCCTTCGATATAGGGGATCAACAGATACTCCGACATGATCTTGTTGCCGACGATATAGGCCACGATGGTATAGGCCAGGGCCGCGATCATCACCGGCCCTATCGCCAGCCCGTCCAGCCCATCCGTCAGGTTCACCGCATTCGAGCTCCCCACAATCACCAGGATGGCGAAGGGAATGTAGAAGAATCCGAGGTCGGGCGTGGCATGTTTGAAGAACGGCACATTCAGGTGCGTCGAATAGCCCGGCGACAGATAAAAGAACAGGCCGATCCCCAGAGCCAGCGCCGCCTGAGCGAGCATCTTCTGGAGGACGGTGAGGCCTTTAGACTGGCCCTTGATGAACTTGATGTAGTCATCCGCAAAGCCCACCAGGCCGAACCCGACCGTGGCGAAGATCACCAGCCACACGTACCGATTCGTCACGTTGGCCCAGAGCACCGTAGACAGAACGACCGCGAACAGGATCAGAAGCCCGCCCATGGTGGGGGTACCGGTCTTGCCCTGATGCCGCTGGGGGCCATCCTCCCGAACACGCTGCCCCAGCCGGATCTCCTGCAGCTTCCGGATGAGCGGCGGGGCGAGCACGAACGCGATCAGAAACGCCGTGATTGCCGCATAGATGATGCGGAAGCTCAGGTACCGAAAGACGTTCAGGAAGGAGAACTCTGTATGGAGTGGATAGAGCCAGAGATAGAGCATGGGGGTCCCTAATTTAAAATTTTCACTTTTGAATTTTTCATTCGCGCCCGCCCTTTTGTGAGCGCTTCGATCACCCGTTCCATCTTCATTCCTCGGGATGCCTTGACTAGGACCACGTCGCCGGCCTGAACCGTGGTGCGGAGCAGGACGCCGGCCGCGGCCGCGTCGGGTGCCTCGCGCACGCGTTCCGCCTCCATGCCGGAGGCGTGCGCCCCGCCTGCCAGCTCCCGTCCCAACACCCCGCACGCAATCAACTGCGAGACGCCGCGGCCCGCGAGGTAGGCGCCCAGGTCCCGATGGAAGGCCACCGCCTTGGGCCCGAGCTCCAGCATGTCGCCCAGCACCGCGATCGTGCGCCGACCTCTCCCCAGTTCGGCCAACAGATCAATGGCGGCCTTCATGGAGGCCGGATTGGCGTTGTAGGAATCGTTGATCACCGTGACCCGCTTCCACCTGAACACCTGCGACCGCATGGCTGCCGGTCGGAACCGTGCCAAGCCACGGACGATCCCGACCGGACCGACCCCAAGGAGGTGGCCGACCGCTGCTGCCGCCAAGGCGTTGGACACATTATGGATGCCGTGTACACGCACAAAGGCACGTTCATCACGTGCATGGCCCGGAAGGCTCAATCGGAAGGTCGTCCCACGGGTCGAGTCCGTGAGGACCTGGGTCGCGCGAATGTGCGCGCGAGGCGACAGTCCGAACGACAGCACCCGGCACCGTGCCCGGGAGGCCAGGTACTCGAAGTGGGCATCATCCGCGTTCAGCACGGCCGCCCCATCCGGCGGAAGCAGATCCAGAAGCTCCCCCTTCGCCTGGGCCGAGACCTCCAGGCTCCCGAAGAACTCGAGGTGGTCGGGCCCGATATTCGTAATCACGCCGATCGTGGGCGCGGCGATCTCACAGAGGCGCGTGGTCTGGCCCTTCTGGTCCACGCCCATTTCCACGACCGCCGCCTGATGACGCGAGGTGAGTCGGAGCAAGGTCTGGGGAACCCCGATGCGGTTGTTCAGGTTTCCCTCGCTCTCCAACACGCGCCATCGCTGCGCCAGCACCCTGGCCACCATATCCTTGGTCGTGGTCTTCCCGTTACTGCCCGTCACCGCCACGAGCGGAATGTCAAACCGACGCCGGTGGTGAGCCGCCATCTGCTGAAACGCACGAAGCGGATCCGACACCCCTAAGAGGATAGACGTGGCCCGAGCAGGACGGCGGCCCGTGCGCTTCGCAGGAGGAGGCGCCGCCTGGAACTGGTCCTGCACGACCGCGCCGACCGCCCCGGATCGAAAGGCCGCCTCCACAAACTGGTGGCCGTCGAAGTGCTCACCCCTCAAGGCCACGAAGAGGTCTCCGGCGCGAACCTGGCGCGAATCCGTACACAGACGCCGGACTCCAATCCGTCGTCCGTTCGCCGGTCGACCGGACACCACGTGGGCATTGGTGATCTCCACGACCTGCTCGACGGTAAAGAGGGACATAAAGTAAGAACGCAAACAGCCAAGAGCTGGCAGCGAGGAGCGATCAGCCGGGGCGGATCCGCGGTCTTCTCCTGCTGCTAGCCGCTCGTTCCTTTCCCCTTGCTCTTTGCGACCTGCTTCAGCACTTCCCGCGCCACTTCGCGGTCGTCGAAATGGATCCGCGTGCGGCCGAGGATCTGGTAATCTTCATGGCCCTTTCCGGCTATGAGGACCATATCTCCGCGCCTGGCCTCCCGGATCGCCGCTTCGATCGCCTGTCTCCGGTCGGGGATCATCTGATACCGCACCCGGGCCGGATCGAGCCCGGCACGAACCCCCGCCTCGACCTCTCGGAGGATGGCCATCGGGTCCTCGGTGCGTGGGTTGTCTGAGGTCAAGATCACCACGTCACTCTGCTCCGCGGCCACGCGCCCCATCTTGGGCCGCTTGCCCCGATCGCGATCGCCGCCACATCCGAAGACAGTAATGATTCGACCGGTCCTCAGCGCGCGGGCAGCGGCGAGCAGCCGCGCGAGCGCGTCCTCGGTGTGGGCATAGTCCACAATCACGCTGAAGTCCTGCCCGGCTTCCACGCGCTCAAACCGTCCCGGAATCGTGGTCATCGCCAGGAGGCCCTGCCGGATCGTGTCCGGCGACAGCCCCTCCTGCAGCCCGACCCCGATTGCTGCCAGGAGGTTATAGACATTGTGTTCTCCCACCAGCCGGCTTTCGACTTGAAATCGGCCGGCCGGCGTCGCCGCGGTGAACGTTGTTCCCGCGATCGAAAGACGAACATCCCGCGCCTGGATATCGGACTCCTGCTTGACGGAATAGGTCCACACCGGGACAGCGGTGGCACTGCAGACGCGAGCCCCCCTGGGATCATCCATATTGACAATGGCGCGCTTCGGCCCGGTCTTGACGCCTTGGGCCGCCAGGCCGGTGAACAGGCGCACTTTAGCCCGGAAGTAGTCCTCCATGTCGGTATGGAAATCCAGGTGATCCTGCGTCAGGTTCGTGAACACCGCCGTGTCGAACTCGCAGCCAGCCGTGCGATCCAGCGCCAGTGCGTGGGAGGATGCCTCCATCACGGCGCAGTCGAGCCCATCCGCCACCATTCTGGCCAGCAGCCCCTGAAGCTCGACGGCTCCGGGTGTCGTATGGGCTGCGGCGACCTGCTGGGATCCGATCTGGTACCCCACCGTCCCGATGAGCCCAACCCGCCGGCCGGCCGCTTCCAGGACGCCCTTGCACAGATAGGTGACGGTGGTCTTCCCGTTCGTCCCGGTGACTCCGATCACCCTGAGCCGAGCGGAGGGGTCATCGTGCAACCGACTGGCAAGCAAGCCCAATGCCCGCCGCGAATCCCGTACGCGAACCACCGGAACCGCGGCGGGCCCTTTTGACCACGGCTCCTGGATGACCACCGCGGACGCGCCCGCGCTCAAGGCCTGGGGCAGGTAGGCATGCCCATCCACCTGGTAGCCCTTGACGGCCACGAACACGCTGCCAGGTTTCACCCGGCGGGAATCGTCGGTCACATCGGAGACTCCGACCTCCAGGTTCCCGTTCACCTCCGGCGCCTCCAGCGGAGCGATGAGGTGGGACAAGGTCATCGGCCCGCCCGACCCGCGCGGTGAGCCCCGATCGTTTCGGCTTGCGCCAAGGCCACACGCACCGGTTCCTTGGGGGTCACTCCGAGGTAGGGGAGCACTTGTTCGGCCACCCGCCGGAACACCGGGGCGGCCACGACCCCTCCCCAGGACTGGGTCTGCGGCTCATCAATCACGACCAAGATGCACAGGCGGGGGTCCTCGGCCGGGACAAAGCCGACAAACGAGCCGATGAAGAGCGTCGTCGAATAGGTTCCGGTTCTGGGGTCCACCTTCTGCGCCGTCCCTGTCTTGCCAGCCACCCGGTAGCCGGAGACCGCGGCGCTCTTGCCCGTTCCCCGAGTCACCGCCCCCTCCAGGATCCGGGTCAGCTTCTGCGCCGTTCCCGCCGAGATCGGCTGGCGCCGCACCAGGGGGGACGCCTGGAATACGGTCTGCCCCTTGGCGTCTCGGATCTCAGCGACCACATGGGGCTTCATCAGCCAGCCGCCGTTGGCCACGGCCGACAGCGCGGCCGTGAGCTGGACGGGAGTCACCGCCACCTCCTGCCCCATCGCAATCGAGGCCAGCGACCGCCGCCCCCAGCTGCGAGTATCCCTGACCAGGCCGGCGGCCTCGCCCGGCAGGTCGATCTCGCTTCGCTCCCCGAATCCAAAGGCTCGGAGCACCCGCGAGAGACGCTCGGGTCCGAGGGCGAGGGCGGTCTTCACCGCGCCGATGTTGCTGGAGCGTTCGAGCACCTGGGCGAAGGTCATCCATCCGGAGGGGTCGTGGTCATGGATCACGGTATTCCCGACGGTCATACTGCCGCGTTCTCCAAAGAGGATGGTCTGCGGCTCCATGACCCTATCCTCCAGCGCAGCGGCAGCCAGGAGCACTTTCAAGGTGGATCCCGGCTCATAGACATCCGTGACCGCCCGATTGCGCCACCGGTCGGCGTACAGCGATCCGAAGGAATTCGGGTCGAAGGTGGGCACCAGGGCCATCGCCAGGATGGCGCCGGTGCGAGGCTCCATCACAATGACCGTCCCGCCCTTCGCGCGTGAGGCCGTCACCGCCTCCTCGAGCTCTTTTTCCGCAATATACTGAATGGTCTCGTCGATCGTCAGCACCACGCTGTGCCCGGACGACGGGCCCTGTTGCAGTAAGCCCTTCGGAAAGACGGTGCGGCCCAGCGCATCCCGCTGCAGCACCACGGTCTGTTTCTCCCCACGCAGGTAGGAATCGTACCGACGCTCGATCCCCTCCAGACCCTCCCCGTCCATCCCCGCAAAGCCGATGACGTGCGACAAGAGGGTTCCCTTGGGGTAATAACGACGCCCTTCCAGCACCAGCCCGATGCCCTCGAGCGGCATCCGCTGCAGGCGTCGGCCCTGTTCCGGGTCCACCTTCCGCGCGATCCAGACGAAGCTTCGATCCTGTTTGAGTTTCTTCTCGATCTCGTCCGGCCGGACGTGCAAGACCCGGCCGAGCTGACGGGCGACCGGCGCAGGATCTTCGAGGGAGGTGGGGACGCCGAAGACCGAGGGCACCTCCACGTTGATCGCCAGCACTTTTCCTTGGCGGTCATAGATCGTCCCGCGCCCTCCCTGGAGCGTGATGGCTTTCTCATGCTGCCGTTCTGCCTTGACTGCCAGTTCCCCTGCCTGCAGGACCTGCAGGTTGAACAGCCGGAACAGCACGAGGGCAAACCCTACCAGCAAGAGGAAGGCGGTGAAGATCCTCCGGACGCGCAGGGGGTCCATGAAGGTCATGGGATCCTCGACCCCGGTTCGCTGAAGCCCTGGCTGGCGAGCCTGACTTCCGGTCTACTGGGCTTCCGCTCAGAAGGCGCCTCCGGCTGCAACCTCACGAGGATGACCTGACCCTGACGCGGCGGTACCATCCCGAGCCGGTCGGTCGCGACCCGCTCGAGCCGCTCCGGCGAGGTCAACCTCGACGCCGTGACACGCAGTTCGTCGTACTCACGCTGGATCGCGACCCGCTTCAGTTTGAGCCGTTCGACGTGGTACCCCACCCGGACCACGTCCACCCGTTCACCGACATACAGCAGGAGGAGGGACATCACCGTCGCGGCAGCGAGGATTTTCATGGGAGCCTCCCTTCCGGCAGGCGCTCGGCCACGCGCAGCCTGGCGCTGCGGGCGCGTGGGTTCGTGCGGAGCTCATCGTCTGAGGGACGCACCGGCTTCTTCGTGAGCGCTGCCAAGCATGCGCCCGGTCCGTGGGACAACGCACGAAGGGTCTGTTTTGCGATTCTGTCCTCCAGCGAGTGAAAGGAAATGACGCAAAGCCGCCCCCCCGCCGCCAGGACCCGCGTGGCCTCCCGGAGCGAATCTGCCAGCGAATCGAGCTCGCGATTCACGGCGATCCTCAGAGCCTGAAAGGTCCTGGTCGCGCAATGCAATCGTCCATGCCGGTAGGAAGCCGGGACGGCGTCCCGGATCACCGCCACCAGCTCGGAGGTGGTGCGTAACGGGCCGCGCTCCCTGGCGCGGACCAGGGCCCGTGCGATTCGACGGGCATAGCGTTCTTCCCCATACCGGTACACGAGGTCCGCCAGTTCCGACTCGGCCAACTGGTTCACAACTTCCGCGGCTGTCTGACCGGATCGCTGATCCATCCGCATATCGAGCGGGCCGTCGGTAGAGAAGCTGAACCCCCGTGACGGGGCGCCGAGTTGTGTCGAAGACACGCCCAGATCGAACAGCACGCCATCTACCTCCGAGACACCTACCGACTGCAGATGGTAGGCAAGCTCGCTGAAATGACCGTGTAGGAGCCTGGCCCGTTCACCAAACTCTTTCAGGCGCTCACGGGCGAGCGCGAGCGCGCTTGCATCGCGATCAATGCCGATCAAGGTCCCGTCTGGTCTGGAGTGATCCAAGATTCGCCAGGCATGTCCACCCGTCCCAATCGTGCAGTCAAGATACCGGCCGCCGGGCCGGCAGGATAACCATCCACAGACCTCCTCCAGAAGAACCGGCTTGTGGATATACAAGTTATTGATTTCACTATTCCCACTAGATTCCACTTTTTCCCACTTAGTGGCAAAAGTATACATTTCGGAAAGGGATTGTCAACCAAAATCTTTTGTTCTCGATAGGATACGAGATTTTGAGGGGACCAGACGATTTCAGGCCGGCGTGACTCAATCCCCCGGGCTTTGTGGCCACCGTGGGACTATAGACTCCGGGACCAGGAGCTTGTTTGAGCTGGCCACCAGAGGCGGCCTGCTGCTCAGACCTGTGGGGTGAAATCGCGAGGAACGGGGAACGTTGGAACGCTCGATGCTGTCGCACCATGATCGCGATCCCGCCACACAGGGACATCGCGCAAGCCTCATCGGCTACGGCGCTGGTGAAAACCGCCCGGGATGCCGGTTGTGAGCGCAAGCGGGCAATGGCTCACTCGGCATCAGAGCACCCTGAGGGATGATCAAAATGGCCTTCCAGCGAGGCCGCAGCGAGCGAGAAGCCGAGGCGTACCGGGGACCCGTCGCTCTTTGAGCTGCAACGGGTGGGGCGTACGTTGATGCCTTCGCGTAGGACCCATTGCATCAGGAGAGCAATGGGTACCCCAACGAAGCTGGAGGCTATTTTCAACATCCTACTACGGGTACAGTTTGTAGAGCATCCTGGGGAACGCAATCGTCTCCCGCACATGCTCCAGGCCGCAGATCCAGGCCACCGCCCGCTCGATTCCCATGCCGAAGCCGGCGTGGGGGACGGACCCGTACCGTCGGAGGTCCAAATACCATCGGAAGGCTTCCTCGGGCAGTTTATGCTCCCGGATCCGAGCGAGTAACTTCTCGTAGTCGTGGATCCGCTGACCGCCCCCGATGATTTCCCCGTAGCCCTCCGGCGCGAGCACATCCATGCACAGGGCCAGGTCCGGGAGGGAGGGATCAGCCTGCATATAAAAGGCCTTGATCGCCGTGGGATACCGGTGCACGATGACCGGCCGGTCGAACTCGCTGGAGAGCAAGGTCTCTTCATCCCCGCCGAAATCATCGCCTCGCTGGATGGGGTTCCCCTTTTTCTGGAGCAGGGCGATCGCCTCCTCATAGGTGATCCGAGGAAAGGGCGGGACGACTCGCTCCAGCTTGGAGAGGTCGCGCTCCAGGATGCCCAGTTCCGTCCGGCTTGTCGCGAGCACGTGTCCGACAATGTAGCTGAGGAACGCTTCGGCCAGATCCATCATATCGGGCAGCTCGGCGAAGGCGACCTCCGGCTCCACCATCCAGAATTCCATCAGGTGACGACGCGTCTTGGATTTCTCGGCGCGAAAGGTCGGCCCGAAGCAATAGACTTTGCCAAAGGCGGCCGCGGTGGCCTCACTGTAGAGCTGTCCGCTCTGGGTGAGATAGGCCTTCTCGTCGAAATAGTCCGTCTGAAATAGCGTCGTGGTGCCTTCGCAGGCATTGGGCGTGAAGATGGGGGTGTCCACGAGCACGAAGCCGCGGTCATCGAAGAAGGTGCGGCAGGCCCGGATGATCTCGTGTCGGATGCGTAAGATGGCATGCTGGCGGCTGGACCGGAGCCACAGGTGACGGTGCTCCATCAGGAACCCCACCCCGTGCTCCTTCGGCTGGATCGGGAACGGCTCGGCGAGCTGCACAGGCTCAACCCGTGTGACGTCCAGTTCGAAGCCCCCCGGCGCGCGCGCCTCCTGCCTGACTTTCCCGGTCAGGATCAAGGACGACTCCTGGGTCAGGGCGGCGGACTGCGCAAACTGCTCCTCCCCCACGGCACCCTTGCTGACGACGGCCTGGAGATCACCGGTCCCGTCACGGACGACCAGAAAATGAATCTTCCCGCTCGACCGCCGGTGCCGGAGCCAACCCCGGATCGTGACTTCTTCGCCGACGTGGCGAGCGATGTCCTCGATGTACGCAGCAGGCATGGTGACCGAACCCCAGTGAGGGCGGCGAGAGGGCCCAAGTGGATGAATTTGCAGCCTATCCTATTCCCGGGACGCTTTCAAGAGCGCAGGATTTTATGCGGCATTTGACTTTTGGAGGCTGAGCCAGCAGAATGATTCAATGGTTGTGAGGTCTCCATTCACCATTGCTTGCTGGCTGGGTCTCGCGCTGGCCTCAGGTTTTCTCCTGAGCGTTGCGCCCAGCGAGGCGGTAGAACCGAATCCGGCCGCTCCTCTCTATTGGTGTCCGAACAAGACTCTGGACCAGCAGTACAAGACCGTCCCTCAACCCGGCTGCGTCCCGTTCGTTGAGAAAAAGGAGCCCGACAAGTCTGGCACACAGCCGGCCAAGGAAGAACGTCATCTCAAGGCTGAAGAAATCGAGCGGGAAGTCTCAGGGTTCCTGCAGCGCTACCGCCAATTTTTGAGTTGTTGTGCAGAAGATCCAGGCTACATTCCGGAGGTAGAGAAGCTGGAGGACGAGGCCGACCAGATCCTTCGGGCTGTGCAGGAAACCGGGTTCATCAACATGGGCACGGCTCAGAGGGGCTTTACCGTCAAGGAGATGATCCGCCCCGTGGCTCAGGCGAGGGATGATCTGCGAAAATTGCACCAGCGGATGAATGACCTGGCTCGGTCGAAGGGTAAGGTCGACAATCTGGATTACGAGGCGGGCGGGCACGAACGGCGACGGATCCAGGAGGAAGAACAAGCCATCAGACGGGAGTTCCGGCCGACCGCTCCACCCGAATCAGCGCGGACAGGCACGGAGATCCAGGACACGTCTATCCCCAATCGGGTTGGCACAAAGTCCCACGACGCCACGCTTCCCGAAGCGACCGGCACCCAGATCGGTGGCGTAGTCTCCCCGAACACCAGTCAGCAGACTGACCTTCGTCTCCGGAAGGGTCTCGACACCCAGGACACCTCTCTTCCCACCCGTGTGGGTCCCCAGACTCAGGATACCACCCTGCCCAACAGCTTCGGGTTCGGTGTCGAAGGACAGCAAAATCGTTCCGGCTCTACGACCCAGCCTCGGGTCGGCCCCGCCATCGGCGACTCCAGTTCAAACAGCCGCTGATTCGGAAGGGCCTCACAGGCAAGCCAGGTCATGAACGGAGACCTGACAATTCCCAAATCAACCTTGTTGCTGCTTCTTTCCTTTTTCCTCAGCGCGAATGTCGCTGTTCCTGGCGGCGAAGCGCTGGCAGAAATGTTCTATTGCCCAGGCGCATCGCGATTTGTGCCCGAGCCAAGTCCCGAATGTATCCCTATTGATGAAAAGAGCGGGAAGCCTATCCCCAGGGACACCGACCGGTCAGGAGGTTCTAGTAGTGGTGGGACCTTGCCCACCCATATCGGAGAAGACATCCAGAATATTCCGCTTACTGGGCCATCATCCGCGACTCAGTCCGCTCGTTCAGGCCGAGATATTGGATCAGCACCGCTGACTGTGGACCAACTGCCCAACGTCCCGCCCAACGAAAGGCCTGGGATCACCACGTCGCGGACAGCGAACACCATCCCCATGAAGATTGGCCCTGAGATCGGCGATTCGACCCAGAACCGCCGCTGAATGCCGCCCTGACGCCTCGCACCCCTCGCCCAGTGCCCCGAGCCTGCGCGCTTAGCGCGCCGCGACCACCTGAGGCATCCCAACCCAGGTTTCTCCTCCATCCGTGCTGCGGTACAACCCACTGCCGTTGGTACCCACATAGAGGGTCTTCGAGTCCAGTGGGCTCTGGACGAGCGAACGGATATTGAGGCTGGCCAACCCCTTGTTGATCGCCCGCCAGGTTGAGCCGCCGTCTTCGCTTCGGTGCACCCCTTCGCGGCTGGCCACGTAGATGACGCCTGGCCGCGCGCGATCGAGCAGCATCGCGCTGATCATCTGGTCCGGGAGCGCCTCCGCGATCCGGACCCATGACCGAGCGCCATTGGTGGACTTGTAGAGACCGCTCAAGGTGGCCGCGTAGACCGTCTCGGGAAGCCGAGGATCCACGAGGATCACCGTGACCCCCAGCGCCCGGGAGGATTTCAGCACATCGGCGGGGACGAGGCCATTGTTGACCTTGTCCCACCGAGTCGCACGATCGACCGATTTATACACACCTCCGCTCGTCCCGGCGTAGAGGATGTCGGGTCGCGTCGGGTCCTGCGCGAGCGTCACGACCATCAAGACCTCCTTCATCCCCTCCATCCGCTTCTGCCAGGTTTCGCCGCCGTTCCGTGTTTCAAAGATCCCCATCGTGGTCGCCACAAAGAGCCGGCTGGTATCGATTGGATCGAAGACGAACTGATTCACCACCGACGTGATCGTGACATCCTCCAGCCCCGCCCGCTGGGAGACCCACCGATGCCCGCCGTCATAGCTCTTGAAGACCGCGTCCCCTTTGGTGCCGGCGTAGACGGTGGCGGGATAGAACGGATCGATGGCCATCGAGATCACGCGCGAGTGGCTCATCCCCCTCGAGAGGTTCTCCCAGGTGTGCCCGCCATCCCGCGTCTTGTAGATGTAATCGTTCGTGGCGACGTAGACAATCTCGGGCTTGGTAGGGTGCAGCGCGATCACCACGATCGCATCGCTCCGCCCGCAGCCTGCGTTGACCAGTAGTAAGAAAATGAATGTGATGGAGTACAGGGATCGGCGGGGCAACATTGAAATACCAATCAGGATGCTCAAACAGGCCTTGTTGCACCCGCCCGGCCCCAAGCGCGCCAAGACGCGCTCCTTCCCGTGGCGAGGCCGCAGGGAGCGCGGCGACTGAGGTGTACCGGGAACCCGTTGCTCTCCCACGTGCAACGGGTGTTGGGTACATTGCAGGGAGACGGCGGGTACCCCTTGCTCTGCTTCATGCAAGGGGTGGTGAGAACAAGGTTGGGGGCTTGTTTCAGCATCCTTCGCTAGCGGTAGTTAATGAACTGAAGGTCGATGCCAAAATCTTTCTGTTTCAGGAATGCAATGACCGCTTGGAGCTCATCCTTGCTCTTGCTCTGGATCCTGAGCTGGTCCCCCTGGATCTGCGCCTGCGCTTTCAGCTTGGCGTCCCGAATCTCCTTGGCGATCGCCTTCGCCTTGTCGTCCGGGATCCCGCTCTGGATCGTGATGACCTGTCGGACGGTTCCACCCAGCGCCTCTTCGACCTTCCCGTAGGTAAGTGCCTTCAATGAGACGCCGCGCTTGACACACTTGGCTTTCAGAATCTCGAGCACCGCCTTCAGCTTATACTCATCATCGGAGACGACGACCAGCTCTTTTTCCTTCTCCTTCAGGGTCAGGTCGGTCTTGGAGTCCTTGAAGTCGAAGCGCTGCCGGAGCTCTTTCATGGTCTGATCAAGGGCGTTCTTCAACTCCTGCATGTCCACCCGCGAGACGACATCGAAGGAACTCAGGTCAGCCATTTGTACGCTCCCCCGCTACCTGCCTATCTCATCCGGAAGATTTTGGTCACCAAGTATCCTTCCCGCCGGATGTCCAGCCGCAGGTCGGTCTGTGTCGGGTTTCTGACCATGAACTCTTGATAGGCCAACCAGGCGTTGAGAGGGCTGGTCACTGGATTGTTGTTGACGCGGAGAACCGTGTCCCCCACCTCGATCCCGAAGTACTGGGCCGCCCGGCTATTCGTGACGGTGAACCCGGTCTCATTGAGCATCCCATCGGCGACCGCGGACGACACGTTAAACCCGACACCCGTCTGCGCGGAGAGCGTGGGCGAGACCATCACCTTCAGGTCAGATAAGACCTGCCCAAGGTTCTCGAGTGCCGGACGCAGCGTGGCCCCATCCATCTCATAGGTATCCGGGGCAATTTCCTTCGCTCGCAACAGCGCGGAGAGCGTCGGGCTGGGAGTCACAGCGGTCTTGGGATCCTGGCGGGAACCACCAGGGGTTGCCGCCCCTTGACCGGCGCCGCCGGCCTGACGAAGGACCTCCCTTTCCAGGACTGCCACAGGACCCTCCAGGGCGACGAGAACCGGTTCAGGTTGGGTCACGCGTTCGACAGTTCGGTAGCGGTAGCGCAATTGCTTCAACAGCACAGTTCCAGCCAGCATGAGGCCTTGGAGGCCTTCGAGCGAGGTGCCGGATTGCCAGACGAAGGTCCGGCCGGTTCGCTTCTCGCGCAGGGTCACCGTCCGGGCATCGACTTGCAGTATCGTGAAGGATCGCATGGGGTCCCGCGGATCGAAGAGCACGTCGTGACGCGTGTGGAGGGTCCGCACGCGAACCGGTTCATGGACTACGATGGCGTATCGGGTGGGCGCCGCAAGCGTAATCTCCCCAGCGCTTTCGCTTGAGGCCGGTGCCGGATCCTGGCTCCGAGCGGGTTTGCCGGTGGCGTGCACGTCGAGGGCGGACCCTGCCAGAGTCAGGCCCGCGAGGAGGAGAACACAAGCCCTGCGATCCCATCGCTGCTGCGAACTGCAGGTCAGTCTCATGTGTATGTCCTTTACTTTAAGCCATGATCCTGCCGCCGGGCTCGGAGCACGATAAAGAGTGTGACCGAACCCGCCAACAGACCACCTCCAAAGAGCACCAGCGCGAGAACCGGTGAGGTATTGGCGAGCGAAGCCGCTGAGACCACCGGGCGCAAGGCGACCCGCGTGGCGGCGCGCAGTGACTCGCGGTCCGCAATCGCGCGAGCCACCGGCGGACTCAACCGATAGTACGTCGCGACGAACAGCCGCCCGGGACCATTGGTGACGAGGTATCGGTCACGGAACTCCCGCAGGACTATGACTTCCTTCGCCATCGGCGATCCGTAGGCCGCCGTGGCGATGAAGCAAATGCTCCCGCTGCCACCGCTGCTTCCTCCGCCCCCACCCCCAGTCGATGGCGCCGGAGCGACCATTGAAACAAAGGCATCGCTGGAACCACCGTTGAACGTGGCGTCGAGCGCCGTGCAACCGGGGAGAGTGCAATTCGCGGTGAAGGTCGGCGAGGCGGTGAACCCGGTGACAAAGGCATTCGGACCAGTAGGAGGAGCTACCGTATCGATCGCGATGCTGTTCCCGACGTCAGTGCCGGTGCCACCCAGGTACGTCGAATACACCAGGGGCGCTGTGCCGGTCGGATTCACCATGGTCACGAACGCGTCTGACATGCCCCCGCCAAAGGAGGTCTGAAACGGCCCCCCAGCGGTGGGAAAATTAGTCGAGCCGGTGCGGCCAGTCACGTAGGCGTTGCCGTTTGAGTCCACCGCCAGGCTTTCGCCGACATCCGGACCGTCACCTCCCAAATAAGTGGAATAAACCAAGGGCGCCGTCCCCGTGGGATTAAACTTCGTCACAAAGGCGTCGCCTAGCGCGTTCAGCGCGATGTCAAAGGCCGGGCAATCAGGGGCCGTGCACGCCGTCGGAAAGTCGGGCGAGCCCGTGGAGCCGGTCACATAGGCACTCGCGAAGGCGTCCACCACAATCCCGTTGCCACTGTCATCGCCGGTGCCGCCTAGGTAGGTGGAGTAGACCAGCGCGGTGCCTGCGGCATTCAGCTTCGTGACGAAAACATCTCGGGCGGCGTTGAATGTGGCATCGAAAGGCACGCAAGCGGGCGTGCACCCGGTGGGGAAGTCAGGGGAGAGGGTGCTCCCCGTAATGTAGGCGTTGCCTGCTGAATCGATCGCAAGGCTGCTCCCGAAGTCATCACTAGAGCCGCCCAAGTAGGTGGAGTAAACGAGCGCGATGCCGGTCGAGTCGAGCTTCGTCACGAAGGCGTCTTCTGGGCCGCCCAAGACTGAGTCAAATTGTATGCAGGAGGGTGTACAACCAGTAGGGAACGTGGTTGACGTGGTATTGCCCGTCACGTAGGCGTTCCCAAGGGTGTCCACCACAATGCCATTGCCGCTCTCGGACGCGTTGCCGCCCAGGTAGATGGAGTAGACCAGCGCGGTGCCTGTGGGATCCAGCTTCGTCACGAAGGCATCCTGCGGCCCGTCGAGCGCGCAGGCAAAAGTGCACGGGGTGGGGGCGGTGGGAAAATTGTTCGACAGAGTATTCCCGGTCACGTATACGTTGAGGCCGGCATCCACGGCGATGCTGTTGGCGCTGTCATTGTCGTCGCCGCCCAAATAGGTAGAGTAGACCAGCGGAGCCGTGCCGGTCGAGTTGAGCTTGGTCACGAAAGCGTCCACCAGCCCGCTCCGGACACTATCAAAGACCGTGCACGGGGGGGTGCAGAAGGTGGGAAAGTTGGGCGAGCCGGTGCTCCCGGTCACGTACGCATTTCCGGAGGCGTCTATTACGATCCCGTTGCCGCTATCGTCCCCGCTGCCGCCCAGATAGGTGGAGTAGGTCAAGGTCGGATCGATAATCATGGGCCTACTAGCATCATAGGACTCTACATGAAAGGCAAGCTGGTGCCGAGGCTTGAGCACGTAATGGCCGTCGACTGCAATCTTGTCCCCGTCGCGCGCTTGGTACATGACAGGCTTTTTAAGGCGGAGCGTGCCGCTTCCGGTGTCTAGAATCGCATCACCCTGGCCGTCCACGGACACCCTTCGGGCTCCGTGAAAGTCCAACGTGATGGCGGAGGGGTCCGCACCAGGCGCAAGGACAAAATCGTACTCCAGCTCACGCCGGTTACCATAATAGACGAGGTCGATACCTGGGTAGATGCTGCGGTAGGCGACCCTGGCAAACGTCGGGATATGAGTCCGCCACTTTTCAGGATTATTACCGATGAAGTAATGGCTCTTCCCTGGCAGTTCGTCCAAACCCTCCACGATCGGTGATGCCTTCGCGCCCACCAATCGCATCCGAAGCACGGTCCCTCTCCCAAGTGCTGAGGACTGAGGACTGAGGACTGAGGTTCGGCGACTGAGCGCTGTAGAATCTGAACCAACTGCTGCCTCTTTCGTCCCACGGCTCACCCCTGACGCCTCACGGGCTTTGAGCACCAGTACCGCTTCGGTCGGCGTCAGGAACATCGTGTAGCCTCGCCCTCGGGAGAGGAACCTGACTTGCTGGTCGGTCTGTCCCCGATTGGCTTCAAAGCTCAAAGGCAGGCTGGCAAAGACCTGACGCACCTGGGCTGCTCTAGCAGTATCGGTCTTCGTCGCCTTGCTCGTAGTTCCGTGTGAAAGGCCCTGATCCGGAAACTGAGCGGTCGACAATGCCCCGAGTGCCACGGCTCCCAGCAGATGGACCGATTTCAGTCCGGGTCTGTGTTTCCTCATGCTCCCTCCGAAGTTTCGCCACATCATGAACTGAGTGAAAGAACCTGTCTGCTCAACAACAGCGGCCGCTCGGGAACTTGACACCGTCTTGAACGGCGGGCTTCAGACTCCCGATGGCGCACTCTGCTGCCAGCACTTCGCTGCTCGTATAGGGTCGCCCCTGGACGACATACCCGTACCACTGGCGGATGCTCTCCACCAGGACAATGACGGCCAGCAGGGCCACGAGGCCGACCAGGGCCGCGTCCAGATACAGGGCCACGGCGCCTCCCGATCCACCCTCCTGCAGGGCCTTGGCCGTGAACAGGGTAAACAGTTGATAGGAGCCCGTCAAGGTGATGGCGCCGACAAAGACCATCGGAACCGCCGTCACCCAGAGATACCGCGCCTGGCCCATCTTGATTAAGACCGTGGTGCCGACGCAGAGGGCCAGCGTGCCCAGCAACTGGTTCGCGGCCCCGAACATGGGCCAGATCGTGGAGATGCTGCCCGTTGCGATGAGGTAGCCCCAGGCGCCCACGACGAGGGCGCTACCGAAGACCACCCCCGGCCACCAGTTAATCCGGCTGAGCGGAGCATACAGGTGCCCCCCCAGCTCTTGCACGAGGTACCGCGCCACGCGCGTCCCGGCGTCAATCGTCGTGAGGATGAACAGCGCTTCAAACATGAGCGCAAACTGGTACCAGTACGCCATCAGTCCGGCCATCCCGGGCAGACCGGCGAAGATTGACGCCATCCCGACCGCCAGCGAGACCGCGCCGCCGGGCCGCCCCGCGACCTCCACTTCAACCAGACGCGAGAGCTCCTGGATCCTCTCCACCGGGAATCCGATGGCCGCCAGCGCGTCCGCCGACAAGTGCGTGTTGATCGCCAAATAGTCTCCGGGGACCAGGACGGAAGCCGCGACCAACGCGATCACACCCACGAAGCTCTCCATCAGCATGGCCCCATACCCGACGATCGCATGCGACTCCCGCTCGATCATCTTCGGGGTTGTCCCGGAGGCGACGAGCGAATGGAATCCGGAGATCGCCCCGCAGGCGATCGTAATGAAGACAAACGGAAAGATCGTGCCGGGGATGATCGGCCCACCGCCGTGGATAAACTGCGTGACCCGCGGCATCTGGATCGGAGGCGCCAGGACGATCACACCGACAGCCAACAGGGCCACCACCCCGACCTTCATGAACGTCGACAAGTAATCCCGCGGCACCAGCAGCATCCACATCGGCAGGACGGACGCGATGAACCCGTACCCGGCCAAAAGCCAGACCAGCGTCTGCCGCTCGAATGAAAACCAGCCGGCCAGCTCGGACTGGGCCACCAGGCGACCTGCGGCCACCGCCAGCAGCAGCAGCGTCACCCCCAGCGCCGAGACCTCCCCCACCCGTCCGGGACGAAACCTCTGGAGATAGAACCCCATCAGGAAGGCGATCGGAATCGTCATGGCGATCGTGAACGTGCCCCAGGCGTTCCGGTAGAGGGCATTCACGACCGCCAGGCCCAAGCCCGCCAGGGCCACCACCACGATGAAGAGCACCGCCACGGCAGTTGCAGTGCCGGTGACCACCCCGATCTCGTCCCGCGCAATTTCAGGCAGAGACCGGCCGTTGCGCCGCATCGAGGCCACCAGGATGACGAAGTCCTGGACTGCGCCGGCCAGGACCGCGCCCACCACCAGCCACAAAAAGCCGGGCAGAAATCCGAACTGCGCGGCCAGCACTGGCCCGAGCAGTGGGCCGGCCCCCGCGATCGCAGCAAAGTGGTGCCCGAACAGCACGTACTTGTTGGCAGGATAGAAATTGGTCCGGTCGTGGAGTCGGTGCGCAGGCGTGATCCGCTGATCGCTCAGGTGGAACACCCTTCGAGCGAGAAAGCGCCCATAGAAGCGGAGCGCGAGGACATAGAAGCAGACCGCGGCGATGACCAGCCATAACCCGTTCACTTTCTCGCCGGGGTGGATGGCGCCCGTGACAAAGCCAAACGCCAGGGCGCAGAGACCCGCCACCAGCGCCCAGACGATCGTCATCGGTCGCATCCCGTGTCTCCTCCCCTTTTTAAACGGTGCATCCTAACAATCCCCGCGCCACCTTGTAAACCAGGGAGGTTTCGGGCCACCACCGGGTAGCGTCATGCTGCTCACAGACATTGTCGAGGGGTGCGCTGGGACTTCTGCAAAAAAAATTCCAGGTGCTGGGCATAAAGAATGCGGAGAAGAGTGTGACCGTGCAGGCCCGGCTTCTCACTGCCTGCCCCTGGTCTCGGCCCGGTTCTTTAATGAAAACAAGGGCGTGGTTGAACTGATTGCTCGGCTAGCCGCAGGTGAGGCGCCTCAACGAGAAAACGAGAAATGGTTGTCAATCCCTGAACCGCCTCCCTCTGAACCCCTGACCGACAAAAAGAGCTCCTCCGACAAAGATAGGGCTTGACAGGGTCTTTCCGTAAGAGTAGAAGCGAGGCTCCGTCTGACCCCAGGCGGACGCACTTCTCACCCTGAACGAGGTAGGCTGACGGTGGACTCCTCCCCCACCAGCGCCACCCGTTGGCCGATCGTCCTCGCGGCCCTCGCGCTGCTCCTGTGTGGCCTGCCGGCTTCATTTGGCTGGGCGGCGCCGCAAGACTTCTTCCTCCACGGCACCGGGCCCGACAATAACCCGCCCACGCTGCTGCTCAACA
>Ga0187892_10003157_pt1 | contig 30759 bp, 34 predicted proteins | sample MA1701073metaG_FD_139345 | JGI IMG/M metagenome (GOLD analysis project Ga0187892, IMG submission 139345) | Bio-ooze microbial communities from a basaltic lava cave in the Kipuka Kanohina Cave System on the Island of Hawaii, USA - MA170107-3 metaG ...
CATGCCCTGTGTCTGCGCTTTTGCTGCCGGAGTGGCAGAGGGGATGTCCGTCGGAACCTCCGGAAGCTTTGCCTTTGCCTCGTACTCGAGAGCGCCTTCGATCTCGCTCAGAATCGAGAGTGCATCGGCATCCACTGGAGTCGACACCCTGACGTCTCCCGCAAAGTTTGCGTTGATGAGTACTTCTGACGTTACAGAGGACACATCTGAGAACGCCTGGGTCGCGGCTGGGATGGCCTTTGTCAACTCTGACTGGATGCCCTTTATCATCTCGACCGTGGGATCGATGGTGTCAAGTACTGCGGCAAACTCGCATATCGTGCTGAACCTAATTACGAGTGCCTCAAGTGCCAGGCCGGTGTGGTGCGTCGTCCTGCGGATCCGCCTCACGTTGGACAGTTCGGTTGCGATTATCTTGGCTCGGGTATTGTTTCCTGTCTTGATGTTGCCGGTTATCTGATCCATATAGTACGCCTCCATCGTGGCGAACCTCTGGTCAAGGATTCTGAGTCTTCCAAGCTTGTTGTATACGACAGTTCTTGCGTTGGTGATCTGGCTAACGAACTGCTGGCGCTTCTCCGCTCCCCCTGCCATCTTACATTACAACGGGCGAGCAAAAGTTGGAAAAGACCCGGTGTTGAAGGATCTGCACCAAGAGCTGTCATAAAGCTAAGCTACGCCGGAATTGGTATTGTTTAATATGCGTCAAAGTACTTTCCTCTGAGATGGTCAGAACCGGCGAAGACCACGGCGGGCAGTCAAAGCGCGACCACATCAGGATGCAGCTTGGCGCACGCAAGATAGAGTTCATCTCGACTGCACTCGTATGTGTGGTATTCGCGGTGAGCTTTGCCCACCTCGAGTACTATTACATCAAAGATCCTGCGCTCCAGATCTCAAACGGCGAGGTAGTAGTCAGCGACAGCAACTTTGACAGGAGCAGGGAGACAGAACCGATCATCGGCAACATGTACCAATACCACCTGTTCCCGATGCTGTTTATCTTTGTGCTCATTAGCTTTGCCGCGCTATGGGATGACATGCTCTTCAAGCTGCTCGGCAGGCACAAGAGAATAAAGGCCGCTTCCCTCGGCATCGCCAACCTCATCACTGCGATACTTGTCGAGGATTTTGCGTGGTTTGCTAACAGGCTGGCTGTGCCGCTCGAGAGCGATCCGAAGGGAGGGCTGCTCATGCAGAGCTCTGACTGGACCTCGATGCATCTTGGATACATCGATCTCGGGAGCTTTGTTCTTCCCGGCTGGTACGTGCTTACTATAGGCCTGGCAACGCTGGCATACTATGGTGCCTTTCGAAGGCACGACAGGCACTAGCGCTTGCTTAGCGAAACTGTAAAGTCAGCAGGATTTAGCGCCGCGCCACAAACGGGGCAGCGCGAGTTCGTTCCGCGCAAGGCGTCCTTTATCGACTTTAACATCCGCATTTGATAGATAACAGAGCCGCACTTGCCGCAAACAACATCTGCTGACAGCATGTAATGCTAACGCCTGCAACTGCAATAAGAAAAGTTTCCTTGACAGTTTTTAACAAAACGCGCAGCTGCTGCTACGCAGTGAAATCAGATCGGCGCCTGCCTGTCCCTGTTTATTCTTGGCGAAGACTGTTCGCGCGATGCCCAGTCCGAAACCTTAAAGTCGGAATGACCCGTTCGCTTCTTGTGCTCATCCGCGTCGAGCTCGAAGAAAAAGAACTCTTGGCATGAATTGCACTTCCATACCTTTGACTCGAACATGTGCGCGAAATAAAGTTTGCAGCGCGCGGATATAAGAAAAAGGCTGTTTGCGGGACTACATACATCTACTTTGACAGCACGAGGCCGTGCTTTGCGTCAAAGCCAGTCACTCTCACCTTTGTGCCAATCGGAAGATCCTGAGGAGTATGGATTCCTGGCAAAAATCCAGAGGCTCTCAGCTGAGCGTTTTCTACCTTAAAGACCACCCAGGCATACGAGCCGGCATCCTCAAAGCCCTCCGGAGCAACCGCCTGTATCGTATATGTCACTACGGTTCCTGCCCCCTCGAGTTCGACGTCTTCGAACTTGCTGCCCGAGCATTTTTCGCAATAGAGCACCGTTTCTAGCATGAGGTGGCCACAACTGACGCACTTGTTTGCAGATATCTTTTGCCTGTTCGCCGCCGAGATGAACTTTTCTCGAGTTCCTGACTGTTGCGACAATTTCTCCATCATCCTACTTTCTGTCAACTTTTCGAAATATGTGGACTGCCGCGCTAGCGCCTGTGGCGCCAAAGTTGTGGGTGAGCGCTATCTCTGCGTTCTGGACGGTCCTCTCTCCCGCCCTGCCTGTGAACTGGTCGAATACCTCGACGACCTGCCCAACCCCCGTGGCGCCTATCGGATGGCCCTTTGATTTCAGCCCGCCGGACGGGTTCACCGGGATCTCGCCTCTAAGGCGAGTCGCGCCGTCCCTGACGGCATGCGCCGCCTTGCCCTTTGGGAAGAACCCGAGGTCCTCAATGTCGATAATTTCTGCAATTGTAAAGCAATCGTGGACTTCGGCAAAATCGATGTCTTTGGGAGCAAGGCCGGCCATCTTGTATGCCTGCCTTCCCGCAGCGACAGTGCTTGGAATAGTCGTAATGTCCTCCCTTCCCTGAACCGCGGCCGGTGATGCTCCTCTGCCAGAGCCTATGACCTCAACGTAGGGTCTTCCGCTTTTCTTGGCAAATTCTTCGCTGCAGAGGATCGTAGCAGAAGCGCCGTCGGAGAACGGGCAGCAGTCGAGCAGCTTTAGTGGCGACGCGACCACCGGAGACTGCATCACGTCGTCAACTGTAATTTTTTTCCGGACATGAGCCTTTGGGTTGAGCACTCCGTTTTCATGGTTCTTGACCGCAACATGGGCAAGATCTTCTTCTGTCGCTTTGTGAGTTGTCAGGTATGCCCTTGCCATAGAAGCGAACAGCCCAGGGAAAGACGCGCCGTTGCCGCCTTCATAGAAAAAGTCAGAGCAGTACGAAAACAGCGTGGTGCTGTGAGCTGTGCCAGTGTGCGTCACCTTTTCGACGCCCAGTGCAAGGACGCAGTCGTAAAATCCAGCCGCCACGTTGGCAAAGGCTTCGCGAAACATTACCGAGCCGGAACCACATGCAGATTCGATCGTGAGCCCGGGAACATGAGATATGCCAAGGTTGCTCATAATAACAGGCGCCATGTGCACCTGCTTGTCCGCCACTCCGAATACATTGGAAATGTAACCGGCCTGAATGTCCTTGGGGGTTATCCCAGCAGATTCTATTGCATCTTTTGCCGCGCCAAGGGCGATCTCTATTATGCTTTCATTGAGTTTTCCGTATTTTGTGCTGCCGGCGCCAAGAATGCAGACCTTCTCAGTCATACCCTAAAAAGAGCATCTTCTGAATATAAATAGCTTAGACACTGCTGATACGTAACAATAACTGCTGATGTTTATTCCTCCAGGCTCATGGCATGGGTGTCGCTTGTCAAGTTTTGGCACCCTATCGCTCGAGCCTGGTGCTTTACAATTGTAAAGTCCTTATGCTATATAAGAGAAAATCCAAGGGATACGCATGGCTACAGACCCGGTATGCGGCATGTTTGTCGAAGAAAAACCCGAGTCCATACAGCATATTGTGGATGGCCGGAAATACTATTTCTGCAGCACTCAATGCCTGAATGAATTTACTCAACCCGAAAGGGAGATGAAGAAACTAAAGAGGCATGTCGCGATCAGTATAGCCCTTACCATTCCAATATTGATATTGACACTTCCGCACATGTTTCCCTCGCAGCTCGAGGAGTTCATGCCGCTTCCAATGGATATTAGCAGCTATGTGATGCTCGTGCTGGCAACTCCAGTGCAGTTCTGGATAGGTTGGCGGTTCTACAAAGGTACGTGGGACGGAATAAGAGCTAGAGCCTCGAACATGGACACGCTGATAGCTCTCGGGACAACCGCGGCCTATCTATACAGCGCGGCAGTCACCATAGCGCCCGGCTACTTTCCATTCGCATCGGTGTATTTTGAAACTGCCGCGATCATTATCACTCTGATCCTAGTCGGAAGGCTTCTCGAGACAAGGACAAAAGAAAAGGCGTCTAGCGCAGTGCGAAAACTGATGGACCTTCAGCCCAGAGTTGCGAAGGTGATAAGGGAACAAAAGGAAATAGAGATCCCTGTCGAGCAGGTTCAGGAGGGCGACCTGCTGGTGGTCAGGCCGGGCGAGCGGGTGCCCGCGGACGGAATCGTAGTCGACGGCACATCGTCAGTGGATGAGTCGGCTGTCACCGGCGAAAGCATACCCGTAGACAAATCAAGGGATAGCGAAGTCATTGGTGCGACGATAAACCAAAGTGGCCTTCTCAAAGTCAGAGCCACCAAGGTGGGTCAGGATACAGTACTGTCGCAGATCATCGCGCTTGTTGAAGACGCAAGGATGAGTAAGGCCCCGATGCAGAGAATGGTCGACCAGGTGGCAAAGTATTTCGTTCCGGCGGTCATCGCTGTTGCGGTAGGCGTGGCTATGGGATGGTATATTGCAGGAGGCGCGGGACTGACCTATTCGGTCCTTGCTTTCGTGTCAGTGATAATCATCGCGTGCCCCTGCGCGCTTGGAATCGCGACGCCAGCCGCACTGATGATGGGAGCTGGCAAAGGAGCGGAGAACGGCATTCTGTTCAAGGGAGGGGAGCATCTTGAAATGGCAAGAAAGGTGGATACTGTAGTTTTCGACAAGACCGGCACGCTGACAGAAGGCAAACCTTCGGTCACAGATATAGTCGATTTGACAGGAGCAGGGGATAACGAGCTGCTGAGGCTGGCGGCAATCGCAGAGTCAGGCTCAGAGCACCCGCTCGGCCGGGCCGTGGTCAGGAAAGCTAGGGAGCAGGGAATCCCGGTCTCGAATCCCGATTCATTTGAGGCAGTATCGGGTCACGGACTCAGAGCAAATGTTGGAAGCCACGAAGTCATGATAGGAAACAGAAAGCTGACGCGCGAAAACGGGATCAGTGTCACAGGAGAGGTGGACGCGACACTTCAGAGTATGGAGCAGGCAGGCAAGACGGCCACGCTCGTTTCAATCGACGGAAAACTATCAGGGATAATCGCAATGGCAGACACTGTGAAGGAACGTGCGAAGGAGGCGATCGACGCGCTCAACCGCTTGCATATCGAAGTAGCGATGCTGACAGGCGACAACGAAAGGACCGCGAATGCGATAGCGTCAAAGCTGGGAATCAAGCGCGTAATAGCACAGGTTCTGCCGCAGGAGAAGGAGCAGGTCATTGCAAAGCTGAAGGACGAAGGAAGAGTGGTGGCAATGGTCGGCGATGGGATCAACGACGCTCCTGCGCTTGCCCGTGCCGATCTTGGGATAGCAATAGGCTCCGGCACCGACGTGGCAAAAGAGACGGGCGGAATCATACTGATAAAGAACGATGTAAGGGACGTAGTTATTGCGCTTGAGCTGGGCAAGAAGACTGTATCTAAGATAAAGCAGAACCTGTTCTGGGCGTTTGCGTACAACACTGGGTTGATACCTGTGGCAGGAGGCGCGCTCGTGCCTTTCCTCGGGCTGGAAGTTTTCGGCTGGCTGCCTATACTTGCAGGAGCAGCAATGGCTCTGAGCTCGGTGACTGTGGTCGGGAACTCGCTGCTGCTCGGCAGATACGTGCCAAGATTCGCGTCAGCAAGAACAAGAAGAGATCAGCCTTACTCGCAAATGAATGTGAATGAAGCATATCTCTCTGCCGAGGCTAGCGCGTAGGAGAAAATACTCTAGAGAACTTGTAACCCGAAGCCTCTAGCTTTTTCTTTATCTCTGTGATAGTAATAAGCGAAGGGTCGTATTCTACTATTACGCCGTCGGTCATGACGTCGACAGCTACTCTCTTTATCGCATGCTCGCCCCTAAGCTGGCTTTCAACTATGGGCTTACAACTGGTGCAATACATTCCAACTACCTTGAACAAAGCTCTCTTACTCACAGGAGATCATTCCGCTATATTCCGATATCCCCATTTACTGATTACAACGCAGCTCTTTGTTATGTCTTATTTGTTCCTACCAGTTGCCAACCATCCCCATTCAATGAGGAGCTTCTGTATACCTCTTGAAAACCCTGAGGCGCAGCGAATCCAGCGACGTATATTATGTTGTTCTTGGAATCAACAGAAATTGAGGTAGCGGTAAGGCCATTCGGAGGACGAATGATGCTTTCAAATGTCTTACCAACGTCAGATGATCTTGCCAGACCAAACTCCTCGGTTGAAGCATAGAGATTTCCGTCAGCATCAAATGCTAATGCCATGACTGCCATTCCCGAATATTGGTTAGTCCGAGTCCAACTAGCCGCTCCGTCATTCGATATGAAGACGCCATCATTTGTTCCTGCAAGCACGGTATTGGAATCGCTTGGAGAGATTGCAAGCGCTGTCACGTGCTGCCCGGGATAGTCAAATCTGTCCCACGTCTTTCCCGCATCGGTACTCTTGAATATTCCTCGTCCACCACTGTCGAATCCTACAACGGTGTCAGGGTCGCTCCTGCTAACAGCCATCGCGTGAAAATCCACTGGAGGATCGAGGACCGTTGCAACAACCTCCCACGTCTGACCTCCATCAGTACTCATTATCAGGCCAGTATTGCCGCCAGTAGAGGGGTGACCGCTGGAATGAAGTGGAGTTCCGGGAGTCATAGGAGCGTTAAATGCCATGTAATCTGCTCTTTGTTTGTCTACCTTGACTGGTGTGCCAGCATCTACGCTCTTGTAAAAGTCGCCGTGCGTAGCAATGTACAATACGCTGCTGTCAGAAGGATCAATTCCTAGTCCATGCACATGAATCCATGAAACAGTCCTTGACGAAGAGGTTTCAAAGTTTGGGCTTGGTAGGTTTCCACTGCTCATCGACAATGCCATTCCTATACCGACCGCAATAACAACGGCTATTCCAACACCAATAGCTATGAATTTTTCTTTACCTTTGCCTGTCTTTGTTCCTCTTTTTTCTTGCTTATCCAATTTGAAATGCCACTACCAGATGCCCAATCGGAGAGCATAAAGAGTTTTTTCCGGATTCATTCCAGAACGCCTTGTACTAGTATCCGTACTTTTTCGGATTACTATCAAACTCGCTCTTGCACACCTCAGAGCAGAGGTAAACCTTTTTTCCTCCTGCTTCCGAAACGAATTTTGCCTTCTTTTCATCCACCATCATTTTGCATACAGGGTCTTTGAACATGTCATTTGTAACCTTGGCTGCCTAGATAAGGCCATAGTTTACAATTGTAAAGCGGCTAACCCCTGCTAAGTGGCCTTCTTTCCAACTTCCAACGAATCCTTTGACGAAAATGCAGCGATTGGACTTGTACGGGATCGCATTAATATCCGCACGTTGACACATTGATGCAGCTTGTATACTCTTGTAGTTTGCGAAAAGCCAGACGCAGCCAGGAGGATAGCCGAGGCTCTAGGGACTTCTCGCGAATCAAGACATGCAGGAATGTCGGTCTTTGAGGTGAAACGGGAAGATCATCGTTACATTGTCTGCTCGGCCCTTGGACATCTCTACGGACTGACCGATTCGACTGCAAACAGAAGCGTGCTTCCTGTCCTCGACCTTGAGTGGACAGTGGTTGAAAAAAACGCGCGTGCAGCCCGGGCGATCAAGATCATCTCAGATCTTGCAAGAAATGCATCGTCCTTTGTTCACGCATGCGATTATGATCAGGAAGGCGAAGTGATCGGGTACAGCGTTCTAGAGTATGCGTGCGGCCACCAGTATTCCAAGTCACTTCGGGCAAAATTCTCTACGTTGACGGATGAAGAAATGAGAATTTCATTTGCGAATCTGCTGGAGCCGGACAGCCGGCTTGCAGATGCCGGCCGGTCGCGCCACATGCTGGACTTTCTCTACGGTGTGAACCTTTCAAGGGCTCTTGCACAATCATTCAAAAGCGCGGTCGGCGGCTATCGCAATTTATCAATCGGAAGGGTGCAGGGGCCAACCCTTGCATTCGCAGTAGAGAGAGAGTTGGAGATCAGGCTCCATGTTCCGGATCCCTACTGGACTGTTGCCGCGGAACTTCGCAAGAGCGTCCGAAACTTTGTGGCGCACTATTTCAAGCCAAAGATCGCAACACTCGCACTGGCCAAAGAGATCGTTGAAAAGTGCACGGGCGTGCGAGGTACCGTAGCCAACGTGTCGAGCAGCAAGGTTGTGTTGAGGCCGCCAGCGCCGTTCAACACCGGCGACCTGCAGCGCGAAGCGTACAGGCTATTTCGGATTTCTCCCGGGTACGCCCTTGCGTTAGCGGAAAAGCTGTACCTTTCGGCCCTGATCTCTTACCCCCGCACTTCAAGCCAAAAGCTGCCAAGATCGATAGGATATTCCAAGATAATCTCTGCACTGGCAAATGTCGGAAGCTACGGGAGGTTCGCCTCCATCCTGCTTTCTAAAGAAAGGCTTGTCCCAAATGAGGGGCGCATGAGTGACCCGGCACATCCGGCTATCTATCCGACAGGTGTAGTGCCGGGTCGGAGGCTGGGGGGGCCAGAGTTCAAGATCTATGACCTCATTGTCAAGAGGTTCTTTGCTACCTTTGGGGATCCTGCTACAAGCCAGCGCACCAAAGTTTCAATCGACGTCGGAGGCCACGAGTTCAGAGCTGAGGCCAGCGCACCGCTCTATGAGGGCTGGATGCTGTTTTACAGACCGTACATCAAGCTTGAGCAGCACGAGCTGCCAGAACTCCACGACGGCGACTCGGTGGAAAATCTCGGCACAAGCATGGAAGAAAAATTCACGCAGCCGCCTGCCCGCTACAATCAATCCAGCCTGCTTGCCAAGATGGAGCAGGAGCAGATTGGCACAAAGGCTACGCGCGCTGACATTATCGACACGCTATTCAAGAGGAATTACGTCTCTGCCATGCGTGGCGGGATTGAAGTAACCGATCTTGGACTTGCAGTAGTCGAATCTATGGAGGAGCATGCACCTGCGATAATTTCGACAGAATTGACAAGGCTGATGGAGGAAAAGCTCGAAAAAGTAGAGCAGGGGACTTTGGACAGCGCTTCTGCCATAGAGAGCACTGTCGACACGCTGATCGATTCGCTGTCGACCTTGATGAAGAAAAAGAATGAAGTTGGATCGAGCATCGGAGATGCGGCCGCATCAGATCTTACCAAGGCTGCAACAATCGGCTCCTGCCCGATCTGCGGCAAGGGCCAGCTGCGGATCATAAGATCCAGAGCATCAAAAAAGCGATTTGTCGGCTGCTCGAATTATGCTGAAGGCGGGTGCAAGGCAACCGCGCCGCTGCCACAGAGAGGCGGAATAAGAGTCACGGGAAAAACATGCCAGAAATGCGGCTGGCCTATTGTCGGCGTGGTATTTGCTCGGCGGGCAAAGCAATGGCGAATCTGCATCAACGCAAAATGCCCATCCAAAAAAAGTCATGAGTAACAGAAAAAGAGCAAGCGGGTAGGCGACCACCGTCCGCCCGGTGCGGTCGAACTAGCTCCAAAGTCCAGAGGTACGAAGAGCCTTGGTTGGCATCACGGAAGGGGTTAACCCGGACTCTTTCCCGCCCAATCGCCTATGCTATCTGCATGTTCTCAATCCCGATCATGATTCATATAGTTCTGTCAGTTTGTAACCATACCTGGTTTTTCAGTCTGGAGTTCATCTATAGAGCCGACTGCACTAGTCTGGAGCTCACAAAAAGTCAGACAAGATTATAGAAAATGCCTCTCCACCAGACCCGCACAAAGGTTATACGGCATAAATACTCGCTCAGGATAAGACATGACAATGCGACAAATTCTTGGAACTTATGGTATGCATCCAGATCGTAGAAAATATCTGGACCCCGAATACAGCGATAAAGAAGTTGAAGGCATGATGGATTATTTTCAACTCGAGACCTACGACAAACTGCTGTCACTCCTACGAGGAATCGGCGTCAGGTCAGCCTAGATATCAAGGCTGCGAAAGGTGGCATAGTCGGCTGCTTGCGAAATGGAAAGACTCTCCGAGCTCAATGCAAGTAAGGATTGCAAACACGCGAGACGCAATAAAGGATAAGGGATTGCCTGTATGCATGCCAGCTAGAGTGTTGAGGGGCATTGAATGGGAGTCTTCATGGCAGGGCCGGAGGGCAACACTTGCCAGCGTGCTATGTCCTCGATGCGACCACGTATCGAACATCAGAACGAAACGCAAAGTATTGCAATGTGCCAACTGTGATGCGCGGCTCAAAAGACCAAGATCATCACGTAGAAATCGGACAAGGTCTAAACCCAAGTTGCCTCGTAGGGCAGCGAGCAGGGTTGGACACATTCGTAAAGCGGTACAGAAAATTACCCGGATTCCATTTCCTGGTTTTGGCAGAAAATAGGCGATCCGCTGTCGTCTCAGTGATACTTGCTGGGGAGAAAGGTGGCATACAACGAGCGCCGTAACAACTCGTGATTCGTTACCTAGTAGGAAATACATCGGCTTATTATTTTTCTTCAGCGGAACAATCCTGTGCCCCGGGTATCGCGGCGCGAATTCTTGAAGCTTGTTGCTGCTTCTGGAATTGTTGGGCTGGGGGGCCTCGCTGGCTTTCGCAGCTCCTTGCTAGGCAGCCAGGCTGCAGCCCTTGGAGGGGGATCGTGGACAGCCGGACCCGAGGCTCTCAACCATCCTGTGCATATGGCAACGCTCCCTTCAGGCAAGGTTCTGTATGTTGCCGGCTCGGGTTTTCACAAGCCAAGTGCCGACGGCCCGTTCCGGGCAGGGATATGGGATCCAGAAACAGACAGCCAAAAAAAGTATACCGTGGAAAAGGACATCTGGTGTTCGGGACACGCACTTCTTTCGAATGGAAACGTACTGTTTGTCGGAGGGACTATAAAGTATACGCACCAGTCCCCTAACCACCGCTGGTGGGGGCTCGACGCGGTTTATGAATTTGATTTCCAGTCCGAATCATTCCGTGAGCGACCTCCCATGGCTCATGGCAGGTGGTATCCAACCGCTGTTTCGCTTGACAGCGGCAAGGTTCAGGTCGTCGAGGGGTACGACGAATTTGGCTATTCCAACCTGTTGACAGAGATCTATGATCCTAACACTAAGAGCTGGAGCATCACGTACAATCCTGAATCCAATAGAAAGTATTGTGTCGGCTGCGATGCCAAAGGCTGCGCAAATCTTCCGGGAGCGGGATCATTGTGCTACGGGGGGCCGGGCGAAGGCGTCAATCCGTCGCTCGCACCTTACCCCCGGATGCACCTTCTTCCCAGCGGCTTGGTCGCCTGTGTGGGTCAGAACCCTAACCGTTACCTGTGGGATCCAGCGACAGGTATCTGGCATCTCGCGGGTAAGGGAGTCAAGAGAAGTTTTGGAACATCGGTGCTCCTTCCGCTTCAGAACAATGTGAATGAAAAAGGTAAGGTACTCATTTGCGGCGGGTCCAACACTCCAAAGTACCCTGCGATAGCCAAAAAATCTGCCGAGATCCTCGAACAAAGCGGCCTGCAGATGGCCTCGAGATACGCTCAGTCGATGACCTACGCTAGAAGATATTGCAATCCGGTCATTCTCCCGACGGGAAAGGTCACAATCATCGGAGGCACCAGGGAGAACAACGACAAGACGCTGGCAGTCTACAATCCTGAAATGTTTGACCCCGTCACAGAGAAATGGACAGTACTGCCACCGCATTCTATGCCAAGAATCTACCACTCGGGCGCATTACTCTTAACAGACGGCCGCGTCTGGGTGGCCGGAACATCCTACAGCATACACAGCTTTGAGCTCCGCACCGAAATATTCAGCCCCGCTTATGTGTCTGAAGATAGACCAACGATTTCCAGCGCCCCGCCCCGCCTGCCCTACGGAGGAGATTTCGAGATCGCTACCCATGAGGCATCGGATATCACAGGCGTATCTCTGGTCGCATTGTCCAGCACAACGCATCACTACAACACGGATCAGAGGCTGCTCTGGTTGCGGATCCTCGGTAGGACATCTAGCAAGATCACAGTGTCTGCTCCCATCAGTCGCAGGCTGGCCCCGCCGGGGTACTACATGCTGCATGTTCTGGACAGCGATGTGCCATCAAAGGCAGCGATAGTGCAACTCTCATGAATACAAATCGATTAACATCTCCCTCACAGTTCCCGCGATGAGAATAACCGCGTCAGACTGTCACTAACATGGTTACGGCAATAATCTATAGGGATCCTCTCTAAAGTCTCTGCATTATCTTCTTAAGAAATGATCCCGCAGATCTAATAATGGAAAGTGACCATTCACACCTCTGCGAATACTGCAGCGAGAGGTTCTCATGCCCGCTCGAGAAGCATCATTGCAAGATCGAGTGGAAGACTTCCCACAACGATCACTTTCTTGCCCTGACCTGCTAGTAATGCAGCTCATAGATATCTGCCCGGCGATTTTTCAAGAGCGGGAGTTTTTTCCTCACCTGATGCACCCGCGACCTGTCTATTTCGACTATTTCTATACCCTCGCGCCGACCCATGTCTGCGAGAACGATCCCGTAGGGATCGACAACCATACTCCTGCCGCAGTAAATATTGCCAACCTGATCGGGCGCAACTAGGTACGATCCGTTTTCTATAGCCCTGGCCTTTATCATTGTCTGCCAGTGCTCTTCCTTCATTTCGCCCTGCACCCACGCGGATGGAGCGACGATAACGTAGGCGCCCTTATCCGTCAATATCCTCGAAAGCTCTGGAAAACGAAGGTCGTAGCAGATCAAAAGCCCAACGCGGCCGGCCGTTGTCATCACGGGGTCCTCGATCGTCTTGCCCCGCGCCATCTTTGCAGATTCTTTGAAGCCGAGGGCGTCGTAGAGATGCAGCTTGCGGTAAACCGATGTCAGTGCGCCCTTTGGCGACAGTGTGATCGCTGTGTCATATACTCGCTGGCCGGCCGACTTTTCGTACATCGTGGCTATCACCCCGATCCTGTTCTTCTTGGCTGCCTTGCCAAGAGCCGTCACAAATTCGCCCTTGACCGTTTCGGCAACGGTGGCTAGCTCTTTTGCTGATTGGCTGGCGGGAGAATATGCCATCTGGAATTCTGGAAAGCAAACGAGTTCAGCCCCGCTGGATGCCGCTTCACTGATAAACTCGATCGACTTTAGGAGGTTTTCCTGCTTGTACTCGGACGAGTGCATCTGCACCATTGCAACCTTTGTCAAGCGGAGCTGGGAAGCTAGTCAAAATAATAATAGTTTTGCCTGCTTGCCCTTTATAGCGGCCTGCCGGACTGGAACCAGTTTTCCTTTGGTTTCTCGTCAAATACGACTATAACGTGCTCGGCCTTTGTCTTTAGTATCTGAACGGCTGAATCCGTCACGGCCTTGGCAAACTCGTTTTTCTGTTCCGCGGACCTGCCTGGGTACATCGAGACTACAATCAGGGGCATGCAAGGAATTTGCTATGTCTGATTTATATGTGCATCAGCAACTGGCGCCGCGGCCAGCAGCTGCGTAATTTCAACGTGGCTGGGGCTGCCAGCAAGCTCGTAGAGCGCAACTAGGTACCGCCTGATGAAATTCACCCCAGGCGACGGCCTGCGGCCCTTTTCATAATCGCTCAAAACTGATGGAGTTATGCTCATCTTCCGTGCCAGATCAGCTTGCTTTATTTCGAATTTTTTTCTCCAGTACTTTAATTGATGGGCCGGACTTTCGCTCATTACCACAGAGCCGGCGATCATTGCGAGCTCATCGCCGCCAGAATTATTCCCGGTACTGGACAAACGTAAAACGAACGCGTTATCGGGTGATAAAAAGATTACCGAATAATAAAATCCGGCAATTGCGGCTCGCGCAGCTGACGAATCGTTGCGGCTCCGCGAGAAAATCGCTCGATGGTGAAACATGACAACTATAAGTGACGTAAAGAAAGCCGATACAGCTTGACAGGAGAAGGGAGACAAATTGAAGGAGCTCAAGACACGTCGCCGAGAATTCGATAAACATGATCGTCAAGCGGTCGAAAACTGACAATGGAGGAAGTTAAGCGAAGACTAAAGATCGAATGAATCGTGGAGTAAGCCGTAGAGTAAGCAAACTGTAGGCTTGGGTCGACCATTTGACTATCATATATTTTATAATACCTCTTGACGTATCATAGCCCTGTAGAAGAATGCAGGGATTGAAAGGGAATAACGTTGACAGTGCTCTTCTCGAGCGTTTCGAACGAGAGATATGGGACAAGGTCCCCCACCTGGAAGAAAATTCAGGACAAGTCAAGGTTGTCAACCCAACGCCCTTGATCGACATGACCAAGGATCTGAAGGAATGCGCGAAAAGCGAATACGGCCTCGATCTAACAGACAATGATCTAAAGGTTTTTGGCAAGTTTGATTCCGACCTTCTGGCAGGCTCGATAAAGGCAAGGCCGGCGGTCCACATAGTCCATGATGCCATTGCAACTGGAAAGATAACCCGCGGGCAGACGATAATCGAGGCGACCTCGGGTAATTTTGGCATAGCTCTGGGACAAATAGGCAGGCTTGGCCTGACAGTCATTACCCTTGTCTCTAGGAAGCTCCAGGAAGGAGTTTTTGAAGAGTTAAAGAACGAGAAAATACGAATCATGAACCTTGACATGGACATCTGCCCGGCTCCAGGAATGATGGGCAATCCTGATCTTTTGGTCGCCAAGGCAACCGCCGCGAACGTCCGCTCACAGCTTTCAGATTTCGGCTTCGACACCGCCATTTTCGATAAATCACGCGCGGAGATAGAAGCAGTCCTGGCGAAACAGGACATTATCAATCTGGCAAAACTTCTCGCAAGGATTTATGGCTGCTTTTGCCCGGAGCAGTACGACAACGAGCTGAATGTTGATGTCCATAGGACCGTGACAGGTCCGGAGATCGACCAGCAATTGCAAGAGCACGGCAATTCGCTGGCAGAATTTAGGATCGTCTGCACCTTTGGGACCGGGGGCACATCGGGCGGCCTGAGCAGGTACCTGATGGAAAAGCATGGGAAAAAGTCGCTTCACGTGGTCTTTCCGCTGGGCGATCAGGATGTTGCCGGAATAAGGACGAAAGGCAAGGCGATGGGACTAAAGTTTTACGAACCGCAGCGATACGGTGGACAGCACGAAGTGGATTTCGGGCAGGCAAAACGTCTCTTAAAGTTCTTTGTGGACAGGGGCCACGACATGGGAGAAAGCAGTGCCCTTGCGCTTTACGCTGTCATACAGATGGCCAACTATGGCGGCGCCGGTGGAAAGTTTGTCGTAATGATTGCCGATGGAATCCAAAAGTACAGAAAGAACCTTGCGACGACGGAAAAGAAGGCCCGCCTCGAAGTTCCGCTACAAGAAGCTGTCTCAAACATAGGCGAATACGACAGAGTCGTCTGGATTCACACAATGTATACCCCGCGCAAGGAAGGAATAGAACTGATGGCAAAGTCACTGGGCGTCGATGAAAGCAAAATCTTTGTCCCAAAGGCCAGGGAGGTAGAACGGCTTCTCACAACCCAGCAGATCCCAAAGGAACTGGATGACGCGCTGGGGAAGGCCGATGGCAAGACACTGCTAGTATGCATGATGGGAAACACTTCGCTGATGGTGGCCAAGGTGCTAGCTGGGAAAGGCAGGACTTCTGAAAGTCTGACAGGCGGAATATCCGCTCTCTCTCAGGGGAAAGGCAAGAAAATTTCTGAACTGGTTCGAAAGGCTACAGAGTGACAGGTAATTGCAGAGCCTAAATAGACCATGACCGCGCATCCCGCTGAACTGCAACGGATCACCATAGCATGCGTATCGGAGAATGATGGATTTGCCAGAGAGGTTTACGATTATCTGTATTCCGAGCTGGAGAAACAAAGGCAGTTCGAGGACAGCAAGGATATACGGGTTTCCAAAGAGCTGATAACCCTACTAGAAGACACCAAAGAGATCCACATCGACTGCGACACCCTCATACCAATGGGAATGATAAAATGGGTTCTGCAGTCATTTCTAGAGTCAGACCCCGCAAGATTCAAAGATCATGATGTAGTAGAACTAGGAGATTCATTCACAATCGGGCCGGTCCTCCATCCATCAAAAATGGAAATGTACACCTGCGAACTATGCGGGTTCTTTTATGCCCACGAAGAAGAGTTGTACACCCATAGAACGACCCACCTCGGAATATAGATCCGAAAAGATAGAAGAGCGTGTTCCTTTATAATGCGGCGCACCCAATATCCATGTTTCAGATCAGATGGGCAGCGAGCAAGAAGTACTGACGGTAAGCGAACTGACAAAACATTACGGAGATTTCGCAGCTCTTGACAATCTGAGTTTTGCCCTTAAAGAAGGTCAGTGCATGGGATATCTCGGCCCGAACGGCTCGGGAAAAACAACGACGATAAAGATCCTGACCGGACTTTGCAGACCGACATCGGGTCGGGCTTTTATTTTCGGAAAGGAAATAGGAAAGGAAACGAGGAGGGCGCTCATAAACGTCGGCTCCGTAGTTGAAACCCCGGTATTTCCTCCTTTTCTGACGCCAGTCGAAGTATTGTCTTATTATGGAAAGCTAAGAGGCATGTCGCCGCAGCAGATTTCTGACAGAACCAGGCAGGTCCTGGAAATTGTCAAACTGCATGAATGGAGCGAAAAGAAGCTCGGCTCGTTCTCAAAGGGCATGACTCAGCGGGTAGCATTGGCTTCATCGCTCTTGCATGATCCCGATTTATTGATTCTGGATGAACCTACTTCTGGGCTAGATCCGCGAGGAAGGGTGGAAGTTCGTGAGATTATCGGCTCGCTAAAAAAGGCTGGCAAGACTATCCTGATGAGCACACATCTGTTGTCAGAAGCCCAGGAACTCTGCGGTGTGATAACCTTGCTTGACAAGGGAAAATTGGTCAGGTCTGACACGGTTCACAGCATAGTCCGTTCAGTGGTTGGTAGAAAAGTGAGGGTTGAGCTCTTGCAAAGGCCGACCGACGAACAGATCCTGCTGATAGGAAAGATAGATGGAGTCGTGGGAGTCGAACAGCCAGATCCATACGCTGCAGAGATTATCATAGAGCATGCCGGAGGAATGGATGACAGGGCACATCTGTTGCAGAAACTGAGTGCGGCTGGTTTACAGATAATTTCTTTCAGGCCGGCACAAAATACTCTCGAGTCGTTCTACCTGAACACAATGTCGGAGTCATTGGATTAGCATGAAGACAATGGTGGAAAAAAAGCTGCCAGGCCAAGCGACCCAAGTCAGGGTCATATGCAAACACGAGCTCCGAAAATTCCTGCGCTCAAAAAGGGTAATCGGAGTAATAGCGGTTGCGTTACTGGCTTCCATTGCGGTCGTCTATCTTATTTCAAACGTCTTTGAGCCCGAGGCCTTGGCCGGGCTTCTTGGATTCTCTCTGGTTCTGGCGCCCGCGCTCCTGATTATTACAGCAGCGCTTGTAGGAAGCGATGCGCTGCTGGTCGAATTTCACGAAAAACCGGGTATTCACTTTTCGCAAATCCGGTTGGTAGGACAGCTATATGGTTTGGCAAGTTCCTTGCCGCAGAGATCATAATTTTCATCGTGGTAGGCATATACTTTGGTGTGATATCTGCCGCCGCGCTGATCAAGTTTGGCGAGGTGCCTTCTTCTATATGGCTTGCGCCCTTGCTATTTTCATTGGTTCTAGGGACGCTGGTAATGAGTCTCGCCTTTCTATGGAGTGCTGTCTTTAAAGGCCCGCTAGCCTCGACCATAACTGTTCTTTTCTCGTTGGTGGCCCTGCCGATAGTAGACATGATTCTGGCAGTGCAGCGAATCGAAACCTGGTTCACGCCGTATTCAGCAGTCAGTAACGTGACACGAGTGTTGGCTTTGCTCGATCGGGATCTGCTGTTCGGCCAGAACGCCGCGATGACATTTCCTGTGGCAGCTAGCCTGCTAGTTGTAGGTGCATACATTGTCGGGTTTTCAGTAGTCTCGATTTATCTATTCAAGCGAAGGGACATGTAAGTTCCAGGGCACATTATTGCGCTGCCCGCACCTTGAGGGTATGGGAACCGATGCGAAGCCGCTAACGACAACGCTGTAATCTCACTCCAAAAGCGGCTGCCGTTTTCTCATCGCCGTGTCTCCAAGTGACACGGTTCACACATACAAATGCTAAAGTAATTTACCAGTCGTAGTCCTTTTGGTTGGAATATAGCATAGTCAAGGAACCCATGGCCATGCTCGAGCTTGACATGTCAGACGGTGAGCAGATCAGGGCAGAAGCCGGCGCGATGGTCTACATGAGAGGAGACTTTGAAGTAAAAACAAGGACCAGGCAGGGAGGCGTCTTCAAGAAAATTAAAGTCGCGGCCCTCGGAGGGGAGTGGTTCTTTGTCAACGACTTTATTGCTCATGGCGACTGCGCATTGGGACTGACAGGTCCTCCAATAGGCGATATCGCGTATCTGGATGTCGAGCCATCACGTGGATATATCGTTCAGACTGGTGCATATATCGCCTCATCAGAAGATGTTGACCTGGACACAAAGTGGCAGGGTTTTACAAAGGGTCTGTTTGGCTCCGAATTTTTCATGCTCAAAGTTTCTGGCCACGGTGGGTTGTTTCTGAATGCCTACGAGGGCATAGTCGAAAAGCACCTGGGCGACGGGGAAAGAATGATAGTTGACAACTATCATCTTGTGGCGCTTACCGATGACATCAGATACAAAGTGATCAAAGTCGCGGGCATAAAGACAACGATACTTGGAGGAGAAGGGCTCGCAACAGAGCTCATTGGACCGGGGACGGTATATTTCCAGACCAAGAACCTTCGTGAGTTTGTCGACTTTCTTGGGCTGGACCAGAAACGCGAGGCACTGACTTCTGGTGCCGGAAGATCGGCTGCGGGCACTGTAGCAGGCATTGCAATAAAGGGACTTTTGAGATAACAGCTTTTAGAGACGCTATTTACTACACCGGAGACTGCGAACCGGTGAAAAGAGCTATGATTTAAGTATCGTTAGCGCGAATATTGTCTGATGACAGAAAGCAAGTCAGTCGACAGACCGCGCATGGCAATAACGAAATGGATCCCATACAGCGCTGCAGGCGCCGCGATATCGTTTTTGGTGGGTTTTGTATTCAGTCTTCCGCCACCGCAGGTTATCGTTGCGGCCGCAACGACAGCGACGCTGATTTTCAGTGGACTGGCCATGCGATCATACGGTAGAGAGAAAGAAGCGTCAAAGATTCCCAGTTAGGCGGACCGTAGAGACCAATCGTCTATTAATATGTCACTGGCTATCGAGCAATTGCTGGCAATAAAGTAAATAGTAAGCGCTATGTTAACTATTGTAGCATGAGTGATTTTGCATTCATACGGTTTCTAAGCCATGGTCTACTTTCTGAAGAAGAGAAGCAGGACAAGGAAACCATAATCATGCTCACTGAAGAGGTCCTACATGCAAAAGGAATGGAATGCGACGCTTCGATTGCAAAGATTTCCGAGAAAGAACTGGAAGAGATCCTTGAAAAAGTAAGGCAGCTTCGAAAACGCAGGAAAGAGGCAACCGCTGCATCTGCCGAGGTAATGCAGGCTCATTACGGATAGCGCCATGGAAAGGATGGGTGCATGAATTGGATTTTACAAGTCGGTGGCTCTGGATGGTCCTTATCGCATCAGCGATATTTGCCATTTCCTTGTTCGTGTTCCGCCTCAATATCAGGTCGCTTGCCCTGATTTTTGGAGTCGGCGTCTCTGCTGCAACCCTGTGGTTGTACCTCGACACAAAATACCTTTCACAGCCAAAACGGACCTTTTCGCCTGCGCAACCATGCGTATGCGCCGTCTGCAAGCACGAACATACCGTGATCTGTCTAGAGAACAATTGCATGTGCTGCCTGGTCACAAAGAACGAGAAGGTAATAGGACATTCGAACAACCCCCTGCAGTAACCAGTATTCTACGCCTTAAAACGGAATCATCCTCTAGAAGTTACTTTCATCAATATTATAGCATTTGAATTTGTAGAAATGTCAGCTCGGGATGAACGGATCTGATCATCGTAGTCTTCTTACAATCAAGCGAAGGGAAGAGCTAAAACGTGAAATCCTAAAGTCGCTCAATGAACATAAACGAGGCGTTACTATCAATCAATTGCATCACGTTGCCAAAAACCGCTCGCTTAGGCCCATACTTATGGAACTGGTTCGCTCTGGAAAAGTCAGGAAAACGAGAAGCCTCGGGCCTCAAGGAATAGTTCGTTTCCTCTATGTCCTGAAAAAGTCCAGCGAAACAGCATAGATGCCAGCACCTACGATCTTGTCTGCATGCTGCGAGTGGTTACACCAATTTCTAAGTCGGAGGAGTTTGACTCTCGTGAGCTATTATAGAATTATGTGCTTGAGGAATTAACACACACATCTCTCTTTACGAAATGCGTCCGTCATCTTGTCGGTGAATGAGAACCTGAGGAGGCGGACCTTTTTCGGCTTCTGAACGTACGTCAGGACCCTCAGTTCTCAGGAAACGACGTTCACTCTAAAGACAAGACAGCGTCCCATCGTTCCGATAAGCGTGATTCGGTACCTGCCATTAGAATACGAACCATCGCAGGAAAAAGTGCGCTCGGTTCTTGCAGATATTCCCGGCGTGCCGTCGTCCCATCCGCGGTTGTCCCAGCGATAGCTGCGGTTCTGCTTGCTGGCGTGTACATGACGATCGTTCTAGCCGCGTTGAATAGCCAATGGGGTACCGCCGACCGGCCTGGCAATGCTTCCGAACCGAGCCAAAGTGTGAAGCCGCCACCGAAACCCGAACCCATCCCTGCTGCTGACCAGGGTTCAGATGGCTATTCAGATCCCCCAGTGACGACTGCACCTCCTTCTGAAGCACCTACTGACCAAGACTCCACAGAACCGGCAAGCCCACCCCCTGTAACTCCCGGTTCCGGAGGTGGTGGAGGAAACGCTAGTCCAGAGCCAGAACGACCCGATTCAACTTCTGGAAAAGGATCGAGCTCGAGGTCTGATTTGACTCCTCAGAGCATTGTCCCACCGGAGAATGTCGTATTTGAGGCGACAGGCACTCGCAGCGTGCTAGATCTCGGCGCGCCAACGGTCATTGATTTAGCAGATTCACGTCTTGAAATTACCAATGATGCACCCCGAGGCGGGTTTCCCATTGGAACAACCTTGGTGACGTGGACGGTGACAGATAGTGCAGGCAATTCGAATACAGCGTCACAAACCGTAAAGGTGCTCGATACAAAGCCGCCGGTCATTACCGCGCCGGCAGACATCCTGCGGTCCGTTAAAGAAGGAACAAAGCTGACTGTCGTACAGATTGGAACTCCGCGTGTGCGCGACATAGTTGACCCCAAGCCGACGATCACAAATAATGCACCTGATGACGGCTTTCCCATTGGAGCAACAAAGGTAAAATGGACAGCTCGCGACGCATCAGGAAATATTGCGACGTACATCCAGAAGGTCACGATCGAAATTAAAGTCGATAATCCAGGGCCGACAGATTCAGATTGGAAAGGTCTGCACGGCGTCAACTTTATCGATCCGGTCCTCAGCAAGAAGGAAAGGAAAGATAACGTGGCGCCCAACCCGGCCTATGTCACTAAATACATGGGATTTGCCAAGAAATACAACTTTAACATAATACGCGTCCCCATCTACTGGGAAGCCTATGTGGGAAACGAGGAAAATTTTCTGGCTGAAACGGAACTGATAGCAAAGGAGGCGCAGAAACACGGGATCAAGGTGATCTATGACAATCATCACTTTTTCGCCACATCGCATTGGGGTGCGGATATACGCCGCGGTGGAATCGGCTTTCCATCTATGCTCACCGGCCAGTACAATCCTGTAGGGGACGGCAATACTCAAACGGACAATTACGGCCATGCCGAGGTGCGCGCGTTCTGGGACGACTTTTTCAACAACAAGGTAAGGAATGTGCCTGACGCGTGGTCGCTGCAAGCGAACTATATGAAGGCAGTGATCGAAAGGGTTGACAAATATGATAATGTCCTGGGCTACGAAATCCTGAACGAGCCACACCTGTGGAAGAAAGAGCATTACACCGACCTTGGAGAATACCACACAGCGATAGTAAAGAAGCTGAGGCAGGTAACAGACAAGACAATAATCTTTACGCGAGAAACTACTCATGGCAGCTACAACAGAGATCCCGACTATGAGAAACTAATTCTGCCTCTAGACCCAGACAAGAACGTGATGTACTGGCCTCACACCTACCAGCCTCCTTCAAGAGATGCCGGGCAGCTACAGGTCAAACAGTTCAAGAGGTATCAGAGCGAGTGGGCTGCTATGGGCTATGATGTAAAGATAGGCATTGGTGAATGGGGCACCCAGAGCAACCAGATAGCCGGGCTTCCAGGCATTGACGAGGCAGAGGGTCAGGCATTGATGGATTCCTTCGTGAGCACCTGGGCCAAAGAAGACTGGCCGGTCACCTACTGGGCTTTCGGATGCTTTTCCTGCGGCGAAGGCAACAAAATAATCGAATCCGACGGCTCACTGACGAAATATGGGAAGCGCTATGTCAAGGCAATTGAGACTTATTATGATTGACGATCCTCGCCTGACACAGTGGCAAGAGATGTTGCAGCCTAAGGGAAAAGATCTGGCACGTACAACCAGTTTGGTGGCACTTACTTACTAAGTATGGATTTGCTACCATCGTTAAATACCCGGCAGTGCATTTACTCTACATGACCGAAAATATCAACTTCAACAATTCAGCAATCGATGCAAAAGTAAGAACTGAGAGGAGTAATCCTTCCCAAAGAGACGCCAGGAAACAAACCGAACCAAAAATCCGCTCAATTTCGAGAATATTCAATAGCGTCAAAACGATAGAAGGAGAAGGTTTCGTAGTAAATCGTTCGTTTCCAACCCGGTCGCTCTCGGATCTCGATCCATTTCAGCTTCTTGACGAAATGGGTCCAATGGAGGTAGCCGCTGGAGAAGCCAAGGGAGCTCCAGACCACCCACACAGGGGTTTTGAGACAGTAACGTACATGCTCGAAGGCAGCTTTGAACACAAGGATTCTGAAGGACATTCCGGAAAGCTCAATCCTGGCGATGTCCAGTGGATGACGGCCGGCTCCGGCGTGATACATTCGGAAATGCCTGGTAAGGATTTTGTGCGCGCTGGTGGAAGAATGCACGGATTTCAGCTATGGGTCAATCTTCCAAAGCAGGACAAGATGATAAAGCCACATTACCAAGAAATTCCCAGCTTCAGAATTCCGGTTGGGAGATCTGCTGACGGCCGGGTTACGGTAAAAGTGATCGCGGGGGAGGCACTTGGCGCCAAAGCGGCGATTGAAACAAGAACGCCTATAATGTATCTTCATTATGCACTTCAGCCAGAAACCGAGGTAATCCAGCATGTTCCATCTAGTTACAATGCGTTCGCCTATGTCGTCAAAGGAGAGGGGATTTTTGGAAAGAAGGGGGACTCGGTCCGAAGAGGCCAGATCGTCGAGTTCTTGAAGGATGGCGATTCGGTAGCTATCAGCAATCCGCCTCGAGGAGGTTCACCGCTGGAACTCTTGCTGATAGCGGGCGTTCCGCTGAACGAGCCAGTAGCGCGCTACGGGCCCTTTGTGATGAATACTCCGGAAGAGATCGATCAGGCGCTAGAGGATTACAGAAGCGGCAGGATGGGTCAGATCAGTTCTTAGGCTAGAACAGAAAGTGATAACTCTAAAGATAAGACAATGCAATTAGGATCTGATGTACGACCGCAAATGACCTTGCCAGAGAACAAGAATCATAGTAATGCCGGTGGTAGCGGCCCTGTCACAGTTATTGTAACTAGAAAAGCGAAAAAAGAAAGGATAAAGGAATTTGAAGAATGGATGGACGGCATAGTCCATGAAGCGATGAAGTTTGAGGGGCATATGGGCACAAACATCATCCGACCTTCCGATCCTTTCGGAAATCCGGAATATGTCATTATCTTCCGCTTTAACACCTATGAGAATCTTGCAAAGTGGGAACACTCTGAGATAAGGCATCAGTGGCTCAAAAAAAGCAGGGGTTTAACTGAAGGAAAACCACACGTAGAAAAACAGACTGGCCTTGAATTCTGGTTCACTCCACGTTCAGGCAAGGACAGCGGTACAACTCCTCCGCCACCTCGGTACAAGATGGCGATTGTCACGGGGGGCATTATTTTCATCTTGCTAAACACTCTGCTTCCACTGATACGACAGCTAACAATCGACCTTCCCTTATTGTTAAGTACACTTGTAGCAATAGTGATCATGGTTCCTCTAATGACCTACGCGGTCATGCCGTCAGTCACCAGACTGTTGAGACCGTGGCTGTCAAGAAAAGAGTTATTCTAGAAAACATAATAGAATAGCTCTTACCCTCTTGGGATCTTGGCACAAGGAAAAACTGGCCAAATGGTTCTACACATCGGTTCATCGGAGGATTAATTTTCTTACCTTTTCATAGTGCTTGACTATCGAATTCTCGTAAAATCTCCCGGCGTCTTCTAGGGCACCGCCTTTCTTCACCAGAACGTTGCCTTCGCCGCAGGAGAAGCATCCGAAAGCCCAATACGTGTGCATGTAACCCTCTCTGCTCCATACTTTTACAAACTTGTCCATGTTCTCTTGCGTCACGGCCTTGCCCTTGGGTAGCTGCGGCGGTTGAGTGGACCATTCGCCAACGGCAATCTCCACATCATATCCGATGGAAGCCCATTTTTTCTGGACTGCCTTCCAAGTGGCCACCTGCTTTTCAATGTCCTTCAATCCATAGAGGTGGGGTGCGTATATGACATTCTTCGCAGGATCCTTCGGAAGGATCTTGTGCTCGAGTTCCACCTTTCTGGTGTACTTTGATCCATCGGGCTCCAGGCCGTGAGTAGTCTCCCTTGTAAAGATCAGTGGTTTATCTGTTGATTTTCTCAGTTTCTTGGCGAGCTCCGTATGCATGATGCCAAGGTTCTCATAATCCGCATCCTTCCACAGATGTGGTTCGTTAAGGAGTTCGTACCCGAGCATATTGGGATATTCATCGACTTCGTGTATCATGTCCTTCATGAAGTCTGCCTGAAGGGTCCAGACATCCAGAGTTCGCTTGCAAGAGTTACTGCTGTCGCGTACTTTGTTCAGATAGTAGTCATTCCAAAACGCGCGCACTTCGGGGTCGCGCTCGTAGCTCTTGGTTGGCTTGTAGCAGGATACCACGAATTTCGGAAATCCATCGCCTTTCGCTACCTTTGAACCCCAGTTCGATGTGGCATAGAAATGGTGAAAGTCTATCCAGACAAAAATGTCATTCTCGTTTGCCGTCTTTACGAGATATTCGAGCTCGGCAAGGAAATTGCCTTTGTTATCCACATAGGCCTCCCATTTGACGGGTATTCGAAAAACGTTAAAGTTTGATTCTTTTGCCTTTGCGACAAATTCGTCAACGAATTCAGTCTGTCTGGATAGTTTTGGCTTGCCCTCTTTTCGACTCAGAACGGGATCGATAAAGTTTACGCCGTGAAGTTCGCGGGACGGCAACGGACCGTCATCTGGTTTTGGCTTTGGATCGGGCTTGGGCGCAGGTCTGGGGGTGGGTTTGACATCTGTTTCATCGTCTCCTCCTTCGCTTACTCTGTCACCCCTTGGCTTGTCAGATGATCCGCTGCTGCCCCCTCCACCTCCGCCGGTAACATAGGTGATGCTCGTTTTTTCTGAGGAGGAGTCGTTAGAAAACGTGGCGCCGTTCACAATTTCAAAAGGCAATCTAACTTGATGATTAGTTGTGTTCACTTTCTGTTGAGGCAAAACAAATGCGGCCTGAGTCTTCTCTTTTGTTCTGTCGCCATCGCTCTCTTCCGGCTTCGCGGCATGCTCCACGATTTCAACTATCGAATAAGGTGTTGGTGGTGCTGACGGCTGCGTAAACGTAGTCATTGCGGTTATAATCAGAACCGTGCTTGCAAATATCGCAGAAAGCATTCCTGCAAGGACTATGTCGTTCCAACGGTAGTTCACTTATTCCGCTCGAGTACAATTTGACTTAAGGCTTATTCTGATACATTCTATAGTAACAAACCCTAGCTGGCTTCGCGATTCCCACCAACATCTATCATGATGCAACGGAAGCCCTGATCACTGTTATTCAAAAGCCACAGCATTCGTGTCGGTTTTCACACCTGCAGTATTCAGGTTCTTTCAGACAAGTTGGACAAATGCGTGCACCACACCCTACACATGTCTTGTCGGCGACGTTGCATGCCCAGTGCCTGCACCTGGCCATCGACCATGTATGCGAGCCAAGGGATTAGAACATTTGGTCATCTGTATTCATCGCCGCAGTCCCCAATAGTCTCGAACAGGTTGTTTGACTTTCTGCACAGCTCTTCAATCCTGCTCGTGTCATCTTTGCTGAGCTTGAAATCGAAGACGCGGGCGTTGTCATCTCTGTGATCGGTGATTCCGAGCCTTGCACCGATTATCACTCCTGCCACGGCAGGCTTGTCAAGAACATAGCGCGTCGCCACGTTGGCAATGCTCACGCCATGATTCTGCGCTATTTTTTTCAATGTGGAGAGAAGGTCCTGAAAGAGGATCCACCCTCCCCAAGCATCTATCATGCGCTTGTACTTGCGCAGGCTCTGGGTGTCAAGAGCTGATGACTGCGGCTCGGGCTTGCCCAGAAATCGTTCTGACAACAGGCCGCCACAAATGGTGCCATAAGCGAGCAGGCTGGCATTGTTATCTGCGGCAAAGCGCGCCATCTTGACCTCAGGCCGCCTGTCGACAATGGAATACTGCACCTGGTTTGACACAATCTGCAGCCCAGCTTCCTTCATTATCTGCATCCGCTCGGTATCAAAATTGGTAAGGCCGATATGCCTTATCTTTCCCTCGTCCCGGAGGTCGGAGAGATACTTTAGCGCGTCGATATAGTACGGGTTGTTATAGTCCCACCAGTGAAACTGCACAAGATCCAGAGTCTCGGTTCCCATCCGGCGAAGCGATCTTTGTACGCTGGATTGAACAGTCTGGCGAACAATCCTCTGGGGATCGGGCACCCATTTTGTCAGAGCCAAGAGTCGCTCCATTTCGTGCGGCGGCAGCCTTTTTCTGAATTCCCCGATAAAGTCTTCAGCAGGCCCGTAAATGTCAGCAAGATCCCATGTGGTAAAGCCTGATTCATGATACTTTTCCATCTCTGATACTGCTGCCTGCGGTTCGATGTGACCGTGTCCTCCCGCCACCTGCCACATGCCATTGAGGATGCGGCAGATATTCAGGCCGGGTGCTAGTTCGTAGTGCTCCATGATTCCTGGCCTGTCAATAACCCCTCGCAAATATTAAACAAACAATCAGCGATATTTGTTGTCATAGACCTGCGAGATCGTCATCACGTCGACTCCTTTGCTCGCCACGTCGTCCACGATTGCAGCAAAGTCCGAAACCGGATACTTGAGTTCCTCGTCAGCGTCAGACTGTACTATTCTGTGGAAAACAAGAATGAGCCAGTCGCCATTTGTAATGGCGCTCTGAACTTGCTCCGAAACGTCCGAGGGGGTAGTGGAGTTGGTGACTACCATCGCCCTCAACCTGTAGGGATCCGACGGCGGAAGTGTTTCGAATGCCCCTTCAGCCGTCCTGGCAGTCTTGTAGTACTTTTGTACCTGGCTCTTCAAGTCACCGTTGTCAAACTCTCCATAAGGATACGCAAAGTGCGCAGCGGCATTTCGAAACCCATTACTCTCTAGGAACTGTTTCGAAAGCAGCAGCTCGTTCTCAATTTCAGTGGGCAGAATGGATGTCAGGTTGCTATGGCTGTAGGAATGCGAAGCTATGTCCCATCCATTCAGGTCTTGAAGGTCCCTCAGCTGCGTGAGATCCAGCCTGTCCGGCTCGCCAACCATTGACGGGATGACATAGGCAGTCGCAGGGAAATGGTACCTGTCAAGCACAGGCCTTGCAACGGCATAATCTGTTTCAAAGCCGTCGTCAAAAGTAAAAGTCACCACCGGCCTATCGTTTCCGGCTACTAGAGACAGGCTGTTGACCCAGACTGTAACAGGCTTGCCAGAACCGTCGTCCACTGCTCTGATCTGGATGCTTTCCACCCTGGAAATATCAGAAAGGCCTTCTGCTTTACTGTGACTTTTGCTCAACGCAAGAATATTCCACCGGTTCTCACCAAGGAAGCTGGATTGCATTCCAGCGTCTCCGGCTATCCAGTAGTCGGTGTAGGTACCAAAGTCATCGGCCGTTACAGTGACACGCAATTCTGACATGTTCTCGGTGCCGTTGACCTTGATCCAGACTTTTAGCAGCCTGTCGGTAAAGTTCAGCGTAGGCACGATATCTGATTTCCGGGTAAACACCGGCGAGCCGTCACCAGGGGTTACCAGTTTGAGAGACTGATTTCCTATCGCGAAACTAGCCGGATCCTGAAGCTGGGTGCCAGTTTCACTTGCGAGGATAAAACCGTGGTCCGACTGAAAGTTTGAGACTATTAGTTCCTTGTTCGAAACCTGGGCGGTCGAAGAGGCGACATTACCAAGGTGCGCCATTCCAAGAGTGGTTGCCAGAAAAAGCACTCCCGCTATCGCCAAAACAGCAATGACAGCAATACTTCTTCTCACGGGATCCACCTAGATGGAAAGCAGTGGTTCAAATTTGCGTGGTCAGTGATGAAAGAAAGTACTATAAAAGATAGAGCAGAAGGTCACTTTCCTTAATAACCTGATCTTGTCTTAACAACTATGTGAGAACCCAATTAGTGATCGGGGTTGCTCTTAGTTCAGTAGCAGTGATCATTTTTGCGTTTACCCTCCCCACAATATTTGCGCCACCGTGCCTGACAGTAACAGCTGGCGGGATAATTTGCACCATTCCCTCACCATCACACGAGGTGGAACTAACCTTGGCAATATTCGGTATCGCGATTGTTATTGCGGGAGTAGGGCTTCTAGTGCTCCACAATCTGGAGAAACCGAGGCTGAGACAAGCGCCCGATGTTTAGAAAATAGATTCCATGATCTTGGGCTAAGGCGAAAGATGGGTTGTGACGCTGCCGCACCTGTCTTAATCTCTAAGCAGCTACCAGGAACCGCGTGAGGAATTCCTCGAGCTCGTATTCACTGTATTTTTGGTGAGATGGGTCGTTTCTTCCGTGCTCTTCCTTGTCAGCCTCGTGTCTGAATACGGCGTGGCAATTCTGGCATTGATAGATTTTCAATTATATCCTGACTGGATGCAATGCAGGCATGAACTTAACCTAAAGTATGTAGCAGGAATTTATGACAAAATAATTGGTCAGGCCTGCAAAGCCTAGGAAGCCTTGATGATCACGTAGTCGATTATGCCCTTTCTCGATGTTTTCTGCATCTTTGTGAGCGACTTGCAGAGAACGTTCTCAAGAAATGAGGGGTATTCTTGAAGGATCCGCTCTCTTATTCTCGGCCTGTTCTCAAGGTAGTAATTCGCTAGGGGTTCATAGACCTCGTGGCCGATGCGGATGATGTCTTTTATCTCAAATCCGCCTTCCGATACAACTGATCGCACGTGATCCAGAGAGTAATGCTCTGAAGACCAGGTCAGGGAGAGGATTCCTAGCTTGACGAATGAAGCAAGCCGACCCAGCGTTGACGATGTCACCGGCATTGCGATGACCAGAATACCTTCTGGCATTAGGACGCGCCTGCATTCCCTGATAAATTCGGGGAGGGGACTGAAATGCTGTGCAGACTCGAGCGCAATAATTCTATCAGCTGAATGATTAAGAAATGGCAGAGCAATCGAGGTTGCATTCACTGAAGAAATCGCGTTTGCGTAAGCTGCTCCGGTATCTTTTGAATGCCTCGATGCCGAAACGAGTTGCTCCCGGTTAATGTTCAGGCAGCAGATATCGACATTTTCATGCATCGCTTTCCAGTGTTCGGCGGGTGCCCCCAGCCCGCTGCCAATATCTATTAGCGTTTTCGCGGAATCAAGCTTTGCAACTTTTGCCACCATCGAGCAGAGGCCTTTCTGTGCGGCGATGGGATCAGCGGCACCATTGCTCCAGTACCCGAAATTTAGCATGTTTCCGCCCGTGGCTAGCTGCATGACTGGCGACAGAGTGTTGTAAAGATCAATGACATCGTGAGGACTTTTCCTAAAAGTCCAGAGAACAAGTTTGAGCGGGCTCACGGAAACCAAAAGTGGTTATTGCTTCTAATTCGGCTGTAGATATAAACCTAGGAATGCGAGCAAAAGCTCGTCTTTTTCGTTGTGAACAACAGAAAGTCTTGTCAGTCCTGTTCATAGAATGAACGCAGAGCCGCTTCTATGGCCCCTTCCGGCACCCCAAAATACTCGAACACTTCCTCGTGCTTCGATACTTTTAGACCTGCGTTTGACTTGGCCTTGACGTACGCCTCTGATGTCTCTTCAAGGAGCAATGCTGCATGTCTGTTCCAATTACCGAGCTCGTCAGATTGCTCTTGCAGTAGGACAACCAGCCCGGCAAAAGCAGCGGCTATTGCTACTCTGTATTTCTGGAGATAGAGCTTGCACTGACTGTTGTCCGGGAGCGAGTGAGCAAGCGAGCAGATCAGGAACTGATAATCATCAAGATTCTTGGCTATGCTGCAGGCGTCGCCGATGCTAGGCATGCTCTTTCTTGCGGCTCTAGCGTCGATTGATGCAGCTTCAAAGACACCAGGCATTGCCTTGATGGTGAGAAATGGCGATGTCATGCCATCGTTAGAAAGTAACTTGC
>Ga0187892_10003158_pt1 | contig 30759 bp, 28 predicted proteins | sample MA1701073metaG_FD_139345 | JGI IMG/M metagenome (GOLD analysis project Ga0187892, IMG submission 139345) | Bio-ooze microbial communities from a basaltic lava cave in the Kipuka Kanohina Cave System on the Island of Hawaii, USA - MA170107-3 metaG ...
ATCTGATCAAACGATTCGTCTGTGGGAGGTGGCGAGCGGGGAGTCGCGCCGCGAATTGAAAGGGCATACCAGTTATGTATATAGTGTGGCGTTCAGTCCGGACGGCAAAATGTTGGCGTCGGGCTCATTTGATAACACGATTCGGCTGTGGGATTTAAGGTTTAATGAGCTTTATTTTTCGTATCATAAAAACTGGCGGCTTTGGCAAAATTTTTCCGAGGCCATCCAATTTTTCTGGGGCGTCAAGTTGGTGAATTTGGAAATCCAACCTGCCCCGCGCGTTCCCACGCTGTATGACCAAGACGGCTATTATTTTGTTTACAATAAAAAGTTCCGTCCCTTGCTCAACCCGCCCCCAAAAGGCCAAAGCAAATTCGAGCAAGTGTTCGAGTGGGCGAAGCAGCAGGCGGGAGAGAAGTGAGGCAAAAGGAAAAAAGAAAACGGCAAACGGCAAAAAGCAGTTGATGAACCTCCATGCAAACGAAAAAAACTTACGATGCTTTTCTGGCCGTCAATAAAGCCGATTCGGCTGCGGCTCATTTCGTAAGGTCCATCGCCAAGTGGCTTGAAGATCAGGCCCGTTTCACGGTTTGGCTCGAGGAATGGGAAATGATTCCCGGCACGCCCTGGATGGAGAGTCGGGAAAGTGCGTTGGACAACTCCGACTGCTGCGTCGTCTTCATCGGCAGTGAGGGCATTGGCCCGTGGCAAAATGAGAGTTGGCGCAGCGCTTATGATTATTGTTTGCATCAAAGAGGCCACTTGACTTTCAAAGAGCAATTTTATATATTTAATCCAGAACTTTCATTTTTTGACAGTTATGGATTAATGATATGATTGGGCTTTCCAAGCAAGAAGCAGCGATCTTGGCGCAATTAAGCGCCAAAGGCAGAACCATCTTCTCCACGCAGGAAGTTTTGGCCATCAAAACCAGCAGCAAGCAAAGTGCATGGTCAATTCTCAGCCGATTGGTCAAGAAAGGATGGATTCGCCGCCTGCGCCGATCCATTTACATGATCGTGCCTTTGGAGGCCGGCCTCGATCGAAGCTGGGCCGAAGATTCTTTCAAGCTGGCGCATGAGCTGTTTTCGCCGTGCTACATCGCGTATCGCTCGGCGCTGTCGCATTGGCAATTGACCGAGCAAATTCCTGCGGTCACGACGGTGGCGGTTTACCGGCAAAAAAAACTGCCGCAACAACCGCCGATTCGCCGGCAGTTTCGGCTGGTCAGTCTGGCGCCGCACAAATTTTTCGGCTTTACCGCCGTCTGGCGCGATCATCTCAAGGTGAACGTTTCCGATATCGAAAAGACGATTCTGGATTGTCTCGAAAAGCCGCAGTATGCCGGCGGGATCGATCAGGCGATTCAGGCCCTTTTACAAGCGCGGCAGGCTCGCCTTGATCTCGACAAGCTCGATGCTTATCTGAAAAAATTTCGCAACAATAGCCTGCTCAAGCGCACCGGATTTTTGTTGGATCATATCGGCGCCTTGAATGCAGAGCACAAGCGCGCCTGGTTGGAGGAGCTCAATACCAATATTGCGCGGTTGGATCCGCTGGGCGCTGCAACGGGCGAGATTTCCCGTGAATGGCGAATTAGGATTAATTTGGATATGCAAAATGAATTTACGGTAAAATGATCTCAAATGCGCAACTCAAACGCATCGCCGGTGAGCTGAATGTCAACCCGGACTTTGCGGAAAAAGATTATTTGCTCGGATGGTTCCTCAACGCGCTTTCGCACCGTGAATTTTTCGTCGAGTTGTTCGCGATCAAAGGCGGCAGCGGCTTGCGCAAATTTTATTTTGCCGACCATCGTTTTTCACAAGATCTCGATTTCACTGCCAGAACAACGCTGGACGCAGCGACCATTGCCGACCAAGCGAGAGCCGAGCTTGAGCCGGTTTTCAATTTTCTCGAGGAAAACGGCGGCTTTCAAATCGCGCGTGACAACACCAGAATAGAGATTAAGAATCTCACGCCGGACGGCTTTCAGCTTGAGCTGCGCATTTACAGCAACGGCCCCTTGCGGCAGCACGCGCCGAATCTCCTGATTCGATTTGACGCGAATTGCCGGCACGGTTTGATTTATGAGCCAGAGAGCCGGCCAATTATTCACCTCTATCCGGATACGGAAACGTTTCAACATCCGATGAGCGTCTATTGTCTGGAAGAAATTCTCGCCGAGAAATTGCTCTGCCTGGCCAACAGGCAAAGAGCGCGTGATCTGTATGACCTCTGGGCGGTGCTCTTTCACCGGCAGACAAACGTTGACGTGAGCAAAGTTCTTCAGGCCGCGGATGCCAAATTCGGTGCACTGAAAAAAGAGCTGCCATCAGCAGAGTCGTTGTTCTCCTCAACTCTTTTCACTGCCTATCGACAGCGCTGGTCCGGAGAATTGGCCGACACCGTCATCACCCCACTTCCGCCATTGCAAACGGTGTGGGACAGTGTTTTGCAATGGTATACGAATGCGATTGAGGCAATGCGATAATGAAAGATTTTGATTTCGACGTCTTTCTCTCTCATAACAAAGCCGACCAAGCCGCGGTTGAAGTGCTCGCCAGCCAACTCGAAAAAAGCGGGCTGAAAGTCTGGCTTGATCGCTGGAATCTCCTTCCCGGTGATCCCTGGCAAGACGAGATTGAAGAGGCGCTGGATCGCTCGCGCACCGTGGCGGTTTTTGTTGGCCCCTCCGGCATTGGCGGCTGGCACAACGAGGAGATGCGCTCGGCGCTCGAAACCCGCATCGTTGATCGTAACCGGCGGGTCATTCCTGTGTTGCTGCCCGGCGCGGTGGAGCCGGACAAAGGCGGCCTTCCTCGCTTTCTGCGCCGTCTGCATTGGGTGGATTTTCGTAATGGTTTGGAAGACGAAACCACTTTCAATCTGTTTGTCGCGGGCATCACGGGCAGGCCAGTGAAGTCCGACTTGCGCACGACGACTTTCAAAGATCAAAAGGCCGTTGAGCGCAAGTCGGACTTCGCCCCTGCGACGCGCATTCGCACCTACCGCGACTTCGACCTCCGTCTCGCGCGCACGAGCGATGACAAGCTGGAAGTTGAAATCATCAGCCCCCACTCCGGCGACGGCAGAGGCATCACGTCCATGCCGACTTATACAACGGCCAGCATCGAGTCGGGGCAAGACGCCTCTCTGCAACAAATCGGTGAAGAGATTGGTCAGGCTCTCTTTCCGGAAGAAGTGCGGCGACGTTTTGAAACCAGTTTGCACGACGCGACCAAAGCCGGTGAGGGCTTGCGTGTTCGTTTACGATTTCATGGCAAAGGCCTGGCAAATATTCCCTGGGAAGCGGCGCGCCTCGATGAGGATTACCTCGCGCTGCGACCCGCCACGCCGCTGGTGCGTTATGTCCCAGCCTCAGAACCACCCCGCAAACTTTCAATACCCGGCCCGGTTCACGTGCTCGGCATCATCAGCAGCCCGCTCGATCAGGCACCACTCGCGGTTGATGAAGAGAAAGCCCGCTTGGAGCAAGTGTTGGCACCATTGATCAAATCAGGCCGTCTGCGCCTGACTTGGTTGGAAAAGGCTACAACGCCGGCCCTGCAAGAGACGTTGCGTCAGGGTGTGCATGTCGTGCATTACATCGGCCACGGCGATTACGAGGCTAAAAAGCAAGAAGGCGAATTGCTATTCGAAGATGAAGCGAACACGACATCGCCGGTAAAGGCCGGTTGGCTGGCCGCGTTGCTGCGAGATCATGGCGTACGCCTGGCTTTTCTCAACGCTTGCAGGACCGGCCACGCAGCGGGCGGCGTCGCGGAAGTGCTGGTGCGTCGGGAGGTTCCCGCGGCTTTAGGCATACAAGTCTCCGTGCGCGACGACGTGGCAACCGCCTTCTCCGAAACTTTCTACGCCGCGTTGGTCGACGGTTGGCCGGTCGATGCCGCGGTGGTCGAAGGCCGCAAAGCGATTGTCAACGCGTTGAATAACGATCCCAGCCAGCCCGATTGGGTTCATCCGGTGCTCTACATGCGCGCACCCGATGGCGTGCTGTTTGGGCAGGGGTAATTCAAAAAGCAATGCAAGAAGAAAAGCCTTTGCTTTTTTCTTAAATTTTGCTAAAATAAAAAAGTTCATCTTGTGTTCGAGCAATCTGCATGAGAATTTCCATACCGGGTCAACGTTATGACATTACAAGAATTCATTAGCGACATCCACGCTCTGAACGAAGATCTGGAAACCTACGAACGTAAATACGGCGTTCTTTCTGAGACGTTTTATGAAGCTTACACCAAGGGTGAAGAGCCGGAAGAAGAAAGCTGGGTGCTGGATTGGGCCGGCGCGTACAAAATTTTGCTTCGTCACCAAGATCAATACCGCTTGGCGATTCAAGCCTTGAAGAAAGACGCCCAGACATTGATGCGGGTAATTGGAAGAACGTCGCGCCATGAATCCATTCCAGTCGCTTCGTGATATGGCTATGAGTTGTGGCGCAACCACGAAAAACTTGCCTGGCACGATGCGCAACCGCATCCCAATGATCCCGCGCTTGCTTCCACGTTTCCCGATCATAAGCATATTCCTCCCGATATCAAGCACCATCGTATTCCGGCATCCAACATGAGTTTCACACGGCCCAACTTACAGGCTTTGATTCAAGAAGTCGAAGAGTTGGTCAGACAAGAAAAGGAAACAACTACTCCGGGTTAAATGGCAAAGGTTCTTCCGAAACATAACTCGACTCGATGTTGATGCCGCGAAAACAATGCGGGCGGAATCAACGTCGCGTTACAATCTAAACAGGAGGAGGATTTTGATGGCTGATTATCATCTTGAAAAGTTGGACAAGATCGAGCACATTGTCGTGCTGATGATGGAAAACCGCTCGTTCGATCACATGCTCGGCTTTCTGTCGTTGCCGAAATCCAAAGGCGGAAAAGCCCGCAGCGAAGTGGACGGGCTGAAGGCAGCGAAGGCTCATGCCATTAAGTACAAAGGCAAAATCTACACGCCAAAGCCTCTTGCTGATAAGTATTTGGGCTTTCCCTGGGATCCTTGCCATGATTACAAATGCGTGCAGAAACAGCTTTCCAACAAAAATCGCGGCTTCATCGAAGATTTTGCCAAAAGCCATCATCAGCTTTTTAAAAAGTTGCCCTTGACCGATCCCAGCCTGATCATAGGTTATTACACGGCCAGCCAACTGCCCGTCTATGATAACCTGGCGGAGCAATTCTGTGTTTGCGACCGCTGGTTTAGCTCCATGCCAGGCCCGACCATTCCCAACCGCCTTTTTGCCATGGCGGGCACCTCCGACGGCGAGACGGATAATCCGCCGCTTGCAGTTCCGTTCCGGTCGTACGACCTGAAAACTATTTTTGAATATCTTCCGCCGGGAATTGGAAAACATTTTGCCGACGATGTTTCCACGTTGTTGTATTTCAAAAAACATAGAAAGGTCAAAACGCTTGTTAACGTGCTCAGCGATAACAGTAAATCATTTTTTGCTCTCGCCAAAAAAGGCGAATTGCCGGCGGTTTCGTGGATCGATCCGAATTTTGCCGCGTGGCCGCCGGGAAGCCAATCCGGCAACGATGACCACCCTCCCTCAAATGTGCAAAGGGGCCAGAATTTTGTGAGCCAAATTTACAATGCGCTTTTGAAAAGCAAAAAATGGGACCGCACCTTGTTTGTCGTAACGTATGACGAGCACGGCGGTTTTTATGATCACGTCACACCGCCCAAAGCCGAAGACGACGGCTGGCCGCATTTGAATCGCTACGGGCTGCGCGTGCCGGGATTGGTGATTTCTCCGTGGATCGGCAAGCGGGCGGTCTCGCATGAGATTTTTGATCACACGTCAATTCTTAAAACCATTCTGCTCAGATTCTGCCGCCAGCGCGACGGCAGCATTCCGCACATGAGCAAGCGCGTCGATGCCGCAACGCCGTTGAGTGTTTTGATGACGGAAAGCCAGCCGCGCAAGGACTGCAAACCGGCGCCGCACGCCCCGACTTTTAGGTCGGGAGCAGCCAAGTCTGATTCGACGGATTTTCAGGATTTAATGAGAAAGCTTCGTGAAGATTCGCTGTCTTAGCTCAGACCATAAAAGAGAGGCCGGGATCAAATGCTCCATTTCTAATGCCAAAAATATTTTTGGTATCGATTGCTTTCTTGCAACTTTGCAAAAACCGAATGCTATTATTTGACTGAATTTGGGGCAAAAAACATTGCCGAATTTTGCCTACACCATGATGATGGGAAAGAGAACCACCGTTATCGAGAATGATCTGCCGTAAATGCCGTTCAATTTTACTAAACACTTCATCCGGCTTGTCCAAGCCTTTTGCATACAGTCCCATCGTAAAATATACACAAACGCCTGTATGATAGGTTTGGGTCACGCGAAATGATAAGAACGGCTTTCCGGGAACATGATAAAAGGCACATTTTTCGTTTAATTCTTTTTTCACATTTTGACATAATGGGTGAATTCGATTCCAGGGTACGGAAGTCTCAAAAGTCTCTCCCAAAACATGATATTGGTTAAAAAAGTCTCTAATATAGGCAATGGCAAATGTAAGCCTATATCCTCTTTTGCCATTGCTGGCGCCCCCGCTGACCCCTTTGTGTTTTCTAGAAGAACTGCGAATAGCTTTCTCCTGTTGGCGAACCTCGGCTTTGGAACCTTCCGTAGTAATAACACAGGCAACCATTTCCTTTGGATCAAATTTCATGATTTTGAAAAGGAAGAATTTTTGAAACCTATCCACACCTGCTTTCCAAAAGGAAGGTTTGGGTTTTAACGCCTGTCCCAATCGGAATTCGTTGTTGCACACCAAGCGGATACTGGCAGGCAAAGCGCCGTTTTGACGCAAGTCTTTTAAGAAACGGACACCCTGCTCAAAGGAAGGAAAGACGAGCGAGCTATATTTTCGTATAGCGGGTTGGGGATGTATCTTTAGCACGGCCTTGGTAATGATGCCCAGGTTTCCTTCACTTCCAAATAAAAAAGACCGCGGTTGAAGGCCGATGGAATTTCGCGGCGTAACCTGTTTCATTTCGATTTCGCCGATAGGCGTCAGCAAGGTCGCTTCCAAAACGATATCCTCGATATTGCCATATCGGTTCTTTTTCATTCCGCTCGCATTGGTGGCTATCCAGCCTCCCAGGGTGGAAAACTCAATACTGTCAGGCTCGTGACCGGTGGTATATCCTATTTCAAAAAGCTCATTTTCCAACTTTTTGCCGGAAATTCCGGCTTCAATACAAGCCAAATTGTTTTCAACATCGATCCACAAAATCCGGTTCATTCGCCGCATATCCACTGAAACGATCATCCGTCTCTCATCTTCCGGCAGGGAAAGGGCGCCGCTGACATTTGTTCCACCGCCATACGGAACCAGGCAGACATTGTGCTCGGTGGCCAGCTTGATAATCGTTTTAACCTCGTCTTCTTCTTGCGGATAAAAAACCAAATCCACCACTCTTTTTAAAGGCGTTCCATAAATAATACGATAAACCTCATTGACGCTTAATTGACCATGGCTATGAATCAACCGGTCTTTATCATCCAGCGAGTATTGCTCCTGGCTAAAATGTATTTGCACACTTTCCAGAAACGTCGAATGAACGACCGGCGCCGGAATCTCGACTGCGTCGATTTCGACATTCTTTTCATCCGGCTGAATGCTTACACCCAATATTTCTTCCACGAAGAGAATCAGCGAGGGCATTGTCGTGCCAGAAATGGGATACCGGCTTCCCGATACTTTCACCGATTTGTGGTCCTCAAAATAAAACCGGGTGTCATCATATCCCCATTTGTGAGCATATCGCTCTCCTTCCGCAGGATCGTAAGATGATTCAAGTGCATGGCGGCGTTTTGAATTCATTCTGACCATCCACACGAAGGTTAAGCAGGCAATGCTCACGATGAGCAGGGCTTCTAGCATGATGGGTATCTCCCGTTAAGGTGGCATTCTCTCAATTCGTGAATTCTTTTTTCCAGTTCTTTCGACACCTCATTATAAATTTTCTTTTTTGATATGCTGCCGTTGTGATTCGCGCATTGTGTGGGGTATATTGGATCGCCAATTATGGCATAAATCTTTTTCGGTTTCATGAATATTTTACCTTTCGGCCAGGCTTCATACGTTCCTTTTATATAGGCGGGAACGATGGGCAGTTGGAGCTCAGTGGCGAATAGCGCCGGGCCATGCTTGAGTGTTTGAATCTCTCCGCTAAGGGAGCGCGTTCCTTCCGGATAAAAAATAATGGTGCGGCCGCCTTTATCAACGAAGCGTTTGCAAGCTGCCAGACATTGAATAAGCTCATTATGCTTGATTCTTCTATCAATCGGGATAAGATTCATCAATAGATTCAGAAAGACCCTGCGGATCTTGTTGTCAAAAAAATATTCCTTTGCCGCAATCATGCTGCATTTTTTGAATGATAATCCTGACGCGATCATCAATGCCCCACTATCCAGATGGCTGCAATGATTGCTGCAAAGGATAAAGGAGGTCGTGGGGAAATTTTGTTGGCCGATGATTTTTAAAGGACAATAGACGGAGAATAGAATGCGGCAGTAAAGCTCAAATAGCTTCTTTAATATCCCGCTAAGCATACTTTGACGCTGCACCATGTCGGCGTCATTTTGGCTCAAAGCCACCTTCTGTATCACCTTTTGTATTGTTTTCAATTATTTCCTCCCGTAATAAGCATGCGATTGGGCGAATTCGTCACTGGTGATGGCGCCTCCCAGCGACAACTCTAAAGCCAGTGCGGAAGCACAAACAATCTCAGCCAGTTTCTTGGACGAATTCTTTCCTGTACATCCAAGCATTTCCAAGTTTTTCCGCTGTTGTTTCAATCGGGTTCCGCCGCCGACAGTCCCAACACTGATCGATGGCATGGTCAGCGTTGCATAGATGTCATCATTTTTTCTTTCATATCTAATAATGCCAACAGCATTCTCCGCAACACATGCAACATCTTGTCCGGTGGAGAGATATATTGCGGCAAGCGCGTTAGCGACGTGCGAATTCATTCCGACCACCCCGGCCATCTGTGATCCTAATATCATCTGATCGAAGGCCTCCATCCAACGTTCCGCTTCGGTTCTCATCACCCGCTTGAGAAGCCTGGCTTTGATTAGCGTACTGGCAATGACCTGGTGTCCTCTGCCATGAATGATGGTTTTTGTTGCGGGGTTCTTGTCGCAGTTAAAATTACATTCTATTTGGTGTTGAAATTTATTGCCTTTGTACTTTTCTTTAATAAATCGACATGCTTCGAAAGTCGCGATCGTGGTCATGTTCTGACCGCATGCTTCAGCCGTGAAATAAACGAAATCCAGAATGACGTTGTTGTGAGCGACATATTTGTCAATGCGAAGCAGTTTCCCGTGGCTGGTTGTCGACTCAGCGGCGGCTTTAATTTGATCGAAGTTTTCACCCAACCAATCGAGAAACTTGCCGGGTTCTTCGATATCCTCAAAAGCGAATATCGGACTGCGGGACATTTCTTGCTTGATATGTTTTGTCTTTATTCCTCCGCAAAGATAAGTTAGATAAAAGCCTCTGGTCATGGAGAGCGACAAGGTTCCCTCGAGCGTACATAAGGGCACGTAAAATTCTCCTTGGGCATAACTGCCATCGATCTTCAGAGGACCGGCGATGGCCATTGGGATACTTATATAACCGACATGATTTTCAATAATCCCTTTGAGATGTTCAGGCTCATCCGGCTCAAGATGGTCTAAACAAAACCCGGTTTTTTCCTTGAGCCATTTTTTTCGCTTTTCCGTATCCGCAGTGGTGAATCCACCGGGAGGTTTTATGCCGACCATATCTATTTCTCCTGGTTTCGACAAAAAATGCTCGCACTTGGATGACTCAATATAATCATGAAACCTGCGATTTTATAGACTTTTTTCGCCAATTTGTGGTTTTTCAGTAAACTCTAACTGGACGCCAATTGGCTAACAAGTTGCAGATTCTACCCGTATGGAGTTGAGTTCGTGCTGTCAATAATCATGCTTATTGTCTAAAATTTGGCGAAACAGGTTTCTGATTGAAGCAGAATTGTAAAACAATCATGTCTGGATTCAGTTCGAGGCTTGAAGCCTTAAGTAACGCAACTGTTGGCATGTTGCATAAACGGGGGGACCGAAGAATTTATAACTTCACATGTTTGTTCCGCACTAATGCTGTTCAAGGCTCTTTCAAGCCGAGAAGGATATATATCTCCAGTTTCCAGAATACCGTCTCCCCGCTTTGGGTGATGACGAACAGGCGCTGACGGTCGGCGCCTTCGTCAATGACGATGCCGGCAACCGCGCCAAGCGCTCTTTTGTTCTTAAATTTTCGCTTGATTTTCCGCACGATTTATGTTAATGTATTCCCATATCAAAAAAATCAAGGACACAAAAACGAGAAGGTGTTGCGCCATGACCTGGATTCGAACCATTCATCTCTCCGAAGCGGATGAGAAATTGCGGCATGCGATTGCAGCCCAGAAGGACCTCTATCCCACTGAATATGACACACCCGTGCATCCCACCGGCGATGGCACGTCCGGCATCGTGGCCTCGCATAGCCTGATACCGGAGGCGCTCGAACATGCTTTTGCAACATTTGGCGTGCTGATGTCGCCGGACTTGCCGCTGACGCGGCGGCAGCACGAGATGATCGCCACGATGGTTTCCGTCACCAACCGCTGCCATTACTGAATCACTTCGCACGCAGAGTTTCTGCGCCGGGTGACTTTGGAAGAGGAAATGATTGCCGCACTGCGGGAGAATTACGCCAACGCGCCGATCACGAAACAGGAACGCGTCATGTTGGATTACGTCGTGCAATTAACCAAGGACGCGACGCGCATCACGCCGCAAGATCATGCGCGTTTGCGAGAGGCCGGCTTTGACGATAAAGCGATTCTGCAGATCACGCTGATTGCGGCGTGGTTCAACTACATCAACCGCGTCGCCGACGCGCTGGGGGTGGGGCGAGATTGAAGGATTATTCCAATTTGCTTTTGCGAAGGAAGGCTCTGGCTTCGCGCAGGAATTTGCCGGCGTGACGAATCAGTTCGGAAGCTTGCTTGCGAGTAATATCTTCTGTCACCCCATAATCGGCGATTTGTCGGGTTTCAAAGCCATCTCGGAGATAGCGATGATAGATCGGATCGAGCCTCTTGGTTTTCGCAAATTCCTGCCCGAAGCGGGCAATAACCGCACTATGTTTAGAAAACGAAACGCCACGCGACCAAAGCAATGCTTGCGCAACATAAAACATCGCATAGTATGCCCGCGAAGCGGATTGCCCCGGAAAATTTTCCTTAAGCAACACTCGTGCGCCTTGAATGCTTTCCTGCGCCAGCCGCAGCAATCGGGAAATACTTTTATCCATATACGATAACCCCTTCGCGATGCACATTGGATAGTAAAGGGGTGTCGGCTTTTTCATATTCGGTGAAACGGATCGGCAGGCAGAAGGGCACAATGTCATATTTAAGGCTGAGGTCCGCAAGAAGGGGGCTAAGCCGGCCAGCTTCCTTGTAAGTACTTTTTAGATTTTCCAGAACAACCAAAATGTCGATATCACTGTCCGGCGTCGCCTCGCCGCGAGCATAGGAGCCAAACAGCACGATCTTCTTCAGCCGGTCGCCGTACATTTTTTTCAGCTCGCGCGTAAGCTGGCGCAGCATGGGGTGAAACTTTTTCGTTTGCTTTTTCATCGGCTCAACCAATTCGTATGGACATAATGAATATACGCCGTTGCCTTCAATCATGCAAACAGAAAATAAACTGCGCGCAGATTTTATCTACCGCATTTTTGCAATCATCTGCGCCACGCGATCAATCGCCTGCGACGGAATATAATGCCCGCCGTCAAACTCGAACAACTCAACGGGAATAGCCTGCGCCCGCAAGATCGCCTCGGCTTCGCGTGATTTGGCAACCGGCACGATTTGATCGTCACGGCCATGAACGAGCAGCATTGGCGCCGGCGGCGTCAAACTGAGCCGTTCGGCCACGTCCGGCGGCAGATCGCTGCTGCACGCGATGAGGCCGCGTACCGGCGCGGCGCGATGCGCCCAAAATCGATAAGCCATCGACACGCCCTGCGAAAAGCCGAGCACGTAAAGCCGCGTCAAATCAGCGTGGTGTTCGGTTTTCAATAATTCAAGAAACTGCCGCATGTAGGCGATGAAATCCGCAACCGATTGGTCGCGCTCGTAACGCGTGAGCCAGGAGAAACCGACTTCGCGTGTTGGAAAGCGCGGATAAAACTGATGCGGCGCTTGCGGCGCGGCCACGAGAATTCCCTGCGTCGGCAGTTTTTCAAAAACTTTGATGAACTCCTCCGCGCGCTGGCCAAAGCCGTGCAAAACGATCAACGTCGGATGCGGGCCGTTTTCCTCAGGCGCATCTACGGCATAATAAACCGTGTGCGCAATTTGCATTTTGCCGGTGTTGAGAGGCATACATTTTACTCATGATAAATAGTAGGACAGGCTGCCAGCCTGTCTACTTTTGAATTCCAGGCAATGGCTCCAAATAATCGATGCCGAAATGATGCCTTTCATAGGCTGACGACCAGCGCCAAGTCTTGGGTTCGTCACACAATTTGGCTTTAACGGCATTCATTTCTATATACTCCACGATACGCCAAAATTCTTTTTCTTCGCGAACCCAGTGATCATACGATTCATCCTGCCAGAAAGTGCCAGACCGTTGCAAGATTTTATTAGCAACGTTAGCGGTATAGCTTTTCAAGGCGTGAGTAATGCGGCTAATTGGGGCATAAACAGCGTTATTTTCTAAATTTGTTTTCGTAGCTTGTAAGGCGACAGGCAAGGTTGCCTGTCCTACCAACATAGGCTGCAACAAAACATGCACATGGTTGGACATGATGATGTATGACCAAAGCCGGAAGAGTTTATCGGCGTGATAATGCATATTTTCCACAATTATTTTTTCGATCTCGAGATTGTTCAGCCATGTCGGGCCATGTTGTGCAACATCGAGTATTTTGTCGATTTCAACAATAAACCATTTGCCGGCTTGAATTTTCTGTTTGTGCGTATCACCCCCATCAGTAACTGCCAATTTAAGTTTTCTTTCGTATTCGTTTCGAATTGCTTTGAGCTTTTCTTGCGGTATGCTCCCTGCCAATCGGTATGTAATAAACATCATCGCTCCACGAGGTTGCCAATGCGGCAGATGCCGGCGATAAAATTCTTTGTATTCCATAATCCCTCCGTTTTTTCAATTTTAGAGGCGGATTGGCAATTATAGATACTTTTTTCGCAAATTGTAAATTTTCTTATTTAAAGTTGGACAGGCAGCGAGCCTGTCCAAAAACTTCCATGCTTGTTACCAAATCATAAGCGACAGCCAGGCTGGCTGTCTTACACCACCTTCACCTCGCTCGCCTCCCCAACCATTTCCACTTGCAAAGCCACCGGCAAATTTTCCTTGATGCTCTCGACATGCGTGATCAAAAAAATCTGCCGAAAATAATGGCTGAGTTGCTGGAGCGTCGCCAGCACCATCATTTTGCGCTCTTCATCCTGCGAGCCGAAAATCTCATCGAGTACGATAAATTGCAGCGGCGGCTTGCCCGAGCGCTGCGCGATAACCTGGCTGATCGCCACGCGCAGGCAGAGATTGGCCACGTCCTGCTCCCCGCCGGAAAAACGCGCCATCCCGTAACGTTCGCGCCGGTCGTAGAGAAAAATATTATACGACTCGTCCAGCTCCAACAAGCTATAACGCCCGGCGGTGATCATCCGCAGCAGCTCGGAAGCGCGGTCCGCAATCAATGGCCGCAAACGCCCGCCCAGATCGGCGCGGAAAATTTTCAAATGCCCTTGCAGCGAATCGAGCACCGTCACCTCGCGCTTGGTTCGGGCAATCGCCTCCTGCAGCTCGCGCGCTTTGCCGAGCGACTGTTCGAGATTGCGCACTTCGGCCTCAGCGACATTGACCTGGCCTTTTGCCTCGCCAAGCTGCTGTTGGCTCCGCAAGTAATTGGCATTGGCCTCTTCGTGTTCGCGCTTGGCTGCCAGAAAAGCTTGCTCGTTGAATTGCAAAGTTTGCAATTGCGCCTGCAACGCCGCCTCATTTTCTTTTGATTCCGAAATTTGTTTTTTCGTTTCGGCCAAACGGCGGCTGATTTCCGGCAAGCGGCTGGCGTGTGTTTCGAGCTTGGTCAATTCTTGCGCTTGCGCGTCAACGTCGCGAAGCGCCGCATTCACCTGCGCCAATCGCGCCGCCTCAAACGTTACCGGGCCGAGATGATGAATTTCATTCTGCACGTCTTGCAGTTGTTTTTGCAAACCATCGATCTCATTTTGCCGGCGCAGCAAATTATTTTGCAACTGCGCCAGGCGTTCGCGTTGCGCGCCCAGATTTTTTTGCTCCTGCCGCACCGCCTCATCATCGGCCTCGGCTTGGCGCAAAGCCGCTTCCGCCCGTTTTCGCGCTTCATTCGTTTGCACGTATTCATGGCGCAAATTAACCAGCGCCTCATCAAAGTGCTTCACCACATTCGGAAAATGCTCGGCCAGCGGCCGCGTGCAAACCGGACACGGGCTTTGCGAGCCCAGTTTCCGCACGTCTTCCAATTTCGACTTGAAATCCGTTCCGCGCGTTTTAATGCTTTCCAATTCATTGCTCAGCCGTTTTTCTTCGGCGCGCCATTTGAGCAAATCGGCCTGGGTTTGTTGATGGCGTTTTTCGACGGCGGCCTCGTGCTCGCTGAGCTTTTGCAACTCGCCAAGCTGTTGTTGCCATTCTCTTGCCTCCGTCTGACGCGCGGAAATTTGCGCCAGCAGATTTCCGGAAAATTTTTTCTTCTCTTCAAGCTGAATGGATTTTTGCTGCTGCAAGAGCAGCGCCTCACGCTCGCGGCTCAGTCTGGCGAGTTCCTCACGCTGTGGCCGCAGCGCCTCGAGCCGGGGCTGCTCGCTGACGATCTCCTGCTGATCTTTCTCAATCTGCTGCTGCTGCCGGGCCAGATCTTGTTGCCGGCTGCGAAAGAGCGCGAGATCCGCCTGCCAACGATTGTACTGATCGCGGCGGCCGCTTTCTTCATCCGATTTTTTGCGCGTCGCTTCGAGCCGGGTAAAAAATTCGTGGGCGTATTTTTCCTGCTGGCGCAACAACGCTTGCGCCGATTCCAGATTTTTTTGTTGCTGCGACAGTTGTTGTTCGAGGGTGGGAATATCAACCTGCGCGGCCTGCGCGCCTTCGAGAAATTTTCGTTTTTCGTTGGCGTCGTTTAAAACTTGCTGGCGCGCGCGATCGACCGCTTCGAGATTGATCAAGCGGCTGACAATTTTGCGGCGCTGCTCATCTTGCAAATCGCTCAACGCCGCCAATTCTTTTTGTTTGGCAAAAATCGATACTTCAAACGCGCGATGATCGAGTCCGAGAAGTTTTTCGATGGCCTGATTGACCCCGCTATCGCGAACCGCGGCCGGCTCGAGGCTGTCGCCGTGATAAAGCGCCGCTTCGACGGCGGCATTTTTGCCGGATAGCGAACGCCACACGCGATACTTTTCGCCGCCGAGCTTGAACATCAATTCCACCTCGCAGCTCTCGCGCTCGCCGGCGAATTGCGAGCGAAGCTGCAGCTTGTCGGTTCGCGCCGCGCGGCTGCCATAGAGCGCCCACGCCATCGCCTCCAACAAAGTCGATTTTCCGGCGCCGTTCCGGCCCAACAAGCCGATGACATTTTCGGGAAATTCGATTTCAGCGCGGCGAAAGCGGCGGAAATTTTGCAAGCGGAGAGAATGTAGAATCATGCGATAGTTTTACTCCCCAATTTCTTCACGTTCAGCTTCCATCAAATAACGCCAGCCTTCTTTTTCCAGTTCCTCGCGCGGCAAAGCCTCGCCGGCGTTCGCTGCCAGATAGCGCGAAAATTCGTCGCGCAGCGAGCCGATGTGTCCGATGGCGCTCGCAGCTTGCGGCTCATCGCGGTTCTCATTGGCGCGGCCGGTGATCACGTTTAATTGCCTTTCAAAATGAAAAGCTGAAGCAAAGAGTTGATCGATAGCGCCCAAATCAAGCTGCAAATACGTGTCGCGCGGGAGATTTTGCAATTCGAGCGAGATCAGCGCGTCGTGGATTTCGGCGCCGGCGTGATGTTCCAGCGCGCGCATAATTTCCTGCGTCGTCTTGCCGGCGCAATCGAGCGGATGCAAGCGCCGCATCGGCCGCGAAGGAATCATCACATATTCCCACGTGCGGCGTTCCAGATCACCGCAAATGTAGCCGGAAGTGTAGCCCGCTTCATTGAAACTCGTGCGCTCGGTCGAGCCGGAATAAAACGTGTGATCGTTCATCGCAAGATGGCGATGATAATGGCCGAGGGCGATGTAGTCGAATTGAATTCCATAACGCGCCTCCGGATCTTCGAGAAATTGTTCGTTAAATTCGCCCATGCGCGTCTCGAGGCCGTTGTCGCCTTTTGCCGAGCGCCAGCCGCCGTGCGCAATCAACATATTCCACGACGCCGTCGTATCGATGTGCAATTCCGCGTAAGCCTTTTCAAGCTCCGCGCTCAACGAGCAATGCGGCAGACAATGAATGGCGCAGGATTTTCCGGAGACGGGATGGCGGATGATGAATTTCTCGTAGCGGCCTTGATAGCAGGCCTGCACGTTCGGCAGCACGCTGAGCGCTTCGAAAATATTTCCCCAGGCGCGAATGCGCGGCGTCGAATGATTGCCGGCCACCACGACGAATGGAATGTTCGCCTCGGACAATTGTGAAAGGCCTTCCAGCGCGACGGCGATGGCGCGATTGTTCGGCCGCGGCGATTGAAACAAATCACCGGCATGCACGACGAAATCCGGTTTCTCCGCGACGATAGCTTTGATCACGCGCCACCAGGCGTCATAAAAATCCTGTTCGCGCCGATTCACGCCGGAAACCGGATCGACTTTGGAATAATCCGAATAACCCAGATGGGTATCGGCGAAATGAATGAATCGCATAAGAATATAGTTTACTAATTCCCGGCCCTAAAGTCAAGTTGTCACAATTATCCGGGAAAAAATCTGTACGTTCGAAGTTTTCGCCCACTGAAATAGAAATCCTTACAGGCGCAGCCCACTGAATTGGATTTAAAAATTTCTGTGGGCTGCGCCTGTAAGGATTTCTATGCGAGATTCATTTAGCTAAATTCTTGCAAAAATCTCATTGCATTTCCGCAGGGTTTTTTATATATTCATCACAACACAGGTGTCCCGCCTGCTATAAAATTTCGCAGGCGGGAAGAATAGGGAATGCCGTGCAAATCGGCGACTGCCCCGCAACTGTAAGCAGCATGGATTCATTGCCAAGTCACTCTCAAGCGAGGGGAAGGCTTGGCGAGTTGTTACGCTGCAAGTCAGGAGACCTGCCTGTGCGTTCAATCCATTTTCCCGATTTTAAAAGTCGGGACTGGAGCCTTCGAGGGCAAGGTCAGGCGAGCTGAAGCGGTTTCTTTGACGCAGACATCGGCAACAGCCCCATTTCCTCGAAGTGGGGCTGTTTTGTTTTAGCCCCCTTCATCGAAATCATCCGCCTTTCCTCAGGGTCCCCATTTTTATTTCCCATCATTCACGGAGGAGATATGTCAAAGCGATTTTTTTTGAGCGCCGCGATTTTGCTTTTGGCCAATTTGGCCATCGCGCAAAACGGAAAAATCATTCGCGGCCAGATCACGGATTCACAAACCGGCAGGCCTTTGCCCGGCGCCAACATTTTTGTCGTGCCGAACGGCAGCGGTACGATCAGTGATGCCCATGGCCGTTTCCGATTCAACGCCTCCGGCAGCGTTGCCGATTCCTTGCGAATCAGTTTTATGGGGTATCGTCTTCGCACGCTCGCGCTGGCTGAGATTCAGGATGAATTAAACGTCACACTTGGAGCCACGACACTGCTTTTTGCGGAAACCGTGGTGACGGCGACGCGGCAAGCCTCGGTGCGCGCCGGTGTGCCTTCGGCGACCGAGCTGGTTGAAATCAATTCGCCGCAAAATGTAGCGCGGCAAAATCTCGGCGAGGCGCTTTCGCAATCGCAGTCGGTTTTTGTGAAGGAATACGGCGGCGTCAACGGCCTCAAAACCATCAACCTGCGCGGCGCGGGTGAGGGGCAGGTTTTGGTGCTCACCGACGGCGTGCGCTTGAACAATCCGCAAAGCGGCAGCGTTGACGCGAGTTTGTTTTCGCTGGTCGGCATCGACAAAATCGAAATTTTGCGCGGCAATGCCTCGGCGCAATACGGCAGCGAGGCCATCGGCGGCGTGATTCATCTGCGCAGCGTGCAACCGGCGGCGGGATTTTCCAGCGCGATGCAAACGAGCGGCGGCAGTTTCGGCGCCTTCAATAGCCGCGCCCAGCTCAGCTATGGCAGCGCCAAATGGCGCGGCGCGGTGGCGCTGGATCGTCTGGTCAGCGACGGCGATTTTCCCATCGACGGGGCCGGAAAACTCAGGCGGCAAAATAACGGCTCGCAACGCCGCGAGATTTTTGCGCGCTTGTCGGGAAATCCGCGCGAGGACTTCAGCGTGCAAGTTTTGCATCGCCGCACTCGCCTCGAGCAAGGCGTGCCCGGCTCTTTGCATTTTTTAAGCGACGATGCGCAGCAAAAGGATGCGAATCATTTCACCAGCGCTGCGTTTAATTGGAATTCATCTTCGTTATCGCAGCTCGCGGCGCAATATTCCGCCGAGCGCCGCGATCAGCGCTATGATGATCCGGATTCCTTCTTCCCGATTGCGAGCCGCCACCAGGTGGCATCTGATTTTGGCAGCCTGCAAAATCGCGCGAAATTGCATCAAACTTTTGACCTGTTGGTTGGCGGCGAGATCGGCCATTATCGCCTCACCAGCACCGATCTCGGCAAACCGGAACGTACGCAGCGCAGCGCCTTTGTGCAAGCGGAATGGCAGCCATTTCTCGGCGCGCGGCCAGGCCGTTGGCAAATCAAAGTCATGCCGTCGCTGCGTTACGACGATTATTCCGACGCCGGCCATCGCACCAGTCCGAAGCTGGCGTTGGGATTGAATCGCGAGAGCGCGACGCGGCTTCACGTGCACGGCAGTGTCGGGAAATCTTTTCGCGTGCCGAGCATGAATGATCTGTTTTGGCCGGCCGGGCCTTTTGTCGCAGGCAATCCGGGCTTGCTGCCGGAGCGCGGGCGTGAAATCGAAGGCGGCGTGTTATATGAATTTTCCGCCGCCGGGAATTGGCAGCTCGAGCTGGCCGGCTTCAATTCCAGAATTGAAGATTTAATTGTCTGGATCAGCGACGCCAATTTCCGCTATTCGCCGGTGAATTTGGAGAATGCCAAGATCAGCGGCGTCGAATTGAGCGCGGCCTGGCGCAGCAACGGCGACCGCTTCGGCTGGCGCGCGAATTATACGCGGCTCTCGGCAAAAAATGAAGCGAGCGGCAAAAATTTGGTTTACCGTCCGGCGGATAAGTTTGATCTGCTCGCGAATTTAAATTTGCGTTTCTTGACTTTGAGCGGAAGCTTCCAATTCACCGGCAAGCGTTTCATTAACGCCGACAACAGCCGATCGCTGCCGGCGTATCGCGTGACGAATTTTTCTCTGAGCCGGCAAATTCATTTTGGGGAATTCAACACGCTGCTCCACATCGAATTGAGGAATGTGTTTGACAAACATTTCAGCATCATCGACGGTTATCCGCTGCCGGGACGCGAGTGGCGCGCGACGCTGCGGGTGGGGATTTGATGATTTGCTGCGCAACTAAAAGCCCCCGGAAGGGGGCTTTTAAAACAACTCCCCTTGCGCCGGCGGCGCTCCGAGCGGCTCGGCGTGATAACCGAGCGCGCGCAAATGCCGCGCAAAATCGGCCGGGCCGTGGGTGGTGAAAATTTTTTTCGGATTGACGCGCCGGACGTATTCGATCAAGCCGGGAAAATCGGCGTGGTCGGAAAGCGGCAGGGCTTCATCGACGCCGAAACGGTATTTGGCGTTCGCGTCAATCGACCAGCCGGAGAGATAGAGGGTGTGTTTATTGGCGAGCTTGTCCATCTGCCGCGTCCGCCGGGCCGACGAGGGCATGATCACAACGCGATTCGCCGCCGGCTCGCTGCGGCGATAGGGAATAACCTCGCCAAATTGACATCCGAATTGCTCGTAAACTTTTGCCAGGCGCAAGATGGCGGGATGCACGCACAGCGCGAAACCGTTGTCGCTGAGGATTTTCATGGCTTCCTGCGATTTGCCGAGCGCGTACGCAAAGACGACCGGGGTTTTGCCGTTGCGAAGCGCGGCATGCGCCCAGTCGCAGAGCCGCGCAATAATTTTTTCGCGGGGAGGAAATTGATAGCGGGGATGGCCGAAGGTGCATTCCATGATGAGCAAATCGCAAGGGGCAAATTGCAGGGCTTCAGCCGTTGCGTTTTTTTCCAATTTAAAATCGCCGGAGTAGAGCAGGCGCTGGCCGCCGCGCTCGATGAGAATTTGCGCCGAGCCGAGAATATGCCCCGCCGGCAGAAACGTCACGCAATAGCCGTCGAATTCAAACGGCGTGTTGAAATCGACTGCGGTGGCGCGGACGTTGCGAAGGCGCCGTTTCATGAACTCAACCGTTGCGGGCGTGGCAAAAACGCGGCGATGGGAGCGGATGTGATCGGTGTGTGCGTGGGAAATGCAGCAGGCTTCGCTGTAGCTGCGGCTGTCAAGAGTGAGAACGGAATCGAGCAGGCGGATGGATTTGTCGTAGGTAAACAAAGTCGATTGGCGAAGAGCGGTGTTTTAAACGAGCGCCTCGGCTTGCTGCGCCGGCAAATTTTTTTTGGCGACGAACCGGCAATAAATTTCTTCCAAAATCCGGCTCAATTGAACTTGATACAAACCCAGATCGGGAACGTCGTAATTCTCTTGCTCGACAGGCGGCTCTTTGCGTTTGACTTCCCCGAGAATTTGGGGATAAGCTTTGGAGAACCCGTCGATCATGATGCTGTCAAAAGCGCGTTTTGCACCTTTCAACTTTGCGCAACTGAATAGCCTGTACAGACCTGATTCAAGCTCTGGAAAAGGCTCTGTGTTAAATTCCGGAATCCAAATCTCCAGAAAGTCACGTTCATCCAATACGGCTTTAAGCTGATGGGTCATAATGATCACTATTAACGTTTCTTGAAGTTTTTGCTCTTGTAAATAATTTCAAACAATTCAGGCAACTTGTTTTCTTCAAGCCAATAGAAATTCCATACGACGTTAATATTGGCTTTGCTCAACACAACGCCAAGCAGGCTTTTCTTGTTGCCGCGTTCTTTAATCGAGACCTTGTCGCAAAAAAGATGGCGATCAGGATATCTTACATTGCGAGCAATCACCTGCGGTGATTTAAGAATGATCGGAATTTTGATTAGATAATTCAAGACAAGGCTTTGCTGCGGCCGCCTATGTCTCGAATCTTGAATATATCGCAACCCCTCTTCCGTGAAATAATACTTTTCTCCGAAATAATCCGTTCCCGAAAAAATAACCGTTTGCCTTTTCGGAACGCCGTCGACGATGATCTCAACCGTTTGCCCGCGCTCGGAATAGTCGACGTGCTTGAGATGATAAATGTTCGCGCTTGCCAAGCTCGCTCCCCGCGAGGTAGCCGATTAAAGCCGACTTCTTCTGATTTTTCTCAATATACTCAGATTCAAGATGCCATGCAAGCGGTTTCTCTTTACTCTTCCGCGGCCAACTCTTCCACTTTAATCCACGCCACATTTGGCCCCCAGCCGTCTTGAGGATCGGCGTCGCTGAAGCGCAAAACCAATTTGCCGTTGGCCCACAAGCCACGATCGGTCAGATCAAAGCTGTGCTCGGTCACCTCCCCGCGGCCGGCATCGCCTTCGTCAAGCAAAAGCGCCTCGCCGGTCGTCACCCGACATTCTCCGGCGGCGGCAAACGAAATTTTTACCCGCGCCGTTGTCGCTTGAATAGGAAACACATAACTAAACCACTGCTCGCCGTCCGCGGCGCGATAGCGATTGCCCGCAAAGCCGGATACGCGGGAATCCTTTTCGGCGCCGAGATAAGTTTCGTCGTCATCGCCGCAATCGGCAAACATAAAAGGTTGTACCTCGCCGTGATAAAATTCGTCGCCCTCGGTGGCCGCCGGCAGGCGCAATGTTTTGCCGCCGCGCTTGTAGGTGATGTAGTATTGAAAACGCGCGCCATCTTTTTTATAACTGTCCGGCAAGTTGGCGGCCCAGCCGTCGACGCTTGGCCGAAAAGGAATAGCTTGAAAAGAAGTTCTGCTCGCCGGCTGCGGACGAACATTGAGAAGCGCCGAAAAATTTCCTCGGACGCCGCTGGCGTTCAGGGCGATTTGCAAAGGTTTGGCGGAACGCTCGTAAAAATATTTTGGCGGATGATGCGTCGCCGCCGGCACGCGGCGCTGCGGCATGTAAATGCCTCGCGCCAGCAAATTGTTGGTAAACGGCACGACCGGCTCGTCGTTGATTTTCACCCGATAGCGCCCGGGCGGAACATTAAAAAATTTGACGGTGACACGCCGGCCCCAGGGAAGCGAAGACAATAAATTAAACCGAATGGTGTCGGCCTTGAAATGCAAATTTTCAATCCAAATCGCGTTAACGCCGCCGGCGCTCGGTTTTTCGCCCATGAAAATATACGCATCGCCGAGGCGCTCGCGCATGCGCTCAAACGACGCAGCGGCGCTGCCCGTGCCCCAATGGATGCTCGTGATGTTGCCGGGGCTATCACCGTCCTCGTGGGCCCAATTTTCATAACTCCTCGGCGAATCCCGATGAAACAGCGCAAACCCCGCGCGCATGGCGGCAATCGCGCGCTCGAAGTAAGCGCGCTTGCCGGTGGCTTCGAAATAATCCAGCAGCGTTTCGGCAAAGTAAGCCTGCCGCGCGTCACTCCATTCGCCGTCGGTGTTTTGCGCGCCAAAACCGCCGAATAAATTCCGCGAGAAAAACGGCGGACTCCAAACCTGTTGATAGAGCAGCGCGTAATCCAAAACGTGCGCGCCCCACTGCAAATACTCCGGCTTGGCCGTGATCTTGTAAAGCGTCAAATACGCCATCGCCGCCTGATTCATTGACAGCGTGCTTTGCGGAAACTGGCCGGTGATGGAATCGTAAAAATCGAACGGCTGGCGCAAGCACGACAAAAACGTTTCATCGTCGAACCATTTGTTCCGCGGCAAAATATCGCGCGTTATGTAATTCATCGCCTTGACAGCAGCGTCGAGATAACGCTGCTCTTTCGTGCGATTGAACAGCTCGGCCAGAAACAGCGCCGAGCCGGCGGTCTCCGCATTCTCGTGAAAAAATTCCTCCCGCGGCCGCTGCTCATCGCGATGAAACCAGCTCGGAATGACGCCGCTCGGCTGCTGCCAGTGCAAAAGAAAATCGGCATACGGCCGGCAAAACGCCAGAATTTCCTGGCGGCGCTGCGGCAACAAATCCGCCCATTGCAAAAGCCAATAACCCGTCCACGAGGCGTCAAAGGTGTGATTGTAATCGCTGCCAAAGCCGCCCCGGCCCTCGTCGCCGATCCAATGATGCGTGATTTGTTCCGGCTCTTTTTGTTTTGCAATTTTCACCACTGCGGCGCTGGGCGCAGGCGGCTCCGGCGTTGTCTTGGTAAAATAATAAATCGACGGAAAGAGGCCGCCTTCGTTGGGTGCGGCGAGGGCGAGATTCAACACTTTTTCGGCGCGCTGCATCGAGGCGAGATCGCGGCTGCGCTTGCCGTACAAATAAATGCCGTAAGCCGTGCGCAGCGTTTGCAACCGGCTGTTGAACCAAACGTCGTCGTTAGCCTCTTCCGGCATACTGTTCGACCACGCCAGCCGCTCGCTTTTCATGCCGCCGACCGGCCGGCCATTCAATTTGGTTTCAACCCAGGTTTGATCGGCGTATTGCTTCCAAGCGCGCTGCGCCAGCGCATCCAACGTCGCCGGCAACGGGCCGACATTGCCGTCGCGATACGCCGGCGAAAATTTTTCCCACAGAAAATCCACCACGCGGCGAAACGGCGCGCCGGCGGTTTTGCTTTTGGCATCCAAGGCGCGCGGAAAAGATGCGGCGCGATGCTCCAGCCACAAATAATACGCGTAGGAAACTTCGGTGTCTTGCAGTCTGGGCGCAGCCGTCGAATCCGGCTGGTAATAAACGTGATCGCGCGTTTTCCACGGCCAAAATCCGAACGACAGAGTCGGCGCGGAATGCGCGGCGTTGTCGAACGTGGAAACAGTTTGCGGCGTCGAATCGTTTTCAGATGACGCAGTAGAGTCGGGATGAAGCAACTGCGGCAATTGCAAATCCATCGCCAGCGGCAGCGCGCGATTTTTGATGAGATATGACAAATCGGGAATGAGAGCGACAAAGATCGAGTCTTTTTGCAGCATGACGGCCGGCGAGCGGAAAACGTGATCGGCGATGATATCGTCCGGCAGCGGCCGGAGATTCGGCGTCCAGGTAAAATCCAATGGTTGAATTTCTGAATAACTTTTTCCCCGCGGCGCGAAATTGAATGACGAAACCAGCGCTTCGACTTTGGCGGCCGGGCCGACGCGCCATTTATCGACGATGTAGACGGCGGGATAATCCGGCGACAAACTGGCCTCGCGTATCAACGACACGTTTTTGCTGCTCCCGGAAAAGCGCAGCGTGCGCGACCTGGCGATCGGCTCGACGCTGGTGAAAACGAGCGGCTCCTCCGCCCCGGAGAGACGGCTCAACAATTCCGGCCGCAAAGTGTTTTTCCACGCGGCGTTGTTCTCAGACGGCGGGCCGGCCGCTAAAATGTCGCTGCCGGCCGGCGTTTGCAGCTTGAAAATCACACGCGCGCCTTGCTGCTCGCCGATGATTTTTAAATTCCTGTTGGCGACCTGGGCGAGGGTTTGCGCGGCTACGACCGTCGGGGTTATCGCCGGCGCCTGCAAAAACGCGAGCGCGGCGGAAACCAAGAGCGCGATTTTTTTCATCAAATTCATCCCTTGAAAAAAATTCATCCGTGATGGTATTGTATAAAATAGACAAATTTCGCCAGCAATGCAAGCGGCAAAAATTGGTTGTTGCATTTTCAAAAAAAAATCTCTACCTTAATGGCGCAAATAAAGGTCACTGTTTTAAACAGAAAGGGTGCTGCAGATGGAAAAAGGTACGGTCAAGTGGTTCAATGAAGCCAAGGGCTATGGCTTCATCAAACGTCAAACCGGGGAAGATGTTTTCGTTCATTTCAAATCAATCATCGGCGAGGGGTTCAGAACGCTAAAGGAAGGCGAAGAGGTTGAATTCGAGATTGAGCAAGGCCCGAAAGGTTTGCAAGCAAAAAATGTCGCGCGATTGGGCGCAAGCGCGAATTCGGCCAACTCTGATGACGCAGAATAATTCATTTTGCATCCCCCAGCCCCGGTTCATCCCATGAATCGGGGTTTTTTTATTACCAAAATTTACAATGAAATCATTTCTTGGCTCTCTTCAGTTGTTTTTAATTTTAGCGGTTGCGCATTTTTTTACAATTGCTGTTTGCGCGCAGGAACGCCCTGCCGGCGCGGTGTTCGCCGGCCATCAGCCTTCCCCTGAACGCAATTCCGTTGACTGGCAGCATCTCCCCGGCCACGAGTGGGCGCCGCTGGCTTTGCGAAATTCGCCTTTCCCGCATCCGTCGCGCGATCATGGGCACACTTATGCGGAAAATCCCGCCGATTCGACGGCGCGAAAAATTTTTCCGCGGCATCCGCATTACGACGACAGCACGGCCATCGCGATCATTCCGCAGGGATACCGCCTCGTCGAGGGCGGCAACGATCTCATCATTCACTTTCACGGCTGGTGGAACGACGTGGATAGCGTGATGAAATCGTTCGGGCTGGCGCCGCAACTCCTGGCCTCGCGCAAGAATGCGATTTTGATTTTGGCGCAAGGACCGTATCACGCGCCGGATTCGCGCGGCGGCAAAATGGAGGATGAAAACGGCTTGCGGCGCTTCGTCGAAGAAATTTTGCAAATTTTAAAAGCTGAAAGAAGAATTGACAACGGCAAAATCGGCCGGATTATTTTGAGCGCGCATAGCGGCGGCTATCGCCCGGCGGCCTTTGCGGTTGAAAAGGGCGGGCTGAGCGGGCACATTCGCGAGCTTTTTTTGTTCGACGCCTTTTATAGCCAGTACGAAAAATTTATTCCGTGGCTCAAGCAGAATCGCAAAAATCATCTGCGCAGCATTTACACCGAGCATCTGGCCGGCGAGCATCAGGATTTCATGACCAGGCTCGAAAAAGAAAATTTGATCTACACCGATCAGCTTTCCGCCGAGGCGAAGATCGTGCTGCTGCCCACGGCGGTTTGCCACAATTGCGTGATGGAAGAAAATTTTAGAAAATGGCTGGAAGCTTCTTGTTTCGAGGACATAAAGTAACGTGATGGCGCCGGAAACAACGCCCAATCCGCGCGAAATCGTCGTGCCGCGGCTGGCGCTCGTCGTTCTCGCCGGCGTGAGCGGCAGCGGCAAATCGACCTGGGCGCGAAAACATTTCTTGCCGACGGAAATCGTCAGCTCGGATCGCTGCCGCGCGATGATCAGCGACGACGAAAACAATCAGGCGGTTTCGCCGGCGGCGTTTCGGCTGGTGCACTTCATTGTCGAAGAACGCCTGCGGCTCGGGCGGCTGGCGGTTGTGGATGCGACGAACGTGCAGAGAGAAGCGCGCCTGCCGCTGCTGGCGCTCGCCCGCCAATATCACGCCCTGCCCATCGCCGTGATTTTCAATTTGAGCGAAGAGATTTACACGGCGCGCAACGAGCAGCGCGCCGACCGCCGGCTGGAGCCGTACATGCTGCGCCGGCAGGCGCTGAATTTGCACAACTCGCTCGGCCATTTCAAAGAGGAAGGTTTTGCCAAAGTTTATCTCTTTGACAGCGCCGAGGCCGTGGAACAAGCCGCCATCAAGCGCGCGCCGCTGCGCTGCGACCGCCACGATGACGCCGGGCCGTTCGATATCATCGGCGACGTGCACGGCTGTGTTCTCGAATTGCAGGCGCTGCTGGAGAAACTCGGCTATCAGCGCGACGAGAAAAATATTTTTGCTCACGCGCAAGGGCGGCGCGTGATTTTTCTCGGCGATCTCGTCGATCGCGGGCCGGACTGCGTTGGCGTGCTGCAAATTGTTTTGGATATGCTCGACGCTGGGCGGGCGTTGTGGCTGCCGGGCAATCACGATGATAAATTTTACCGCCATCTTAAGGGCAATCCGGTTCGCATCAGCCACGGACTTGACGCCACGATTCGGCAATTCGAAGCGCTGGCGACGAGCGAGCGGCAGGCGTTGAGCGAGCGTTACAGGCAGCAGTATCGCCGTCTCGCCGAGCATCTGGTTTTGGACGGCGGCGCGCTGGTCGTGGCGCACGCCGGCATGAAAGCCGAGATGCAAGGCCGCACCGGCGGTGTGATGCGCAGTTTCGCGTTGTACGGCGAGAAAACCGGCGAGGTGGACGAATTTGGCCTGCCGGTGCGCGCGGATTGGGCCGCGGATTATCACGGCAAAGCGCTGGTGGCTTACGGCCACACGCCGACGCCGGAAGCTGCGTTCGTCAACAACACCATCAACCTCGATCAAGGCTGCGTCTTCGGCGGCAAGCTTTCGGCGCTGCGCTATCCCGAGCGCGAGATCGTCAGCGCGCCGGCGCGGCAAGTGTATTACAAAACTTCGCGCGCTTCATAACATGATTTTTTATTGAAATACTTTTTGCTTTTGCGCTGAATTTTTTATAAAATGGGGTGTTTCAATCTTCAAAAATTTACTTCCACTTAGTCAGATTACTTCGTGGCCCACTAAAGACTCGAAATACACTAAAAATGCTTTTCGCGTTTTTCCGTATGTTTCGTGGGCAAAATTTCAAATGTGAAAAAAATAAAAATCCAGCAACCAGCATCGAGCATCCAGAAACCAGCAACGAGCATCCGCCATGAAACCTCCTGTCGCCAAAATCACCGAATCGTTCACCGAGTCCGTCATCCGTGAAATGACGCGGCTCACGCATTTGCACGGCGGCGTCAATCTCTCGCAGGGCTTCCCGGATTTTCCCGCGCCGGATGAAGTGAAAGAAGCCGCCGTCGCCGCGATCCGCGCCGACATCAATCAATACGCCGTCACCTGGGGCGCGCCGAATTTGCGCCGCGCGATTGCGGAGAAAGCGCAGCACTACAATCATTTTCCGGTTGATCCGGATAAAAATATCACGGTGACTTGCGGCGCAACCGAAGCGATGATTGCCACGTTAATGGCGCTCATCAATCCCGGCGACGAGGTGGTGATCTTCGAGCCGTTTTATGAAAACTACGGTCCGGACACCTATCTCTCGCACGCCACGCCGCGGTTTGTGAAGCTGCGTCCGCCGGACTGGCATTTCGATGAAAAGGAATTGCGCGCGGCTTTCAACGTCCGCACCCGCGCGATCATCATCAACACACCGAACAATCCCACCGGCAAAGTTTTTACACGCGAAGAATTGCAATTCATCGCCGGCCTCTGCCAGGAATGGGACGCGTTTGCGATCACCGATGAGATTTACGAGCATATTCTCTTCGACGGCACGGAACACGTCAGCATCGCCAGTCTCGACGGGATGGCCGACCGCACGGTGACGATCAACGGCATCTCGAAAACCTACAGCTTGACCGGCTGGCGCGTGGGATGGACGATTGCGCCGGCGCAGCAGAACAACGCCATCCGCAAAGTTCACGACTTTCTCACCGTCGGCGCCGCCGCGCCGTTGCAAGAAGCCGCGGCGGTGGCGCTGCGCTTGCCGGAAAGTTATTATCAACATCTGGCTGAAACGTATCTCGTAAAACGTAATAGATTAGTTGAAATTTTGGGGAACGCCGGCTTCCGCTGTTACGTGCCGAAGGGCGCTTATTACATCATGACGGAAATTGCCGAGCTGATGCGCGCGCACAACCAGCCAAACGACGATCAATTCGCGCGCTGGATGGTGAAAGGAATCGGCGTGGCCGCGGTGCCGGGATCGAGTTTTTACATGAACCCGGGCGACGGCGCGACGCAGGTGAGGTTTTGTTTTTGCAAAAAAGAAGAGACGTTCGCTGCGGCGGAGGAGAAGCTGAAAGCGTTACAGTCGTAGTCCCGACCCCTTGTGGGACGCTTTGGGCGAAACGAATTGTTTGCTTGCAAAATAGTCGCCGACAAGGGGCGAGGACTACGTTTTCTGTACATCCAATAGAAACCTTTAATGTTTTGGGGCAAGTTTTATGAACAAAATCTTCATCAGCTAAAGCAGCAAAAACGCCGAGTGAGTGAGAAACTGGCTCGTGCCCAAAATCGAAAATCACAGCCTGTGAGCGTTTCTCAGCAAAGCAATCTTTAAAAATCAATCAAGGGATTGCTTCGGCTCCGCTGTACGGAGTCCCGAAAAGCGGGACAAAAAGCGCCTCGCAATGACAATTGTGGAGTTTTTCAGCATCCTGCTAATTCTGCTCAGCAAACCAACTCTTCAAATTTCGTAACGCCTCTTCTTTTGTGAAGCGCTCCTCAATCAGTTCAATGAAACTCATTTTCTCGATCTCCATCAAATACTCCACCAACACTTGCGCCTCGTAGTAAGATCGGCGCAACGGCATGTCCGCCAGAAAACTCGTGTCCAAGACCTTGGCGACGCGAGCGTGGAAATCATAAGTGGTGTCGGCCTTGATGGCTTGTATCGTCGCGCCATATTCGGCGTAGCCTTCCTGTTTCCACATAGGCAAAGCGTGGGCGCGGCGATAGCCGAGTTTTTCCGTCAGGCACGAATGCATGATTTCGTGCGCGATGATGTGCGCGAGATTGCCCTCGATCAATGCGTGACGATACCGGTCGCCGAACCGACCGCGAAGCTGCTCGATGAACGGCGCGGAAATAAAAATGCGGCCAAACAAATCGACGTTGAAGCCTTGCGAGTTGGCGTTGACGCCGGCAAGAAAAGCGAAGAAGCCGTACAGCTTCTCACGCCGGTAAAGAAAAATCCGGTGCGTTGCGCCGGCATCGTAAATTTCGCCATCTTCGAGACGGAACTGCACGTTTTGCAGCGTGGAAGCAAAATCCTGATCGAACGCGGCATCGGAGTAAGCCGCCAAATTCTGATAGTGTATTTTATGGCTGAAAAGAAGATACGGAAAAATGAAGGGCAGCGTGGTGATGGCGGCGTAAAGCAACGCCAGCGTCAAAAAAATCACCAGCAGGCGGCGCCACCAGCGGCGGGATTTCAAAGGCATCTTTGGAGATTCGTTTTGCAAATTTTTAGCGGCTATTGGGATTTGCTAATCGGCGGGCTTTCACGAACTCGATAGCGACAGCCTTTGGGGAAATCAAGGTCGTCAAGCCGGATGGCGGTAAAAAATCTTGCCGACCAGTTTCCAGCCGTCCTCGAATTTGTAAAGCGAGAGGTAATCGCTGAAAATGTGCTTGCCGTCCCGCCAAAGCTCCACTTTCACGACGGCGGCGCTGCCGGTGATCTCCACCAGCGGAAATTCGTGCTTGATAACCGGTTTTGCCGCGCCGTTGTTTTGGGCGCTGGACTTCTCGATGCGCGCGATCCACTCGTCACGGGTGACTTTGCGGATTTCACCCTTAGTTAAAAATGATTTGAGTGTGTAGCATTTCACTGGAGACGTTAAGCCGCCATTCGATATGAATCTGCATACAAGCGATTCTTTTCGGAGGCAATGTAGAATTGCCAGAACGCCTCCCAGTCATTGTTCTTTTTAACGGCGCGCAGATCAAGTACCG
>Ga0187892_10003159_pt1 | contig 30758 bp, 19 predicted proteins | sample MA1701073metaG_FD_139345 | JGI IMG/M metagenome (GOLD analysis project Ga0187892, IMG submission 139345) | Bio-ooze microbial communities from a basaltic lava cave in the Kipuka Kanohina Cave System on the Island of Hawaii, USA - MA170107-3 metaG ...
CGACTACGAAGGCACGATGACCACCCTTTGCGCCGGGTGCGGGCACGACTCGATCACCGCCGCCATCATCCAAGCCTTCTGGGAGCTGGACATCGAGCCGCACAAGGTCGCCAAGCTCTCCGGGATCGGATGCTCGTCGAAGACCCCCGCCTACTTTCTAAAGGAGGCGCACGGGTTCAACTCGGTGCACGGGCGCATGCCCGCGGTCGCCACTGGCGCCGGGGCAGCCAACAGTGAGCTGATGATGATCGGAATCTCAGGCGACGGCGACTCACTCTCCATCGGCCTCGGCCAGTTGTGCCACGCCATGCGCCGGAACCTGGACCTGCTGTATGTGCTGGAGAACAATGGAGTCTACGGCCTCACCAAAGGCCAGTTTTCCGCTTCCGCGGACCCAGGCTCCACCAGCAAGCGCGGCGACCCGAACACCATGGAGGCCATCGACGGAGTGCTGCTCGCGCTCAACCTCGGCGCCACGTTCGTCGCGCGCAGCTTTTCGGGGGACAAGGCTCAGCTCGTTACGATCCTGAAGGCGGGCCTCGCCCACAAGGGCTTTGCCTTCGTGGACGTGATCAGCCCGTGCGTCACCTTCAACGACCACGAGGGCTCGACCAAGAGCTACGCCTACACCCGCGAACACCAGGTGGAGGTGATCCAAGCCGACTTCGTCATGCCCCGAGAGGAGATCAGCGCGGAGTATGAGCCCGGCGCGGAGCATCGGGTCCGCTTGCACGACGGAAGCTTCATCAAGCTGCGAAAGGTCGCGGAGGACTACGACGCCACGGACCGGGACAAGGCGGTCGCCTACATCCGGGAGCGCCAGACCGCCGGCGAGATCGCGACGGGAATACTCTTCGTGTCCGAGAGCTCGCGAGACATGCATGAGCAGCTCGGCACCGCCACCGAGCCCCTCTTCCGGCTCCCTTATGCCGCCCTCTGTCCAGGCGCGGCAGAATTGGAAAAGCTCCAGGAGCGGTTTCGCTAGGGACTGAACGATCTGGGGCTTGCTGAGGGCCCGTTCACGATCCGGGGGCAGTCGAGTGGTCTTGCTGAGGAGCCTCGGCGACTTCGAACCGCTCCCCTTCTTCCTCAGATCGATGCGGCTCGATCGAGAGCAGATGCTCGATTAGGTCCTCCTCGGAGAGCCGCACTGAGCGTTCCAATGCGAGCTCCAAGTCTCGGACCGCGAGTGCTGCAATCGCGCGCTTGCGCTCCTGTTCATAGTCGCGCTTGAGGGATGGGAGCAAGACCATGCCGAATCGCCGTACCGCGCCGAACGCCGCGCCCCAGAACTTCGCCGCGTCCGCAATGCGGCCGCTGCCGGACAGAACGTATCCGCACACCATCAATTGAAGTTGTCCGAAGCCGACGTCGGCTTCCTTAAACTTCCGAAAGCCCTTTACGACGTTGGAGAGGGCGGCTACATGGTTGCCGTTTCGATAGTCTGCCCAGGCCTTAATGCACAGCGTCTGAGCCGTCCGAAGGGGCACCTCCTCCTCGTCGAGGACCGCCATTGCGCGGTCGAACAGGGGCTGGGCGGCATCGTAATCGTGTCCGGCGGTCGCGCACGCGAGCCCCGTGAGCGCCACCCCGAGCGTCGCCGCCTGGCCTGTGCCTTCTGCAAGGGCGACGGCTTGTCGAAACTCCTCTTCCGCTTCCGCTTCTTTGCATTCGTGAAAGTACGCCCATCCCAGCTGTATTTGGCACGAAGCGGCGAGGTCCGGCTGCGGATCGTCTTGTTGCAGTTCAATCGCGGCTCTTGCAGCTTGACGCGCCTCTTCGAAGTCGCCTCGGAGCTGGGCCATGACCGAGAGGCTTACGCGATTTCGTATTCGCAGCGTCACATCGTCGGTTCGGTCCGCGTGCTCGATCGACTGCATCGTGTGCGCGTATGCCGACGAGACGTCCCGCTTGTATTGAAACGCGCGGGCAAGGACCCGGTGCGCTCTCGCTTTCCAATGGCTCGACAACTCGGATTCCGTAGCGCGCAAGAGGGAAGTAAGCGGCGCGATCCACACGTGGGGCCTGCCACGCCTTTCGATGAAGTAAGTCAACTCCCACGCGACCTCCCAGGTTCCCTGAGGCTCGATCAGTCCCGCAAGGCCCGACTCTAGGACCGACAAGACGTTGTCGCAGTCCGCGTTCAACCGTGCCGCCCAAACCTTTCGTTCGCTCTCGGTTTCAAGGGAGTCGAAGTCGGAACATAGGCTCTTCACATAGGACCAGTGCTTTTTCGCGGCTTCCCTGTGCGCGGGAGTCGCAACACCCAGCGTCTCTGCCGCGATCTCTCGCAGCGTCTCGAGCATTTCGAAACGGACTTCCTCGGCGGTCTCTTTCCATCCGATCAAAGAGCTTCGACAGAACTTTTGAAGCAAGGGCTCCGCGGACTCTCCAAGGATCGCGCGAGCAAGCTCGATGTTGAATCCTCCGCGACAAACGCTGAGCTTGGCAAAGGCAAGACGCTCCTGATCCTCCAAGAGCCCTATGCTCCATTCGGCCACCGTTCGCAGGCTCTGGTGCCCTTTGGGCAACGCAGCCTTGTCCGAAACCAGATCCACACGCCTTCCGATTGAAGCCAATACTTGAGCGGGCGTGAGAGTCGCGAGCTTGGCCGCCGCCAACTCGATTGCGAGAGGTATTCCTTCAAGCTTGCTGCAAAGCAAGAGGACGCTCAGCGCATTCGCGGGAGTTACGCCGAATCCCGGCCGCACGGACTGAGCCGCATCGACGAGCATCTGGACGCTGGGTGAGGACCGAAGCGCGGCCAGCTCGCGATAGTCGGTCGGGAGGGGAAGGGGTGTGACCTGCACCGGCCGCTCCCCTTCCGCATCGAGGGCTATCCGGCTCGTTACGAGGATCTTAAGGCGCGCGCAGTCTGCGATGAGGCGGGCGGCCGCAAGCTTGGCCTCTTGGGCGATCTGCTCGACGTTGTCGAGAACGAGAAGCGCCGCCGCGTCGCCGATCGCGGCCGAGACCGAGCCGAGGGCGTCCGCGCCGCGGGGCGAGCGTTTGCCGATCGATTCGAGGAGCACTTCGAGCATCCGCTCGGCCTCGAGAACTCCCGCCAGTGTCACGAACCAAACTCTGCCGAGGAACTCACCCTTAAGATGGAACGCTAGGCGCTGAGCGAGCCTTGTCTTTCCCATCCCGCCCAACCCGATGAGCGTCACCAAGCGGGGACCGCCCTGCGGGCTCAGCATCTGTTTCAACTCCGCCACCTCGTTCTCTCTTCCGAAGAAGGGAGTCGATTCCGAGAGCGAAGCCGAAGCATCGATCCACGGAAGGTTCCCGTGGGGGTCAAGGGAAGGATCAGTGCCCGCTATGGACGCGCCCCCCTTGGGAATCCCTTCCAAAACGGCCTTCGCCTCGTCGCTTGGAGATTCGCCCCACTGCTCGTCGAGCATGCGTTCGAGCTCCTCGTACTGCTTGACGGCAGCCGCGGATTGGCCGGCATTGCCGTACGCCCGAATCAAAGCGATGTGAAGCTCTTCGCGCGTCGGGCAGAGCGAGAGCGCCGCCCGTCCGGCGGAGACGGCGGCCGGGAGCCTGTTCGAATCCGAGAGAAGCTGAACGAGACGACAGACGGCCTGGGAGTACAGCTCCTCGAGTTCGAGCGACTGGGGAAGAATCCAATCGTCCGTGAAGCCGGCCAAAAGCGGTCCGCGATAGAGATCCACCGCTTGCAACAAATCCTCGACACTGTTTGCGCCGACGAGATCCCGAAAGACCCGTGCGTCCGTCCAAAAGCCTGTCGCCGCTACTTCGATCGTGTCGCGGTCCGAAAGAACGAACACGCGCGAGTTCCAATCGGGCTGTTCGAGCGCCGCGCGAATGGAGCTGACCGCCATTCGCAACGACTGCCGCCCCTTGATGCCGTCCACGTCGGGCCACAGCGCTTCGGCGAGCAGCTCTTTCGAAATGGAGCGATCCGCATAGTACGCAAGGTAAGCGAGAAGGCTGGCGGTTTTCTTGGTGCGGAAGCACGCTACTGTTTCTTCTCGCTGGACTTTGAGTCCCCCCAGCATGCGCACACGCCAGGGTCGAAAGTCGGCTGGCGAGTCCGAATCGTCCACAGATCCAATATGGCATAGAGCGATGGTTCCTGGTAGTTCAATTCGGCCGCCTCAAACGCGGTTCGCCTCATTTCAGCCGACTTGCCGTCACGGAACCGTCACAGGAGGTTGTGACTACGCCGTGACGGTGCTGTGACGGTGCTTCTCCCTTAATGGTGCTCCAAGGAGGCGTTTTGCCATGTTGTCGTTCGTAGGTCTGTTTGCCGTCCCGGCGGTCAGTCAAATCCTGATCGCGGACATAGGCGCAACGCGCGGCCAAACTGAGTCCGCATTGGCGGGAATCGGAAGGGTAGTGGGATCAGAGCGAAACGGGGTGCTCCGAGTCGAGCTCGACCGCCCGCGCCCGCTCTTCGAAGTCGCGATCGTGCTGGAGAAGCGCGGGGTCGAATACGTGCTCCCAATCCAAGCGCGACGGCAGAACCTTACGAGCGTCTCGGCATTGAGGCACCGCCTCAGGTACTTCGAGGCGGGTGCCGCGCTTCGTCTTGGGCGCAAACCCCAACAGAGCGAAGTGCGCGCCGGTTTCCTTCCGGCTTACCTCGACTGGCTGGAAAACCGCGTGGACGACGTGGGCGAGGGAATCGACCCCATTCGGCGCGACGCCGCGATCGCGCATCGAAACTCGCTGCCGCCCGCGCTCATGGTGCGGCCTCGGACGCCTAGCCTGCAGGCCACAAGCGTAGGCATGTGGAGCTACATTGGCCCCAAGCTGACAGACCCGGGGCAAAACGGGTTTGGCCAGGCACCGCATAGCGGCCGCAAGAACGGCATCGCGATCTCCCATCAGAACCCCGAAGTGGTCTACACGGCCACGGGCGAGGGCGGCGTATGGAAGACGGACGACGGCGGCCTCAATTGGTTTCCGCTGTCGGACGACTGGGACTTTCTTGGAACGAACTGCGTCGCGGTAAACCCCGGGAGCGACGCGATCGTGCTCGCAGGAACCGGCGACTACGACTGGAACCGCTCGGAGCATTTCGGCATCATGCGCTCGTTCGACGGCGGAGCGACCTGGGTCAACGTGCCGAAGTCCACCTTTGGCAACCTGCAAATCCGAAAAATCATCTGGGACCCGGAGTCGCCGAACACCGCGATCGCCCTGGCAAGCAGCGGCGAGGGCCGAAACATGGACGGCGGTATCTATCGCACGACGGACTGGGGCGTCACATGGACCAATACGGGCGCGCCCGCATTTAGGTGGGACGATATCGACCACTCGGTCTACGATCCCTCACGCGGGTATCGCACGTACTACGCAGTCGCCGGGAACTACTACATCGACAACGATGGGGACGAGTACGGAACCTTTCAGGATGGAAACGTTTACAAATCCACCGACCGGGGCCTGACATGGACTTGGATCGACCCTCCCGTCACGACCGAGGGGCAGCACCTTTTGGACGTGGCATGCTCCAGGCTCGACCCGGACCGGCTCTATCTGCTCTGCCCGGGTAGCGACCAAATCTTCCGCAGCAACGACGGAGGCGCGACCTGGAACGACAAGTCCGCCGGTTTTCCCGATATGGTGAACGCCGGCACTAGGGACCATTGGGATCAGGACGGCTACGACCTCTACATCGAAACCTCGTACGAGGGAAACAGCGACCTCGTCTTCGTCGGGCTCCTCAGCATCGTGGGCTCGCCAGACGGAGGAAACACCTGGTTCGATCTTGCCAAATCGGTCGAATCGACCAGCCTCGCGCATGCCGATCAGCACTGCATGGCGGTCGATCCCACGAACCCGCGGTTTGCCTACGTAGGCGGCGACGGCGGCATCTACCACATGTATTGGGACTCCACGTTCATCGTTCCGAACCTGCCGCTGCTGATCTCGTTCGTCCCGAGGAACTCAACCCTCTACGACTTCCTCACGGTCCAGTTTTCCGCCCATCCCACGAACTCCGACTTCGTCATGGCGGGCCACCAGGATATGGGCACGCAGGCGTCCCGTGGGAACCTCGCCGACTGGACGACGTTGCTCGGGGGAGACGGCGGCTGGAGCGCGTTCGAGCTGAACCAGCCGCGCTACCATTACGTGACCACCCAGAGGCTCCAGTCCATCGACGCTTTCACGCAGCGCTTCGATACCACCGCGACCGCGATCGAGGACCCAGGGTTCGACGTCGTCGGCGATACCGCCTTCGTCGCCCCGCTCATCGTCGCGGGAGCGACCGGCAGCGCCATTTATGTCGGCGCGAACCGGCAGGTGTGGACGTACGACCGAACAGCGGGGATTCCCGGGTGGACCCAGGTTCCCTCCGTCTTCGCCGACCTCGATGTGATCGAAGAGCTCGCCTACGCCCCGAGCAATCCGGCGATCATCTTCGCAGGCAACAACAACGGCAAGCTCTTTCGCTACGATCCGTCGATTCCTGGAGCGGCGCTCTACGAAGTCTACGACTTCGGCGACATGACGGTCGGTGCGATCGCGGTTCACCCAACCGACCCCGACCGGGTGCTCGTGGGACTGCTCGACGAAGACGGCACTTCCGTATGGGAGTGCTTCGACGTCACTCCGGCTTCCGGCGTCGTGGTCTTCTTTAGCAAGCAAGGGGTCGGCACGACCCTTCCGAACACTTTCGTAACGAGCATCTGCTACGACCCATTCAACTACGACACGTGGTACGCGGGCACGGACGAAGGCCTCTATAAGACCGTCGACGCCGGGCTCAACTGGACCCATATGACTGCGATTCCGAACGCGGCCGTATCGGTCGTCGCGGTAGGCCCGGGAACCTTCCTTTACGCCGCGACTCGCGGAAGAGGGGTGTGGCGGGCGCCCCTGTTCCAGATTCAAATCGCAGGGATCACTCCCGGCACCATCGACCTCTTTGGGGGAGACCGCCTCGGCTTCGACGTCGAGCTCCGCCACTTCACGGATCGGGAGATTCGGATACGCCTGCGGGACAATTCGCCGGATATCGACCTGCCAGACGACATTCCGGTCCCGCCAGGGCTGTTCAATACGCACGTCGAAGTCCCGACCCTGCCGGTAGCCGAGCGAAAGATGGCCCGCATCGAGGCCGAGTGGAACGGCACGAGGGTCAACGCCCGGGTCAATCTGTACCGCAGGCCGCCGATTGCGGGCTTCGAAGCGATGCCTTCGCAGGTTACGGGCGGGCAGCCGGTGCAGTTCCGCGTCGGGTTCGCCAATCGGCTCCCGGCGAATGCGACCATCGAGATCGACGACAATTCGAACTTTCTGCAGGCGCCCGATAGCATCGTGATTCCGAAGGGAGAGCGGTTCGGAGTGTTCATGGCGACGACGAGCGCCGTTCCATCGCCTCAGTTGGCGACGGTCCGTGTGCGCTTCGGAACCAGCGTCCGAACCACGCAGGTGGCGATCCTGCCTTAGGTCGAAACCAGCGGAGCCGTCGGCGATTCGGGACGGCTCCGCGACTGACTCAGCCGCCAATCCGGTCGACAAGCCATGCGTAATCGAACGCGCGCTCCCGCAGAGCGTCGTACCGCCCGGACGATCCCCCGTGGCCCCCGGCCATGTTGATCTTGAAGATCAGGCTCTGCGGATGTGCCTCGGAGCGCATCCTGGCCACGTACTTGGCAGGCTCCCAGTACATGACCTGGCTGTCGTTGTAGCTGGTCTTTACCAGGACGTGCGGGTAAGCGCAGTCCCGAATGTTCTCGTAGGGCGAGTAGGTGCGGATGTACCGGTACTCCGACTCTTTCTTCGGGTTGCCCCATTCGAGAAACTCGCCGACCGTGAGCGGCAGGGACTCGTCCAGCATCGTGTTCAGAACGTCCACGAAGGGCACGTAGAGTATCGCCGCAGCGCACAGGTCCGGGCGGATGTTCAAGGTCGCTCCAATGAGGAGCCCGCCCGCCGACCCGCCGGAGATCGCAAGTCTGTCCCTGGTCGTCCAGCCCGAGAACACCAGCTCGTCCGCACACGCCGCGAAGTCCGTGAAGGTGTTGCGCTTCTTCAACATCTTGCCGTCGTCGTGCCAGGCGATGCCGAGGTCCGATCCGCCTCGAATCTGAGCCGTCGCCCACACGAAACCCCGGTCCAATAGGCTCACGATGTTCGAGTTGAACCCGAACGAGGCCGACGATCCGTACGAGCCGTAACCGTTCAACACGCACGGGTTGCCGCCTGCCTTTCGCATGTCCTTGCGGTAGACGACCGCCAAGGGGACGCGCACGCCGTCGGGCGCGGCAGCGTACAGCCTCTCGGTTGCGTAGAGCGCTGGATCGTAGCCGCCGAGGACCTCGGTCCGTTTGAGCAGCTTGGCCTCGAAGCTGTTCATGTCGATCTCATACACGCTCATGCTGGTGAGCGGGGAAGAGTAGCCATAGCGAAACTTTGCCGTGTCGAACTCGGAGTTTGGGCCGAAGCCCATGCTGTAAATCGCCTCGCCAGGAGGTATTTCGCGCGTCTTCTTCGTCGCGAAGTTGTAAACGGCTAGACCAGGCAGCCCGCCCTCGCGCTTGGCGACGACAAGGTGGTCCTTGAACACTTGCATGCCGGAAACGGTGCCCCTGGAAATGGGAGGAAGGAACGGCTTCCAGTTCCGCTTTCCCGGACTCCGGACCTGTGTGGTCATGATCTCGAAATCCTTATGGTTCTTGTTCGTGCGAATGTAGAACAGGCCGTTCCGATGCTGCACGTCGTATTCCAGCTCGCCTTGACGTTTTTCGATTAGACGAAACTTGCCTTCGGGATTAGCAGCATCGAGAAACCAGGTTTCGTCGTTCTCCGAGCAGGAGCTGCCGATCAATAGATACTTGCGGTCTAAAGTCTTTCCGACGCCGCAAGTGTAGAGAGCGTCTCTCTCTTCGTAAACCTGCACGGCTTCGCCGCCGAGCCGCATCCGGAAGATTCGATCCGGACGTTTCGTGACCGCGTCCTCCGTGCCGTAGAAGACGGTCGCGTTGTCGGCCGCCCACGCGACGCTCGTCACCCTCTCCGCGAGGTTCGCGGACACCTTGCTAGACCGCAAATCCTTGATGTGTAGCTTGTACTGCCGGAAGCCTGTGTTGTCGGTCGAGTAGGCCAGAAGGTTTCCGTCATCGCTGATCGTGAAGGCGGCGACGGACATGAACTTTTCATCCTTTGCCAGCTTGTTAACGTCTAAAAGTACCTCTTCTTGCCCGTTTTCGCCTCTTTTGCGGCAGTAGATCGAGTACTGCTTTCCTTCTTCTGTTCTGGTGTAGTATAGATACCCGCCTTCCGGCCTCGGCACGCTCAGATCCGTCTGCTTGATTCTGCCGAGCATCTCCTTATAGATCAGTTCCTGCAGCGCCTCCGTGGGCTTCATCATCTCATCGGTGTAGGCATTCTCCGCATTCAGGAAGTCCAGCACGTCCTTGGATCCTTTGTTGCGAAGCCAATGGTAGTTGTCCAGCAGCTTCTCGCCATGGAGCTCCACGACGCGGGGGTCCTTCTTGGCGACGGGCGGCTTGGAGACGTTGATCTGGGCGGTGGCGAGTGCGGCGAGTGATAAAAGTGCGGCCGTCATATCGCGGGATTATACTGACGGCGCGAGCGGGGTCTGGAAAGCGCTTGGACAAGCAGCTCGCCGTTTTGGCGAAGGGAGCGCGGCTGCCGCTTTACCGGGTTCGCTCCGAGACCATGTCGCGATACAGCCACCACGCCCCAACGGCGGACGCGACGCAAAGCGATATGGCGACGATCTGAAACATGTCTCTCCGGCTCCCGCAACCCTCGATGAGGCAGCCCGAACGGGTTTTTGCCGTGGCATGCCTCCCTCGATCCCCGAGACCTTGCGAGGTTCGGTCGGATTCAAGCAGGAATGCTGACCGTGGGATTGCCTGGAAGCCCATAATGTCCGTATGCGCCTCGACTCGCCGCTGCTGGAAGCCCTCGCGGAAAGGGTGGTCGTATGCGACGGCGCCATGGGCACTCAGATTCAAGGCGCGGAGCTCGCCGCCGCCGACTTCGTGCTGCGCGACGATCCGGCCCTACCCGAACCGGCGAGGGATGCGGCGAGGCGACTCGAAGGCAAGCCGCTCGACGGCTGCAACGAAATCCTGAACCTCACCCGACCGGACGTCGTGGCGCAGATCCACGCGAACTACCTGAACGCCGGCGCGGACTGTATCGAGACGAATACCTTTGGAGCGACTTCGATCGTCCTCGGCGAGTATGCGATCCCTGAGCTGGTGCGCGAAGTCAGCCTGGCCGCCGCAAAGATCGCGCGACATACCGCGGACCGCTACTCGATGCCGGCGAAGCCGAGGTTCGTGATTGGAGCGATCGGCCCCGGAACGAAGCTGGTGTCCCTCGGTCAGACGACGTTCGAAGAGCTGGAAGCCACCTATTGCGACGCGTATACGGCGCTCCTCGAGGGCGGCGCGGACGCCCTGATGGTCGAGACCTGCCAGGACCTGCTCTTCGTCAAGGCCACCGTCGTCGGCGCATTCCGTGCCATGGCCGAAACCGAGCTTCGCAGGCCGCTCTTCGTCTCGGTAACCATGGAGCAGACCGGCACCATGCTCCTCGGCACCGAGCTGTCGGCCGCCCTGAACATGATCGAATCCTGGCCAGGCGTGCAGATGATCGGCGTGAACTGCGCGACCGGACCCGTCGAAATGACCCCGCACGTTCGGTTCCTTTGCCAGAACTCCACGCGCCCGATCTCCGTGCAACCCAATGCAGGGCTTCCCGTAATGGAAGGCGGCGGCGCCGTGTACAAGCTGTCGCCCGAGGAGCTCGCCGAGCACCACACGCACTTCGTCCGAGACCTAGGCGCGGCGTTCGTCGGCGGATGCTGCGGAACGACGCCTGCCCACGTTCGCGCGGTTTCCGAGGCCGTTTCCGGACTGAAGCCGAGCGAGGACGCCCACTGGCGAAAGGTTCGCAAGCTCTTTCCAGGTTTCGACTTCGAGCTCGATCCGTCGAAGTCGGACGATCAGTCGAAGGCAATTCGGCTGGTGGGCTGTTCCAGCCTCTACCAGTTTCAACCCTACGCCCAAGAGACCAGCTTTCTCATCGTCGGCGAAAAGACCAACGCGAACGGCAGCCGCGCGTTCCGCGAGATGCTCGCTGCCGAAAACTGGGACGGGCTCGTCGAGCTGGCACGCGAGCTGGAGGGCGAAGGCTCGCACGTGCTGGACGTTTGCGCCGCCTACGTCGGACGCGACGAGGCGCGCGATATGCGGCAGCTCCTCAGCCTCTACAACCGGCACGTAACCGTGCCCATCATGATCGACTCCACGGAGGCCAACGTCGTGGAGGAGGCGCTCAAGTGCCTTGCCGGAAAGCCGATCGTGAACTCGATCAACTTCGAGGACGGCGAGGCGAGAACCGAAAAGGTCCTCAGCCTCTGCAGAAAGTACGGAGCGGCGGTGGTCGGCCTCACGATCGACGAGGAGGGAATGGCAAAAACCGCCGAAAAGAAGGTCGCCGTCGCCGAACGAATACTAACGCGCACGCGCGCGCACGGAATGCCGGATCAGGACGTGTTTCTCGACTGCCTGACGTTCACCCTCGGCTCCGGCGACGAAGAGTTCCGTAAGGCAGGCGTGGAGACTCTGGAAGCGATCCGCGAGATCAAAAAGCAGCACCCGGCCGCGAACACGATTCTCGGCGTGTCCAACGTCTCGTTTGGCCTGAAGCCTGCCGCGAGGGTGGCGCTCAACTCGGTGTTTTTGCGGCACGCGCTGGACGCGGGCCTTACCGCCGCGATCGTGCATTTCTCGAAGATCAAGCCGGAGAGCCAGGTGGATCCCGAAGTTTGGAAAGTAGCGGCCGACCTCGTTCGGGACCGCCGAGAGTTCGCCGCAGCGGGCCGCTGATAGCGGGCCTCACGATTTAAGTAGACAAATATCTATATTATAGCGTAACTATGAGGAGGTAAGTGGTGTAGGGTCCCAACAAAATTGAAAAAAAGTTGCTCAAAGGTCTTGCGTTTTCTTAAAAGTTTGCTATCATGTGGTGCGTAGGTGGAGGTTTGCCCCCAGGAAGGCGCGGCGGCCGACACCCGGTGGGCGGGGTGCAACCACCGATCTCGATGGGCGGCCGAGCAGGGACGCGTCGGCCGCTCATAGCACCAGAGGGAAGCGAGCGTCGTGACACCGGCATCTTCCGAAGCCCTGATGCCCCTGGTCGGCATCGAGGAATCTAGCCTCGACGATAAGGGGCGAGTCCTCATATCCAAAGCCAAGCGCGACGCCCTAGGCTCCAAATTCCACGCGCGAGTCACCGAGATCGGGTGCATCGCCTGCTACCCGAACAAGGCATTTCTGCAGCTTGGCGAAGAGTCGATGCAGGGCCATGTGCTCGACCCAGACCGCCAAGACTTCACGCGCATGGTGCTCGGACCTGCGGCGACCAACCTGGCCTTCGATCCGCAGGGCCGCGTCGTGATTCCGAAGTTCATGCGCGTCGAAGCCGGAATCTCCCAGGACGTCGAGATCGTCGTCGTCGGCTGCGGGGACCGAGTGGAGATCTGGTCCCAAGTCGAATGGATCCACTACCGAAAGGATCCCGCGGGCTACAAGCGGGAAGCCCGGGACGACTTTCGGCAAATCTTCCGCGAAGCGGTGCTCAAAAAGCACGGCGGCGCGGGCGAGGCGTCCCCACAGGAGCGGCCGGTATGAAGCCTGGCGCCGAGCCTATGGCTAGGGTTTGGAGCACGGGAATGACCTACAGCTGGCTCTCGACCGTCCGAACGCGCCGAATGGCGCCGACAGAGCGCGGGGGCGATGGAGCGGGAGGCGTTGCGGGGCGGCCGGCAATGCGCCATGTGCCCGTGATGCCCGAGGAAGTTCTCTCCGATCTCGCACTGAAGCCAGGAGGGATCGCGGTGGACGCGACCTTGGGGCTCGGAGGTCACGCTCTAAGGATGATCGACGCGATCCGTCCGGGCGGCGTCCTCGTCGGGCTCGATCTGGACACCGAGATGCTCCAAACCGCTCGCGATCGGATTGGAAAGCCGGACGACATCCGTGTCGAGCTTCACCATCAAGACTTCCGCGATCTAAGAGAGTTGCTGCAACGGCTGGGATATAGGGCTGACGGAATTCTCTTCGACTTGGGCCTAAACACGGCGCAAGTGCTGTCTCCGGAACGCGGCTTCAGCTTTCTCGAGGAGGGACCGCTCGACATGCGAATGGACCGCTCTCGAGGTGAGCCGGCGGCGGCGCTTCTCGGCAAGATGACTCCCGCCCAAATCGAGCGCGTGCTGCGAGATTACGGGGACGAGAGGTGGGCCAGGGCGATCGCGAAGCGCATCGTGGAGACCCGAAAGCAAAGGCCCCTTAAGACCACCCGCGACTTGGTGGAGTGCGTATTGGCGGCGATCCCGCCGAAAGCGCGCGAACGGAGGATTCACCCGGCCACCCGGACCTTCCAGGCGATCCGCATCCTCGTAAACGGCGAGCTCGAAGGCTTGGACCTCGCCCTCGAGGATGCCGCAGGCTGTCTGGCCCCGAGCGGGACGCTCGCGGTGTTGTCCTATCACTCGGGAGAGGACCGGATCGTCAAGACGGCCTTCCGAAAGCTTGCGCAAACTGGCTTCATCGAGCTTCACCGCAAGCCCTTGGAGCCCGGCGAAGAAGAGGTCGCGCGCAACCCGAGAAGCCGAAGCGCGAAGCTCCGCTCGCTCAGGAGGACTTCATGATCGGCTGCTTGAGCGCCTGTTCGATTTGCACGGATGCGATCTCGCCAAGGATGGTGAATCCCCTATGAGCGCTGCCCCACTTGCAAGGCCCGTCGTCCTTCATCGTGCCCGGCTGCGGCCGTATCCCCGCGTTCGCGCCGAGTCGCGCGCTCGCGCCGCTGCAATCGCGGTGGCGTGCTCGGCTGTTATCGCCGCGACGTTCGTCGCCAGTTCGCTGTTTGGCCAAGTCATGCTCGAAAAGTCGCGTCGAGAGGGCATTTGGGCACAGGAGCGGGCACGGGCCGCGCGAAGAGCGGAGTCCGCGCTTCGCAGCCGCGTCGACGCGCTCTCCAGCTTGGGGGCGATCGATACCTGGGCTCGCTCCCACGGCTTTCAAGCACCGGACTCGCACCCCGGTCCGTCTCAAGGGGTGACCCGTGTCGCAGTCAGAATCGAATAACCGGGCGTTCGTGTGGGCGCCCCGTGTCGTTGTTGCGGCGGGCGTTCTCTTGGCGGTGAGCCAGGCGAACGTCCAGGTTTTCGCCAAAGAGCGCCTTCTCGATCTCGGCGAGAATAGCGCGCGCTTTATCGTCAAGCAAACCGAGTTCGCCCGGCGCGGTTCGATCGTTTCGCGCGACGGACGGCCTCTCGCATCCGATGAAGAGGCGTGCGTGTTCGGGGTGTTTTTCGAGCGAGTGCCGGACAGCCCTGCGTTCTTCATGGAGCTCGGCCGAGCCGCGGGCGTGCCGCCTTCCGAACTGCTGCAGCTGAAAGCGGCGGGCGTGGAAAAGCGATTCTGGCCTGATCCGATCTCACGTGAGCGCGCGCGGGCAGCCCAAATCGTCAAAGCGAGGTGGCGAGCCGATGGCGTATCCGTTCGCGCGACGGGCAAGCGAATCTATCCGCTGCGCGAAGCCGCCGCAGGGTTCGTGGGATACCTTCGCGACGGAAAACCCGCCGCTGGACTGGAGCTCGGACAGAGTGAGCATTTGGACGGCGAAAACGGTCTGTCCGTAGGCCTCGTGGACCTTCAGGGAAACTATCTGCCCACCCGCATCGACCCTCGGAGCACCGCGCGCGTCGACGGTGAAGACGTAGAGCTCACGATTGACTCCGCGCTGCAGTCTGCCGCGTTCTCCGCGGTGCGCGATTCGGTCAAGGCCAACCAAGCGGATCAGGGCGCTGCGGTCGTTCTGGATCCCGTGACCGGCGACGTCTTGGCCATGGCAAGCTGGCCCTCCATCGATCCCGAGTACCCCAGCGCCCCGCTCGAAGGCGGCAAACCGCCCAGCGACTTCAATCCCAACTACATGGCCGCGCTCGAGCCCGGCTCCACGTTCAAGATCTTGACCCTTGCCCTTGCTTTGGAGCGAGGCGTGGTCGAAACCAAGGACTCGATCTCGTGCACCGGGGCGATGCCGGTGTGGGCGAACCATTCCGTGCGGTGCGACCTGCACGGGGGAACCAGAGCGCACGGATCGGTGGACGCGCGCTTGGCGATCGCGAAAAGCTGCAACATAAGCGCCGCGACCTGGGCGATGCGTATCGGGCACGACGAGTTCGTTCGTTTCCTGGATTCGAGCGGCCTCACGAAACCGACCCGTCTCGGACTGCCCTTGGAGCGTGGAGGAGAGTTCCATCGAAACGAGTTTGCAAAGCGCCTTCAGCTCGCGACCTTCGGCTTCGGCCAGTCGCTAACTTGCACGCCCGTGGGCCTCGCAAGCGCGTACACCGCGCTCGCAAACGGCGGGGTTCGTATGGAGCCCAGACTCATCAAGCGCGTCGGCGCCCGGGAGGTCCCCGTTCGCCGCGCGGGGCGGCTGTTCTCCGAGCGATCCGCTGAAGTCGTGATGGGTTTCATGGAGGCCGTCGTGCAGTCGGACGTCGGCACCGGAAAGTCGCTTCGCATCCCTGGGTACCGCATCGCAGGCAAGACCGGCACCGCGCAAAAGATCAACCCGAAGACGGGAACGGTCGAGGGCGGCGGCTATGTTTCCAACTTCGTGGGCGTAGTGCCGGCGGACAACCCGCGCGCCCTGATCCTTGTGATGATCGACAATCCGAAAGCCGGACGATACTACGGAGCGAGCGTAGCCGGACCGGTCTTTGAAAGCATTGCCCGCGCAGCTATTCGCAAGCTCGGCATTGCGCCGTCCCCCTCGCCGAGCCCCGAATCGGAACGGCCCGTGAAGACAGGTGCCGCCGGCCCAAAGGTCTCCGTCGCTGCGGCTCCGTCGGGCGTCGAGAAGCGAAAGCCGTCCGTCACGGTGGAAGCGCGCCCCATTCGACTGAAGGCCGATCCGGCGCGGGGAAGGGTATCACCCTGAGATGCCCCTTCTCTCGGAGCTGTTTTCCGAAGCCGGCGTGACGCCGGACCGGTTGAGCGGCGATGTCCCGATCCGTCGAGTCTGCGACGACTCGCGTCAGGCGGCGCCGGGGGACCTGTTCGTGTGCCGGCCGAGCATGAGCGGAGACTCCCACAGGTTCTTTGCGGAAGCCGTCGCGAAGGGCGCCTCCGCCGTGCTCGCGCACTCCGATGAGGGCTTCGGCAAGGTCGTGGAGGCGGGGGTTCCGGCGGCGCTGGTAAAGGATGACGGAATGCGCCTTTCGGATGCTCTTTGGCGGATCGCTAAGACTTCGTTCGGGAATCCGAGCGCCAAGATGCGGGTGTTCGGCGTGACGGGCACAAACGGCAAGACGACGACGACCTGGATCTTGCGAGACGCGCTCGCCGCTCTCGGCCGCAAATCCGCCTACCTAGGCACCCTAGGCTTTCAGAGGCCGTCCGGCGCGCGGGAGCTGGCGAATACCACGCCCTTCGCGGTCGAGACCCAGGGCCTACTCGCCGAGGCAGCGACAGAGGGTGTCGAGGACTTCTGCATGGAGGTAAGCAGCCACGCCCTGCAGGAGCGCCGCTCGGACGGAGTCGAGTTCGACGTTGCGGTCTTCACGAACCTCACCCAGGATCACCTGGACTACCACGGCGACATGGCCTCTTATGCCGCCGCGAAGCTCCGCCTATTCACGGACTATCCCGCGCAAAGCTCCAAGCCCCTGGCTTCGGCGATCAACGTAGACGATTCTCTCGGGCGAAGCTGGGCGAGCGAGCTGAAGCTGCCTGTGGTGACCTTCTCCAGGTTCCAGGAATCCGCCGACGTCCGCTCCGACTTCGAATCCACGAGCGTCGACAGGAACGAGCTGGGCATCGTCGTGCGGGGCGAGCGCAGAATACTGAGCGTGCCGCTCGGCGGCGACTACCACATCTGGAACGTCCTGGCCGCCGCAGCCGCGCTTGCCGCAGCGCAAGTCCCAGCCTCGGACATCTTCGAAGCCCTTCCCAAGATCCGCCCGGTTCCAGGCCGGTTCGAGGCAGTGCCGAACGGCCGTGGATTTGGAATCCTCGTGGACTACGCGCACACTCCGGACGCCCTGGAAAAGCTCCTGAAAGGCGCGAGACCGTATGGGAACCGAATCATCACCGTCTTCGGGTGCGGCGGCGACCGCGACCGCGATAAGCGTCCCAAGATGGCTAGGGTAGCTAGCGAACTGAGCGACGTCACGATCGTTACGAGCGACAATCCCCGAACGGAGGATCCCCACGCGATAATCGCTGAGATCCTGCCGGGAATCGTTGCGGAGAGCGATCATCTCGCCATAGCGGATCGGCCCGAAGCCGTGGCCCACGCGATTCGGATCGCTATGCCGGGTGACGTCGTCGTCATTGCGGGTAAAGGGCACGAGAACTACCAGATCGTCGGAAGAACGAAGCATCCGATGGACGACCGCGAGCTCGCCCGCGACGCCCTCCGCTCGCTGGAGGCCCTTCGATGAGCGGAGATCTCAAAAGCGGTATCCGTCCTATTGGTCTGATCGAATTCGCCTCGACCCTAGGCGGAGTCCCCAAAGACATCCCCGCCGACGCGCAATTCACCGGGTTCGCCCTCGACTCCCGCAATGCGAAGCCAGGCGACCTCTTTCTCGCGATCAAGGGCGCAAATGCGGACGGGCACGAGTTCACTAGGCAAGCTAGTGATAATGGTGCCGCTGCGACAATCGCCGAAAGGGAAGTCCCCGGTCCCCACATCCTCGTTCCAAACCTAGTGGATGCCCTGGCGAAGATGGCCGTCCATTACCGAGGTTTCTTCAAAGGGCCCGTTGTCGGCGTCACAGGCAGCGTCGGCAAAACCACTACCAAAGAATTCATCGCCGCAGCACTGTCGCCGCTTGGAAGGATCGCGAAGACCGAAGGCAACCGCAATACCGAGTACACCGCTCCGCTCCTGTGGCCCGCGCTTCACGGCGACGAGCGAGCGGCGGTCGTTGAGATGGGCATGCGCGGCTTCGGACAGATTCGCCACCTGGCATACTTCGCCAAGCCCACGGTCGGCGTCGTCACCAACATCGGCTACACCCACTTGGAGCTCGTGGGCTCGCGCGAGGGAATCGCGTTCGCGAAAGCCGAGCTTTTCGAGGCATTGCCGCTAGACGGCCTAGCGGTTGCTCCCACGGGCGACGACTACCTCGGTGTGCTGCGCGCGCAGGCTAAGTGCCCGCTCGAGACTTTCGGATTTCACTCGGGAGACGCGCGCGTCGGCTCCTATCGCGCCGTCTCGTGGCAAGAATCGCGCGTTGAGTTCGTCGTTCACGGCCAGACCGTCGCGGCCGCTATACCCGCTCCCGGGCGCCACATGGCCCTCAACGCAGCCGCCGCGCTGCTCGTCGCCGCGCATTGCGGCGTAAATCTGGAGGAGGCGGCGCTCAAGCTGCGCGAAGCGCAGATGCCCGCGCTGCGGATGCAAGTGGTGGAGGCGGGCGGCGCGAAGATAGTCCTCGACTCTTACAACGCAGCGCCGGCCAGCTTCAAGGCAGCGCTCGAGTCCCTGGCGGAGCTCCCATGCGAGGGAAGCCGTCTGGTCGTCATGGGAGAGATGCGCGAGTTGGGCGCCGCGTTGGAATCCGCGCACCGGGAGGTAGGCAGAATGATCGCCGCCTCCAACGTAGCGCGCGCGTGCTTCGTTGGCGAAGCCACCCGTTTCGCGCGCGAGGAGTGTCTTATCGCGGGCATGTCCGAAGACAGCCTCACTGAGGCGAAGGGCATCGAGGATGTCCGCGCCTTCGTCGCCGGCGCCATGCCGGGAGACACGATCCTAATCAAAGGCAGCCGCGCGCTCGAGCTCGAGCGAGCGCTGCCTCAAGGAGCTCCGGAGGTCGCGCCCAGATGATCGCCTTCCTTACACTCGATCACGGCACGCTTGGCGCGATCGAGGATGGTCTGCTCGTGGGATTCGTCTCCTCCGCGCTGGCGGCGCCCTTCCTCTACCGCGGCCTGCTGGCCATTAAAGCCCGCCAGACCGTAAGCGAGTACCTCCCGGAGCACCAGGCCAAGCAGGGCACGCCGACGATGGGCGGGTTGATCGTTCTCGTCGGAATCGTCGTCGGTTGGCTCTACTTCAAAGAGGTGGAGACCGATGTATTGCCCTTTCTATACCTGATCATTGGGTTCGCCGCCGTGGGGCTTCTCGACGACTACCTCGTTCCCAGATTCCGAACCGGAAACAAGGGGCTCGCATGGCTTCCGAAGCTCGCGCTTCAGTTCGGGGTCGCAGCCCCTGTTTTGTGGTTTTCCGGCTACGACACGCTGCTTCTCTGTCTGGGCGCGGCCGTACTCGTCGTGGGCGCGAGCAACGCGTTCAATTTTGCCGACGGCATGGACGGCCTGGCGGGCGGGCTCGCGATCATCCTGTTTTTGGGCCTCGCGATGCTGGCGGTACTTTGGGGCGCGCCAGCCAAGATCACGGGCATCTGCTTCGCTTCGGCCGGAGCGATCCTTCCTTTCCTGTTTCTGAACGCGCCGCCCGCCAAGCTGTTCATGGGAGACGTGGGCTCGCTTTCGATCGGAGCGGGGCTCGGATGGCTGGCGCTCAAGGCTCATCCCGAAGCGGCTTCCGGAAGCGCTTTTGCCGTTGCGTGGGCGGTTCCGATCGCCGTTCTCGGCCTCGTGCTGGCTGCGGAGCTGATACCCGTTCCCTTGCAAATCCTTTCGGTAAAGCTGAGAAAAAAGCGGTTCTTTCCCATGACGCCGATTCACCACGCCTTTCAATCCGCGGGCTGGCCGGAGACTCGCGTCGTGTCGATGTTTCTCGTACTGCAGGCGGTGGCAGCCGCTCTGGCGATCAAGGTGGCGATGGACCTCTCCCCTGCGGTGTGGAGGCTGCCGGAATGACTTCCGCGCGCATCGCCGTCCTCGGTATGGGGCGCAGCGGCATCTCGGTCGCAAAAGCGGCCCTGAAAATCGGCGCGAATCCTGTGGTCTACGACGAAAGTCCTGCGGAGGACAAAGGGACGGCGGAGGCCCTCGAGGAGCTTCGAAAGGCCGGCATCGAAGGGGTCGCCGGCTGGGATGGCGCGTTCACCAGGGAAGCCGGCGAATTCGTCGTCATCTCTCCTGGAGTGCCGATGCGCCATCCGAAGCTCCTGAGGGCCGTCGAGGAGGGCTTCGAGATTCTAAGCGAGATCGAATTCGCATACCGCATCGCCAAGGCGCCGATCGTTGGGATCACGGGTACCAATGGCAAGAGCACAACGACCGTGATGACGTGGCTTTGCCTGAAGGCAGCGGGGGTCGACGCCGTGCTGTGTGGCAACATATTCGGCTCCGGATACGAAGAAGTGCCTCTAACGCAAGCCGCAGCCGAAAGCGGCCCCGGCCAGGTCCTCGTAGCCGAGATCAGCAGCTTCCAGCTCGAATGGGTGCGAGACTTCCGCCCCCGAGCCGCAGCAATTACGAACATAACCCCCGACCACCTGAACCGTTATCGCAGCTTCGAGGAGTACGCCGACGTCAAGCGACGGATCTTTCGGAACATGGGCGAAGGGGACGTCGCGGTGTGGCACGCGGGCGACGGGCTTACCGAGCCCCCCAGGGCTGGCGAGTTCGATGTGTTGCGCTTCGGAGGAGAGGGCGCGGACGCCTTTGAAACGGCCGACGACCTTTACATTCTGGGCGAGCGTTTGCCAAAGCGCGAGCTCCCGTGGTCCGAATCCCACAACTACCGGAACGCCATGTGCGCCGGGCTTCTCGCCGAGGGATCTCTTCGCAGGCTCTGGGTCCAACCGCCGCCCGCAGCCAGGGAAAAGTCCTATCCCTCCCAAGAGTCCAAGGATCCCCACCCATCATCCCCTGTTTCCAGGGGCCTCGCTTCCTTCCGCGGCCTATCGCACCGCATGGAGACTCTCGGGGAGCGAGGCGGCGTAAAGGTGGTCAACAACTCCATGTGCACCAATCCGGGCGCGCTCGTTTCAAGCAGCTCGAGCATTTCCGCGCCCCAGCGGATCCTCGTCGGCGGAGTCACGAAGGACCTCGACTTTGCTCCCGTTCGCGCCTACCTCGACGGGACCCCGCATGCGGCATATGTGTTTGGGAGCGACGCGCACAAGATCAACGGGCAACTCGGGGGACGCTGGCCCGTCCTTAAAACGATGCGCGAGGCGTTCGAGCTGGCTTCGAAGGACTCCCGTCCGGGCGACGTGATTCTTCTTGCGCCGGGGGCGGCAAGCACCGATCAGTTCGAAGACTTCCGGGACCGTGGCGAGGCGTTTCGAAGGATGGCGAAGGAGTGGCTGGATACATGAGACGGGTTCTGCGTTACCGCGACTCCCAGCTCTTCGTGCTTGGTCTGGTGCTGTCCGTTATCGGACTGTTCTTGATCTTCGATGCCGGTTATCCGCGGTCGATCCAAGCCGGACGAGGCGCGGTCCCGCGCGAATTCTGGATGCAATCGGTATGCCTCGCGATCGGGCTTGCCGCCGCCGCAATGGTTTCCCGCTTGCATTGGAAGGACTGGCTGAAGGCCTCCAAGTTCGTGTGGATGCTCGCTTTCGGTTTGCTCGTGGCCGTCGCGATTCCCGGCGTAGGCGTCGAAATGAACGGCGCCGTGCGCTGGCTTCGCCTGGGCCCGTTTCTCCTGCAACCAAGCGAGTTCGCAAAGGTCGCGCTCGTCCTGTACCTTGCCGGCGTCCTCGCCGTTCGCAAGCCGAGGCGTTCCCAAAAGGGCCGTCCGATGGGCATCGCCCTTTGGTTGGACAACGTCGCGGTACCGAAAGTCAAGCGATGGCTGCCGGGTGTTTGGGCCCTTATCGCCGTCGCGCTGATCGCGCTAGAGCCGGACCTGGGGACCGCAGCGGTCCTGGCGGTTACCGCGTTCGCAATGTTTGTAGTCGGAGGAGCGACGACGAAGTCGCTGCTGTTCGGGGCGGCGGTCGGAGCGGTGGGCGTTTTCGCGCTCGTCCTGGCGGAGCCCTACCGGATGGAGCGCATCCTCAACCATTACCACCGCTACGAGCAAAGTCGCATAGACGACATCGGGTACCAGACGGTCCAGTCGGAGCTGTCGATGGCGAGCGGCGGACTGATCGGGGTAGGGGTTGGCGCGGGGCGGGCCAAGCACGTGCTTCCGGCGGCCACGACGGACTTCGTTTCTACGACGCTTGCCGAGGAAGCCGGCTTCCTCGGCTGGCTGGCGGTCGTGTCTCTCCTTCTGGCCTTGACGGTCCGCCTGTTCGTGCTGGCAAAGCGCGCGCCTTCGAGGTTTTCGAGTCTCGTCCTTGCCGGAGTCGGCTCATGGATTGGATTGCAGTCGATTACGAATCTTCTGATGGCCAACGGAACCCTCCCCGCGATCGGCATCCCGCTTCCGTTTCTGAGCTATGGAGGCTCGAGCCTGATCGCGCTCTGGATCGCCATGGGAGTCTGCCAGGCCGCCCTTGCGCCCAAACCAATTCCGAAGGAGGAGCGCTTTGCGCCTGGTGATCACCGGTGGAGGCACCGGAGGCCACGTCTATCCCGCGCTTGAGGTTGCCCGTCTGGCCAAGGAGCGCGAAGCGAGCGTTTTGTATCTCGGATCGCTGCGCGGCCAAGAGGGAAGGCTCTGTGAGAAGGCGGGCATCGAGTTTGCGGGCTTGCCCTCCTTGCCCCTGAAGTCTCTTCGCACGCTTTCCGGCTGGCGCGGGCTTGCCGGACTGCTTCGCTCTCGGATGAAGGCTCGAAACGAACTCGGCCGCCGCCGCCCGGACGCGGTGTTTTCGACCGGTGGCTACGCGGCCGCGCCCGTCGTCAGCGCCGCGCAGGCGCTCGGGATTCCCACGGTCTTGCACGAGCAGAACTCGCTTCCGGGCCGCTCGAATCTGCTTTTCGCGCGCAAAGCCCACGCGATCGGGGTCACGTTCCGCTCGTCCGAATCCCACTTCGAAGGATGCCGCGTCGTGCGCACGGGCATGCCCGTGCGACGCGAGCTTCGGGCGATCGCTTCTTCCAAGCGCGAACGCGACCTGCTTCCGCTGTTCCTGGTAGTCGGCGGATCCCAGGGCGCCAGGGCCGTAAACGAAGCGGCTCTGGGCGCGGCGCAGAGAATGCACGGCAGGGCGTTGCACTGGCTCCACTCCACCGGCAAAGCGCACTTCGAAGCCGTTTTCTCCAGCTACGAGAAGCTCGCTCTCAAGGACTGCTACGAGGTAAGGGCCTACCTCGAGGGCGAGGCCATGGCCGAAGCCTATATGCGCGCGTCGCTCCTCGTGGGCCGCGCCGGAGCCGGCACCCTCGCCGAGGCCGCCGCCTTCGGCCTCTGCGGAATACTCATCCCGTATCCGCACGCATACGCCGACCATCAGCGGCACAATGCGGAAGAGTTCGCCGCGATGGAGGCGGCGACGGTGCTCGCGCAGTCGGATTTGAGCCCGGCCTCTCTCGAATCCGCGATCATTCCCTGGCTCGAGAACCCTTCGCGACGAGAGCGCGCGGCAGTCGCGTTGGCCGACTGGGACGCCCCCAATGCCGCGCAGGACCTATTCGAACTAGTCTCGTTGGCGGCGGGCGCGTCAGAATGGATCCAGGCGAAAAGCGGGACCTCATGAAGCTACAAAGGCGCGTCCCAGCCAAGAACCACGAACCACGAACCACGAGCCACGAATTCGCACATAGATCTCCCATGAGAACCCCAACAGAAATCCGTGAAGCCTTCACCGCCGGCGAGAGCCTGACGGCGGACCGCCCCTTCTACTTGGTCGGAATCGGGGGAGCGGGAATGAGCGCGCTCGCGCGGATGCTCAAGAACCGGGGGCTAAACGTACGCGGCTCGGACGCGGCCCCCTCCGCGAATACAGCCAGCCTGGAAACGCTGGGCGTACCCGTGCGACTAGGGCACTCGGAAGAGGACGTGCGAAGGGGAGATCAAGTCGTGTTGAGCGACGCGATCGAACTTGCCGAGAGCCCGGAGGTACGCGCGGCGATGCGCCTCGATTGTCCCCTCTTCCGACGCTCGCAGCTCCTTGGCTGGCTGATGCGTGGCAAGAAGGTGATCGCCGTTACGGGCACTCACGGCAAGACCACGGTGACCGGCATGATCGGAGCGGCGCTTCGAGCCGCGGGAGCGAACCCCACGATCGTCGTCGGAGCGGAAGTGCCGGAGTTCGGCGGTTTGGTCGTCGAAGGAGTGGGCGAGTATGCGGTGGTCGAAGCCTGCGAAGCTTATGACAGCTTTCACGATCTCGTGCCGCACATGGTCGTGCTGACGAACCTGGAGCCGGACCATTTGGACTTTCACGGGACATTCGACAATCTGAAGGCAAGCGTCGGCCGATTCGTGGAAAGCCTTCCGCCGGACGGCAAACTGGTGTTCAACGCCGGCGATCGCGCGGCATCGGAGCTCGCGAAGCGAATCGCAGCGTCGAGTGCTGCGCCCTTCGGCTCGAGCGGCCAGGTCCCATCCAAGAGTGGTATTGCCTTGCCAGGGCTGCACAACCGCCAGAACGCCGAAGCAGCCAGAGTCGCCGTCGAGCTGCTCGTCCCGGGCTCCGCCGAAGCCGCTTCCGCCATCGCGACGTTTCAGGGGGCCCAGAGACGGCTACAGGTGGTCCGCGAAGGATTGATCGAAATTGTCGACGATTATGCGCACCACCCCACGGAAATCCGGGCGGCGATCGGAGCACTTCGGGAAAAGTATCCGGGCCGCAGGCTCGTCGTGGTCTTCCAGCCGCACCTGTTCTCTCGAACCGCCCAACTTACGGATGAGTTCGCCGACGCGCTGGCGCTTGCGGATCGCGTCGTGCTGACGGACATCTACCCCGCCCGCGAAGAACCCATCCCCGGCGTCAGCTCCGCCCGAATAGCGGACAAGATCGGCAAGAAGTGCGAGTACGTTCCCAGCCGTCACTTGCTTCCCAGGCGCGTCGCGAGGATGGCGAAGGAGGGCGACGTCGTCGTGGGGATGGGTGCGGGGAATATAGACGAATTCGTGCCGGCGCTAATTGCGGAGCTGGACCGAAGCGGCCCGACGCGCGTCGCCGTTGTATACGGGGGCGATTCGACGGAGCGAGAGGTGTCGCTCCACAGCGGAAGGTCAGTCTGCGATGCCCTTCGGATCAAAGGCTACGACGCCTACCTCGCCGACGTCTCCGACATGCTCCTTTCCAAAGGAGATCTCTCGCAGTTCGTCGGCGCACGTAGGCCGGACGTGGCGTTTCTCGCGGTCCACGGCACCAACGCGGAGGATGGAGCGATCCAAGGCCTCTTCGAGCTCTTGCACATTCCCTACACGGGTGCGGGGATTCATTCGAGCGCGCTTGCCATGGACAAGCAGCTCACAAAGGACGTGTTGGCCGCCCGTGGCTTCACGGTGCCTGCCGGGGAGTTGGTCTTTGAGCCGAACTCCAAGATTGCGATTCCGCCTCCGCTCGTGGTAAAGCCGAACGCGCAGGGGTCCACGGTCGGCGTCAGCTTTGTGGATAGGCTCGAAGACCTCCGGGAGGCCATCGAGAGGGCGCTCGCGTACGGCAGCGGCGCATTGGTGGAGGAGCGGATTCTGGGGACGGAGATCTCGATTCCCGTTCTCGGCGGACGCGCGCTTCCCGCCGTCGAGATCGTTCCCGCGACCGGCGTTTATGATTTCGCAAGCAAGTACCTTCCCGGCGCGACCGACGAGATTTGTCCAGCCCGTCTGCCGGAGAGCGTTCTGGAAGAGGCCGCTCGCCTCGCGGTGCAAGCGCACCACGCCCTTCGATGCAGTGGCGCCACGCGAATAGACTTCATGGTCCGCGGCGAGGAGATCTTCTTCCTTGAGCTGAACACGATTCCGGGATTTACGGGAACCTCCCTTCTGCCTAAAAGCGCAGAGACCGCCGGCATCTCGTTCGCAGAGCTTTGCGACTGGATAGTGCGGGACGCCTTGGAGGAGCATGCGAAGGCGGAGCAAGCGTAGGCTCGACCTGCGGGCGCTCCTGTGGGCGGCCCTCGCGGCGAACGTTGCCGCGGGCTTCGTGTGGAGCCCCTCGACCGCAGTCCGAAGGGTTCGCGTTCGCGGAGCGCCCGAGAGCGTGCGTCCGCAGCTTCAAAGAATACTCTCCGAACTTAGAGCAATTCCGATCGGCCAGGTCGACCCTCGAGGGATCGAAACCGCCATCCAGCGGCTTCCCGGCGTGGACGAGTGCAGGTTTTCGCGCAACGTGTTCGGCAGCGGCTCGCTCCAAGTTCGGTTCGAGCGCCCGGTTGCGTCGCTTGCCGGAACGTTGCGTCGCGGCCTTGGGGAGCGGGGCACCATTCTGACCCTGACAGTCGGTTCAGGCCGAGTCACGCCGGTTCTCGCGGCGCCGCCGATGGCATATAGGCCGAGCCTTGCCCTCTGCATGCCCTGGAGGCCCGCAGCGATCGCGGACCTGGCCGCGAAGTTGAAGATGTTTGCGCCGAACGTAGTCTCGCACGTAGAAATCACGTCCTCCGGGAGCGTATCCTTTACATTCGAGAACGGCCCGATGGTCAGGTTGGGAGCTGCGGACGACATCGATGTCAAGTTCGCAAAGGTTCGCGAGCTCTTAGACGAAAACCCGAGGCTGCTAAGCGAAGTGTCGGAAATCAACGTCGCCGCGCCGAACCGCCCCGCCCTCGTGCCGAGTCGGCGAGGGTCCCAAAGATGAACCCGTTTTTGTCCCGAACCAGCGGATCCCCGTGGCTGATACCGGTCAGCGCGGTTTCCCTCGTGTTGGGCTTCATGATGACGCTCGCCTGGCTGCCAAGGTCCGAGATCGGCAGCCGCGTCGGCGCTCAGGACCCGGACCTCTTCGGCCGCATCGAGTCCGGGAAGATCGAGGAGAAGCTCCGAAAGGAGTACAACCGGATGTCCGAAGAGGTTGGAAAGCTTCGGGATGAAAAGACGAGGCTCGAAAACGCGATCGGAACGCAGACGCGCGAGTCCCAGGTTCTCAACGAAAGCCTTCAGGAAACCAAGCTCTTCGCGGGTCTCACGGAAGTCGAGGGCCCCGGAATCTCCATCGTTCTTCGCGACAGCGAGAAGGCGATTCCCGGCGTTCCGCAGGGCGACCTTACGATTCACGACGTGGACGTGCTCCGGGTCGTGAACGAGCTCTGGGCAGCCGGAGCCGAAGCCATCGCGGTCGGAAACCATCGGGTCGTCGGGAAAACGAGCGTGCGCTGCGTGGGTCCCGTGATCCACGTGGACAGCGTGCCGATCTCTTCGCCGATTCGAATTCGCGCGATTGGCGATACGGAGACCCTCCTCGGCGCTATGAACCTGCGCGGCGGCGTGCTCGACGAGATTCGATCGAGCGGCGACGTCGCAATGGTGCAAATCGAAAAGGTCGAGAGGCACCGCCTGCCGGCATACACGGGGCCGTCCACTTTCAAGCAGTTGAAGCAGGCTGAGGAAGTCAAGTGATCCTGCTTCCCATCGCGGCTCTGTTCCTCGGGTTCCTGCTCGCGTACGCCTTGCGGATCGGCCCGGTTACGGGAATCTGGGGTCTCTATGTAGCCGTGGCCTGCCTTGCCGGCCTCGACTCGGTCGTCGGAGGCATCCGGTCGGGGTTGGAAGGGAAGTTCTCGACGGAGGTATTTGTTACCGGGTTTCTCTCGAACATCGTAATTGCTTCGTTTTTGGCTTGGCTTGGCGACCGAATTGGCATAAACTTATTCCTTGCTGCCGTGCTGGTTCTAGGGGGCCGCGTGTTCATGAACCTGAGTTTGATTCGCAGGTTCATGCTGACCAAGTGGGAGGATGCGCGCGAAAGGCGCAAGCTGCAGCAGCAACAGCAGGCGCAACAACAGCAGCCTGCCCAGCAAAAGGTACAAAAGCAAACTCAGGCAAGCCGTACATGAGTGAGAATTGCGTCGTTGTAGATCTCGGCACGACTAAGGTCGCCTGCCTCGCCGCGGAGTTGGACAGCTCCGGGCGGGCGAGGCATCTGGGGCACTCGCAGGTTCCAAGCGACGCGCTTAGACGCGGAACGGTTGGGGAAGTAGAGGGAATCACTACGTCCGTCCGAGCGGCGATCTCGCGGCTCCAGGAGGAGACCGGCATAGAAGCAGGCCCCATCGTGGTGAGCCTCGGGGTTCGCCAGGCCGACGCAGTCTGCTCGCAAGGAATCGTGCCCGTTTATCCCCGGACGCGCGCCATCGGACGCGACGACGTGCTGCAGGTCGTGAGCCACAGTCGAAACTTGGAGCCCCCGCAGGACCGAGAGCTTGTTCAGGCTATTCCTTTCGAGTTCCGGGTGGATGGCGAGCCATGCCGCGGCCGGCCGATCGGCCTCTCCGGCGGGCGCCTCGAGGTAAGCACCCTTCTCGTTTTTGCGGACCGTTTACAGCTTGACGGCCTGGAAAAGTCGGTCACTTCGTTGGGACGGTCGGTGGACCAGTTCGTCCTCGAACCCCTCGCTTCCGGCCTCGGCGTGTTGTCGGCGCATCAAATGGAAGTGGGCGCGGCCGTCGTGGATATCGGAGGAGGCACAACCTCGATCGGCGTGTTCGGGCACGGCTCCATGATGCATGCGGGCGGCGTACCGCTCGGATCTGCGCACGTGACGTCCGATTTGGCGCAGCTCCTGAAGTGCTCGACGGACGAAGCCGAAGACTTGAAGGTTCGGTACGGCGCCGCGACCACTTCGCACGCAGGGCCGGAGGACGTGATCATGGTCCTTCAGTTGGGCCAGGTGGAACGCAGGCCGATGCACAGAAGCGTCTTTTGCGAGATTGTCGAAAGCCGAATGCGAGAGATCGCGCGAATGGCCAAGGAAGAGATCGAGCGCGCGGGGGCTCTGGAGTCCCTTCGCGGGGGAGTCGTCGTAACCGGCGGAGGCAGCCTTTTGCCCGGCTGTGACGCGCTGTTTGAGAGCGTCCTGTCTCCCGCGAAAGTAAAACTTGGAAAACCTTCCATGGGAGGACCGCACGGAACGGAAATCGCAAAGCCTGAGTTCGCCGCGGCGGTGGGAATGGCGCGTTTTGCGCTCGAATGTTGCCGCGATGAGCTGTCCCCTGCAGACAGCGATGGCAAATGGCGGGATAAAATACGGACGTTTTTGTCACTCCTAGGCGGCAGAGCGTAAGCACCCCGACATCGGCCGCGGGCTAAGCGAGAGGCAAGAGCGGAAGGAGCCCGGCTTTTGCACAAAGAACCTGGCACAGACCCGGTAATAAGGAAGGACCTCACCGTGAATCCCGAAAACGCCGTCATTAAGGTCATCGGTGTCGGCGGGGGCGGCTCGAACGCCGTCAACCGCATGATCGAAGCGAGCATCCAAGGCGTCGAGTTCATCGCGATGAACACAGACGTGCAGGTGCTCGACCTCTGTTCCGCGCCGCGCAAGGTGCAGCTCGGCAACGCCCTCACAAGGGGGCTGGGCGCGGGCGGCGACCCCGAAATCGGCCGCGCAGCGGCGGAAGAGAGCCGCAACGAAATCCGAAAAGTCCTGGAAGGCGCGGATATGGTGTTCATAACCGCCGGGATGGGCGGCGGTACGGGAACCGGCGCCGCGCCGATCGTGGCGGACCTCGCCAGGGAAATCGACGCGCTCACAGTCGCTGTCGTCACTAAGCCGTTCTTCTTCGAGGGCCCAAAGCGCACGCGCGTCGCTGACGATGGGATCACGTCTTTGACCGGACGCGTCGACACCATCATCACGATCCCGAACAGCAGAATTCAAGCCGTCGTCGAGAGGCGAACTTCGCTCAAGGAGGCGTTCCGCGTCGCCGACGACGTGCTCCGCCAGGGAGTGCAGGGCATTAGCGACATCATCACCATCCCCGGCATGATCAACGTGGACTTCGCCGACGTCCGTGCCGTAATGAGCGATGCGGGCCCGGCCCTAATGGGAATCGGCTATGGGGTGGGCGACCAGCGAGCCCTCCAGGCCGCGCAAAGCGCGACGAACAGCGCTCTCCTGGAACAGAACATCGAGGGCGCCAAGGGCATTCTCGTGAACATCTCGAGCGACGAGGAGCTGACCTTGCTCGAAGTGAACGAGGCCATGGACTACATTCATGGACTTTGCGACGGCCAGGACGCGAACATCTTCTTCGGCACCGTCGTGGACCCGTCGATGGATGGTTCCGTGCGAATCACGGTCCTTGCCACAGGCTTCGCGCCGATCGCTACGCAGCGCAAGGCGGTGGACGAGGCCGCGGCGCAGGTGGCTCCCGTGAAACCGCCGGTAGTTTCCCAACCGCCTTTCGTCACTCCGCGTGTGCAGCTTCCTCCCGTTCCGAATCGGGGCGAGCCGGCGGTGGTCTCCGACCGCGCCGTCGCCGCTGCGAGGGGCGATGGCTTCGAACCGAGCGACGTGTACGACGAAAACGACCTGGAGATTCCGGCGTTCATTCGCGAGCACGGCGCGCGTACTCCTTAGAGCGCCTTCAGTACTTCGCGTTCGGGAAATCGCAGTTTAGGCTGCGATGCCGTCCTACCGGAGGGCCTCTGCGGAGCGCGTAAACGGAGCATGTGTACGGAGCGCGTTAACGGAGCGCGTAAACGGAGCGCGTAAACGGAGCGCGTTAACGGAGCGCGAAAACGGAGCGCGTTAACGGAGCGCGAACATTCATGTTCGCCCCTGCACTGCGACGGTCCCCGTCGCTGACCCTTCCCGCTTTCAGGTGCGTTCACGAAAGGAGGCTCTCCGCAGGCCTCGAATGCGCCCTCCGCGTCCTTTGCGAGCCCCGCGAGCAAATCGGGTCCCTGCGTGGAGTTTCACGCGGAGCCCGCAATGCTCGCGGAGAGAGAGAGGTTGTGCGACTTGCACAATCGGGTTCCTCGGAACGCCGCTAGGTCAG
>Ga0187892_10003160_pt1 | contig 30719 bp, 24 predicted proteins | sample MA1701073metaG_FD_139345 | JGI IMG/M metagenome (GOLD analysis project Ga0187892, IMG submission 139345) | Bio-ooze microbial communities from a basaltic lava cave in the Kipuka Kanohina Cave System on the Island of Hawaii, USA - MA170107-3 metaG ...
AAATTCCCCAAATTGGAGGGACGCGCTCTGTCGCGTCTCCCGCTTCGCGGGACGGTCACGACGGAGCGTGACCCTCCAACTCGCTCTGCGTCAATCTTCTGAATCAAAATGGGGAAGTTCTGACAGTGAAACCGAACGATTGCGTCTCATCACGCCAGATCAAACAGCAAAAACTCCGACCGCCCGTTTGCGGTGATGCTTAGCGCGGTTTCATCGCTGACAGCCGCGCCGTCGCCCGCCTTTAAACTGATTGGTGGCACAGGCATCCCCGCCTGTGTCCTTAGAGTGCCTATCAAAACCGACGGAATCATGACCGATTCCACTCCCATCCGCTTCGGAGCGGAACGCGCGAGCGTTCCGTTCGAAGTTTTGTTGGCGGCTCTTAATTCCACCGAGCCGCGCGCGACCTGCAGCCATGCGTGACGTCCATCCTTCAAGCTGTGCACGACGCTTTTGTCCGCGCCAAGCTTCGCCGCAAACAATTCCATGTCCTGAAAGACCGTCAGCGAACCGTCGCGACCGTCGCGCGAGGCAATGAGGCGCAAGTTGTCCTTCAACTCAGCGGGCGTCATGAATTTCTCCTCGTATCGCGGCTTGAGACCTCTGCGTTCTGGGAAAATCCAGATTTGCAACAAATGCACTGGCTCGGTCTTCGAATGGTTGAACTCGCTGTGCAACACGCCCGTGCCCGCGCTCATCCGTTGCACATCGCCGTGACGAATTACCGAGCCGTTGCCCATGCTGTCTTTGTGCTCCAACGCGCCCGACAAAACATAGGTAATGATTTCCATGTCACGGTGCGGGTGCATCCCGAAACCTTGCCCGCCCGCGACGACATCTTCGTTGATGACGCGCAGCGTGCGGAAATGCGTGTGCGCGGGATCGTGGTAATCCGCGAAGGAAAAAGTGTGATAAGAATCGAGCCAACCGTGGTTGGCGTGTCCGCGTTCGTTGGCGGGTCGGATGGTGATCATGGCTTCCCCTGTTTTCCTCGTTTAGATGCGCGGAGAGTTGGGCGGATTCAGGGGAGCGCACGCGCCCTCGCGTGCTGCGTCCGTCGCCTCGACGGACGCTGATTGGGAAAAATGTGACAGACGAGGGCGTCTGTCACAACACGCGAGGCGCGTGCGCTCCCCAGGAAAATTCACCACTCCATTTCTTTGCGGTCACGGAAAAATTTCCCCGTGAGATCGCGCGGCGACCTCTTTCGCCGCGCGGCGGATACTGGGTCAGATGGTGATCATGGACGTTTGGATGCGGAGCGAACAGGAAGAGATTCTCCGCAGGCGTTTCGTCAGTCACGCCTGTCGCGCAGACCGAGTTTTGTTCTTGGAAGAACGCTTACGCTTCGTCTGACGGAACGCTTACGCGTTCCGCTCCATAAGATCGGAGCGGAATCGGTCACGATTCCGTCTGATTCGTCGGACGTTCTACTTCACGCCGCCTTTTCCAGCGGCATCTCGTAGTCCTTCCACGTCTCGAAACCGCCGTTCATTTCCATCACGGGATAACCTTGTTTGGCGAGCAACACGGCCGCCTTTGCTGCGAGGTGTCAGACATCGCTGTAGCAATACAGGACGTTCACCGTGTCCTTCTTCAACCCTTCAAACGCGCTCCATTTGTCCTTCGGCAGATTGATCGCGCCAGGGATATGCCCTTTCGCGAAGTCCTCCGCCGCGCGCACGTCCACGATGTTGAGCGGCTTGCCCTCCTTGCGCATGTGTTCCAGTTCCACAGGACCCGTAGTGAAAGCCATTTTGGCTTCGAAGAATTCCTGAGCCTTTTTGGGATCGGGTAGATTCATAGTGCCTCTCCCTTCTTGTTGTTTCGACACCACAACATAGCCCCGTCAGAGCGCGTTGCAACTTCACCACTCGATTTCTTTTCGATCGCGGAAAAATTTCCCAGTGAGATTGCGCGACGCGTCCGTTGCGAGCCAGACGATGGTGTCCGCGCCCTGCTCGGCGGTTCGAGGCGCGTTTTGCCCGCCCATGTCGGTGCGGCACCAGCCAGGGCAGACGGAATTGACGGCGATATTTTTGTCACGCAATGCGGCGGCGAGTTGACGGGTCACGGCATTCAACGCGGTTTTAGAAATGCTGTAAGCAGGCGCGAAACTTTCCATGTCGTTCAACTGCCCCGCGCCGCTGGAAACGTTGATGATACAAGCCGACTGGCTTTTTGCGAGCAGCGGCGCGAACGTCTGCGACACGCGCAATGCGCCGAGCACATTGGTCTCGAAGGTCTTCAGCACAGTGTCAGCGGTAACGGTCAGCGCATTGTTGTCGCCGTCTTCAAAAATCCCCGCGTTGTTCACCAGCGCGTCGAGGTGATCCACTTGCGCGGTGACTTCTTTCGCTGCGCGACGAATGCTGGCTTCATCCGCAACGTCGAGTTCGATAAAGACAGCAGACTTGCCAAGTTTCGCGGCGGCTTTCGTCCCCAAATCGCGATTTCGGGCTGCAATGAAGACTTGAAGACCTTTGGCGATGAACTGCCGCGCGGCTTCGTAACCGATGCCTTTATTCGCGCCAGTAATGAGGGCGATTCGTTGTGCGCTCATGGAGAAACGGTTTATTGCAAGGCGTGAAACGAAATGAAACTGCCAACGGAACGCTGACGCGTTCCGCTCCGAACGGAAGCGGAGCGGAATCGGTCACGATTCCGTTTTGTTTGATGGATATTTTCCACAAACACGGGTGATTTTCTTACGCCTTCACAGGTTCAAGCTCTGCTGCGGAGGGAACGTCAGGTTCTGTCACGGGCGCTTTCACCTCGGCGGCGCGGTTGCGCGCGATGAGCATGTAAATGGCGGGCACAATAAACAACGTGAAAATCGTCCCAATCGCCATCCCCGCGACGAGCATGATGCCGATGCTGTTGCGCGCGCCTGCGCCAGGTCCGTTGGCGAGGACGAGCGGGAAATGTCCCGCGACCGTCGCCGCGCTCGTCATCAAAATCGGACGCAGCCGCGTGCCCGACGCCTCAATCACCGCGTTGAGTTTGGGAATCCCCTGCTCCTGCAATCGGTTCGCAAATTCCACGATGAGAATCCCGTTCTTCGACACGACGCCGACGAGCGTGATGAGTCCGATTTGGCTGTAGATGTTCAGCGTGGTGAATCCGAGGAAACTGAACAGCAACGCGCCCGACAACGCCAGCGGCACCGAGCCGAGCAAAATGATGAACGGGTCGCGGAAACTTTCAAACTGCGCGGCGAGCACGAGGAAAATCAGAATCAATGACAGGAACAGCGTTCCGCGCAGTTTGTCGCCCTCGGTGCGCAACTGCCGCGACGACCCCGCGTAATCCACCGTGTATCCTTTCGGCAGAATTTTCGTCGCTTCCGATTCGAGGAATTTGAGCGCGCTGTCGGTGGTCACATTCGGCGGGATGCCCCCGTTGATGCGCACGGCGTTCAATTGCTGGAAACGGTTGATGGAGCGCGGCTGCGTGGATTCTCGTAGCGTCGCAAACGTGGAAAGTTGCACGAGTTTGCCGTTCGGTCCGCTCACATAAAAATCCTTCAACTGCTCGGCGTTCAACCGTTGCGCGCGCTCGACTTGTGGGATGACTTTGTAGCTGCGCCCTTGCACGCTGAAACGGTTGACGAAATTGCCGCCCATCATCGCGCTCAAATCCGCGCCGACCTGCTGCAAATTCAAGCCGAGCGCCGCGACCTTGTCGTGGTCGAACACGATTTCCGTCTGCGGCTGGTCGAATTTCACGTCGGTGTCCACAAACATAAACATCCCGCTCTCGAGCGCCTTGATCTTGAGTTGATTGGCGAACTCGGCGATTTCCTGCGAGTCCGCCGTGCTCAAGATGATGAATTCGACGGGCAACGAACCCGAGCCAGGCAACGGTTCGGGCAAAATGGTGAAGACGCTGATGCCAGGGATCGCGTTGATTTTCGGCGAAACTTCCGTGAAAAGAATTTGCTCCACCGAGCGTTTCCGTTCGCTCCACGGTTTCGTCACCATCCCCGAAAATCCGCCCGTGGGAAACGTGATTTGAAAAATGTGGTCGGTTTCGGGCACGGACTTGAAAACGTCGTGCACTTGTTCCGTGTAAAGCGTCGTCTGGTCGAGCGTGGAATTCGGGGATGTCTGGACGACGCCGAAGATGACGCTTTGGTCCTCCTTCGGCGCAAGCTCGCGCATCGAGAGCATCGTGAACGGCAGAATCAGAAAAATGATGATGCCCGCGAGCGTCAACGTGACGGGACGCCATTTCAGCGTGTTCGTCAGCACGCCGACATATTTTTGCCGCAGTTTGTCGAAGCGACGGTTGATCATCCCCGCAAACCCGCGATGCGAATCGCCTTCGCGCAGCAGTTTCGACCCCATCATCGGCGAAAGCGTGAGCGCGACGATGCCCGACACGAGCACCGCGCCCGCGAGCGTCAGCGCAAATTCGCGGAACAGCGCGCCCGTGAGTCCGCCCTGAAACCCAATCGGCGCATACACGGCGGCGAGCGTGATGGTCATCGCGATAATTGGGCCGACCAGTTCGCGCGCGCCCTTGATTGCCGCGTCGAACGGTTTCAATCCTTCCGACAAATGCCGCTCGACGTTTTCCACGACGACAATCGCGTCGTCCACGACCAGCCCGACCGAAAGCACAACGGCGAGCAGCGTCAGCAAATTCACCGTGAACCCAAACAACAGCATCAGAAACAGCGCGCCGACGAGCGAAATCGGAATCGCAATCGCGGGAATAATCGCCGAACGCAGCGAGCCGAGGAACAGAAAGATGACGATGACGACGATGATGAGCGTTTCGATGAGCGTGGTGGTCACTTCCTTGAGCGCGTCGTCAATGTATTTGGTCGCGTCGTAAGGCATCCCCGCCTTCATCCCGACGGGGAGTTGCCGCTCGATTTCGGGCAATTCCTCGCGCACCGCCTTGATGACATCGAGCGAGTTCGCCGTCGGCAAAACCCAGATGCCCATGAACGTCGCCTTCTCGCCGTCGAACCGCACGTCGGCGTCGTAATTTTCCGCGCCGAGCGTCACGTCCGCCACGTCGCGCAACCGCACCATCACGCCGTTTTCGTTGCGCAGGACGATTTCGCGAAATTCCTCGGCGGTGCGCAAGTCGGTGTTCGCCGTGAGATTCACGGAAATCAGCGAGCCTTTCGTCGAGCCGACGGCGGAAAGATAATTGTTCGCCGCGAGCGCCTTTCGCACTTCAGCGGCGGAAATGTTCAGCGCCGCAAGCCGCTCGGGCTTGAGCCAGATGCGCATCGCGAACGTCCGCCCGCCGAGAATGTCCGCGCGCTGCACGCCGTTGATGGCGGTGAGTTTCGGCTGGACGACGCGCAGCAGGTAGTCGGTGATTTGGTTTTGGTCGAGGTCTTTGGAATAAAAACTCAGATACGCCGACGCGAACTGGCTGTCGCTGGTTTCGAGGTTGATGATGGGCGCTTCGGATTCGGGCGGCAGTTCGTTGCGGACTTGCGCGACTTTCGACTGGATTTGCGTGAGCGCGGCGTTGTTGTCGTAATTGAGCTTGAGGTGGACTTTGATTTCGCTCGTGCCCTGCGTGCTGGTGGACTCGATGTAATCAATCCCGTCGGCGGCGGCGATGGCGCGCTCCAGCGGCGTGGTGATGAACCCGCGCACGAGGTCGGCGCTCGCGCCGATATAGACGGTTTTCACCGAAATGACCGCGATGTCGCTGCGCGGGTATTGCCGCACGTTGAGCGAGCGATACGCCTGATACCCCGCGAGCAGGATGATCAGGTTCACGACAATCGCGACAACGGGTCGGCGGATGAATAGGTCGGTGAGTTTCATTCTAACTTTTTTCTGGGGAGCGCACGCGCCCTCGCGTGCCGTTTCCGTCGCCTCGACGGAAACATTTTGGGGAATTATGTGACGGACGAGGGCGTCCGTCACAGCACGCGAGGCGCGTGCGCTCCCCGATTTTAATTATTCGGCGGATTCGGATTTTCCTCGGTCTTCGGTTTCACGCTGTTGTTGATGTTCACGGGTTGGGGCGGGGCGCTGCTTTTGTTGGCGTCGTCGGGCAACGGCTGTCCGCTGCGTAGTTTGAACGTGCCCGAAGAAACAAGCTCATCGCCTTCCTTCACGCCCGAAACAATCGCGACCCAATCGCCGCGCCGCTGACCCGTCTTCACAAATTGTTGATACGCGATTTTTTTGGTTTTGCCGTCCTTGTCTTTCTCCTCTTTCACGACGAAAACCGAATCGCCATACGGCGCGTAGCTGATGGCGGGCGCGGGAATCACAATCACGTCCACTTCAGGCAGCAGCACTTCCACGACGGCAAACATCCCCGCGCGCAATTTTTTCTCTGGGTTGGCGATTTTGCCCTGCACGATGATGTTGCGCGTCGCCTCGTCGAGCCGCGATTCAATCGCCGCGACCTCGCCCTCGAATTCGCTGCTGGAGATGCCTTCCACCTTCACGCGTATTTTTTTGCCGACCGCGACCTGCTCGAACTGCGCCTGCGGCACGGCGAACACGACGGTGATGGGGTCAACCGATTCCAACTGCACAATCGAGTCGCCCACATTGAGATATTGCCCAAGGTTCGCGCGGCGGATGCCGAGCAACCCGTCGAATGGCGCGACGATGGTTTTGCGCGCGATAAGCGCCTTCACTTCGTCCACTTGCGCGGTCGCCTGACGGAACTCGCTCTCCGCCGCGTCGAGCGCGGACTGCGATACGGCTTCGTTCTTCATCAAATCCTTCTGGCGGTCGAGATTCACCTTCGCCAAATCCAGCCGCGCCTGCGCCGAACGCAACTGCGCGTCCTCCTGTTTGCTGTCGAGTTTGATGAGCGGGTCGCCCTTTTTCACTTCCGTGCCCGACTTGAACGAAATCTCCGAAACAATGCCCGCCAGGTCGGTGCTGACCGTGACGCCCTGAATCGCGCGCAACGACCCGACGACGCTGATGAAGGGCTGCCATTTTTCCTTCTTCGCGACGACCGTGTTCACCGCGGCGGGCGGCGGCGCGAACATCGCCCCCATCGCGATGGCTTTCTGGATTTGGAAAAACTTGAACGCGCCGAGTCCCGCGATGGCGAGCACGACGATTCCCAGCATGATGAGCATTCGTTTGAGCATAACGTCCGTTTCGTTTCTGATTTGCGAGTCGCGCCCCCATCGGCGCGAAAGGGTCGAAATTGAAGCACTCCGCAAAGGTGGATTCAAGCCAGCAATCGCCGCCGCTTGTCATTGTGAGCGGCGCGAAGAATCTCCGTTCCTCCGTTCGCCGCTTTGAGATGCCATTGGCAGAAAGAAGGTTTCGTGATGAAATTGTAGTCGCACCCTTTACGGGTGCGTGGTTGCAGAGAGAACGCAGTCTGAAGCCCGCGACTACTTCTTATCCACCTTCGACACCGAATCATACCCCGCGCCGCCTGCCTTCTTTCCTTCATTCGCCTTGCACGAACGCAGCCAGACATCCTTCTTCGGCGCTTCGTAACCCTTCCACGCATACGGGTCAATACCCGCGACAGGCACAATGCAACGGCGGTCAGCCATCGCGGGATGTTCGCCTTCGCGCAACTGTCCCCACGGCAAATGCGACCACGCATTCATATAATGGTTCACAAGCACGCGGCGGAAAATCTGGCTGCGGTTTTTGCGCGAACGATGCAGCAGATAACCGTTGAAAAACACCATCGCGCCCGCTTTTACCTCGACAGGAATCTCCTTCGACTCATCGAAGCCGTGGCTTTCGGGCGCAAAATCAAACTCATCCGCATTATTATGCGCGCGTTGCGGGTAGAGATAACCCATCTTGTGCGAGCCAGGCAGAATCCACAGGCAACCGTTCTCGATAGTCGCGTCGTCAATCGCAATCCACGCGCCGATGAGCGAACGGTCTCGCGTCGGGATATAAATCTCGTCCTGATGCCACGCCTGCCCCTGAAACCCTGGCGGCTTCACGAACAACATGGACTGCATGCACTTCACGCTCCCGTCCCAATTCGGCAAATGCGCCGCCGTAATCTGACTCAGCATCCCGCAAATTTTCGGATGCTTGACATATCTCTCCATCACAGGACTGATGTAATGTGGCTGATGAATGCACAGGATGGTCTCCAGCACCTCCTTGTCGCTCGCCCCCGCGGGCGCGGGTTTGATGGACGGCGTGTCGTAACCGCCCCGTGCGATTTTGATCGTGTCCGCGATGAGTTCGTCGCGCTCAGCTTTCGTAATCAGGTCAGGCACGACCAGATACCCCTCATCCACGAAAAACTTCACCTGCTGCGCCGTCAACGGCTTCGGCACATCAATGCGCGGAAGGTTATCGGTGTCTTGGCGGAGCGGCGGAGTTGGTTTGGTTTCAGCAGAGGTAGTCATGGCAGTGATGGGTTGGAGTAATGGGGTGTTTAGGTGAAGCTTAAATAATTCGGATGGGGAACGAAACAATCCAAACGTCGAGTTGGTTGAATCGGGATTTCAGCGTCGTCTTAAACCGTCTGAAAAACGCGCGCGTTGCAGGCGTGTCTTTCTCCACATCCACGATGAACTTGAGCAGCACATCCTCGTAAAGAATTCCCTGCTGCGTCCAAACGCCCTCGGCAGGATGGGGTTCAACCGTGACCGCGCCGAATTTGCGCCCGAGTTCGTTCTTGGTCAGCAGAAATTTCTCTGGCTCGATTTCCCGTCCGTCGTTGTATTTAAGCGGCAACAGGATTTCGTAGCGAGCGGCTGACATGATCAAAACCTTCTTCGGTCACGACCTTGTAGGCGATGCCGAGTTTGTCGAGAATTTTCAGATGCGACCGCCCGATGGAATAAGTGCCGTCGGCAAAACAAACGACGCGCGCCTGCTTCGCCAAAGCCACAAACCCCTGCGCTTCCTTCTTCGGATCGGCAAATTTGATTCTCACCATTTTCATATCGCGGTTCTCGCGGGTCAGACTAACACACCAATCCATCATGTCAACGCGGGTCGCGTTCCGCTTTCGTAATCAGGTCAGGCACGACCAAATACCCTTCATTCACGAAAAACTTCACCTGCTGCGCCGTCAACGGCTTCGGCACATCAATACGCGGGCTCGCGTCCATTGGTTTCGGCGGTTCGATGGTCGCAGTGGCAGTGCCGCCTGATGCTGGCTTTCCTTGGCTCATTTTTTCTCCTGTTTAAATCCGAAATCGGATACCTAGCTTAGCCAGACCCGTGCGAAAGGCAAGCACTGCAGACTGACCATGAATCTCTTGAAAGACCTCAACACGGGAAAGAGAAAGGGATGTTTGCGTAGATGCAAACGGATAGGCACCCTCCCAATATAAACTCTATAAAAAATCGTTGACACGCTTTTCTTAAGAAGCATACTCCACGCACTTGCTAGGGGAACGTGGTGCAGGTGCGTTTAACTTGTTATGGAGTGAAACTATGAAACTGCATTCAAAACTGGCGCTCGCGTCGAGCATAACGCTCTTAATTAGCGGCATTGTTTTTGCCGTCCAACCTGTCGAGAAGAAGCCGAAAGAAACCCCTCGCGATAGTGGTTCTAATACTTCAAATGGCGACTCGTTTGACAACAGCGGCACGCCTTCTGACACGCCGACGCCTAGTTGGACGCCGCAGCCAGAGCCGAAGCATGAAAAGAAACCAAAGAAAGGTGATGGTGTTGTAACGATAGAGGCAGAACCAGCTGTTAACTTGCAAGTTTTTCATGGGCAGGGTGCCACAGAGCCTGTGAGCGAGGAGGAGGAAGAAACCGTTGGCGCGTTCACTGTAGCAAATTGGAACGACACGAATGGTAACGGAAACAATGACCCCTTAAAGAAGGATTTGGACGATGCCGACGTAGTCGCTACCGCTAGAGGCCGCGACGAAGTTGATTTAATGCAACTGGTATTGAATTTGCCCGACCCCTCCACACCAAATACGAAGGTCAAGCTACGTCTGGTGGCGGGGAATGTGAAGTTTTGGAAGTCGTCTACGAAGGGAGGAGCCAATAATGAATTTAAACTCACCAAAACAGTCCAAGAGGCGACGTTGGTAAAGTACGAAGAAATTCCCGTCGAGCAGTTTACAAACGGCAAATTTATTTTATGGGTTGAGATTCGACAGCCGAGTCCCAGTTTCAGAAATATTGTGATTCAAGAAGAATATCAGGGAGTCAAAGACACTGTGAAAGCCACGGGTATTTGGATTCAAAGGAGCAATTTTCGGAACGGCACACTTGGCAACAAAACTTGGCCCTCGAATCTTAAAAAAGATACGGTTGGGAATACCGTGGAGGTCTTTCAACCTGAAACATACACTGTTGGACAGGATGTCTGGATGGTGGATGATGATGGGGAAGAGCCTTCGCCCGCGAAAATAATAGCAATCAATCAAGGTGTCATCACGTTGGACTTCCTGAGCCGACCGTACATCAAAAACAAGAATGGCAGGATCGAGTATCGTCAAGATAAAAACCACCTTTCGGTGTTCGCCGATGGCAATGATATTAGACAGCTTTTTAATAGCTTGGACACAGTCCTCGGCGCTCCAGACATCCCTGCAGAGGTGTTTGCCAACACAATGGAAACCGAATTTACCGTGCAGCCTAAAGGCCTATTGGACAATCCAAACGACCGCACCCGTGGCGGCGGGATAGTCGTATTAGACATCACGCGGCAGGTGGAGTTCAAACAATGGACGCAAGCTTTCGGCGGTGGTCATTTCATAGAAACGCTGAACACCGCTTTCCCCAATAAAGACGAACAGCCGAACGATGACACAGGCCTTCCCAACACGCCTCAACGTGATGAAGACAATGTCCCCCGCCAGGACAGGATTTATTCAATGGACGCACCTGGGTTTGAGGACAATTCAGCATTCGCAGGACGCGTAGTTTATCGCATCAACGCCTATGAATTCGTTCGAGTAAGATTTGATAACAAGCCGTTTACACACCCGCTTCCAAATGACGAAGGCTTCCCAAATTCGCCAGTCGAGGGGTCGCGGTGTTCACCAAAAGAAACATGGCATTCAAGGATGGATTTGACTGCCGAGCCATTAAATGAACAGGGTAAGTGGAAGAGGACTCCTGGGGTTCTTCAAATCGAAAATCAAATCGCACCGAATCATATTCCCATTGGAAATCCACCTGAACCTGGCGTAGCTCCCAACCCATGAAAGCGCATTATCCCATGAAAACAAATTTGATACTTTTTTCGCTAATATTTTTTTGTCTTTGGGGAAGCGAGCCAGCCCATCCTGCCGAAGGTGAGATAAGTGACCAAATCAAGCAAGCCGACCAAATTGCTCAAAACCAAGAGCAAATCGGGAAGAACCTCCTCGCCGTTTTGTCCGATGAGAAGAGCCCTGAAAAACTCAAGGTTGAATGTGCAGTAGCTCTGGGAAAGCTGAGATACACGCCCGCCCTTCCCAAATTAATTGAACTTTTGGAAGTGGTGCGGAGCCGACAAGGTCGCTCCGCAACCGATATCGAGCTAATATATCCCTGCTTCAGCGCCTTGAAAGATTACGAAACTGCGGCAGTGCCCAGCCTCGTTGAAGCTTATATTCGAGAAACGGGCAAGAAGCGCGAAAGCCTACTCTGGTTTGCTATGAGAAACGAAAAAAGTAAAAAGACCGCAATTATCTACGCAAAAGGTCTGATGACCGACGAAAAAGATGAAAAAATAAAAGCCAAGTTGACCTTGTTGATCGCATCGCTAGAGTCGCCCAATTAGCGGTTTTCTACCATCGTTTTGCGGACACTGACATCGGTTCACTTCCGTCCCTCCCGTCATTTTTGTCCCTTTCCCCATTTTCCCTCACAAAACGCCCCCCAAACGCCGATTTAGAACGGACAGACAACGGACAGACAATCTTGACACTTCTGCACGCCCCCCGCCGCGCCCCAAGCTCAAACCCTCCTCGGCACACCCACTGCTTGCCCGCGTTTTTCCTACTTCCCCATTCCGATTTCCTTCGGATTTCGGATTTCGATATTCGGATTTCCGCTCACGCCCCATGCGAGGCGGGAGCGGCTGGCGTCCAACCGCGTTTCGGATAGCCGATTTGCTTCGCGGCTTTATCGTAAGCGGCGCGGCGCGATTTGTATTCCTCGTAACTCGTCACGGGATTCTTTTTGCTTTGCACGACGAAATCGGCTTCGGGCGCGTAGCAGGCGATTTGCAAATCGGCGGGCTGCGCGTCGAGATTTTCGAGATTCGGCAGCAGGTTCGCGTTGTTCGGCACATCCGCGCTCTGGTAACGCAAATCAATGCTCCAACGGATGTCGTCGGAATGATTCGTCGTCGAACAATGCGGCGTCAGATTCGTCATCAACACCGCCCCGCCCAACGGACACTCCGCGCAAATGGAATTCTCAGGCGAGAACGGCAAGTCGGCGTCGTTGATGACGAGATAACCCGCGTTGCCCCCCGTGTGATGCTCGGCGATGCCTTGTTTGTGCGCGCGCGGCTGGATGCGCATGCAACCGTTATGCTCGTTCGCGTCCACAAGCGGGACCCAACAAGTCACGATGAGATGCGCGTCGCAATGCTGTGCGAAATACCCCGAGTCCTGATGCCACGGCACCACGCCGCGCGCGAACCCAGGCAGTTTCGGCCGCACCCGATACACCGACGAAGCCACAATCTCCTCGCCCGTGAGCGACTCAATCACCGCCAGCAACTTCGGGTGCGTGATGACGCGGAACATTTCAATCCCCGCGTGCCCGCCGCCCGCCACGCCTTCCAAATCGCGGATGACCGCCTGCGCGTTTTCCTTCGAGTCATCGTAAATGCGCGTGAGTTGTTTCTCGAACGACGCGTCCGCGTGCAGATTGGTGAGTTTGCCAGCCGCCGAGAGCTCGCGCGCCTTGCGATTGATGCGCTCGTGCAATTCGCGCCGCAACGGCTCAAGCTCGTGGCGCTCAAACACATCCTTGACGATGAAATACCCTTCGTCCTTGAAGAACTGAACCTGCTGTTTGGTCAATCTTCCCATAGTAAAACTCCATCCGCGTTGATGTGCAGAGAGTGTAGCGGGAGAGGGCGGAAAGTCAACGCGACGAGAGCCATGCCCGCTGTTGGGTAGCGCCCGCGCCTCGCGTGAGGATACAGTCGCCTCGACGAGCAATCGAAGTTTGCGGAGAAGAAGTAGAAATGTAGCCGCAGGCTTTAACCTGCGTGAAATGCTGCGAACGCACCCATAAAGGGTGCGACTACCTTTCCCCCAAAAAATCGGCGTCGGGGTGAGTTTAGTTAACCTCACGCTAGTTGCAAAATTCACCGTCAGCGTGGCAGCGCAGGACGTCCCAGATCGGGCCAGAAGATGGGTTGAAAAACCGCGTAAATTCCGACGAGCACCAGGAATCCTATCGCCATACGACGCAGCGTCGTGTGCGACACGCGGTCGCCGAGCCAGAAACCAGGCAAGATTCCGAGCAAGACGATGGGCGTGAACATCAGCCCCGTTTTTGCGGCGTGCGGCACTTCATTTGGGAAACGCAAATACAGCCACAGGACATTCGTCGCTGCCATCGAGGTAAAAATCGTCCAAGTCGTCACGCGCATCTTGTCGCTCGTCCACTTGTGCGCCATCACCCAGAGCACGATGGGTGGTCCGCTCATGCCCGAAAATCCCGACAGCAATCCTGAGGGAACCATAACGAGCCGTCCCCAAATCGGCGCAAGAAATTCGCGCGGCTCAGGGCGCAGCCACGCGCGCACTGCCAACGACGCGAGCAGCAGTCCGCCGAAGACCTGCCCGATGGCGGCTTTGTCCAAATGCTCAGTGAGTTTTCCCAATCCCCAAGTGCCGACGGGTTGCATCACGAGCCCGATGGCGACCATGACCCAGATTTCGCGACCGACCCGTTCGTGTCGCATTTTCCAAAGCGAAACAACGCCGTGAAAAATCACCGCGACCGCTACCATGGCGATGGCGGCTTGCGGTTGCAAACCCGCCACCAGCAGCACGGGGATCGCGAACAGCCCGTAACCGAATCCCACCAACGCTTGCAGCGCGCTGCCCGTAAACAGCACGACGCCTATTATTATATAGGTGACAGTTTCTGACATTTCGGGCGCGGAGTCTTGCAAAGCGCGGGAGGAGAGTCGAGTGGGAAGGGCACGGTCGCTGTGCTATGATGGCGAGCAATGCGGAAACCTGAACTCATCGCGCCTGCGGGCAACATGGAATGCGCGCGCGCTGCCGTTGCCAATGGCGCGGACGCGGTGTATTTCGGCTTGCCGCGGTTCAACGCGCGGATGCGGGCGGATAATTTCACGGAGAAGCAACTGCCCGAACTCATCAACTTTTTGCGCAAACACGATGTGCGCGGCTTCTGCACATTGAACACGCTGATTTTCACGGGAGAACTGGCGGACGCAGAGCGCGAACTGGTGTTGCTCGAAGAAAACGGCGTGGACGCGGTCATCGTGCAAGACCTCGGAGTGGCATGGCTGGCGCGCGAGTTGGGGTTGCGAATGGAAATCCACGGCTCGACGCAGATGACTATCACTTCGCCTGAAGGCGTGCGATTTGGCGAACGGCTTGGGCTTTCAACAGTGGTGATTGCGCGGGAGACTTCGCTGAAGGAGTTGGCGCGATTTCGTAGGAGCGACTTTCTTGTCGCGACAGAAACGGAATCGCGGCAAGAATGCCGCTCCTACGAGACGGAGGAATCGCGGCAAGAATGCCGCTCCTACGAGACGGAGATTCGGCTCGAAGTTTTTGTGCACGGCGCGTTGTGCGTCGCGTATTCGGGGCAGTGTCTGACGAGTGAGGCGATGGGACAGCGCAGCGCGAATCGCGGGGAATGCGCGCAGGCGTGTCGGCTGCCGTATCAACTGGTCGTGGACGGTGCGTTGAAAGAATTGGGCGACCGCCGTTATCTGCTATCGCCGCAGGATTTGGCGGCGGTGCAGGAGATTCCCGAATTGATTCGGCTCGGCGTGGGCGGTTTCAAAATCGAAGGGCGGTTGAAGACGCCTGAATATGTGGCGGCGACGTGTCAGGTCTATCGCAAGGCGATTGATGTGGCGTGTAGCGGCGCTTCTGCGAAGCGCCGAGATGAAGAAAAAAATCTGCGCTTCACAGAAGCGCAGCTACAATCCGAAGACTCTTACAAACTGGAAATGGTTTTTTCGCGCGGGTTGTATTCGGGCTGGATGCACGGGGTGAATCATCAGGAATTGGTGCATGCGCGATTTGGAAAAAAACGTGGAGCGTTTGTCGGGTTCATCAAGCGCGTCGCGCATGATCACGTTGAAGTGGATGCGCAGTGCGCGGTCAAGGCGGGCGACGGGGTGGTGTTTGACACGGGCGGCAACACCGAGCGCGAGCAAGGCGGGCGGTTGTTTGAGGTGCGGGGCAATCGGCTTTTCTTCGAGCGCAGCTATATCAATTTCAGTCGAGTCAAGACGGGCGACCGTGTTTGGAAGACCAGCGACCCGCAACTGGAGCGGGCGCTGCGGAAAAGTTTTGAAGGCGAGATTCCGCCGCCGAAGAAGCGGATTGGCTTGGCGGTGAAGGGAAAGGCGGGAGAATCGTTGACAATCGTAGGAGCGACATTCGTGTCGCGAGAGGAGACTGATCCGAATCGCGGCAGGAATGCCGCTCCTACGGTGGTATCAGCGATGCCGTTGCAAACAGCAACGAAACGCCCATTGACGACGGAGTTTTTGCGAGAGCAATTGGGAAGGTTGGGGGAGACGGAATTTGAGTTGGGCGAATTGCGAAATGAACTGGTGGGAGATGTGATTTTGCCAGTGAGCGAGTTGAATCGGTTGCGGCGGGAGTTGGTGGAGAAATTATCTGTAGCGGCGGTCTATGACCGCCGAAAGATTAGAGAGGAAATCGGCGGTCACAGACCGCCGCTACAGTTAGGGCGATTGCTGGGCGAAATTCAGGCGAGACGAGAAACTCTTAATGGCAAACCAAAACTCTCTGTTTTATGCCGCACGATGGAGCAGGTGCAGGTCGCGGCGGATTCGGGTTGCGCGACCATTTATGTGGATTTCGAGGATATTCGTCGCTACGAGGACGCGGTTGCAGCAGTTCGTGGCAACGGGAGCGGGGCGATTTTTCTCGCGACACCGCGAATCCAGAAGGCGGGCGAGCAGGGATTTTTCAAAATCATCGAAGACTTCAAACCCGATGGTGTGTTGATTCGCAATCTCGGCGCGCTGGATTATTTCCAAAACACTTCGCTGCGAAAGATTGGCGATTATTCGTTGAATGTCGCGAATCCGTTGACGGCGGATTTGTTGATGCGCGAGGGGTTGGAACGGCTGACGATTTCATACGATTGCAACGCGCAACAAGTGCTGGATTTGTTGCGCGCGGCGCCGCCGCAATGGTTTGAGCTGACGATTCATCAGCACATGCCGATGTTTCACATGGAGCATTGCGTGTTTGCGGCGTTCCTGTCGAACGGGACAGACCACACGAATTGCGGGCGTCCGTGCGATGTTCATAATCTCAAGTTGCGCGACCGCGTTGGTGTGGATCATCCCATCAAAGCAGACGTGGGGTGTCGCAACACGGTCTTTCATGCGCGGGCGCAGAGCGGGGTGGAGTTTTGGCGCGAGTTTGTGTCGGCGGGACTGAGAAATTTCCGCGTCGAGTTGCTCGAAGAGGACGCGGCGCAGACGCGGTTGATTCTGGAAAGCTACCGCAAGTTACTCGATGGCAAAATTGCAGACGCAGCGGAACTCGCGCGCCGTCTCAAGGCGGTCAGCCAACTCGGCGTGACGAGCGGGACGTTGACGGTGCCTGGATAACTTGGGACGCCGAGTTCCAGCATTGAACACCCCCCTCATTTCGTTCATGGAAAGCTGACAAATGTGTGCAAATCCGTTCTCGGCTTTGCAGAGTCGGCTCAATGCAAGAACCTGCGCAGAAACGCTCATTCTGGCAACACTCTTGCTTGAATCAATGACGACAGAAGAAAGAAAAGCCATGACTGCCTTGCTCGATTCCCACATTACACCCGAACTGGTCAACGCCTGCCTCGTGCTGACTCTCATCAGCGTCTCAATGGGCATCGGGCTTTTCGCCTTTTTCAAACGCTCGACTGGCAGGAAGCATTACGGCTATTGGACGGTCGCGTGGCTTCTTTACGCGGTGTACCTCGTCGCGACGTTCGCGATGGGAAAATGGGGCGAACGGCTGCTGGACTCGATCCAGTTGGGGTGCATCGGCATCGGCGCGTTTTTTCTTTTCATGGGCAGTTGCGAGTTGTTCGACGCGCCCTGCTCCAAGCGGCTCGTCAAACCCATCGTCGTGCTGCTCGCCATCTGGAGCTTCGTGGCGGCAAACTGGCTGCCCGATGTGTTGCGCGCCAAACTGCTGATGTTCGGCTTCATGGCGGGAGCGGGGATGCTGACGGCGTATTTCCACCACCGCAACCGCCGCGACACGGGACGCATCAACCTTTCAACGCTGGCGTTCGCGTTGTGGGGCGCGCACATGATTGTGTTCCCGTTCATCGAGGAATCGCTCACGCTGCGCGTCGCGACTTATTTCGCGTCTGCGGTGTTCGCGCTGTTGATTGCGATGGCGATGATTGTTGAACAGGCGGTCGAGGTGTCGGAGCAGAAATTCCGCACGGTATTCAACACCACGGGGGAGGCGATTTTCATCGTGGACCTGTCCACCCTGGAGATTCTCGATGTCAACCGCGCAGCGCAACAGATGACGCGGAGCCGCGCAAACCAGCTCGTCGGGCGCTCGTTGCAGGAATTGTGCCCCGACCTCGAAGCGGCGCGCGCCAACGCCGCGAACATCGCCGATGACATCCAAAAAATATGCAACACCGTGTTCCGCGCCTTCAACCAGTTCCGCATCGAGCGCGCGGACGGCGAGACGGCGATTTGCGAAGGCGAAATGAGCCTGGTCGCGTGGCAGAAACGGTCGGCGTTGCAAATCAAGGCGCGCGAAGTCGCCGAAGACCACAAGCTTGGCGAGCACGTGATGCAGCACAAGCAGCGCGCCGAAAAATTCGCGTCTTTGACCCACCTGATTTCGGGCATCGCGCACGAATTGAACAACCCGCTCGCCGTGGTCCACGGCTATTCGCAACTGCTGACCAAGCAAAATCACCTCGACGAAAAGACCCGCGAGCATTTGCAAACCATCCTGCAGGAGAGCGAGCGCGCCTCGAAGATCGTCCGTAACGTCGTGTCCTTCGTCAACCCCGCCGAGCCGCAGCCCACGGCATCAGACCTCAACCAAATTATCACTCGCGCGCTCGAGGCGCGCCAGCCCGAACTGCGCGCGGCTGCCATCCAGGTGACAACCGATTTGTCCCCCACTCTGCCGCGCACCAAGGCGGACGCGCTGCAAATCGAACAGGTGGTGAGCAGCCTCATCCTCAACGCCGTGCACGCGGTGGAAGCGATGAATACCAAGCGCCTGCTCACCCTCAAGACCGAGGAATGCAGCCAGTCGTTGCGCATCACCGTTTCCGACAACGGCATGGGCATTGAGCCTGCAAACCTCACGAAGATTTTCGACCCGTTTTTCACCACCAAGCCGCAGGGCAAAGGCACGGGACTGGGACTGACCATCTGCCACTGCATCGTCGAATCGCACCTCGGCAAGATGTGGGTCGAAAGCCAGCCTGGCAAGGGCGCGAGATTTTTCGTCGAACTGCCGATCGTGCATTGCGAGGAAACCGCCGAGGGCAACGCGCCTGCCGCCGCCGACGCGCCGACAGCCGATGAAGCCAAGCATCGGTTGCTGGTCGTGGACGACGAGCCGTCCATCGCGGCGATGCTCAAGGAAATGCTCAGCTTCAACGGTTACGAGGCGGAGACCGCCGCCGACGGCACGGAAGCGATGAAGAAACTTTCGGGAGGCAGGTTCGACTTGATCATCTCCGACCTGTGCATGCCGAACATGAGCGGACCCGAGCTTTACCGCAACGTGATGCTGCGGGATTCCCAACTGGGCAAACGGATGATTTTCGTGACGGGCGACACGGTGAACGCCGCCTCGCGCAAGTTCCTCGAATCCACGGGCAACCGCTGGCTGAGCAAACCGTTCAACATGACGGACGTGGAACAGGTCGTCAGCCAGTTGCTGCGCTCCCCTGCTGCCGCCGCCACTGCCGTTGCCGCTCATTGAGGCACGCTCGCCTCTCATCTCGCAACCAAACTCATTCTCCGCAGTGCGCTCCCCTTCTCCGTCCCGCAATGCCTTGACTTCGCGCTGGACGCCGTCAATCGTCAGCGCTTGTGAGCGAACAGCGCAACGTTCAATTCATCGTCACATTGGAAGTGCTGTGGGCATTTGGTTCGTCGTTCGTCACGATGGACATCATTTCCGCGCTGGTTTACGCGCAAGGCGGAAGCGCAGGGCTCATTGCATTGGTGACGGCGAGCACTGGTTTTTTGACAAACGCCCCCCAGTTGTTCGTTCCCTATTTTCAGCGACGCATAGCACATCCCCTTGTCGGAGCAGGCATGAGCCAGGCGTTCATGGCGTCCGTGTGGGTCGTTGCCGCCGCGATGCTTTGGCTGGCGACATCTCCTTTTTGGATCATGGCAGCCGCCATAGGAGCAGCCGCGAGCTGCGGACTTGGAAGCGCCTTCAACTACCCCAATTACCAGCAGATGCGGTTGCGGCTGTTCCCTTCGCGCACGAGATCGAGGAGCTATTCGACCGTGTTGTTTTTCTCGCAGATCTCAGGGATGCTCGGCGCGCTTGTGTGCGTGCCGCTGCTGAATTTGGGCGGCAAACCGACGCAGCAGAATTATTTTTTCTGTTTTGCCGTGGCGAGTTGCCTGTTTGTCCTCTCGACGTCCTGCTACGTGTTCCTGCGCGACCCGAATCCGCCGCCCCAGACCGCGGCAAAACGCCCGCTTTTCACGTTCCTGCGCGAATACGGTGACTTGCTGCGCGCCGATGCGAATCTGCGCGTGTTTTTGTTCAGCGAAATTTTCGCCTGGCTGTCAGGCATCGGCGCGGGGTTCCTGACCTATTACGCCGTCAGAAAATTCGGCGAATCCATCGCCCCGCAATGCACCGTCGCGCGGATTGCCGCAGGTCTGATTGCAGTGCCATTGGCGCATTTGCTGGTGACACGGCTCAAGCCGCGCGTGACGATGGTGGCGTATTATCTGGGCGTCATCGCGACGTTCGCGCTGATCCTTGCGCCGTCGCGCTTCATGGTGTGGGCGGCGATGTTCGCGCTGGGCGCGGCGATGATTTTCCGCGTGAACTACCTCTTTCACCTCGTGGCGGCGATGAGCGGCGAAGCCGACAAGGCGAAGTATTTTGCGTTGAGCAGCGCGGTGGGCGCGCCGTTCATGCTGTTCCTGCCCGCGTTGGGAGCGTGGGTGCTTCGGATCACCAACGACAACTACGCCCTGGTGTTTGCGCTGTCCGCCGCGCCGATGTTCGTGGGGCTGGCGATTGTCTGTCTGTTCCTGAAAGACCCGCCGCCCCAGAAGGTGGAGGTGGGCGCGGTGCCGCGCGTGACGTTGAAGAAAATGTCAGGCTAGTGGTTGGTCAAAGTTCATTTAAAGGGTTCTTGGAGGGACGCGCTCCGTCGCGTCTCCCGCTTCGCGGGACGGCCACGACGGAGCGTGGCCCTCCAAATGAGGGACGGCGACGCGGAGCGTGGCCCTCCGAATGAGCTTTGACGGAGCACTAGAAACGCGCGCAACCGAGGCGCTGGCAACTCACTGCCCGCCCTGTTTCTTCGTTGCGTCGTTTTGCACGGGATTGGCGAGCCACGCCGTGTAGTTGCGGTCGCGCGCGGACGTGACGGTGATGCGTTTCATCGGGCCGAGTCCGCCCACCAGGCCAATGTCGGGCCCGACGAACACGATGGTGCCATCGGGCTGCTGCTCCCACGCCTTGGGGACGGCGCTCACCCATTGCACGCCGCGCGAGGAGAATTTCGCGACCAGATCGCCGTTCAAGAAATAAGTGTTGAGCATAACGTTGTTGGGTCCGCTCTCCCTGCCGCGCCAGATAAAATGATTGCTGTCAGGCGTGAACCCGAGCGGCGTGTTGGCAACCGCGATACTCTGGTCGTCACACCAAAACGCCTGATGCAACGGCGCGACAATGTGTTTCGAGTCGGCGCTGAAATGAACGGGTCCGCCCTGCGTCATGGCTGGCGGTCCCGTTTCCTTGCCGTTCACCATCAACCGCGTGGTGTTGTCGGCGCTGCGCCTGTAATACACCCACCGCGTCCCGTCGGGGCTAAGCGTGAGGTGGGAAATTGCGAGACACTCAGGCTCGACGCGGTCGTTGTAGTGAACTTTGAGTCTGTGCATCATGAGACCCGCGGTGTAGATGAAAGCGTTGCCTGTCTGCGAAAAAATCGGGCGGTAGTGAATCAGTTTATTCCCTTCGTCCTCCTTGCCGTTGACCACGACATAGTTGGTGTCGCCAATTGAGGCAACAGAGACGAGCTTCGACGAGTCGGGCGTGAATGTGACATTCTGGATCGGCCCATACTCCTTCTGTTTCTGCCCATCCACGATGACCCACGCCTTCTGATTAAGCCCGCACACCGCCGCCCAGTGTTTGCCGTCGGGACTGAACACGACCGTGCCCGCGTTGTCGGCAACGGGTTTGTCGTTGATGAACAGTTTCCTGTGTCCGTCCGCGTTGATGGTCACAATGGAGGCAATGTCGCCCGTTGGGCTGATCGCGGGTTTTTCCACGTAATACCCGCTGACAAGCTCCTTGCCGTCCACCAACACCGACCGCTTCGGGCGCTGACCCGACACGCACACCACGCGCTTGCCGTCGGGCGTGAACTGCGCGTGTTCGCCGACGTACCCCGCGTCCACGCCGTCGATGATGAGGAATTTGTGGTTCACCATCTTCGGCTTTGATGCCAGCAATCCCCACCGCGCCCCGTCGTCGCTGAAAAACGGCAGTGTGCTGCCTTCAAACGGCGGCGTGACGGCTTGCCCGTCCATCATCAAACGAAAGGACTGATGCGAGTCGGCGGTGCGATGCAGGAAGAACAGATGTTTGCTGTCGGACGAAAAATGCAGCCCCTCGACCGTCTGCCCCCTCGTCGCCAGCGGAGCGCGAAAAATCTCCTTGCCGTCGAGAATGACCACCGCCTCCTTGCCGACCTGTCCCGCGTAAGCGTGGCGGTTTCCGTCAGGACTGAACGCGACGGGACCCGTCCACTTTTGCTCGGTGCGCGTGTAATAACCGTCCTCGGAAATCTTCACGGTTGTCCCGAACGCCGCATTGTAAATGGCGTCGATCATCGGGCCGTCCACTCCATCCACAGTCACCAGCGTCTTGCCGTCGCGCCCGTGCGTGGTCGCCACGTGCATCCCCTTCGGGCTCAGCGTATAGACCACGCCAGGCGTGAACGCGGGACCGACGATTTTCTCCTCGATTTTCACATCGGCGCCGAACGCGCACGCGCACGACGCCGAGACAAGCAGAGTCAACAGAGTGGTTCTTTTCATGGCGATTTCTCCTCGTGTGCAGAACGGGCGCCGACTCAGTTCCGCGCCTCACGGACTTCGGGGCAAACTCCGCGCCCGTCATTCGAGAATCTTCACCTGATTCAACAGGATGATACGGCTTGGTCCCATTCCCATCGCGCCAGCATCAATTTCAGGCAAAGTAAAGTCGGCGATGTCGGCTTCCAACGTCACGTTTCGACCCTTTTGCAATTTGCCCAACTCGGCGAGTTTGTCGGGTGGGAAACTGGCGCGGACGTGGTAATTGGTGGGCCATCTGCCTGTGCCTTTGAACACGACGATGCCCTCGGTCTTTTTCACGGCGTCAACGACGCCGCTGAACTTGACGCGCAACCCGCGATATTTGTTGTCGAACACCGTCTTGTTGATGCTGGTGCGGATGCCGCCCCTCGGGTCGCGCGTTTGTTGCATGCAATCGCCAATGATTTTGTCGCAATCGAGCCATTTCATCTCGACGGCTTGCTGTGCGGGAGGCGTTTCCGTGGTGGGCTTGACCTCGGTGGTCGCAGCGGGCGCTTCTGCCTGCGGCGAGACCTCTGGGATTTTGGCTGAAACAAATTCCATCGAAACGGGTTTCAACACGCCGTCCAGTTGCGCAAGGGCTTTTTCGGCGGCTTCCAGCGGCGCGCCCTGGATTTTGTTCGTCGCCAGCAGAAACGTGCCGAACCGATCCACCACCACGATGCCAGGAATTTCCATGAGCCCGTAGTCGCCGATGAGCGCTTTGCGTTCCACGGGCATCACAGTCCACGTGATTCCTTTTTTGCGGGCGTAGGGCAGATACGGCGCCGTGGACGCTTCCGTGGGCCAACTGATGAACATCACATCCTTGCGGTCAGCCAGCGATTTCTTGAAATGTCCGACGAGTTTGGGCGTGAAAATTTCGCAGTGCGGACAGGTCGAGGCGGAAAAATAGAAGACGTAGTAGTGCGCCTTCTCCAGTTTCGCCCGTTTGCCGTCGAGGTCCAAAGTCGCTTCGTCCAACAAGTCCGCCATTCTTCCTGGACGATGTTCGGCGGGCAACAGCACAAGTTGATGCGCGCGCGCGAAGACATCGGTGTATCGAAATGGGATCACCAGGTGATCCTTGGACTGCGGGTGCTGCAAAAGGACTTCGTTCTTTTTCATGCCCGTGACGGGCAGTTCGACGCCCGCTTTGACCTGCAAGCCGCCGCCGAAGTTTTGGTTCTCCAGCACTTTCACTTTGCCAGGCCAGAGTGTCGGGTCGGCGGCGAGCGTTTCGCCCGTGATGGCTTGTTGTTCGGGAGTGAGTTTCGCCCATTGCGTGTTGGCGGCTTCGAGCAAATCGCAATCCTTCGGGTCAACGACGAACGTGAAACCCTGCGGCGCGATGAGGCGCACTTTCGTGGGCAACACTTCCTCGATGCGCACCGCCGTGCCTACGTTGAGAATGCCTTTGTCAAATCGCAGTTGGACAGTCAATTTGGCTTCCGAGGGCCAACGTTCGGAATGTCCCACGAGGTCTGCCCAAACCAAAGGACGCGCTGGCGCAGTGGCAGGTTTTGCGGGCGACGTTGATGGTGTGGTTGCGGATGGGGCGACCGTAGCCGTGCTGGCGGGAGCCGTTGGTGTGCTCGCCTTCTGTGTCCAGTCAGTGGCAACAGGATTCGCGCGCCATGCTGTGTAGTTGCGTTCAGGCGCGGGTGTGACGGTGATGCGCTTCATCGGGCCGAGTCCGCCCACCAGACCGATGTCAGGTCCGACGAACACGATGGTGCCGTCGGGTTGTTGTTCCCAGACTTTGGGAATGCCGAAACCCGACCATTGCACACCGCGCGAGGAGAATTTTGCGACCAAATCGCCGTTCACGAAAAAAGTGTTGAGCGCCACGTCGTTGGGTCCCATCTCGCGCCCGCGCCAGATGAAATGGTTGTTGTCGGGGGTGAACCCGAGCGGCGTGTTGGGAACCACGACGCGCTGATCGTCGCACCAGAACGCCTGGTGCAACGGCGCGACAAAGTGTTTCGAGTCGGCGCTGAAATGAACGGGTCCACCCTGCGTCATTGCCGACGGTCCCGTTTCCTTGCCGTTGACCATCAATCGCGTGGTGTTGTCGGCGTTCCGACGGTAATACACCCAGCGCGTCCCGTCGGGGCTGAGCGTGAGGTTGGCGATAGAGAGACATTCTGGTTCAACGTGGTCGTTGTAACGAGCTTTCAATCTTCTCATCATGAAACCCGCCGTGTATACAAACGCGTTCCCGCTTTCGGAAAAAATCGGGCGGTAGTGGATCAGTTTGTTGCCCTCGTCCTCCTTGCCGTTGACGACCACAAAGTTTTGTTCTCCCGCGGTGGCGACATAGACAAGTTTCGAGGAGTCGGGCGTGAATGTGACGTTTTCGATGGGCCAGTATTCCTTGTGTCGCGTTCCATCGTTGAGAATGACCCACGCTTTTTGGTTGAGCGCGCAGACCGCCGCCCAGCGTTTGCCGTCGGGGCTGAACACGACGTTGGCAGCGTCATCCACGACTGGTTTGCCGTTGATGAACAGTTTCTTGCGATTGTCCGCGTTGAGGACGACGATTGCGCCGATGTCGCCCGTCGGGCTGATGACGACTTTGTCCACGTGCTGTCCGCTGACCGTTTCTTTGCCGTCCACCAACACCGTTCCTTTTAGCCACTGCCGCGCGATGCAGACCACGCGCTTGCCGTCGGGCGTGAACTGCGGTTGTTCGCCGACGTAACCCGCGTCCTTGCCGTCAATGACCAAAAACTTCTGGTTTGGCATCCTCGGCTTGCCCGCGAGCAAACCCCAACGCGAACCGTCCTTGCTGAAAAACGGCATCGCGGCGCCCTCAAACGGGGGCGTCGCAGGTTGCCCGTCCACCATAAGTTGGTAGGACTGAAACGAGTGCGTGGTGCGGTTGTGGAAAAAAAGATGTTTGCTGTCGGGCGAGAATTGCAAATGCTCCACCGCGGGTCCCGATGTCGAACTGGCGCCGCGGAAAATCTCCTTGCCGTCGAGAATCACCACCGCTTCCTTGCCGATTAGCCCCGCGTAAGCGTGCCGCGTGCCGTCGGGGCTGAACGCGACGGGTCCAGTCCATTTCTGTTCGGTGCGTGTGTAGTTGCCGTCTTCGGAATATTTCACCACGATGCCGAACGCCGCGCCTTCAAAAATTCTGTCCACCATCGGACCATCCACGCCATCCACCGTCACCAGCGTCTTCCCATCCCGCCCGTGCGTCGTCGCCAGACGCATTCCTTTCGGGCTGAGCGTATAGACGACGCCTGGCGCGAAAGCGGGTCCCACGATCTTTTCCTCGATTTTCACATCGGCGGCAAATGTCCCGCCAACCGTGAAGTGAATTCCAAGACCGACTGACAAGAAAAGTTTCAGGTAACGCATAGCAGTGCCTCCTAAAAAATTGGTTGCCTCGCTGCAACGCGCGAAGATTAGCGGATACCGCCAACAGTGGTCAAGACGCAGTAGTCAGACGGCTATTCAGAAATTTTTTCTTTACTGTAGGGGCGCAGTCTCCTGCGCCCGTTTCTATAATTCGGTCGCAGTGGACTGTGACCTACATTTTTCATTCCTTGTCGCGACGCACCGTATCGGGGGAAAACGCAGGCAGGCAAACCGCGATGTATTCCGCGCCTTCAGGAGACGGGGTGCTGTATTGCACCCATTCGCCGCGATGGGCGATGACGGCTTGACCCGCCTGCACATCGAGCGAGCCGTCCTTGTGCGTGACGCGCAGCGTGCCTTTGAGAACGTAAGTGTATTCGTCGAACTCAGGCGTTTGCGCGGGCTCGCTCCAACCCGACGGGCTGCGCATGTGCGCGATGCTGACGGCGTCAGTGCGCGAGTTCACGCGTCCGATGAATTCCTCGATGAGTTTTGGTTTGTTACCTGCGGCGGTGATGCGCGTGGGTGTGGGGATGTGGGTGGGCATGACGGGAGAAATGTCGAATGACGAAATCCGAATGTCGAAACAAATCCGAAGTCCAAATGCTTGCGCGATTCAACCGAACAACAGATTTTTCGCCACCGATTCGCTGGTTTCGTCGGCCAACCGCTTGAGAATTTTAGCGGCGACGATGGAAGGGCGCGGGTCGTGAGGAATCAACAGGATGCCCGCATGATCACGGCCTTCACCTAAAGACCACGCGTGCCATTGCACGAAGTGTTTAATGTTGTGGCTGACCAGACAACGGCGCGTAGAAGCGGCAAATTCCAATTGTTGTTCATCGGATTTCCCAAGATTGCCAGCATCCTGTGTTCGCAACACGTCGAACTTGCGCGCGGCGAGAATGAGGGCTACGACTTTGCCGATGTCCTCGTCGAGATAAAGTTTCGGCGCGCTCATTTGAGTTCAGGCGCGAGACTTCTTTTGCGACGCCGCTTGATACTCGGCTTTTTCCTCTTTGATGAGACGTTCGATTTCCTCGGAGTGGTCTTCGGCGTAGGAGAGAGCGTCGAAAATCTGCGCAAGTTTCAGGTGCGGATAGGCGTCGCGGATTTCTTCGGGCGACATGCCGCCGCGCCAACATTCAGCAATAATGCGAACGGGAATTCGCGTGCCTTTGACGGCGGGTTGTCCGCCACAAACGCCTTTGACTTTCACCACATAAGGATGACTCGCTGCAGTTTTCATCGGGCTTACTTGTAGCAGGTTTTAGAGCGGATTCCAAGCGCGCGAGTTCTCGCGCCCGACGGACAAGAAGTCGAAATGGTCCCAAGCCGCTTCGTTTACTTCAACGGCTCAATCTTCACTACCGCTCGTTGCGCTTGGGCGCGATTCCAATTGTCGAGCAACTCTTGTTGGTGAAGTGTTGCCCATTCGATGACCAGACCGAGTGCGCGCGGCGGGAGACTGCCCGCGAAGACCGTTAGCGTTTGGATTTCAATCAACGCTTCATGCTCGCCGTACATCGCGTGGAAATGCGGCGGGTTGTGGTCATCAAAGAACATCTTGATGACGATGCCGAAGAATCGCGAGATTTCAGGCACGGGAATTTTCGTGTTTCAGCGCGGGGAAAACATCTACCGCGCGCTGTCCTGTGGCTTGGAGGTAAAGAGAGTCGGGACACAGGTCAATCTGCTCGCCCCACACCAACTCGCCCGACTCGCCGATGCGCACGCGCTTGAACACTTCGTAATCATTCCAAATCGAAAATACGCCCTTGCCCACGAGACGGCTCAAATCCACCACGCCGCTTTTGCCGTCGTCGAACAGCAACTCCAGCTTGTAGCCCTGCAATACTTTGACTTGTGTGACCTTGTGCATTGTGGCGGGAGTTTAAGGCATTGCGATATGACATTCAAGCCGTGCGCGAATTTGCGCGACCGACGATTTCCTCAATGAGTTTCGGCTTGTTCCCCACGGCGGTGATGCGCGTGGATTTTGGAATGTGAGTGGGCATATTTCGGATTCGGATGTGTAGCCGCAGGCTTTATGCCTGCGTGATTTCGGAAATGTTTTTCGGACGCAGGCGTAAAGCCTGCGACTACAACGTTAGAATTCCGTCAATCACTGCACTCAAATCTACTCCGATTGCCCCTGTGTGCGGGTATTTGTGCCAATCTTCCACGAGTCCTTTACGAACGGGATTTGCAGCGATGTAGCGGATTTGCGAGCCGAGGTCTTCTTCGCGACGAATGATGTGGTCGTAGAAATCTTTTTGCCACGAGATATTCGGCCGATTTTGCTTCAGCCAGAAACCACTGAGTTGCTTAAAGGCGATTATTGTTTGGCGAGGGTCAGCATCGGGAACATCACCGCGCAGAATCACGTGCAGGTGGTCGGGCATGAAACAGTAGATGAGGACTGTGCAGGAATTTTTTTCAGCAGCGGCGCGGAGGAATGGGATAAACGCTTGCACGACCGAAGCATCTGTAAACAGAAATTTCTTGTCTGCAACGCAGCAGGTGAAGGCAACTCGTCTTTCGCCGCGATAAGATTCTGGCGGAAAGCGATGAGTTTTTTCACGCATTGTAGTCGCGGGCTTTACGCCCGCGTGATTTTCGGAATTTATTTTTATTCAGACGCAGGCTAAAGCCTGCGACTACATTTTCTGAATCACCGCATTGCCGAACTCTGAGCACTTCACTTCCTTCGCCCCTTCCATCTGGCGGGCGAAATCGTAGGTGACGGTTTTGGCGTTTATCGCGCCGTCCATGCCTTTGATGATGAGGTCGGCGGCTTCGGTCCAGCCGATGTAGCGCAGCATCATTTCGCCTGAGAGGATGACGCTGCCTGGGTTGACCTTGTCTTGATTTGCGTATTTGGGCGCTGTGCCGTGCGTGGCTTCGAAGATGGCATGGCCGCTGATGTAATTGATGTTGCCGCCTGGGGCGATGCCGATGCCGCCGACTTGCGCGGCGAGGGCGTCGCTGAGGTAATCGCCGTTGAGGTTGGGCGTGGCGATGACATCGAAATCCTCGGGACGGGTGAGGACTTGTTGCAGTGTGATGTCAGCGATGGCGTCTTTCACAATCAAGGATGAAGGATGAGGGATGAGGGATGAAGTCTTCGGAAGTGGGATTTCACACCAAGGACCACCATTGATTTCCTTCGCGCCGAAGAAATCCTTGGCGACTTTGTAGCCCCAATCGCGAAACGCGCCTTCGGTGAATTTCATGATGTTGCCCTTGTGGACGAACGTGACGCTCTTGCGTTTGTTCTGGATGGCGTAACTGATGGCGGTGTGCGCGAGCCGTTCGCTGCCGAGGTAACTGATGGGCTTGATGCCGATGCCGACTTCGACGCCGACGCTGCGTTTGGGCGCGCCGATGCGTTCCAAATCCTGCTGCCATTTCGTCGCGGCTTCCTGATTGCCAAAACGCACTTTCTTGAAATCCTTCGGCGATTCCTTCGCGAGCCATTCGAGGAACTTCGTCGCCTCGGGCGAACCCGCCTGCCAATCAATGCCCGCGTAAATGTCCTCGGTGTTTTCGCGGAAAATCACCATGTCCACTTTTTCGGGATGCTTGACGGGCGAGGGGACGCCTTTGAACCAACGCACGGGGCGCAGGCAGACATAAAGGTCGAGCATCTGGCGCAGCGCGACGTTGAGCGAGCGGATGCCGCCGCCGACGGGCGTGGTGAGCGGTCCTTTGATGCCGACGAGGTAATCCTTGAACGCGGTGACGGTTTCGTCGGGCAGCCAGTTGTTGAATTTGTTGAACGCCGCTTCGCCCGCATAGACCTCCATCCATGAGATTTTGCGTTTGCCGCCGTAAGCTTTTTTCACCGCCGCGTCGAACACGCGCTCGCTCGCCGCCCAAATGTCAGGTCCAGTGCCGTCGCCGCGGATGAAGGGAATCGTGGGCGCGTCGGGGACGTTGAGTTTGCCGTTGGTGATGGAAATTTTGTTCATGGGAGTGGGAATGGGTTGATGGGTTGATGGGGTGATGGGGTGATGGGTTGATGGGTTGCTGGGGTGATGGGGTGATGCGGTGATGGAAAAAGTTTGGGGCGCGAATAATAGCAGCGGAGCGAAGAGGCGCAAGCGGGGAATTTCGCGGCGCACGACGAGCGGCAAGTAAAAAAATCACGGCGGGGTGATCAATACAATTTTCGGGAAATACGTGCGATAACGCGCGGCGTCGCGTGTGACCAAAGTTCGATTCTCAACTTCTGCGTGTGCACCGATGTAAAAATCGGGCAACGGTGAAGTCTTCGTGCCGCCGCTGTTCCGATACTTCAGAAAAGCTTGAGCGGCGAGCCATCCCGCCTCGTACGGCAAAGGCAAACGCTGAAACACTGCGGGGTCAAGCCATTGCTCCAAATCAGCCATCGTCGCGAATGCAGGCGCAAGTTCCGCGTAGATGATTGGGTTGATCAGAATCGCCCTTACGGTGCCGCCTTGCGAAATTGCTGTTCCAACCAAGCCAGCCACGTCTTGTCAGCCGTCGCGATGTCCAGAAGCACGTTCGCGTCAAAGAGAAATCCGCTCATTCCTCACCGCGGGTAAGCGCCATCACCTGCGCCGTCGTCGCGCCGGGCCGCGCCGCCCCCCCCGCGCGCGCCAGCCAGTTTTCGACGGGAGGCGGCGTGGCGCGGCGGGTCAGATACCGCTTCAACCACTCGGCCAGTTGCTCGACTTGACGGACGGGCAACTTTTCGATGGCCGCTTCGATTTCAGCAATGGTGCTCACGGACGAAAGATAACATCGCCACGCCGCCAGAGGCAAGTTCCGCCTGCCCGATCAGGGGCGCATCTTGACACTGGAGCCGGTGGCAGTTGATGAAAAGGCGCTCAACGGGTTTGTAGGGCGCGAATGCCCCGCTGCGGGGTTTCGCGCCGCCGTCGGCTATCGTGGCGCCGTCAAGGCA
>Ga0187892_10003161_pt1 | contig 30718 bp, 43 predicted proteins | sample MA1701073metaG_FD_139345 | JGI IMG/M metagenome (GOLD analysis project Ga0187892, IMG submission 139345) | Bio-ooze microbial communities from a basaltic lava cave in the Kipuka Kanohina Cave System on the Island of Hawaii, USA - MA170107-3 metaG ...
CACCGAGATGGTGATGCCCGGGGACAACGTGAAGATGGTGGTGACGCTGATCACGCCCATCGCGATGGAGCAGGGCCTGCGCTTCGCGATCCGCGAGGGCGGCAAGACCGTGGGCGCGGGCGTAGTGGCTAAAATCATCGAATAACGATGCAAAGCCAGCGAATCCGGATCCGTCTCAAGGCGTTCGACTACCGGCTGATCGACCAGTCGGCGCTCGAGATCGTCGATACCGCGAAGCGCACCGGCGCGGTGGTGCGCGGCCCGGTGCCGCTGCCGACGCGCAAGCAGCGCTTCGACCTGCTGCGCTCGCCGCACATCGACAAGGCGTCGCGCGACCAGCTCGAGATCCGCACGCATCTCAGGCTGATGGACATAATCGACCCCACGGACAAGACCGTGGATGCACTGATGAAGCTTGATCTCCCCGCCGGAGTCGACGTCGAGATCAAGGTCCAGTAACGCGAGAGCAGTGCCGGCCCGGCCAATTGCAGCCGGCGTCCCCGCGCAGGCGGGGATCAATAGATAGAGGAAGGTATGACCATTGGATTGGTCGGCCGCAAGGTCGGCATGACGCGAATCTTCACCGACGACGGCACTACCCTGCCGGTGACGGTGCTCGACGTCTCCGACAACCGCGTTACCCAGGTCAAGACCGCGGAGAAGGACGGCTACGCCGCGGTGCAGGTGGCGTTCGGCAAGCGCCGCGCCAGCCGCGTCAACAAGCCGCTCGCAGGGCACCTCGCCAAGGCTGCCGTGGAAGCCGGCCATGTGCTGAAAGAATTCAAAGCAAAAGACATCTCCGCCTTCAAGCCCGGGGCGAAAATCGCGGTGCAGGATCTCTTCAAGGTCGGCCAGCTGGTCGACGTGCAGGGCATCACCATCGGCAAGGGATTCGCCGGCGTCATCAAGCGCCACCACTTCCACTCGCAGCGCGCGAGCCACGGCAACTCGATCTCGCACAAGACCCCCGGCTCGGTCGGCCAGAACCAGAGCCCGTCGCGCGTGTTCCCCGGCAAGCGCATGCCCGGCCACCTCGGCGACGCGCGCCGCACCATCCCGAACCTCGAGATCGTGCGCATCGACGCCGAGCGCCAGCTGCTGCTGGTCAAGGGCTCGGTGCCCGGCGCGAGCGGCCGCGACGTCGTGGTGCGCCTCGCGGCCAAGGGACAGAGGGCCCCGGTGAAGGTGCAGCAACCCAAGGCGCAGGCCGCGGCCAAGCCCGCGCCGAAGGCCGAGAAACCGGCGGAGAAGCCGGCCGCCAAGCCCGCGGCGCCGGCGAAGGTCTGAGCATGGAACTGAAACTCGTAGGAAGTGGAACCGTGCAGGCGAAGGACGAGGTCTTCGCGCGCGATTTCAACGAGGCGCTGGTGCACCAGGTGGTGGTCGCCTTCCAGGCGAACGCGCGCGTCGGCGCGCGCGCGCAGAAGGACCGCGGCGCGGTCAACCACTCGACCAGGAAGCCGTGGCGCCAGAAGGGCACCGGGCGCGCGCGCGCCGGCATGACCTCGAGCCCGCTGTGGCGCGGCGGCGGCAAGATCTTCCCGAATTCGCCCGACGAGAACTTCGCCCACAAGGTCAACCGCAAGATGTACCGCGCGGGCATGGCCTCGATCCTGTCGCAGCTCGCGCGCGAGGACCGCATCCGCGTGGTCGACGAGTTCAAGGTCGACCAGCCCAAGACCAGGCTGCTGGCGCAGAAGGTGAAGGCGCTGGGGTTCGACGAGGTGCTGGTGCTCACCGACGAGGTCGACCGCAATCTCCAGCTCTCCGCGCGCAACCTGCAGCACGTGCAGGTGATGTCGGTGCGCAACGCCAACCCGGTCTCGCTGGTGCGCTCGCCCAGGGTGCTGCTCACCAAGAGCGCGGTGGCGAAGCTCGAGGAGCTGCTCAAGTGACCCAGGCGAAGAAATACAACCTCGATCAGCTGATGAACGTGGTGCTCGCGCCGGTGGTATCGGAAAAGAGCACCTTCGTCGCCGACAAGAACCGCCAGTACGTGTTCCGCGTCGCCGACCGTGCCACCAAGCCCGAGATCAAGGCGGCGGTCGAGGCCATGTTCAAGATCAAGGTCGACTCGGTGACGGTGTCCAACGTCAAGGGCAAGGAGCGGCGCTTCGGCCGCACCATCGGCCGCAAGCGCAGCTGGAAGAAGGCCTACGTGCGGCTCGCCGCGGGCCAGGAAATCAACTTCGCCGCCACGGAATAGCGCTCATGCCACTGGTAAAAGTCAAACCAACCTCTCCCGGACGCCGCGCCCTGGTCAAGGTGGTCACGCCCGGGCTGCACAAGGGCGACCCGTACCGGCCGCTGACGCGCCAGCAATCGAAGATGAACGGCCGCAACCACCACGGCACGATCACGATGCGCCACAAGGGCGGCGGCCACAAGCACCACTACCGCATCGTCGACTGGCGCCGCAACAAGGACGCGATCGCCGCCAAGGTCGAGCGGCTCGAATACGACCCGAACCGCAGCGCGCATCTCGCCCTGCTTCTCTACGCCGACGGCGAGCGTCGCTACGTGATCGCTGCCAAGGGCGTGGCGGTGGGCGCGCAGCTCATGTCCGGGCCTGAAGCGCCGATCAAGCCGGGCAACACGCTGCCGCTGCGCAACATCCCTGTCGGCACCGAGGTGCACTGCGTCGAGATGCTGCCCGGCAAGGGCGCGCAGCTCGCGCGCTCCGCCGGCTCCCACGTGCAGGTGCTGGCGCGCGAGGGCTCGTACGCGCAGCTCAGGCTGCGCTCGGGCGAGATCCGCAAGGTGCACATCGACTGCCGCGCCACCATCGGCGAGGCGGGCAACGCCGAGCACAACCTGGAATCGATCGGCAAGGCCGGACGCAAGCGCTGGCGCGGGGTGCGCCCGACGGTGCGCGGCGTGGCGATGAACCCGATCGACCATCCGCATGGCGGCGGCGAAGGCCGCACCGCCGCGGCGCAGCCGCCCTGCTCGCCCTGGGGCGTGCAGACCAAGGGATTCAAGACCCGCCGCAACAAGCGCACGCAGGTCATGATCGTGCGCGACCGGCGAGTGAAATAAGGAAGCCAGGCTATGGCCCGTTCAATCAAGAAAGGTCCTTTCGTCGACCACCACCTCATGGCCAAGGTCGACAAGGCGCGCAGCGCGAGCGACAAGCGGCCGATCAAGACCTGGTCGCGGCGCTCGACCATCGTGCCCGAGTTCATCGGCCTGACGATCGCCGTGCACAACGGCCGGCAGCACATGCCGGTCTACGTGACCGAGAACATGGTCGGCCACAAGCTCGGCGAGTTCGCGCTGACGCGCATCTTCAAGAGCCACTCGGCGGTCGGCAAGCGCACCGAGGAGGCGGTCGGCGACGAGAAGCGGCGCCTGCCGCCCGGCGCGCAGATCGCCATGCCCGCGCCCGCCGCCGCGCCCGCCGCCGCCCCCGCGGCGCCGGCGCCGGCCGCCCCGGCAGGGAAGAAATGATGGAAACCCGGGCCTCCCTGCGCGGCGCGCGGCTCTCCGCGCAGAAGGGGCGCCTCGTCGCCGACCTGATCCGCGGCAAGCCGGTCGACCAGGCGATGAGCATCCTCGCCTACATGCCGAAGAAGGGCGCGGCCATGATCCGCAAGCTGCTCGAGTCCGCGATCGCCAACGCCGAGCACAACGACGGCGCCGACATCGACACCCTCAAGGTGAAGTCGATCTGCGTCGAGCGCGGCACGTACCTGAAGCGCTTCCAGGCGCGCGCCAAGGGGCGCGGCGCCCGGGTGCTCAAGTACACCTGCAACGTCTTCCTCACGGTGGGTGACTGATGGGCCAAAAGATCAATCCGGTCGGCTTTCGCCTCGCGGTGAACCGCAACTGGAGCTCGAAGTGGTACGCGAACAGCCGCGCGTTCGCGCCGATGCTCGCCGAGGACATCAAGGTGCGCGACTTCCTGAAGCGCAAGCTGGCGCACGCCTCGGTCGGCCGCGTGCTGATCGAGCGCCCGGCGAAGGACGCGCGCATCACCATCTTCTCGGCGCGCCCCGGCGTGGTGATCGGCAAGAAGGGCGAGGAGATCGAGGCGCTGAAGGCCGAGCTGCGCCGCATCATGGGCGTGCAGCAGGTGCACGTGAACATCGAGGAGATCAGGAAGCCGGAGATCGACGCCCAGCTGATCGCCGACTCGATCGCGCAGCAGCTCGAGAAGCGCATCATGTTCCGCCGCGCGATGAAGCGCGCGATGCAGAACGCGATGCGCCTCGGCGCGCAGGGCATCAAGATCATGAGCGCGGGGCGGCTGAACGGCATCGAGATCGCGCGCACCGAGTGGTACCGCGAAGGGCGCGTCCCGCTCCATACGCTGCGCGCCGACATCGACTACGGCATGGGCGAGGCGAAGACCAACTACGGCGTGATCGGCATCAAGGTCTGGGTCTACAAGGGCGAGGTGATCCCGAAGGGCGAGACCGCGCTGCTGCCGGCGCCGACGCCGCTGCCGCAGCCCGAGACGCCTGTCGAGCCCAAGCGCGCGAAGAAGCCCTTCCCCAAGGCCGGCGCCAAGCGCGCGAGCGCCAAGCCCAGGGCCGAGGGCGACAAGAAACCCGCGAAGAAAGCCGCCGCGGCGCCTGCGCCCAAGACTACGGTGAAGAAGGCCAAGAAGATCGTGAAGGACGAAGGCGAGAAGAAGGAAGAGAAAGGTAACTGAGCATGTTGCAACCTGCCCGCACCAAATACCGCAAGCAGCAGAAGGGCCGCAACACCGGCAACGCCACGCGCGGCGCGAAGGTGTCCTTCGGCGAGTACGGCCTGAAGGCGACCACGCGCGGCCGTCTCACCGCGCGGCAGCTCGAGGCGGCGCGGCGCGCGCTCTCGCGCCACATCAAGCGCGGCGGCCGCATCTGGATCCGCGTGTTCCCGGACAAGCCGGTGTCGCAGAAGCCCGCCGAGGTGCGCATGGGCAACGGCAAGGGCAACCCCGAGTACTTCGTGTGCGAGATCCAGCCCGGCAAGATCATCTACGAGATGGACGGCGTCACCGGGGCGCTGGCGAAGGAGGCGTTCGCGCTCGCCTCCGCCAAGCTGCCGTTCCGCACCATCGTCGTGCAGCGCACGCTGGGAGGCTAGGTGAAGACAGCCGAGCTGCGGGCGAAGAACGGCGACGAGCTGCAGAAGGAGCTGGAAGGCCTGCTGCGGGCGCAGTTCGGCCTGCGCATGCAGCTCGCCACGCAGCAGCTCTCCAATACGAGTCAGCTCAAGAAAGTGAAGCGGGATATCGCCCGCGTCCGCACGATCATGAAGGAAAAGGCTTCCAAATGAGCAAGCTGGTGGGCCGGGTGACGAGCAACAAGATGCAGAAGACGGTGGTGGTGCGGGTCGAGCGGCGCGTGCGCGACGCGATGATGGGCAAGACGATCACGCGCTCGCGCAAGTACCACGCCCACGTCGAGGAGGGCCAGTTCGGCGAGGGCGACCTGGTCGAGATCGCCGAGTGCCGGCCGATCTCGCGCACCAAGTCCTGGCGCGTGACCCGCCTGGTGGAGAAATCGAAGGCGGTTTGAGATAGAATTGCGGTCCCCGGACGGGGTCCAAAACTGCGCCGCAGGGCGGCGCAAGTTGGAACGGAGAGACAAGCGAGATGATCCAGATGCAGACCGTATTGGACGTCGCCGACAACACCGGCGCGCGCTCGGTCATGTGCATCAAGGTGATGGGCGGCTCGAAGCGCCGCTACGCCTCGATCGGCGACATCATCAAGGTGAGCGTCAAGGACGCGGCGCCGCGCGGCCGGGTGAAGAAAGGCGAGATCTACGACGCGGTGGTGGTGCGTACCGCGAAAGGCGTGCGGCGCTCCGACGGCTCGCTGATCCGCTTCGACCGCAACGCCGCCGTGCTTCTCACGCCGAAGATGGAGCCGATCGGCACGCGCATCTTCGGCCCGGTGACGCGCGAGCTGCGCACCGAGCAGTTCATGAAGATCGTGTCGCTCGCCCCCGAGGTGCTGTGATGCAGCGCATCCGCAAGGGCGACGAAGTGGTGGTGCTCGCGGGGCGCGACAAGGGCAAGCGCGGCACGGTGCTGCGCCGCGTCGACGCCGAGCGCGTGGTGGTGGAGGGCGTGAACCGCGTGAAGAAGCACCAGCGCCCCAACCCGATGAAGGGCGTGCAGGGCGGGATCATCGACAAGGACCTGCCGATCCACGTCTCGAACGTGGCGCTGTTCAATCCCGCGACCAAGAAGGCCGACCGCGTCGGGGTGAAGAAGCTCCAGGATGGCCGCAAGGTGCGCATTTTCAAGGCGAACGACGAGCAGGTAGACGCGTAATGGCCAAGGAAAAGGACTCGAAGCAGGAAAAACCGGAGAAGAAGCCGGCCCCGCAGCAGCAGCCCCAGGCCCAGAAGCCGAAGAAAGAGGCGCAGCAGCCCAAAAAGGAGGCCGCGCCCGTCAAGCCCGCCGCGCCCGAGGTCCCGCCGCCGCCGGCGCGCCTCGCGCAGTACTACCGCGAGAAGGTGGTGCCCGAGCTGATGCAGAAGCACGGCTACAAGACCGTGATGCAGGTGCCGCGCCTGCGCAAGATCACGATCAACATGGGCGTGGGCGAGACCACCACCGACAAGAAGGTGCTCGACCACGCGGTGGCCGACATGACCAAGATCGCCGGCCAGAAGCCGGTGGTCACCAAGTCGCGCAAGTCGATCGCCAACTTCAAGATCCGCGCGAACTTCCCGGTCGGCTGCATGGTGACCCTGCGCGGAGCGCGCATGTACGAGTTCTTCGACCGCCTGGTGAGCATCGCGCTGCCGCGCATCCGCGACTTCCGCGGCGTGTCGAACCGCGCGTTCGACGGCCGCGGCAACTACAGCCTGGGCTTCAAGGAGCAGATCATCTTTCCCGAGATCGACTACGACAAGATCGACACGCTGCGCGGCATGAACATCGCGATCACCACCACGGCGAAGACCGACGACGAAGCGCGCTCGCTGCTCGCCGCGTTCCGCTTCCCGTTCAAGCACTGAAAGAGTGACCCATGGCCAAGCTCGCACTCAAGCTCCGCGACCAGAAGCGCCGCAAGACGGTGGAGAAGTTCAAGGCGAAGCGCGCGCAGCTGTTCGAGATCCTGCACGACAGCCGCGCCTCCGACGAGGCCAAGGAGGAGGCGCGCGCCAAGCTGCAGAAGCTGCCGCGCGACGCTTCGCCGGTGCGGCTCCGCAACCGCTGCGCGCTGACTGGCCGGCCGCGCGGCGTGTACCGCAAGTTCGGCCTGGGCCGCAACAAGCTGCGCGACCTGGCGCTCAAGGGCGAAGTGCCCGGCATCATCAAAGCGAGCTGGTAAGGGAGATCGCATGAGCATGAGCGACCCGATCGCGGACATGCTGATCCGCATCCGCAATGCCCAGCTGGTGGGGCATGTGGAAGTGTCGATGCCGGCCTCGAAGATCAAGGCGTCCATCGCGCAGGTGCTGAAGGACGAGGGCTACATCGAGGACTTCGCGCTGCGCGAGGACGGCACGCGCAAGGAACTGCGCATCGCGCTCAAGTACTACGCCGGCCGCCCGGTGATCGAGCGGCTCGAGCGCGTCTCCAAGCCCGGCCTGCGGGTCTACCGCGGCCGCGACGACATCCCGCGCGTGATGAACGGCCTGGGGGTCGCGATCCTGTCGACCTCGCGCGGCGTGATGACCGACCGCAAGGCGCGCGCCGACGGCGTCGGCGGCGAAGTGCTGTGCATCGTGGCGTAGAGGGCCCCATGTCCCGCATCGCGAAAACCCCGGTTGCGCTGCCCAAGGGCGTCGAGGTGAGCATCGCCGGCGGCGCCATCTCGGTGAAAGGCCCGCTGGGCGCCGTCGCGCGCCCGACCGACCCGAACGTCGGCGTGGAGAAGAAGGGCGAGCAGATCGAGTTCAAGGCGCTCGGCAACTCCAACCACGCCAACGCGATGTCGGGAACGATGCGCGCGCTGGTCGCCGGCATGGTGGTCGGCGTGACCAAGGGCTTCGAGAAGCGGCTCGCGCTGGTCGGGGTCGGATTCCGCGCCCAGGCGCAGGGCGACAAGCTCCAGCTCTCGCTCGGCTTCTCGCACCCGGTGGTGCACCAGATGCCGAAAGGCGTCAAGGTGGCGACGCCCACCCAGACCGAGATTGTCATTTCCGGCGTGGACAAGCAGCTCGTCGGGCAGGTGGCGGCCGAAGTGCGCGCCCACCGCCCGCCCGAGCCGTACAAGGGCAAGGGCGTGCGCTACCGCGACGAGGCCATCGTGCTGAAAGAGACGAAGAAGAAATGAGCCCGAAAAACCTAGCCCGCGTGCGGCGCGCGCGCCAGACCCGCCTGAAGATCCGCGAGATCGGCACCGCGCGGCTCACCGTGCACCGCACCAACGCCCACATCTACGCCCAGGTCACTTCGCCGGCCGGCGACAAGGTGATCGCCGCCGCTTCTACCGTGGAGAAGGACCTGCGCGCCCAGTTCAAGAGCGGCGCCAACCGCAAGGCGGCCGAAGCGGTCGGCAGCCGCATCGCGCAGAAGGCAAGACAGGCCGGCGTGGACAAAGTGGCCTTCGACCGCGCGGGTTACCGGTACCACGGACGCGTCAAGGCGCTCGCCGAGGCGGCGCGCGCCGGCGGATTGAAGTTCTAGCTCTAGCGAGGAAGCATGGCGAAGATCCAGCCCAGGATGCAGCACGAGGAGCGCGGCGACGGGCTGCGCGAGAAGATGATCGCGGTGAACCGCGTCACCAAGGTGGTGAAGGGCGGCCGCGTGCTCGGCTTCGCCGCGCTCACCGTGGTCGGCGACGGCGACGGCGGCATCGGCATGGGCAAGGGCAAGGCGCGCGAAGTGCCGGTCGCGGTGCAGAAGGCGATGGAGGAGGCGCGCAGGAAGCTGTTCAAGGTGAAGCTGAAGAACGGCACGCTGCATCACATCCTCAAAGGCCGCCACGGCGCCGCCCGGGTGCTGATGCAGCCGGCGCATGAAGGCACCGGCATCATCGCCGGCGGCCCGATGCGCGCGGTGTTCGAGGTGATGGGCGTCACCAACGTGCTCGCCAAGTGCTTCGGTTCGACCAACCCGTACAACGTGGTGCGCGCGACGCTGAACGGCCTGCGCGCGATGAGCACTCCCGCCGAGATCGCGGCGCGGCGCGGCAAGAAAGTCGAGGAGATCGTCACCCCATGAAGAAGATCAGGGTGACGCTCCTCAAGAGCGTGGCGGGCATCAAGCGCACGCATCGCGACACGGTACGGGGACTGGGTTTGAGGAAAATAAATCAGTCAGTTGAGCTGGCCGATACCCCGCCCGTGCGCGGCATGGTCAACAAGGTCGCCTACCTGGTGAGGATCGATGCGGCTTAACGCGCTCAAACCGGCTCCGGGCTCGAAGAAGGACCGCCACCGCGTCGGCCGCGGCGTCGGCTCGGGCTGGGGCAAGACCGCGGGCCGCGGCCACAAGGGCCAGAAGGCGCGCTCGGGCGGCTTCCACAAGCTCGGCTTCGAGGGCGGGCAGATGCCGCTCCACCGGCGCCTGCCGAAGCGCGGCTTCAACTCGCCCACGCGCGACGACATCGCCGAAGTGCGATTGAGCGCGCTCGAGAGCCTTCAGGTCGCCGACGTCGACCTCGCCGCGCTGCAGGCGGCGGGCATCGTGTCGAAGAAGGCGCTCGGCGCCAAGATCATCGTCTCCGGCAAGCTGTCGAAGAAGCTGAACGTGAAAGGCGACGTGAAGGCGTCCAAGGGCGCGCGCGCCGCCATCGAGGCGGCCGGCGGAAGCGTCGAGGTGCTCGAGGCGAAGGAGCCGCCGAAGAAGCTCGCCAAGAAGCCGGCCGCCGCGGCGAGCCCGAAGGCCTGATGGCGACGCTTCCCAACGTCGGCAAGGCGAGCCGCTACGGCGACCTCAAGCGGCGCCTGTTCTTCCTGCTCGGCGCGCTGGTGGTGTTCCGCATCGGCGCGCACATCCCGTGCCCGGGCATCGATCCCAACGTGCTCGCGGAGCTCTTCCAGGGGCAGCAGGGCGGGATCCTCGGCATGTTCAACATGTTCTCCGGGGGCGCGCTGTCGCGCTTCACGATTTTTGCGCTGGGCATCATGCCGTACATCTCGGCCTCGATCATCATGCAGCTGATGACCGCGGTCAGCCCGCAGCTCGAGCAGCTGCGCAAGGAGGGCGAGGCGGGCCGGCGCAAGATCACCCAGTATACGCGCTACGGCACGGTGTTCCTGGCGCTGTTCCAGGCGACCGGCATCTCGATCGCGCTCGAGCAGCAGCCCAACCTGGTGCTCGACCCGGGGCTCATGTTCCGGCTCACCACCATCACCTCGCTGGTCACTGGGACGATGTTCCTGATGTGGCTCGGCGAGCAGATCACCGAGCGCGGCATCGGCAACGGCATCTCGATCATCATCTTCGCCGGCATCGCCGCGGGCCTGCCCGCCGCGATCGCCGGCTCGCTCGAGCTGGTGCGCACCGGCGCGATGCACCCCCTCACCGCGGTGCTGATCGCGGTCGCGGTCCTGGTGGTCACCGCGTTCGTGTGCTTCGTCGAGCGCGGCCAGCGCAAGATCCTGGTGAACTACGCCAAGCGCCAGGTCGGCAACCGGGTCTACGGCGGGCAGAGCTCGCACCTGCCGTTCAAGCTCAACATGTCGGGGGTGATCCCGCCGATCTTCGCCTCGTCGCTGATCCTGTTCCCGGCGACGGTGCTCGGCTGGTTCGGCACGGCGGAAGGCTGGGTCTGGCTGCGCGACATCGCCGGCACGCTCACTCCCGGGCAGCCGATCTACGTGCTCTCGTACGGCGCGCTGATCGTGTTCTTCTGCTTCTTCTATACCGCGCTGCAGTACAACCCGAAGGAGACCGCCGACAACCTGAAGAAGTCGGGCGCCTTCGTGCCGGGCATCCGCCCCGGCGACCAGACCGCGCGATACCTCGAGAAGATCCTCACCCGGCTGACGCTCGCCGGCGCCATCTACGTCACGGCGGTGGCGCTGCTGCCCGAGTTCCTGATCCTGCGCTGGAACGTGCCGTTCTATTTCGGCGGCACCTCGCTGCTCATCATCGTGGTGGTGACGATGGACTTCATGGCCCAGGTGCAGGCCTACGTCATGACGCACCAGTACGAGAGCCTGCTGCGCAGGGCGAATTTCAAGGGAGGCCTGCCGGTCCGCTGATGCCCAAGGAAGATGTCATCGAGATGCAGGGCGAGGTGCTGGAGAACCTGCCGAACGCCACCTTCCGGGTGAAGCTGGAAAACGGCCACACCATCCACGCCTTCATCTCGGGGAAGATGCGCATGAACTACATCCGCATCCTGCCGGGCGACAAGGTGACGGTTCAGATGACGCCCTACGATCTCACCAAGGGTCGCATCACGTTCAGAGCGAAATGAGGCATCTATGAAGGTCATGGCATCGGTGAAAAGGATCTGCCGCAAGTGCAAGATCGTGCGGCGCAAGGGCGTCGTTCGCGTCATTTGCTCCGATCCCCGGCACAAACAGCGCCAAGGTTGATAAGACCTTGAGCAAGCAGATATAATTTAAAGTTCCGCCTATGGCACGCATTGCAGGGATCAACATCCCCAACCACCAGCACGCGGAGATCGCGCTCACCGCGATCTTCGGCATCGGCCGCGCCCGCGCGCAGGCGATCTGCGCCGCGGCGGGCGTGCAGCGCAACCGCAAGATCAAGGACCTGAACGACGCCGAGCTCGAGCGGCTGCGCGAGAACGTGCAGCGCCTGACCGTCGAGGGCGACCTGCGCCGCGAGGTGCAGATGTCGATCAAGCGGCTGATCGACCTCAACTGCTATCGCGGCTCGCGCCACCGCAAGGGTCTGCCGGTGCGCGGGCAGCGCACGCGCACCAACGCGCGCACCCGCAAGGGGCCGCGCAAGGCCGCCATCAAGCTGAACGTGCCAGTCGGGAAGGTCGCATAAATGGCCAGCAGAAACGCACCCACGCGCCAGGAGCTGCAGCAGACCGCTTCGGCGCGCGCGCGCAAGAAGGTCAAGAAGAACGTCGCCGAAGGCATCGCGCACATCCACGCGTCCTTCAACAACACCATCGTCACCATCACCGACCGCCAGGGCAATACGCTTGCCTGGGCGACCTCGGGCAACGCCGGCTTCAAGGGCTCGCGCAAATCGACGCCGTTCGCGGCGCAGGTCGCGGCCGAGCGCTGCGGCCGCGCGGCGCAGGAGTGCGGCGTGAAGAACATCGAGGTGCGCATCAAGGGACCCGGCCCCGGGCGGGAGTCCGCGGTGCGCGCGCTCAACGCGATCGGCCTGAAGATCGGCAGCATCGCGGACGTAACCCCGATTCCCCACAACGGCTGCCGGCCGCCCAAGCGCCGTCGCGTGTAAAAGGACAAGATGGCTCGTAACCTGGACAAGTGCCGGCACTGCCGGCGAGAAGGCGAGAAGCTGTTCCTCAAGGGCGAGAAGTGCTTTACCGACAAGTGCCCGGTAGAGCGCCGCGCCTACGCGCCGGGGCAGCACGGCCAGAAGAGCGGCACGCGCATGTCGGATTACGGCAAGCAGCTGCGCGAGAAGCAGAAGGTGCGCCACATCTACGGCCTGCTCGAGCGCCAGTTCCGCAAGACCTACGCCGAGGCGGCGCGCTCCAAGGGCGTCACCGGCGAGCTCCTGCTGCAGCTCCTGGAATCGCGCCTCGACACCGTGGCCTACCGCATGGGCTTCGGCGCCTCGCGCACCGAAGCGCGGCAGGTGGTGCGCCATAACGGCATCATGGTGAACGGCAAGCGCGTCAACATCCCGTCCTACCAGGTGCGCCCGGGCGACGTGATCGAAGTCGCCGGAAGCGCGAAGGAGCAGCTGCGCATCAAGGCGGCCGCCGAGGCCGCGGCCGCCCGCCACATTCCGGAATGGATGGAAGTGGATTCGAAGGCGCTGAAGGGCACCTTCAAGGCGCTGCCGCCGCGCTCCGACCTGCCCTCCACGATCAACGAGAGCCTGATCATCGAGCTGTATTCGAAGTAAGTACGAAGGACCTTACATGCCGCAATCTGGATTCCTGAAGCCCCGTATTGTCGACGTTCAAAACCTGTCGCCGAACCACGCGCGCGTCACGATGGAGCCGTTCGAGCGCGGCTACGGCCACACGCTCGGGAACGCGCTGCGGCGCGTGCTGCTGTCGTCGATGCCGGGTCATGCGCCGACCGAGGTGCAGATCGCGGGCGTGGTGCACGAGTACTCGACGCTCGACGGCGTGCGCGAGGACGTGGTCGACATCCTGCTGAACCTCAAGGGCGTGGTGTTCCGCCTGCACAACCGCGCCGAGGCGATCCTGTCGCTCAAGAAGAAGGGCGGCGAGGGCAACGGCGCGGTCACCGCCGCCGACATCGAGCCCGCGCACGACGTCGAGATCGTCAACCCCGACCATGTCATCGCGCACCTCGCGGGCGGCGGCAAGCTCGAGATGCAGATCAAGGTCGAGTCCGGCCGCGGCTACGTGCCGGGCAACATGCGCTACCTGCCCGAGGAGACCAAGGGCATCGGCCGCGTCATCCTCGACGCCTCGTTCAGCCCGGTGCGCCGCGTGTCCTACGCGGTGGAATCGGCGCGCGTCGAGCAGCGCACCGACCTCGACAAGCTGATCATGGACATCGAGACCAACGGCGCGATCGAGCCCGAGGAGGCGATCCGCTACGCGGCGCGCGTGCTGGTCGACCAGCTCTCGGTGTTCGCGCAGCTCGAGGGCACCGCGATGCCCGCCGAGCAGCCGAAGTCGCCGGCGGTCGACCCCATCCTGCTCAGGCCCGTCGACGACCTCGAGCTCACGGTGCGCTCGGCCAACTGCCTCAAGGCCGAGAACATCTACTACATCGGCGACCTGATCCAGCGCACCGAGACCGAGCTCCTGAAGACCCCCAACCTCGGCCGCAAGTCGCTCAACGAGATCAAGGAAGTGCTCGCCTCGCGCGGCCTCACCCTCGGCATGAAGCTCGAGAACTGGCCGCCGGCGGGGCTGGAGCACCGCTCCTAGGAACATGCGCCACGGCCACGGCCTTCGCAAGCTCAACCGCACCACGAGCCACCGGCTCGCGATGCTGCGCAACATGACGGTGTCCTTGTTGCGCCACGAGGAGATTACGACCACCTTGCCCAAGGCGAAGGCACTTCGCCGCGTGGTCGAGCCGATGATCACCATGGGCAAGAGGCCCTCGCTCGCCAACCGGCGCCTCGCCTTCAACCGGCTGCGCGACCGCGGCATCGTCGAGAAGCTGTTCGCCGACCTCGGGCCGCGCTACGCCAAGCGCAACGGCGGCTACCTCAGGATCCTCAAGACCGGCTTCCGCAAGGGCGACAACGCGCCCCTCGCGCTCGTCACGCTGATGGATCGTCCGGAAGGGGCGCCCGAGCAGCCCAAGCCGGACGAAAAGAAAAAGAAAACGCAAGAGAAGAAGCAGGCCAAAGCGGCCTGATCGTTCTCTTCACCGATTTCGGCTCGCGCGATCTCTACGTAGGTCAGCTCAAGGCGCTCCTCGCCGCGCGCGCCCCGCGCGTGCCGGTCATCGACGCGCTGCACGACGCGCCAAACTTCGGAATCGAAGCGGCAGCGCACCTGCTTTTCGCCGTTGCAGGGGAATTTCCTTCCAGCTCGGTCTTCCTCGCGGTCGTCGACCCCGGCGTCGGCGGCAGGCGCGATGCGATCGTGGTCGAGGCCGACGGCCGGCGCTTCGTCGGCCCCGACAACGGCCTGCTTTCTCTCGTCTGGCAGCGTGCGCGCAGGCGCAAATGCTTTCGCATCGCCTGGCGCCCTGCGCGCCTCACTTCGTCATTCCACGGCCGCGATCTTTTCGCCCCTGTCGCGGCGGCCTTGGCCACGAAGCTGCCGAGGGGTTGGCTTTTTTCCAAAGCTCATCCTGAAATCCTGCTGCGCGACGGCGAGCTTGCGCGGGTCATCTACATCGATCACTACGGCAACGCCTTCACCGGCCTGAGGAAATTCCGCAAGAGCTGGCGCCTGCGCGCCGGCGGCAGGACGCTTTCCTACGCGCGGACCTTCGAGGACGCAAGCGGGCCGTTCTGGTACGAGAACAGCATGAGGCTGGCCGAGATCGCGGCGCCGCGCGGCAGCGCGGCCAAGCTCCTGCGCCTTAGAATCGGCAGTCGAGTCTCATGGCTGACCGCCTGAAGAACAAGGTCGCGATCGTCGCTGGCGCGGGCTCGCGCGGGCCGGGGATCGGCAACGGCAAGGCGGCGGCGATCCTGTTCGCGCGCGAGGGCGCGAAGGTGCTGTGCGTCGATGCAGAGCTCGCCCGCGCCGAAGAGACCGTGAAGGAAATCGAGAAGGAAAAAGGAACGGCACGAGCCTTCGCCGCCGACGTCACGCGCGCCGCGGATTGCAAGGCGATGGTGGAGGAAGCGGTCATGCGGTGGGGCGGGCTCGACATCCTGCACAACAACGTCGGCGTCGAGTCGCGGCTCGACCTGATGGAGACCACCGAGGAGGAGTGGGACCGCATCATGGCGATCGACCTCAAGTCGATGCTGCTCGCGACCCAGGCCGCGGTGCCGGCGATGGAGAAGCGCGGCGGCGGCTCGGTGATCTGCGTCTCGTCGATCGCCGGCATGGTCGGCCATGGCCGCACCGCCTACGCCGCGGCCAAGGCCGGCGTCATCGGCTTCGTCACCAGCGTCGCGGTGCAGCTCGGCCCGAAAGGCATCCGCGTCAACGCCATCGCGCCGGGACAGGTGTGGACGCCGATGGTGGAGCGGCTTGGCACGGAAGCCCGCGAGCGCCGCAAGTGCGCGGCGCCGCTTGGCACCGAAGGCACCGGCTGGGACATCGGCTGGGGCGCGGTCTACCTCGCGAGCGACGAGGCGCGCTGGGTCAGCGGCCACGTCCTGGTCATCGACGGCGCGCTTACCAAGACCACCCGCTAGGGCACCAGGATCGCCCGGTAGTCGTTGACGTTGGTGCGCGTCGGGCCGGTCACGACCAGCCCGCCGGACGCGCTGAAAAAGCCGTAGCTGTCGTTCTTCTCGAGGAATGCCTTGGCATCCGGGCGCTTCGCCGCGTCCGGCGACCAGACCGCGCCGGCGTTGTCTTCGGTGCCGTCGATGCCATCGGTGTCCGCCGCAAGCGCCCAGAGGTCAGGGGCTTCCATTCCGAATGAAAGCAGGAACTCCGAGCAGCGCCCGCCGCGGCCGCCTTCGCCCTTGATCGTGACGGTGCACTCGCCGCCGGAGATGAGCGCCGCCGGCCCCCTGGTGCGCCGGGCGAGCTGCGCCATCTCGCGGCCGACCTCGCGCGCCTCGCCGGTGATGGAGTCGCCGAGGATCTCGGGCCGGATGCCCTGCCGGCGGAAGACCGCGGCCGCGGCCTCGAGCGAGCGGTAGGCGGTGGCGATGACCCGGTTCTCCGCCTTGACGGACTTCGGGCTCTCGGAGAGGGGTCCGCGGAACTCGATGCGGTATTTCGCGAGGATGGTCTTCGCGTCGTCGACGCTCGTCGGGTCGCTCGCGCACGGGCCGGAGGCGATGTGCGTCGGGTCGTCGCCGACCACGTCGGAGATGATGAGCGCCAGGACCGGCGCGCGGCTCGCGGCGGCGAGGCGCCCGCCGGCGATCGCGGAAAGGTGCTTGCGCACGGTGTTCATCTCGCGGATGTCGGCGCCGCTCTTGAGCAGCTGATTCGTCAGGGCCTTCAGCTGCGCCATCGAGACGCCCGGCGCCGGCAGCGACAGCAGGCTCGAGCCGCCGCCCGAGATCAGCACCAGCAGAAGATCTTCCGGGCCCAGGGAGCGAACTTGGGCCAGGATGTCTCTTGCGGCATGCTCTCCGGCTTCGTCAGGCACCGGGTGCCCGGCCTCGACCACGCGGATGCGCCTGGTGGGCAGGCCGTGCTTGTAGCGCGTGACCGCTATGCCCTCGACCTCGGAGGGAAAATCTCTTTCGACCGCAAGGGCCATCGAAGCCGCAGCCTTGCCGGCGGCGGCGACGAAGGTGCGGCCGCGCGGCGGCGGCGGCAGGTAAGGGGCGAGGATCTTCAGCGGGTCCGCGGCCGCGACCGCGGCGCGGAAGCTCTCTTCGAGGAGCGCCCTCAGCCGAAGGTTTCCTTCGCCGCGTCCTTGCCCAGGCCGTAGAACTTCGGGTAGGCGTCGCGGAACGCCTGCTGGATCTCCTCGACCGGGACGTCGGCGTAGACGCCGCGGTCGCGCAGGTACTCCATGTGGCGCCGGTCATCCTCGTCGAAGGGGTGGAAGATCGAGTCCGCGCCGCCGTCGAACTCGAGCGGCTTGACGCGGAAGCGCGTGCACAGGGCGAGGTTGAAGGCCGGTGTCGCCTTGACCCACCTGCCGTCGATGCGCAAGTCGGTGTAGCCGTGGTACACGAAGAGATCGCTGCCCATGGTCTCGGCGAGCCGCGGCGTGGTGAGGTGGTTCTTCACGTCGGCGAAGCCGACGCGCGCCTCGATGCCCGCGGCGCGGGCGCACGCGGCGAGCAGCGAAGCCTTGCCCACGCAGAAGCCCTGGCCGGCCTCGAGCACCGCCGAGGCGCGGAACACCTCGCGGCTGGTGAAGTCGAGAAACGGGTTGTAGCGGATCTTGTCGCGCACCGCGTAGTAGAGCGACACCGCGCGCTCGCGCTCCGAGCTTCCAGAGGAATTCTTCCCGGAGAATTCCCGGATCGCAGGATGCGTACTGTCGATGTAACGGCCGGGCGAAAGGTATTCGGTCATTTGTCCAGCTTCATCAGGCGGCGCGCGCCGGAGAACAGCGCGCTGCCGGGCTCGGCGAGGCCGTCGATCACCGAGAAGTGGTTCTTGCCGGGCATCGCGATGTCGCCGGCGAAAGCGCCGCGCCAGCGGCTGCCCAGGAGCGCGTTTTGGCGCAGGAACTCGCTCGACTCGCCGCCGCCGACGCAGGTCATCACCGGCGCGCGCGTCGCGGGCGGCAGGAAGGCGGGCGAGACCTTGCGCGCGGCTGCCGCCTCGAGGCGCAGGTCGGCGTTCAGCCAGTCGACCTCGAGGAGCGGCGTGAGGTCGTAGAGCCCGCTGATGGCGAGGCCGCCTTTCCACAGGTCCTTCGGCAGCCTCCGGTCGAATTTCGGCCAGATCGCCGCCATCAGCATCGCCGTCAGGTGCCCGCCGGCGGAGTGGCCGGCGGCGTAGAGCCGGTCCGGGTCGATGCCGTGCTCCTCGGCGTGCAGCCACAGCCAGCGGCTCGCGCGCAGCATCTGGCGCACGATCTCCTCGATGCTCACGCGCGGGCACAGGTCGTAGTTGACGATGGCGAGCGACACGCCGGCGCCGACCCAGGCCGGCGCGAGGAACGAGAAGTCCTTCTTGTCGAGGGCGCGCCAGTAGCCGCCGTGGATGAACATCATGCAGCTGCCGTCGCCCTTGCGCGCCGGGAAGATGTCGAGCCTCTCGCCCGGCGCCGCGCCGTAGGCCACGTCGAGCGAGCACGCCATGGTCGTGCGCGCGCGCGACGAGGCCTCGGCCCAGCGGCTGAAGAACTGCGGGTGCTCGGGGACCAGCTCGCGGTTGTTGTATTCCCGGCTGAGAAAGGCCTTGTCGGGCGCGTTCATCCGCGCTTTTCCCGCCACAGGCCCATCGCGTCCTGCCCGGGGCGGTCGGAGAACGAGAACAGCACCGTTTCGTTTTGGGACTCGAGCTCGAGGGGAACCCACGAGGGAACGACGAAGATGTCGCGCGGCTCGAAGTCGAAGCGCTCGCCGCCGATCTTCGCGGTGCCGCCGCCTTCAACCACGCAGTACACCGTGCCGTCGGTCGAGCGATAGGGCTGGGTGCGAAAGCCCTTCGGCAGGAGCTGGAGGAAGGTGGCGATGGTGGGCATGGCGTGCCCGCCGGTCAGCGGATTGATGTACTCCAGCTTCCAGCCGTGGCAGGCGTCGGGATCCTGGTCGCTCGCGATCTTGGCCAGCGACTCGCGGCTGCGCGCGTACGGATAGCTGAAGAGCGGCGAGGTCTTGCCGTACGGCGAGGCGGCGCCCACGGGGGCGAGGCCGCTGCCGAAGCGCGCCTGCGCCGTGCCTTCGCTGCGCGACACCGGCTGCATGTCTTCCGGGTACACCTCGTGGAACTGCGCGGCGAACAGCTTCACGATGCGCACGTCGAGGCCGTCGAGCCACACCACGGGGTCGTTCCCGGGATTGCCGTGGTCGTGCCAGGTCCACGACGGCGTGATGATGAAGTCGCCGGGCTGCATGGTGGTGCGCTCGCCGTCGACCGCGGTGTAGGCGCACGCGCCCTCCAAGACAAAGCGCAGCGCCGACTGCGAGTGACGGTGGCTCGGCGCGACCTCGCCCGGCAGGATGAGCTGCAGTCCGGCGAACAGGCTTTGCGTGATGCACGACTTGCCCGGCATGCCGGGGTTCTGCAGGATCAGCACGCGGCGGGTCGCTTCCTTCGCGGTGATCAGCTGCCCGGCCTCCATGAGGTAGGGGCGCGCGTCGCGGTATTTCCACAGCGCCGGCTTGCACGGCGTCACCGGCTCGTCGGGGATGAGCGAGTGGTACACCTCCCAGAGCGGCGCGAAGTTGTGCTTCTCGACCCGGCGGTAGAGCTCTTGCCGCGCGGCGGCGATGTCGGGCTTGGGAACGCTGGCCATGAAAGTCATTATAAAGTCCCGCCATGATGCGCGGCACCGGTTACGGTCTGGTTCGCGGCCTGCTCCGCCTGCTGCTGGCGGTGTTCTACCGGCGCATCGAAGTCGTCGGTGCGAAACGGATCCCCGAGCGCGGCGGGCTGATCGTCGCCGCCAACCATCACAACTCCGTGGTCGACGCCATGATCCTGCTCGCCGTCGTGCCGCGGCGCCTGCACACGCTCGCGAACGCGCCGCTCTTCAGGCATCCGCTGATCGGCCCCTTCCTGCGGCTGCTCGGCGCGCTGCCGGTCCACCGGCGCAAGGAGTCGGGCGACGATCCGCGCAAGAACGCGGCGCTGTTCGAAGGCACCACGCGGGCGCTGCGGCAGGAGGGCGGCATCATCATCTTTCCCGAGGGCCGCACCCAGCCCGAGCCGGTGCTGCTCGAGCTGCGCACCGGGACCGCGCGCATGCTGCTCGCGGCGCAGCCAACGTCCGTGACGCTGCTGCCCGCGGGCCTCGTGTTCCAGAAGCCCGGCATCTTCCGCGAGGGCCACGCGCTCGTGCTGTTCGGCGAGCCGGTGCCGACGCAGGAATGCCGCGGCCTGGCGCGCACCGACCCGGAGGCGGCGGCGCGCAAGCTGACCGAGCTCCTCGCGGCCGTGCTGCGCGACCTGATCGTCGAGGCGCACGACCTGGAGACGCTCGGCCTGCTGGAAATGTCGGAGGGCATCTGGGGCGCCGACGGCGCGCCGCGCGCGGGCGAAGAGCGCGTGCGCTGGCTGCAGCAGGCCGCCGACGCCTACCGGCGGCTCCTGCGCCGCGCGCCCGAGCGCCTCGCGCGTTACGTGCGCCGCCTGCAGGGGTTCGCGGCTGATCTCGAGGCCGCGGGGCTGACGCTCGCCGGGCTCGCGCACGAGCGTTCCTGGGGGCGCGGGTTCGACTTCGCCCTGCGCCAGGCATTCGCGCTGCTCGTCGGCGCGCCGCTCGCGCTGTGCGGCTTCCTCCTCCATGGCCTGCCGTACGCCCTGGTGGGGCTGGCGCTGCATCTGATTCCGCACACCGAAGAGGAGGAGGCCACCGACAAGATCGCGGCGGGACTCGTGCTCTACCCGCTCTTCTGGTGCCTCGAGGGGTGGCTCGCGTGGCGCTACGGCGGCGGGGTGGCGCTCGGCGTGTTCATCGCGCTTCTGCTGCCGGCCGGGTTCGTCGCGCTGTCGTGGCGCGAGCGGCTGGCGCGCGTCGAGCGGGAAATCCGGGGGCTGGCGCGGCGCGCGCGCGAGCCCGGGCTGCTCGCGCGGCTGCGCGAGGAGCGCGACGAGCTGCTGCGCGAGCTGAAGGACCTGGCCGTAGAAGCGGGAAAACAGGGGGGATAGGAAGATGACGCTCTGGCTCATCAAGTGCCTGGTGGTCGCCGGCGGCCTCGGCGCCTGGTTCGTGACGCAGTCCTGGCTCGCCAAGCGCCCGCTCGCGGGCGGCGGGCTGCAGGACCGGGTGCACGACGCCACGGCGCATCTGAACCGCTGGCTGCACGATCATCCACGCCACGCCAACGCGCTGCTGATCGGCACCTCGGCGCTCATCGACATCGTCGGGCTCTGGCTCCTGCTGTCCGCGCTTTTCGGACCGAGCTTCGGGCCGTTCCTCGGGCTGCTGATGCTGTTCGCGCTGCGCCAGGTCTGCCAGGGCCTGTGCGCGCTGCCGCCGCCGCCCGGAATGATCTGGCGCAGCCCGGGATTCCCGACGGCGCTCGTCACCTACGGCACCTCGACCGATCTGTTCTTCTCCGGCCACACCGCGCTGGCGGTGTACGGCGGCCTGGAGCTCGCGCACCAGTTCGGCGGCTGGGGTATCGCGGCCGGCGTCGCCCTGGCCGCGATCGAGGTGGCCACGGTGCTGGTGCTGCGCGCGCACTACACCCTCGACGTGTTCGCGGGCGCGCTCGCGGCGCTCTGGGTGTGGAGCGTGGCGCAGTCGCTCGCCCCGCCGGTCGACGCGCTGCTCGCTTCGCTCGCGCGCTAGGGGAAACGGGAAATAGTCGTTCCCGCGAAAGCGGGAACCCACGTACTGAAAAGAGAAAAATTGGGTCCCCGCCTTCGCGGGGAAACGTCACCCCCGAGTGCTTCAGTCGGGACATCACCCCCGAGTGCTTTAGTCGGGACGTCACCCCCGAGTGCTTTAGTCGGGGGCGACTTCTTCAGCCCTTCACGGGCTTGAGCCAGACGACCGGCTTGCCGAGCTGCTTGCCCAGCGCCTGGCCTTCGGGATCCGCAAGCGCCGCCTCGCGCGCCTTGCGGATCGCCGCCGCCTGCTCGCGCGCGTCGGCGGTCGGCGGGTTCTCCACCAGCGCGTCGAGGATGGCGAGGAAGTTGGCCTTGCCGCGGCGGTGGGTCTCGCCGTAGCCCTTGATGAGGCGCGCGCACTCGGCGATCTCGCGCGCCAGCAGCGGGTCGCGGCGCGCGGCGTCGGCGACGTGCGCGAGCCAGCGCTCGATCAGCTCCTGCTCCTCGCGGTAGCGGTAGCTCATCGGCCGCCAGGGCCGCAGCCAGGCGAGGCTGCGCACCAGCAGGTAGCCGAAGACGCCCGAGGTCTTGATGTGCATGCCGACGTTGTAGGCGTCGAGCTTGCCGCGGCGTTCAGCCCAAGCAATGATTTTTCTCCCGAGAAAATGCGGAAGAACGGACGCGAACTCCTCGACCCCCGGCTTCAGGTAGTCGATCACCACCACGGGTTCGCCCTCTTTTGCCCCGACCTCGCGCCGCACGCGTGCAAAGCGGGTCGCTCGGGTCTTCAGATCCGCGACGCGGATGATGTCCTCGTAGGCCATCCACAGGGCGAGCTGGCGCGCCACTTCGGCGGCGAGCTTGTCGTCGCCGCCGAGGAACGGCTTCATGCGGCTCTCGTACAGCGCCGCATACCGCGGGCCTTGGTAATCGTTGAGCCGCTGAATTCCAAGTTCCATCACTTCTTTCAAGTCGCTTGCCCGCTTCGGCGGCGCCGGCTCGGCGGGCGCGGGGCGCTGGCGCGCGGCGATGTCGTGGCCGGCGGCGAAGCCGCGCAGGCTCGCCTCGGCGCCGCGCCCGCCGCGGCGGATCGCCTGCTCGCAGGCCTCGCGCGCGAGCGGCAGCACGCCGCTTCCGGCCATGGCGCCGAACAGCACCGCGTTGATCACCGTGCCGCTCTCCTGCGCGAGCTTGCGCATGTCGAACAACACCGGGGTTTTCGCAAGCTCCTTCGCCGCCTCGCGGACGCGGGCCGAGTCGAAGCGGCCGTCGGCCATCTGCATCTTCTCGGCCGTGGCGTAGATGCGGTGCGTGGAGGCGATGAGCGTGGTGCGCTCGGGGCTGACGAAGCCGTTCTGCATCGCGCGTCCCGCCTCGATCAGCTCGGAAGCGACCATGACGTCGACGTTGCCGGGGCTCGGGGTAAGGGAGAGGACGGGTTCTTTCCCCCCCAGGACTTCGCGCTTGGCCGGGAAGATCTCCAGGTAGTACGTCGTCGCTCCGGTGCGCTGCGCGACGCCGGGGATCGAGGTGGCCTGCGCCGGGTAGCCGCCGGCCGTCGCGGCCTCCATCAGCCACTCGGCCATCACGCCGCCGCCTTCGCCGCCGAGCGCGGCGATGAGAATCGTGATCGGCCGCTCGGGAAGATTCATAGTTTTTGAAAAAATCTATCCCACAGGGTAGGGTTCTGGATCACTTCGGCTCGATAGAAGGACGGGCACAGGACGGCGGCATGCGCGTTCTCGCCGCACAGCCCGCAGCCGACGCAGCCGTCGATCACGGTCGCCACCGGGTCGCGGCGCAGCGGGTCGGGGTTGTCCTTTACCGTGAGGGTCGGGCAGCCCGAGAAGCGGATGCACGAGTGGTCGCCGGTGCAGGTGTCTTCGTCCACGCCATATCTGACTTTCACGACTCGCTCACCTGCTGCCAGCCGTTTTGCATTTTCCGGACGAACCCTGCGCTGGCGCTCGAGCTGGCATTCGCCCTCGGCGACGATCACCTTGAGGCCTTTCTCCGGCGTGGTCATCGCTTCGCGGTAGGTCTTCGCCATCGCGCCCACGTCGTAGTTGTTTACCGTGCGCAGCCACTTGACGCCGAGGCCGCAGAGCGTGTTCTCGATCGTGCGGTCGGCGCCCACCGCGCTCTCGCCCACCGCCACCATGCGCGCGTCCTCCGGCGGCGAGGAGAGGAGCTCCTGCGTGCCGGTCGCCGAGGCGTAGCCGTTCTTCATGATCAGCAGCACGCCGTCGCCCTTGTTGAGGAGGTTCGAGGCGACGCCCGAGAGCAGCCCGTTATGCCAGAAGCCGCCGTCCCCCATGATCGCGACCGGGCGCTTCGCCGACATCGGCGCGACGCCCGCCGCCGCGGCGAGGCTCATGCCGTAGCCGAGCAGCGTGTTGCCCTGCGAGAACGGCTCGAAGCTCGCGAACGCATGGCAGCCGACGTCCATCGACACGTGCGGCCGGCCGATGTCGCGCGCCACCAGCTTCATCGCCGAGAACACCGGGCGCTCCGGGCAGCCGACGCAGAACGTCGGCGGGCGTTGCGGCAGCGCGCCCAGAAGTCTTGCAGCGTGGTCCTTGACCGACTGCATTCCTTCCAGCCAGGTCTTGCCCGACGACGTATCCAGGTGCGGCGCGTGCTGGCCGAGGAATTTCGAAAGTCCGCGCACCATCGCCTCGAGGTTGTACTCGCCCGCCATGTGCATGCAGTCCTTGCCGTGGAGCTTCGACTGCACGTCGGAGCGTCGCAGGAAGGTCGCGATTTCCTGCTCGATGAACTCGGGCTGGCCTTCCTCCAGGACCAGGATGGCGGATTTGCTCTTGCAGAAATCCGCTATTTCCTCGGGCACCAGCGGGTAGACGACGTTGAGCGCGAGGATCGGGATGCGGCTCGCGCCGAACGGGTCGGCGAGGCCGAGCGTGCGCAGCGCGCGCATCAGCCCGTTATACAGGCCGCCCTGCACGATCACGCCGACGTTCTCGGAGCCCGGAAAGGTTTCATTCAAATGCCTTTCCCGAATGAACCGTCGTGCCGCCGGCAGCCGCACCTCCGACTTGAGCTTCTCCTGGCGGAAGGTGGCCGGCGGGTGCGCGAGCCGGTCGTAGATGAACTCCTTCGGCGGGCCGTCCAGTTTGTGTCGCGTGGAGACCGCGGGAGCAAGGTTCTTTTTGGAAGGGAAGCTGCCTCTTACATGGCAGGCGCGAATCCGAAGCTCCATCATCACCGGCGTGTTGGAGGCCTCCGACAGCTCGAAGCCGCGCTCGACCATTTCGGTGATGGTGGTGAGGTTGGGCCGCGGGTCGAGCAGCCACATGAGCGACTTGAGCGCGAAGGCGTGGCTGCGCTCCTGCGCCACCACGCCGCCCTCGCCGTAGTCCTCGCCGAGCACGATCAGCGCGCCGCCCATCACGCCGGCGCTCGCGAGGTAGGAGAGCGCATCCGCCGCGACGTTGGTGCCGACGATCGACTTCCAGGTCACCGCGCCGCGCGCCGGATAGTTGATCGAGGCGCCGAGCATCGCGGCGGCCGAGGCCTCGCTGGTGCAGGCCTCGACGTGCACCCCGAGCTCGTCGAGGTAGTCCTTCGCCTGCACCATCACGTCGAGCAGGTGCGACACCGGCGCGCCCTGGTAGCCGCCGACGTAGGACACGCCCGACTGCAGGAGCGCCTTGGTGACCGCGAGAATGCCTTCGCCGTGGAAGGTCTCGCCGTCGCCCAGCCGGAGCGACTCTATTTCCTTGGTAAATTGCCGTTCCACAGCCTGTCCCACCACGTGGGGTTCTGAATGACTTCCGCCCGGTAGAACGACGGGCAGAGCACCGCGGCATGCGCGTTCTCGCCGCACAGCCCGCAGCCGACGCAGCCGTCGATCACGGTCGCCACCGGGTCGCGGCGCAGGGGATCGGGGTTGTCCTTGATGGTGAGCGTCGGGCAGCCCGAGAGGCGGATGCACGAGTGGTCGCCGGTGCAGGTGTCCTCGTCGACGCCATACTTGACGCGTACGGTTCTTTTTCCCTCGGATAAGCTCTTTGCAACAACCGGCCGCAGCTTGCGCTGGCGCTCGAGCTGGCACTCGCCCTCGGCGACGATCACCTTCAGGCCCTGGTAGTCGGTGTCCATCGCCTCCTTGAGCGTCTTCGCCACCTCGCCGACGCGATAGTTGTCGACGGTGCGGATCCAGCCCACGCCGATCCCCTCGAGCGCGCGCTCCATGCTCAAGTCGGCCTTGTGCTCGCTGTGCTGCGGCGAGGAGGGCAGCTCCTGCGTCCCGGTCGCCGAGCTGTAGCCGTTCTTCATGATGACCAGGATGCCGTCGTTCTTGTTGAACACGGTGTTGGCGATGCCGGAGGTGAGGCCGTTGTGCCAGAAGCCGCCGTCGCCCATCATCGTCACGGTGCGCTTGCCGAACATCGGGTGCACCGCGGAGTTCGACGCGAGCCCGAGGCCGTAGCCGAGCACCGTGTTGCCGATGTTGAAGGGCGGCAGCGTCGAGAACAGGTGGCAGCCGATGTCCGCGGAGAGGTGGAACTTGCCTGCGTCCTTCTCCAGGATCTTCATCGCCGAGAACACCGGGCGCTCCGGGCAGCCGACGCAGAAGCCCGGCGGGCGCTGCGGCAGCCCGGCGAGCAGGTTCGAAGCTTTCTGCTTCAGCTCCCGAATCGCTGATAGCGAATTCTCCCTGTTCAAGAACCGCGCGATTCCCGTCAGCACGACTTCGCCGGTGTACTCGCCGGCGAGCGGCAGCACGTCCTTGCCGCGCACCTTGACGGCGTTGATCTCGGCCCGGCGTAGCGCGGCCAGCACCGCGTCCTCGATGTAGGCGGGCTGGCCCTCTTCCACGACGAGGACTTCGCGCTTCCCCCGGCAGAACCCGGTGATCTCCTCGGGGATCAGCGGGTAAGTCACGTTCATGCAGTAGATCGGCACGCGCGACGCGCCGAAGGCGTCCGCCAGGCCGAGCGTCTGCAGCGCGCGGATCACGGCGTTGTACAGCCCGCCCTGGCAGAGGATGCCGATGTCGGTCATTTCGCCGGGGAAGAACTCATTCAGTTCTTTTTCCTTGATAAAACCAACCGCAGCGGGCCAGCGGACGTCCACTTTCTGCTTCTCCTGCGCGTAGGTCGCGGGCGGCAGGCAGATGCGGTTGTAATCGAAGTCGGGGTTTTCGAGCACCCGCTTCTTCGACACGGTGGGCGCGCGGTTCGCCTTGGTGCGGAAGCTTCCCTGGACGTGGCAGGCGCGGATGCGCAGCTCGAGCATCACCGGGGTGCTCGAGGCCTCGGAGAGCTCGAAGCCCCGCTCGACCATGCTCACGATCTTCGGCAGGTTGGGGCGCGGGTCGAGCAGCCAGATCTGCGACTTCATCGCGAAGGCGTGGCTGCGCTCCTGGATGATCGACGAGCCTTCGCCGTAGTCCTCGCCCAAGACGATCAGCGCGCCGCCCTTGACGCCGGCCGAGGCGAGGTTGGAGAGCGCGTCGGAGGCGACGTTGGTGCCGACGGTGGACTTGAACGCCACCGCGCCGCGCATCGGGTAGTTGATCGAGGCGCCGAGCATCGCCGCGGCGCCGGCCTCGTTGGCGTTCGCCTCGACGTGCACGCCGAGCCCGTCGAGGATGTCGCGCGCGTCGTTCAGCACGTCCATGACGTGCGACACCGGTGCCCCCTGGTAGCCGCCGACGTAGGCGACGCCCGACTGCAGCAGAGCCTTGGTGACGGCGAGGATCGCCTCGCCGTGGAAGGTCTCGCCGTCGCCGAGCTTGAGCTTCTCGACCTCTTGCTTGAAGGATCTTTCCATTATTTAGCGAACAGGAGTTTCGGCAGCCAGGTGGCGAGCGGCGGGAAGAGCATCACCGCGATCAGCGCGACCAGACCCATGACGACGTACGGCGTGACCGCGTGCCACACCTGCCGCATCTCGATCTCCTTCGGCGCCACGCTCTTCATGGTGAAGAGCAGCATGCCGAAGGGCGGCGTGAGCAGACCGAGTTGCATGCAGATGAGGAACAGCACGCCGAACCACACCGGGTCGAAGCCGTAAAGCGCGACCAGCGGCATGAAGAACGGCAGGCAGATGAGCATCATGCTCACTTGGTCGACGAAGCAGCCGAGCAGCAGCAGCACCAGCATCATGGCGATGAGCACGGTCCAGGAGCCGAATCCCGCATCGGCGATCGCCTGGACCATGCCGTTGGTCGCGCCGGAGAAGGTCAGGATCTGGGAGAAAGTGGTGGCGCCGATGATGATGAACAGGATGATTCCCGAGATGCCGGCGGTGCCGAGCAGCGCCTTCATCAGGTTGGACCAGGTGAGCGCGCGGTAGATCCAGGCCACGCCCACGGTGGCCACGGCGCCGATGGCGGCCGCTTCGGTCGGCGTCGCCCAGCCCGCGGCCATCGCGGCGACCACCACCACGAAGATCAGCACCAGCGGCATTACGTAGAGCAGCAGCGGCTTGATCCGCTCCCACAGGGGCTGCTCCTGGTGCTCGAACGAAGGCGCGAGCGACGGATCCGCCACCGCGCGCAGCACGATCCAGGCGATGAACATCAGCGACAGCAGCACGCCGGGGACGATGCCGGCGATCAGGAGCTGCGAGATCGAGATGCCGGCGAGGCTGCCGAGCAGCACGGTGAGCGCCGAGGGCGGGATCAGCATGTCGACGCCGCCGATCGCCATGATCGGCCCCATCGCCATGTTGGGGTGATAGCCGCGGCGCAGCATCTGCGGCAGCAGCAGGCTGCCGAGCAGCGCGGTCGTGGCGATGGTCGAGCCCGAGATCGCCGAGAACACCGTTCCCGCCACCACCGCCACCACCGACAGCCGCCCCGGCACGCGCCAGATCACCCGGTCGATGGCGTCGATCGCCTTCATCGCCACGCCGGTGTGGAACAGCACCTCGCCCATCAGGATGAAGAACGGGATCGGCGTGAGCGAGAAGCTGGTGATCGAGACGATGCCGTTGCGGATGAGCTGCACCAGCCCCGCGTCCTTCCCCAGGTAGAACCAGGCGCCGGCGATGTTGATGCCGAAGAACGCGAACGCCGCCGGCAGCCCGACCAGGAAGAGCGCCGTCAACACACCGAAGAGGACGATCGCGGCGAGCCACCATGTCATGCCCGCAGCCGCCGCGCGAACTCCACGGCGAGAAGGGAGAAGGACACCGGCACCAGCGCGTACTGCCACCACTCGGGGATGGCGAGCGTCTTCACCACCATCGAGCCGATGCGCGAGGAGTCGAGGATCAGGCGCACGCTGTACCAGACGAACACCGCGCAGATCGCGATGCCGATGACGTCGCAGGTTTTTTCGAGGAAACGCGAAGCCGCGCGCGGCAGTGAAATCAAAAGCACATCCAACCGAACATGCTCATTGCGGTGCAGCAGCCACGGCGCGATCAGCAGCGTCGCCACCGGCAGGCTGTACTCCGACACCTCGTTCACCCAGGCGATGGTGCCAAGGCCGACGTTGCGCATCACCACGTCGAGCGTGACGAGCAACGCCACGCCTCCGAGCAGCAGCGCCGCCGCTGCCGCCAGCGCCTGGAGGAGGAGCGGGTAGAACCTCATTTCCCCACTCATTTTCCCATCTACTTGCTGAAGAGCTTGCGCATCTGCGGGCCGTAGGTCGGGCTCGCCTTGATCGCGCTCGCCCAGGCGATGTCGTAGGCCCGGTCGTAATACTGCTTGGCGGTGGCCGCGTCGAAGGTGATCGTCTGGATGCCGACTTCCTTCTGCTTGCGGATGTCGTCTTCGTTCACCTTCTTCCACGAGTCGTTCCGCGCCTCGAGGGCGATGACGTGCTTCGTCAGCAGGTCGCGCTGGGCGCTCGACAGCGCCTTCCACTTGTCGAGATTCATGACCAGCGACACTTCGGCGCTGTAAAAGCCCGGGTCGACGCGGAACTTGGTCTTCTCGTGCCAGTTGAAGTCGAAGATGCCGTTGATCGGCCAGCCGTAGCCGTCGACCACGCCGCGCTCGAGCGCGGTGTAGACCTCGCCGGGCGCGGTCTGCATCACGGTGGCGCCGAGCGCCTGGAAGAACTCTCGGTACACCGGCGTGATGCGGATCTTGAGGCCGGTCAGGTCGGGCTTGTCGATCTTCTTGGTGAGGTAGAGGTGGAACGGCGTGTAGTCGATCACCCGGCCGAGGTACTGCATGTTGGCCTTCTCGTTCCAGATCCGGTTGATCAGGTCGTGGCCGCCGTTCTTGCGCAGCTCGGTGTGCGGCACCTGGGTGAGCTTGAGCGCGTCGGCCTCGGGCATGATGTTGGTGTAGAAGGCGCCGGTGGTCATCGCCATGTCGACCACGCCGGTGCGCACCGCGTTGCCGACCTCGAAGGGCGGCATCGCCTTCGGCCCGCCGATGAAATTGATCTGCAGCCGGCCTTTGCCCTCGGCATTGAGGCTCTGGATCATCGGCATCAGGTTCTTCACGTACGTGGTGTTCTCGGCGAACGCGCTCACCACGCGCAGCGTGGTTTCTTGCGCCGGGACAGCGAGCGGCGCGGCCGCCAGGGCCACCAGCACCATCGTGTTTTTCATGACCTCCTCCTATGAAGGACAAACAGGTTAGGCGCCGGGACTCCCATTTGTCAAATCAATGTCATTCATGATATGGATCACCATCATGAATGTCCACGATATCGACCTCAACCTGCTGCGGGTGTTCGACGCGGTGCTGCGCGAAAAGGGCGTCACGCCCGCCGCGGCGCGCCTCGGGCTGACGCAGCCGGCGGTGTCGAACGCGCTCGCGCGGCTGCGCAAGGTCTTCGGCGACGCACTCTTCGTGCGCACGCCGCGCGGGGTTGATGCGACGCCGTTCGCGCGCGAGCTTGCCGAGCCGGTAAGGCAGGCGCTTGCGCTCCTGGAATCGGCGCTCGCCCACGGCCCCGGCTTCGATCCCGCGAGCGCCGCGCGCGCGTTCCGCTTCTACATGTCCGACCTCGGCCAGATCGAGTTCCTGCCGCCGCTGGTCGAGCGAGTGCAGCGCGACGCGCCCGGGGTGCGCCTCGAGGCGGTGGCGCTCGAAGTGGACGACATCGCCGATGCGCTGGCCGCGGGCGCGCTCGACCTCGCCGTCGGCTTCCTGCCCGGCCTCGCCGCGCCGGTGCGCCGCCAGGCGCTGTTCCGCGACCCCTATCTATGCCTCATGAGGGCCGACCATCCGATATCGTCTCTGACCAAGAAGAAGTTTCTCGA
>Ga0187892_10003162_pt1 | contig 30715 bp, 21 predicted proteins | sample MA1701073metaG_FD_139345 | JGI IMG/M metagenome (GOLD analysis project Ga0187892, IMG submission 139345) | Bio-ooze microbial communities from a basaltic lava cave in the Kipuka Kanohina Cave System on the Island of Hawaii, USA - MA170107-3 metaG ...
ACGAGCCGCATCGGCAATGACGAAACCCTCGTCGTCAATCTGCCGCTTTCGCTGCTGGGCACGCTTTCGGCGAGTGGTTTAATGAACTACGTTTCGCCTGACAGACAAACGGGCTTTACGGGTCACGTCGAAGATACGACCGGCATGACGCTTATGCGTTGGCAGGCGGCTCTGAATGGCCGCGCGGCATACACGCTCGACGGCGCGGGCATCGGCATCGCGGTTGTCGATTCGGGCATTTATGCGGCTCACAACGGATTCAAAAACGGTTCCACCTCGCGAATCACGGCTAATGTTAACTTCACCGACGCAGCAGACACGACTGACGCATTCGGCCACGGAACACACGTTGCCGGGCTCGCGGCCGGCAGCTCGACCATGTCGTCCGGTGCTTACCGCGGCTTAGCGGTCAAGGCAAACATCATCAGCGTTAAAGCGTTGAACAATAACGGTTTGGGTCAAACCTCGTGGCTGCTCAACAGTCTTAATTGGATTCTCAATAACCGCACGACCTACAACATCAAGGTCGTTAACCTCAGCCTTGGCACGACCGCCGTTGACACTTACACCAACGACCCGATCTGCTTGAAAGTAAAAGCTCTGGCAAATGCCGGCGTTGTCGTTGTTGCGGCCGCCGGTAACCTGGGCAAAAACTCCACGGGTGCAAAAACTTACGGTCAGATCCACAGCCCGGGTAACAGCCCATACGCGATCACGGTCGGCGCCAGCAATTCGATGGGCACCGCGTCGCAGGCGGATGACACGATGTCGAGCTTTAGCTCACGCGGACCGACGCGCAGCTACTATCGCACGTCAACCGGAACGGCAGTTTTTGACAACCTGATCAAGCCGGACATCGTTGCACCGGGCAACAAGTTGGTTTCATACAAGGCTCCCGGCAATTTGATGTCGACGCTCAGCCCGGCCCTTAACCTGACGAATGAGGTTCTTACCCCTGATGTCGACAAGAACATGTACATGAGCGGCACGTCGATGTCGGCTCCGGTTGTCGCCGGTGCTGCGGCGCTGTTGTTACAAGTCAATCCAAACCTGACGCCGGGAATGGTCCGGATGATCATGCAATACACGGCAAAGCCGATCTCGGGTGCAAACACGTTCGAGCAAGGCGCAGGCCAACTCAATATCGAAGGCGCGGTGAGATTAGCTCGTTCGCTTAGAACCGATGTCGATTTTCAGACGTTGGCAAAAGGAACGACGACGGTGCCGTCGGGCTGGGTAATGCCGACGCCGGCAACGACGATCGGTGGAAACACATTCGCATGGAGCCAGAACATAATCGGCAAATTCACGAGCATCTCCGGTGCAAACCTTGTATCGCATTTTCAAACTGCTTACAAGCGTGAATATATCTTCGGCGACGGCGTTACATTCGCTAACGGCGCGTTCTCGCTAAACACGACAACGTATTTTACGACCGGCCTCACGGTCAATCGCAACGTTAATACCAGTAACGGTTTGCCGCTAGGTGCCGGAACGATTTATCTGTCGTATGGTGTCTTGGTCGGTGACGGCGTGCTTGTCGGTGACGGTGTGCTCGTCGGCGACGGCGTGCTCGTTGCGGACGGCGTGCTCGTCGGCGACGGCGTGCTCGTCGGTGACGGTGTTCTGGTCGGCGACGGTGTTCTTGTCGGCGACGGTGTTCTTATCGGTGACAGCGTTTTGCTTGGTGATGAAACGCCTGCGATGGAGTAATTTTTTCAACTGAAAATAATATAGGAGGAAATGAAAATGAGATACCAAATCAAAACAGTCGCAGTTGAAAAAAATAGCTTCAGTCAGCCAATGATCATGCTTGCACCGGATATGAGCCGAGTGCACGAATTGAAAAACGAAAACACCGGCGAAGTGCTTGCCTTCTTGAGCGTTCGCCCGGTCCACACGGTTGTCATGACGAGCTTTATCAATGACAACGGCATCGAGAGCGAACTGAATCGCGGCGTCTATTACGGCTACCGCAATGCAAAAGGCGAACTCGAAGGCGTCGCGCTGATCGGGCACACGACACTGGTCGAAGCACACAGCGACGAAGCCATCAGATCTCTCGCGTTTAGAGCCAAACACTCGGCGACACCGCTTCACTTGGTGATGTCGAGCGGCAACGATGCAGAAAGGTTCTGGAACTATATGACCGACGGTCTAAAGGCTCCGAGACTCACCTGCACCGAAGCTATTTTCGAGATCGCGTTCCCATTCGCCGTTCGCGGCAAGGAACACAAACTCGAAACCGCCACAATGGACTGGCTGATTCCGGTCGCCGAAGCTCAGGCCGAGGTTGCATTCATCGAATGCGGCGTCGATCCGATGCAGAAGGATCGTGAAGGCTTTCTCAAGCGAGTCGCAAGACGCATCGAGCAAGGTCGTGTCTTCATCGTGACCGATGGCGAAAAGCTTGTCTTTAAGGCCGATATCATCGCCGAAACCGAAAACACGATCTATCTGGAAGGCATTTATGTCTCGTCCGAATATCGCGGAAAAGGCGTCGGTTCGGACTGTCTGGCAGCACTCTCGCTCGAACTTCTGAATCGTGTCGAGAACATCTGCCTGCTTAGCAACGTGGAGTTCAAATCGGCTCACAGAAGCTTTATGAAAGCCGGTTATCGCAACACCGACCACTGCACGACGCTCTTCGCCTAAATGTAAGAAAACAGTGGACAAAGATGTTGGCATTACGTGATAATAAGAAGGCTGATTCCCACAGCAGCCTTCTTGTTATATTCACAGTAAGTCCCCGCTGATTCAGCCATTTACGTTGTCTGCTCTCTCGTGATGACGCCAACTGCAAAACCCCAATGAACAAGTGGACCAAATCGGACATTTTTATGGCTGTCGTCATTTTAGTGGGCGCAGTGTGCCTCGGTTTGGGCCTTTACAGCGCAGATTGGGTCAAAGTGGATATTTATCTGGTGCTGGTGGCCGTGTTTACGGTTTTGATCGGATCGCGAATGACGATCCAGATTCCGCGTTTTAAATCTCACGTTTCAGTTTCCGACACACTCGTATTTTTGACTTTGCTGATTTACGGAGGTGGTTTTGCGATCATGCTGGCCGCGATCGAAGCCACATTTTCGGCGTGGCAGTTTTGCAATCGCAAAATAACGGTCGCCTTTAATGCAGCGACAATGGCGATCTCTATGGGAGCAGTCGTCGTTGCACTGGAAGTGCTTCGCAACTTTTCGGGAAAAGAATATGTCTTCGGATATACGGACGACCTGCAAACTTTCGTGATCGCGCTGTCCGTGGTGGCTGTGACGCCGTTTCTGTGCAACACGACGCTTGCGGCGATTCACGCATCGCTGAAAGAAAATATCCCACTCTGGGAAACCTGGACAAGTAAATACCTCTGGATATTCTTGTCGCATTTTATCGGCGCGGCCGGTGCCGGTGCGATGGTTCAGATTTCGCGCGTCTGGGGTCTGGGCACGATCCTCGCTAGCTTCCCGGTGATTTTACTCGTCTATCTTTCATATCGAATGTATATGAAAAACGTCGAGATCTCGATGCAGCAAGCCGAGCAGGCCGAACAATACGCAAAGACTCTCGAAACTAAATCGAACGCTTTGCGCGAATCCGAAGAGCGTTTTCGCAGCGCATTTGATTACGCGCCGATCGGCATCGGACTATTATCGCCGACGGGTCAGTGGCTAAAGGTAAATCTCGCATTGACCGAAATTCTCGGTTACAGCGAGGAGGAATTTCTGGCGACCGACTTCCAATCGATGATGCACCACGACGATCTCGGCCTGACGTTTGTAAAAGTGCACGAATTGCTTTCGGGCAAAAATTCTAACTGCCAGATGGAGCAGCGTTACATTCACAAAAACGGCGAGACCGTTTGGACTTCCTGGAGCGTCTCTGCGGCGAGCGACACAAAATCTGTGCAGCCTAATCTGATCTTCCAACTTCAGGACATCACGGATAGAAAAATAGCCGAAGAAAAGCTTCAGCACGAAGCAACGCACGACGCGTTAACAGGTTTGCCAAATCGGCCGGTATTTATGAAGCGGCTCGGCGATGCACTCGACAAGGCCAAACAACTCGTCGGTTACAAAGTCACCGTTTTGTTCATCGACCTCGACCGTTTCAAATACGTCAACGACAGTTTAGGCCACTTGATCGGTGACGAGCTGCTAAAAGAGATAGGCGTGCGTCTGAGTGAATGCATGCGGCCCTCGGATCTGGTTGCAAGACTTGGCGGAGACGAATTTACAGTTTTGGTCGAAGGAAAATTCGATGTCAGCGAAGTTGCCGGCATCGCCGAACGCATACAGCATAAATTCAGCCTGCCGTTTGACCTTCAAGGCCACGAAGTTTATAGCTCAGCGAGCATCGGCATTCTGCACGCGTCCGAAAAACACGTCACCAGCGAAGACGTAATGCGCGACGCCGACACCGCAATGTATCAAGCAAAGCGCGCAGGCAAAGCTCGTCACGAGGTCTTCGACGAACGGATGCATAGTGCTGCCAAAGAGATCTTGCAGTTAGAGACCGATCTCAGGCGTGCAGTCAAGCGTGAACAGATCGAGGTCGTTTATCAGCCGATCTATTCTCTCGAAACAGGCGAGATCGAGTGCTTCGAGTCGCTCGCCCGTTGGGAACATCCTGAACTCGGCGAAATCAAGCCGAGTAAATTCATCACGCTCGCCGAAGAGATCGGCCTTATCAATCGCGTTTGCGAACAGGTGCTTCGCCGGGCTTGTCACGATATCGGCTCGCTGCAAAATCGCGAAACGGACAAGAAGAAATACGCGGTAAGCGTAAATTTGTCGTGCAGACAATTCGCGCAAGAGACGCTTGTAAAAACTATTGCGGACATTCTTGACGAAACTAATTTTTCGCCGCGTCAGCTAAAAATTGAGATCACCGAGTCCGTCTTTTTCGAACACCAGAACCGTGCGATCGTTATGCTGAACCAACTTCTCGACCTCGGCGTCGAGATCAACATCGACGACTTCGGCACCGGCTATTCCAATCTCGGTTATCTGATGAAACTGCCGATCTCGGCGCTGAAGATGGATCGCTCGTTCGTATCGATGATCGACAGCGAAGGCCGAAACGACGACATCGTCCGCTCGATCATTATGCTGTCACACAATCTCGGCCTCAAAGTAATTGCCGAAGGCGTCGAAACAACAACGCAACTCGATGCGCTGAAAAGGTTGAAATGCGAGAGCGCGCAAGGCTATCATTTCGCTGCTCCGATGAGTTTTGATGCTCTTAAAGAGTTTTTAAATCGTAACGCCCACGTCGAGATGCCGCCAGCCGAATTCAAAGATATCGCCTCGCTCGAACTGGTTCAATAAATTTCCGACATTTGACGAATATCGCCTGACCGTGAACAATTAGTCACATAAGGTTATGTATCGTCGTCCGAAGTTTTTAGAAAAGCTGCTCGATGTCCGCCGTGAGATGTCGCTCGAAGCCGACTACGACGTCATCGCTTTCGCTGAGATGGCGCGAACGGGCAGCAGTCGCATTGTTTCACGTAACCAGCCCGTTACACGCGTCGTGACCGGCGAAGAAAAAACTCTTCGCACGTCGCACACAAGATCCAAAAAGCGAACTCCTGTAAAAAAATAATTTTGCACGATGCTTCGCTATCTCATTTCGATACTCTTCATTCTTTTGATCATCGCTGCTGCGGCCGCGTATTTTTTCCCCGACTACTGGATTCATAGATACGACGAATTGATCGCGCGGCAGGCGCGCGTATATCGCCTCGATGAAAAACTCGTCTGGAGTTTGATCTACGAAGAAACTTATTTTCGCGCATGGAAGCTCGGTGCCGACGCCGAGGTCGGTTTGATGCAAGTTACGCCGACGGTCGCACGCGAGTGGGCGAAGGAAACCGGTCTTCGCGAGTTTGAAAAACAAACGGCTGAAAATGTAAACGAGTTTCTTGCCGACCCCGAACGCAACATTCAGGCCGGCTGCTGGTATCTCGAAAAACTTCGCGAACAATATCGCGATCGTCAGGCCGAGACCGCGATGATGCTCGCCGCCTACAACGCCGGCCCGAGCCGCGTCGAAGATTGGACCCGCGAAACCGACGCGGCAACGCTCACCGAAAGTGAATTTATGACGCGCATCGGCATCGCTTCTACAAAAAATTACGTCACCTCAATACTCGCCCGCTATCGCGCCGAGCAAGGCAAAGGCCGATGAAGATTCTTCGCGCGTCACACGTGCTGCCGATCTCGTCGCCGCCGATCAAAAACGGCGCCGTCGTAATCGATGCCGACAAGATCGTCGCGGTCGGCACGCGTGATGAAATTGTCGCGAGTTTCCCTGAAGCTGTCATTGAAGATTTCGGCGATGCCGCAATTCTGCCCGGCTTTGTAAATTGCCACTCGCACCTGGAACTCACGTCGATGCGCGGCGCTCTCGACGATGTCGAACACGACTTTCGCTCGTGGCTTTTACGGCTAAATTCGATTCGCGAAAATATGTCGCCCGACGAGATCGATGCTTCGGCGCTTGTCGGAGCGCACGAAGGAGCGGCAGCGGGCGTGACTTGTTTTGGCGACATCGGACGAAACGGCGAAGCCGGATTCAAAGCGTTAAAGCAGACAGGTTTGCGCGGCATCGTCTTTCAAGAAACCGAATTCTCGCCCGACAATCGCACGGCGGAGGACGATTTCAAAAAGCTCGCAGCAAAATTCGAATCGATGCGCGCCGACGAGTCTGCCTTGGTGTCCGTCGGCATCTCGCCGCATTCGCCATACACGGTCAGCTCGCACCTTTTTGAGTTGATCGCTCAGTATTCGATCTTAAATCGAATTCCGCTCACGATTCACGCTGCTGAGTCGGCGAGCGAAATAGAATTGCTTACACGCGGCACAGGGTTTTTTACCGAGGTTTACGAAAAGTTCGATCTCGAGTGGCACAGCCCGCATTGTTCACCAATTGAATACCTGACGCGTCTCGGCGTTTTGTCGGCGCAGCCGCTGCTTGCTCATTGCGTTCATGCGAACGACGACGACATCGAACGCATCGCAGCGAACGGCGCGAAAGTTGCACATTGTCCGAAGTCAAATGCAAAATTCGGCCACGGTGTTGCACCGCTCGAAAAGTTTCTCGATCACGACATCACCGTCGGTCTCGGCAGCGATTCGGTTGCGAGCAACAACGTGTGCGACATTTTAGAAGAATCACGTTTTGCCGCGCTGTTTGCTCGAAACCGCGAGGACAGCAAACGATTTATCAACGCCGAAGAAATACTAAAAACTGCAACGCTCGGCGGTGCAAAAGCACTCGGTCTCGACGCTCAGATCGGTTCGCTCGAAGCCGGCAAACTGGCCGACATCACCGTGATCTCGCTCGACGAGTTGTCGCAACAGCCTGTCAGCGATATTCATGCCGCGCTCGTTTTTTCATCAAACGCTCGTGACGTTCGCTTGACGATGGTAGCAGGAAAAGTAATTTACGCACACGATGCAAACGACAAATAACATTCTGCTGATTCGCCCGGCGAACTTCGGTTTTAACGAGGAGACGCGCGCTTCGAACGTGTTTCAAAAAGATGTTGGCGGTGACGCAGAACTGATCAGAAAAACTGCAGTTCACGAGTTTGATGCAGCAATTGCAACGCTGAAATCGCACGGCATAAACGCTGCGGTCATCGACGACACGCCGTTACCTGCAAAAACCGATGCTCTGTTTCCGAATAACTGGGTGTCGTTTCACGCGGATGGCACGGTGATTTTATATCCAATGTTGTCGGCAAACCGTCGTAACGAACGGCGAATCGACATCGTCGAAACATTGCGCGAAAAGTTTGAGATCAACAAAGTCATCGACTTGTCGCATTTTGAAAGTGAAGAGAAATTTCTTGAGGGCACAGGCAGCATTGTCTTCGATCATGTAAACAAGATCGCTTACGCCGCGCTCTCGCCGCGAACGCACGAAGATGTTTTGCAGCATTTATGCGAACTTCTTGATTATCAGTCGGTGAAGTTTCGCTCGCATGATGTGAACGGCGTCGAAATTTATCACACAAACGTGATGATGTGTGTCGGCGAACGATTTGTCGTCGTATGTCTCGACTCGATAACTGAAACGAGCGAGCTACAACTTGTCACGGACAAACTTTATTCGACCGGGCACACGATCATCGACATTACTTTCGAACAAATGAACGCCTTCGCCGGCAATATGCTCGAAGTAAAATCGACCGGCGGTGATTCACTTCTTATAATGTCGCAAACTGCACACGACAGCCTCACCACAACGCAAAGAAACACACTCGAAAGTCATTGCACACCTGTCCCGCTCTCGATTCCGACTATCGAAAATATCGGCGGCGGCAGCGCTCGTTGCATGATCGCGGAAATTTTCTTACCTCCGACTTAACAGATGGGCCGCATCTTCTTCGATCAGTTCGGCTGTCCCTGATTTGATCTTATCTACTCGTCTGCGAATCTCCTCTATCCTAGCGTCGCGTATTTCTTCAGATTCGTTAACGGCATCCAGGCTCTCAAAGAGTTTGTTCGCTAACGTCGCTCGTGAATCGAGCGGCAGTGAAAGAGCCATTTGCTCAATGTTTTCAATTGACGTGCTCATAACGAAAGAATACTTGGTAAACGGCTCCTGTTCAATGGCTACTTGGTTGCTACATCATATTCCGGTTTCGCTACGCCCATCATCCATTTGTCGAACCAGCCGACGATGTGTTGAAGGCGTTCGAGGCGATGCCACGGTTGGCCGGAACGCGAAAGGTCGTGGCTCTCGTTTGGAAAACGCACCATCACGGTCGGAATCTTACGATACTTGAGCGCGCGGAAAAGCTCTTCGCCGCCGGCCGCCGGCGGTGTTCGCCAATCTGCTTCTCCTAAAATAAACATCATCGGAGTTTGAATTTTTGCAACGTGCGTTATCGCCGAACGCTCGCGAAAACCTTCGACATCCTCGAACGGCGCACCCTTGAACCACGCCGGCTGGAACTGCGTAAAGTCCGCCGTGTACCACCAGTTCGCCCAATCCGAAATGTCACGCTGCGACACCGCCGCGGCAAAACGATTCGTTTTCGTAACGGCGTAATTCGTCAAAACACCACCGCCGCTGCCGCCCGTAACGCCGAGTTTTTTCTCGTCGATGTAGCCGCGTTTAATTACTTCATCGACGGCTGCCATCAGATCGAGGTGATCGTCGCCCGGATATTTGTATTGAATGATGTTACCGAAATCTTGCCCGTAACTCGTGCTCCCACGCGGATTCGGATAAACGACGACGTAGCCTTTCGCCGCCATCCACTGAAACTCGTGATCGAAAATATAACCGTAAGCCGCGTGCGGTCCGCCGTGAATGTTGAGAATCAGCGGATACTTTTTCGACGCGTCAAAATCAGGCGGCCTTTGCACCCAAGTCTGCACGCGTCTGCCGTCAAAGCTCGTGTACCAAACATCATCAGGCTCTGTGAGATTCAACTTTGCAAACAGCGCGTCGTTTACGCGCGTCAGTTGTCGGGCATTCGCGCCGTTTGCATCTGAAATAAAAAGATCCGCGATCTTCGTCGGTGTTGAGATCGTGTAGATCAGCTTTTTGCGATCTGTCGTGATGCGATAACTCAGCACGCCCTGATCGCCGCGAGTAACGTCGGTCATCTTGCCGGAATCGGCGTCGAACATCGCGAGATTAGAGCGGCCTTCTTTTGCGTATCGCTCGATGATGCCTTTGCCGTCAGCCGTCCACATCGGCGCGTTGCCGCCGCCCGCCCGCGGCGGAGCCTGATCGCCCGTTAATCCGCCCGCGATGTCAAAATCAAAGTTCGCGGTCAGATTTTTCGCCACCGCATTTTGCGTTAAGTCCATCACCCAAAGATCGGGCTGTGTATAAGATTGAATCGGCTTGGCCGAAACCGACGCGGCGAACGCGGCGCGCTTACCATCGGGGCTCAAGCTCATCGCACCGACACCCATCGGCACTTTTGTCAGAAGCTGATTTGAAGCGCCGGTCGGTGAGATCGAGTGAATTTCGGTCTGCGGTGTCTCGTCGTAATAAGGCTCGGGCGAACGATTTGTGACGTAAAAAATTCGCGAGCTGTCGTTTGCCCAGACGGTTCCGCCCTCGTTAAATGCTCCGCTCGTCAATTGCTTCGGCAGCTGCTTGTCGTCCGAATTTTTCGGAGCGGCGATCACCCAAATATGACCGGGACGCGTCGGGTCGAGATAGCCGCCGCCGTCCGAGCGATAAACCGCCCGCGTGATAACGCGAACGTCGGATTCTCGTTCGCCCGGCGTCGCGGGTTTGCCCTGTTTGGAAATGTCGTCCGGATTCGAACCGCTGCCAAAGACGATCCACTTACCGTCCGGCGACCAAACGGGAGCGCCCGCACCGCGAGGTAGATTAGTAATCGCCCACGAATCGCCGCCCGACATCGCCAACATATAAAGTTGCGGCGCGCTCGTCGGCCCCGGCGTCTCGCCGCTGCGAACAAACACAAGATACTTCCCATCCGGCGACCAACGCGGAGTCGTGTCACGAGTTCCGCTCGTCAAACGTCGCTGCTCTTCGCCGCCGCTTGTCGAAACTGCCCAAATCGAAGTGTCGTAATTTGTCTTCGCTGCATTCACCGTAACTCGCACAAACGCAACCGTCGCCCCATCGGGCGAAATCTGCGGGTCACCGACCCACACAAAATCAAACAGATCCTTTTCAGTAATGCTGCGCTTTTGCGCCGAAGCGGAAACTGCAAAGACGAGTAAAAAGACAGACAGACGAACGAGAACTTTGCGCATACGAACTCCTTTATTTGAATTTAGTTTTTGTAATACGGCTAGATTAGCAGTTTGGTTGCGCTTTGCAACACGTCCCCGACTGGAACGAAGCTACACGACTGAGTGTGTTCCTTCGCCGAGCGGAAAAGCTGTGCTTTTCCGAAAGTGTTCCCTAAAGCTTTCCGGCGGCTGCGCCGCCCTGCCTCTTTTGCTTTCCAACTTGGCGGCGCAGCCGCCGGAAATCATATTATGCTTGTCGGAAAAGCTTAGCTTTTCCGCTCGGCGAGACAAGAAGTCAGTTATCTATCTCGCAAGTGTCGATTGTAACTCGTTCAATAACTGATTGGACGTCCATGCACTGCCCGGAAGAATTTTCGTCACTTTGCCGTCTGGCGAAATTACCGCGGTTCGCAGGCTGTGATTGATTTGAGTTTTGTCGGTTTGATCAACCTCGTATCGCAAACCAAAAAAGTCGGCGATCGCTCGGACTTGGCTTTCATCACCGACCGCAAGCTGCCAAACGCCAAGCGTCGTCGCGCCTTTTCCCATGTAACCAAGTCCGTAAGATTTTAGTTTAGCGGGTGTGTCGTTTTCAGGATCGAACGAGATCGAGAGCAGACGAACTTTGTCCTTGAACTCGGCATTGTTGTTTAACTGAATTGCGAGATCGCTGAAGTTCGTGGACATCCGAATGCAATAATCCGCGAGCGGACACCGCGCATAAATAAACGTGATCGCGAGCGCCTTCCCGCGAAAATTTTTTAACGAAATTTTCTTACCGTCCTGATTTGTGAGCGTAAAATCCGGCGCCTCTTTGCCGACCTGCGCAAATCGCTCATCAACCGTCGGCGGTTCCTGACCGGGCTTTAAAACGGCCACGATGCCGATGTTTTCTAGCCAATACGGTTCTGTTGCTGTGTTATCGACGACGAGTTCTGCTCGAATCTCGCTGCCCGGCGTCAGCTCGTCCCAAACCCAATCCGCTCGGATGGGAAAGTCCATCGTCATCGCCGGCATGTAGCCTTCGACGGGTTCGTGATCGATCTTCGCTTTTTTCGCAGCCTTATCGACCGAGACGACTTTGCCTTTTAGCGGATAACGCTTTGCGGATGACGAGGCTTTGTTACCGTCGCCCACGTTTTGGCACGAAGTGATAAACAATGCCGCGAGTAAAAATAAAATAACCTTTTGCATAAAAAGACGAAACGTCATTCTGACCGACCAGCCGACCTCAGCGCAAGCCGCTCGTCGTAAAGATGCTGATACATTCGATAATTTGCCATTACGCGTGCGGCGTAATCCTTCGACTGGCCGAAAACTATTTCGGGCATATAACGGTCCGGCTCGCTAGAATTCACCCGAGCAAGCCAGCGTTTCACATTCGTCTCGCCGCCATTATAGGCGGCGGCGACCGCCTCGTGTTTGTTGGGAAACATCGTAAAAAGTCCGGCGAGATAATGCGAACCGAAAAGTATCGCCGTCTGCGGATCGTAAAGTTCGTCGTCGTCAAAACCCTGACGACCGAGTTCGTCCGACGTGCGCGCCGCCGTTGTGTGAATAAACTGCATCAACCCTCGCGCGGCTGCGACCGAGCGCACGTCCGATTGAAAGCGCGATTCCTGCCGCATTATCGCCAGCACAAATCGCGGATCGACGCCGCGCGTCGCAGCGTGTTCGAGTAACTCGTCGGCAAACGGTGTTGGATAAAGAGCACGCAGATGTTGCTGCGGCATCAACTGAAACGGAAAATCAGACGGCATCTTTTTCCAAAGTGCTTCGACGGATGCGAGATCGGCTGTCGCCTTATTCGGCGCCGCTTCGTCCGTAAGTCCGAGTGCGACAAGACGCTTTGCACTTTCGGACAAAGTGTTTTGTGTGACTGCTCTGACGACGGAAAGTTTATTCTTCGGCGAATCGCGCAGAATTTTTAACGACTGTTCGCGAGTTTGTCGATCATCGGTAAGCCGCATCACGTCAAGCGCCGCCCTGCGTCTGGATTCCAAATCTTTACCTTTCATCGCTTCCAATTGTTCGCGTAACTTACTGTCAATATATGATTTAGCAGATTGGTCGGACGCAAGCTTTAATAACCTTTCACTCGCTCGCCACCCATAATATTCGCCGTGACCGTCGGGAAGCGAAAGGTAACCGCCGATCGCTTCGGCGTAACGCTGCTGCTTTTCGAGAACGAAGGCGCGCAAAAAAGTGACTTCTGTTTTTGTCGCACCGCCGGGCACATTTGCACCGCCAAGCTCGGCAAAGCTTTTTAGGCGATCAAGACGGACAAGCGCATTTTGCCAATCTTCTTTTGCAAGATAAATGCGCGCCTCGGCGAAAACGGCCAGAGCTTCGGGAACTTTACTTTTAAAAACCTCCGCCGTCTTTGCGCACCATTTCAGAGCATCGCTGTCCGAACCTTGATCGCGAAGAACATCGACGATATTCAAAAAAGCTCGGTCGAGTTTTTCGTCCGACGGATATTTATCTATAAAATTTTGGTATCGTGTGATCGCCTCTTTCGCCTTTCCGACACGCGAGTAACCGGCCGCCGCTTGCAGCAACGCATCCTTTGCGATCGCACTCGTCGGGAACTGTTCGACGACGCGCTCGTGCCACGCGATCGCCTCGACAAAATTCTCTCGTTGCGCAAATCCGCGGCCGATCTGGAACAGGGCCTCGGCGGCGTTTGCACCGTCGCGATTTGCAGCAAACACGGCCTCGTAATGAACTCTCGCCTCGTCAAAATATCGATTAAATTGATAAATGTTCGCACGTTGCCAGTGTTCGCCCGGCCCAAGCGAAATATTGCCGTCGTCGATCGCATCGAGATTTTTTACCGTGACAAGCGCGGCATCGTCGGGCTGCGCGAGATTGGGCGTCGAGCTTAAAATTTCGTTGAAGATTCTTTTTGCCTTCTCGACATCGCCGGACATGCGAAAGGCTTCGCCGAGAAAAGCTCGCGACGCGCGCGCATTCTCGACCGAAGATTTGACGCCGTCGGTTGCCGCTATTTTGATTATGCGAATCGCCTCTTTGTAATTCGCGCTTTCAAAGGCGTTGCGTGCAAGACGGTATTTCGCAGCCGATGCGATCGCGCTATCACGGTCAAGCAAAAGCAATTCGCGCAGGTAAATGCGTTCAAAAACTAAATTCCCCGTCGCACGCATCATGCGTGATAGGTGAGCAAGCGCGTAAGGTTTTAAAACCGAATCACGCGATGCGACAACACGATAATTTACTATCGCCAGCGCCAACAGCCCTTCGCTCATCGCGGCGTGTGCGAGAAGATAGTCGTAATCGTTTTGCTCGAATTGTTGCGGATCGGAAGACTTTAGTGCAGTAAGTTTTTCGATAAGCGCCACATGATCATGTTTTGCGGCAAACTCTTTGATCGTCGCGTGGTCGATCGCGATGACGTGAGCCCCGCTCGACAAAATCAGCACAATGACAAACGCTAAATGTTTCACGAGCCGGATTTTAGCAAAGTTTTGCGTCTTACGATAAAATCACTTTTTTGAAGTTATGCCGGCGCGAATTCTAAGCGGAAAAGAAATTTCGAAATCGATAAAAGACGAGGTTGCCCGCGAGGTCGCCGAGCTCGTCGAGGTTCATGCCGTCACGCCGTGTCTGGCGGTCGTGCGTATCGGCGAAGACGCTGCGTCGGCGGTCTATGTCGGCAGCAAAGTTCGCACCGCCGAAGATCTCGGCATCGCCTCGGAGCATATTCATTTTCCCGCCGACGCAACGCAGTCCGACATTTTGATAGCCGTCGAACAGTTAAACGTCCGCGACGACGTTGACGGAATTCTCGTGCAATTTCCGCTTCCCGGTCACGTCGATGAGCGATCGGTTATCGAGGCGATCGACCCCAAAAAAGATGTCGATGGATTTCATCCGATAAATGCCGGACGTTTGTCGCAAGGTATTGCAACGCTTGCACCGTGTACGCCAGCGGGCGTGATCGAGATTCTAAAACGCTCTGGTATCGAAATCGCCGGCAAACACGCCGTCATCGTCGGTCGCAGCAACATCGTCGGCAAACCTATGGCCGCGATGCTGCTAAACGAAAGCGCGACGGTCACCGTCTGTCATTCGCGAACGCGCAATCTCGCCGAGATCACGCAGCAAGCTGATATTTTGATCGCCGCCGTCGGACGCGCCGGTTTCATTCGCGGCGAACACATTCGCGAAGGTGCGAGTGTGATCGATGTCGGAATTAACAAACTCGATGATAAAAAAATCACGAACGAATATTTTGACGGCGAAGAATTGCAGCGGCGTCTGGCCGCGATCGACAAGAATGGCTTCACGCTCGTCGGCGATGTAAATCCGAAAGACGCGCTTCAACAAGCGGCAAATTTTACACCGGTGCCCGGCGGCGTCGGGCTTTTAACGGTTGCGATGTTGATGAAAAACACAGTCGAAGCCGCAAAACTAAGACGAGGAATAGTGAAAAAGTGAAAAAGTCGAGAATATGTTAACTCTTCTTTTTCACTTTTAACCGTTTTCACATTTTCACACTACAGTTATGAACTTTGAAGAATATCAATCCGAAGCTCGCAAGACGGCGCTTTATCCGCGACGAATGTCGAATCTCGAATACCCGACTTTAGGCCTCGCGGGCGAAGCGGGCGAGGTTGCAAACATCGTCAAAAAAATTCAACGCGATAGCGGCGGCGTGATCACCGATGAAATTCGCGCAAAGCTAAAGGACGAACTCGGTGACGTGCTTTGGTATATCTCGGCGTGTGCCGACGAACTCAGTTTGACGCTAAACGAGATCGCCGGGTTCAACGTCAACAAACTGGCAAAACGTCATAATCGTGCAGCTTAGATGCTAAAGGTCGGCTTAACTGGTTCGATTGCCGTCGGCAAATCGTTTGTTTGCAGCGTTTTACGCGAGCTCGGTTGCCACGTGCTCGACGCCGACAAAACCGCACGCGAGGTCGTCGCAAAAAATAGCGACGGTCTGGCCGAGATCGTGCGAAATTTTGGAAATAAAGTTCTAACCGCCGACGGCGAGCTTGATCGAAAAAAAATGGCGGCAATTGTTTTTGCCGATACGGAAAAACGTGAGCTGTTGAATTCGATAATTCATCCGCGCGTCATCGAAGCACAAAACGATTGGCTGAATGAACTTGAAAAAAACCAACCGGACGCGATCGCGATCATCGATGCTGCGTTGATGATCGAGTCGGGTGGTTATAAGCGTTTTGATAAAATTATTGTTGTGTGGTGTGCGGGTGATATACAATTGAGCCGCCTGATGAGCCGCGACGATTTGTCGCGTGAAGAAGCGGCAAAACGTATCGCCGCACAAATGCCGCAGGGCGAGAAGAAAAAGTTTGCCCAATTTTTGATCGACACTTCGAACGGATTTGACGACACGCGACGGCAAGTCGCCGAACTTGCCGCTATGCTGCGGCAACTGGCCGAAAATAAATGAATCGCAAACGAGATAAATTATTTTTTAGAGGCTGGCTAACCGCTCTCGTCGCGCTCTCTTTTCTTTCGTGCACACAAATTCAAAAACCAACACCCGAACCTTTTTTTGCCGCAACCGCGCCGCCAACGGTTCAGGAATTTCGTTGGAGCAACGGCAAGCGGCCGAAAAGTTTCGACCCTGCACGCGCCGCCGCGGCTCCGGAAGCCGACATTGTCCGCGCGATCTGTGAAGGTTTGACCGAGCTCGACGCAAGATCGCTCGATGCAGTTCCGGCTGTCGCGCAACAGTGGTCGGCGTCCGATGATAATCGCGTCTGGACTTTTAACTTGCGCGAAGGTGCACGTTGGTCGAATGGAAAACGAGTTACGGCCAACGATTTTGTTGCGTCATGGAAGCGGCTTTTGACACTCGGCGAAAAGACGGCCCATCGCGAACTGCTACAGAACATTGTCGGCTTTGCAAACGACAATATAACTTCTTCGACCGAGCCGCAAGATTTTTCGCACACTGCGGTAAATCCTTTGGCGGTGCCGGGCGAACCTTCAAACGCCGACGACGCGGCATTAGCGCCGGAATCGACTGCCGATTTAGCCGCCGAGCCGCGCGAGCGGATCGCGGTAAACAAAAAAATCGGCGTAGAGGCCATTGATGATCTGACGTTGAAAGTCACGCTCGAATTGCCGGACAAAGATTTTCCAAAGCTTGTCGCGCATCAGATATTTCGGCCGATCTATGGCGACGGAGTAAATTTTGAAAAAAGCGCACTCGACAAAAACATTGTGACAAACGGCGCGTTCGTCGTGGTCGAATCGACCGTCGACGGCGTCGTCATCGAACGCTCGAACAGCTATTGGAACAAAGCCGCTGTTCAGCTCGAACGCATTCGATTCGTGGCCTTTGAAACGGCCGAGGCCGCACTCGACGCCTATAAAGAAGGCGAGATCGATGCCGTGACGAACGCGCAATTCAAACCGCTCGCGTTAAAACTGCTCGCGCCCTACGACGACTTTCGTAGGACGACGCACAGCGCTTTGAATTTTTACGAATTCAATTTAAATAATCCTCCGTTCGGCGACCGTCGCGTGCGCGAGGCCCTCGCCGCGGCCATCGACCGCGAACGTCTGATCGAAACCGAACTCGAGGGCACGGCACAAAGCGCGACCGACTTTCTGCCGCATGGCGAAAGAATTGAATCCGCAATTTCGTTCGACGTAAAAAATGCGAATGATCTTCTCGAAAAAGCCGGCTACGGAAACGGCGAGGGTTTTCCGCAAATACGCCTCGTGATAAATCGCAACGACACTCAGCAGCGTGTCGCCGTCGCCGTCGCAAAAATGTGGAAGCAGCATCTGAATATCGAAACCGAAATCGTGCCGGTCGAGTTAACCGAGATAAAGAGCGTTCGTGACGCGGGCGACTTTGACCTGATCCGTCGCGGCGTCGTGCTGCCCACGACGGACGAAACCGTCGGACTGACAACGATCTTTCGTTCGATCGAAAAGACGCAGCACACCGACGCAACACTAAAAACTACTGACAACGATTTATCGGCTACAGCAAGCAGACAAAATCCGGTTGATGAAAATAACGCAGCGGCAGAATCCGAACCTGATAAAGCGGCGCCAGGCGACGCCAACCTCCTCAACCGCGCGGACGCGCTGTTTGATATGTTTGCGATACCGCTGTATTTTCCCAAGTCGTATTCGCTCGTAAAACCTTATGTTTACGGCTTCGAAACGAATTTACTCGACGCTCCGTCGATAAAAAATATCGGCATCAACGACACTTGGCAGCCGCCGAATGCCGCCGCTCAAAACTGATCCCACTAAAATGACTTTCGACGACAACAACCTCATCTCGATACGAAATCTGACCGTCTCGTATCGCACGGGCGGCGGTTTGTTCCGCTCGTCTCAAACGTTCAATGCCGTTGACGGCGTGTCGCTCGATATAAAAAAAGGTGAGACGTTGGGGCTGGTAGGCGAATCGGGCTGCGGCAAATCGACGCTCGGAAAAGCGATCTTGCAACTCACAAAATCGTCGGCAGGCAGCATCGTTTTTGACGGAGTCGAGTTGACCGATCTCACGAATTCGTCGATGCGCGAAGTTCGCAAGAATGCGCAGATGATCTTTCAAGATCCGTATGCGAGTCTCGATCCGCGAATGACGAGCGGCGAGATCGTCGCCGAGCCGCTGCGAGCTTTTAAGCTCGACGCAGGCAACAAACAGATCGAGAACTTATTGAATATCGTAGGTCTTCGGAGCGAATTTAAAGCGCGTCTTCCGCGCGAGATGTCGGGTGGCCAGCGGCAGCGAATCGGCATCGCTCGTGCGCTCGGAAGCGAGCCTGATTTTATCGTCGCCGACGAACCGCTCTCTGCGCTCGATGTGTCGATACAGGCGCAGATCATGAACCTTATTCGCGAGCTAAAATCTTTGCGACGACTAACGATCCTTTTTATCTCGCATGATCTGCGTGCAGTGCGTCACTTGTCCGATCGCATCGCCGTCATGTATCTCGGTCGCATTGTCGAGATCGCAAATGCGGACGAACTCTACAGCGAACCGCTTATGCCATACACTCAGGCGTTGCTCTCGGCGATTCCCGTGGCCGATCCTAAAGCGGTAAGACGTGAAAGGATCGTGCTTAAGGGCGACGTTCCATCGCCGCACGATCCGCCGTCGGGATGTCGTTTTCGCACGCGATGCCAGTATGCGATCGATGATTGCGCTCGCGTGACGCCCGAACTCGTCGAGATCAAGCCGCTACATTTTGCCGCGTGCATTCGCATTAGCCCCGAACATCCGCGGATCGAAAGATAAATTGAAATTGCCCGTTTGCGGGCGGCAGAATTTTACCTGCCGCCCGCAAAAGGGGCTTTTTGACTTCGTGCGCGTTAAGAGGACGCCCGCGAATTTACATGCCCGAACCGGCCGACTTGCCGCTCTCGGTGTTTCTCAAATCGCGGATGCGATTGTGAGCAGCGAGCACGGCTTGCGACTGTTGCTGGACAACGTCGGCGACGTTGGCCGGCAGCGGCTCTTGCAAGGCCTTCAAGTAAGCTTCTTTTGCGTAATCTTCGCCGCGCTCGCATTCGTTTAGAATCGATTGCTCGCTGCCGCCGGTGATGGCAGTTTTGAGATCGATCCAGCCGCGATGCACGGCTCCGGCGACGCTTGCACTGGTTTCGGGATCACCGCCGTGACGCCGCACAAGCTCTTGCAGCACGGACGCGAACTGCGCACGCTGTTGCGAATATTCCATAAATAGCGACTTGAGATCGCCGCGTTTGACGCCCTCGGCCGCATCTTTAAAACCTTCCTCGCCGTCTTTGCAGATCGTGATCAGTCCGTTCAGCGTCGAGACCGCGTCGTCATTCGAATATTCGGCGTTCACCGTGTCGGGGTCGGTCGCGAAGGGTTTTGTTGCATCATAATCGTTAATCATATCCATTATTGCCTCCTTTTTTTATTAACCTTAAAAGCAAGACAAATTTACACCACACACGATATATGTGAATGTATGGCAAATGACACAATACAAAATTTTTATTGAAAAGAAAGGTCTATTGGCAGTTTTTCGTGATGAGCGAATTGTAATTTTATAGAACGGGACGCCGCTCGATCGGCGGCCCGTCAGGAAACGTATTCAAGTGACCGCGATGAGCAAAAGCCCCGACTTTATTGACGAAAAGGCGATGCGCGACTTAGCGCACGACAGCGGTTTGTCGATCGCTATCGTCGATGGTCCGGGCGAGATATTTGCGGTGAATAACAACTCGATCTGTAGCAGCCTAAATCCCGACGGCAAGTTTGTCGGTCACTGCGAGGCGTTTTGCGGAACGGCGCTTGAGGAAGTTACACAAGTCGGTTCGCGAGTTTCTTTCACTTGCCATGCCGGTCTCGAATGTCGTGTGTTGCCCGTAGAAAACACCGAAAAGCCGCTCGTCGCGATCATCGGTCGCACGTTTACAAAGGCGGAAAACTATCGAAAAGCGACCGAGCGTGCGATATCCGGCGATTGGAAAAACTATTCGCCCGCAGCGATCTTCGAAAACGTTTTACTGAGCGGCTCGACCGACGCCCTCGACAAAACCGTCGCGAAGGTCGAACGGCTCGTGTCGGCGTCTCGCGGCAAAGCAGCCGAGCCATCGGCAGCGTTGAAACCTGAGAGCAACGAACCCGCCGAACAACCGCAACTCGATGAAGCTGCGTCGGTCAATGAACGCGCCGAACAGGCGCGCGCATGGCGTTCGTTTTTTGGTTCGATTCTAAAGATCGATTACGCCCGTGCCGCGAATTCTCTTCTCGAATTTCTCGGATTTCAATACGGTTTTAATTCGTTGGTTTGGCTCGAAAAATATAACGATACGTTCGAGGCCGTCGCCGCATTCGGCGATATGAAAGATCGCAAAGTGCGTCTCGGTTTACGACCCGACGATCAACGGCTCGTCGAAGCCGCTAACAACGACATGCCTCTCGTGCTCGGAGAAAAAGGCGACAGCAAGACCGGCCGCGTTATGAATCTTTTCCCGATCGGTGTTGACGGTGAGATTTCCGCCGCGATCGCGGTGCTTGACGAGATAGAAACGGACGAAACGAGAAAACAGATCGTTCGTGTTTGTCGCATCCTCGCACCGCAGCTTGAGATTTTGCGTCTTCGCACCGAGGTTGCGCGTCGCGAAACTCTGACCAAGGCCGTTCGCGCCTTTAGCAACAGCCTGAAGAAAATCGACGTCGATGACGTGTGGCTGAGCTTGACGCAGATCGCGGCCGAGATGTTGTCGGCGGAACGCGCGTCGCTGATGCTCTATGACGAACGCACCGAACGCTTTGATTTGAAGGCGATGCTAGGTGCACGTGTCGATCTTGCCGATGACGAAGAACTCGGCACACGCGTCGCACGCATCGTTTTCGAACGTGGTGAAGCGGCGCTGATCGCCGACGTTTCCAGAACCGGCTTACCTTCACTCGCGGACCAGCGCGGCTACAAAACCGATTCGTTTCTGAGCTGCCCGATAAAGATCGGCGGTCACGCGATAGGCGTGATGAATTTTACCGACCGCGTGGACGATTCCATGTTTGACAAAAACGCTCTCAAACTTTTTCTCGCCATCGCTCCGCAGATCGCGATCACGATCGACCGTGCGATGTTGAAGGAAAAAGCGGGCGAATTCCAACATCTCTCCGTGACCGATTCGCTGACGGGCCTGCTCAACCGCCGCTACATCGAAGAGCGTCTGCTGGAGGAGGTCAAACGCTCGAACCGTCACGGATTGGCGATGAGTTTTATGATGCTCGACGTCGATCACTTTAAATCTTACAACGATTCATTCGGTCATCCGGCGGGCGACGATGCGTTGCGCACTGTCGGTCATGTGATACGCGAAACCTTGCGCGGAGCCGACGTTGCGGCGCGTTTTGGCGGTGAGGAATTTTCGATTCTGCTGCCGCAAACTACGAGCGAAGAGGCGGTCGCGATCGCCGAACGTATTCGTCGCAACATCGAAAAAACAAAATTCGTGCACCGCGTCGTCACATCGAGCATCGGTGTCGCGAGCTGCTCGGCCGAACTTTGCGACTCGGCGAATCTTATCGCCGCAGCCGACAAAGCGCTCTACGAAGCAAAACGTCGCGGGCGAAATCGTGTGCAGGCTTTCGAAGGGTTAACAAAATAATCGATGAAGCGGCAGTCAAGATCGAGAATTTTTGCACTTTGTGGGGCAGCCGATTTTATCGGTCGCGCGGCTGAGCTCGAACAAATCTTATCCCACGCGACAACCGATAAAACCGCTTTGACTCTGCTCGCCGCACCGTCCGCAGGCGCGTCGGAATTGCTTCGCCAAACTTACGACCGTTTGTTTGTCGAGCAGGAAGCGATAATCCCGATTTATTTTGAATTCAAGCCGACCGACCGCACCGCACATGCCGCCGCTCTTCGTTTTCTAAAAGAATTTTTAACTCAGACGGTCGCGTTTCGCCGTCGCGATTCCGGCATCATCGATGCGTCGCCCGAAATTTGCGAGATCGCCGAACTCGCCGTTCCCGCCGACGGTTACTGGATCGACCGTCTGATCGAAACCTGTCACAGCGACAGCCGTCTCAACGACATGCGCTCGGTTGTGCGCAACTGCATGAGCGCACCGCTGCGTGCCGTCGCGAATGGCGCCGAGTGTGTCGTGATAGTCGATGCGCTCGAAATCGCGTTGCATTTGGATGGAGGCGACGAATTGTTCGACGACATTAGAGAGGTCGCATCGAAAAACGCAATTCCTTTTATCCTGTGCGGCAGACGTCGTCCGCTGCATGGTCGCTTGCTTTTCGAATCGCTGCATTTTGAGCCGCTCGGTTTTACAGAAGCGGGCAAGCTCGTCGAAAATCTCGCCGCAAAATGTAATGTGTCGATCAACGATCAGACACGCGACCTGATCGCCGTTCAAACGGGCGGTGTCGTTGGTCATATCGTTTCGCTGTTGCGATGCGCGACGGAAAACGGTGTCGATCTCGACTCGTTCGACCGCGTCGAGCAGATTTACACCGACGAAGTTTTTGGCGGTCGTATCGGAAAAACATTCGACGCTCGTTTCGGTTCGATCTCGTGTTTTGCCGACTGTAAGAATTCAGTGTTGCTCCTTTTGTCCGAGACGCTCGCGGGGGATGACAGTGCGGTTTCTCTCGATTACTGGAGAAAACAATTCAGGGAATCTCACGAATCGTTTCAGTCGATTCTCACGTCGCTCCATGACGAAGAATTTATAAATTTGACACCGAGTCGTGTGGCGTTGAGCGCAGATTTAACCGTTCGCGATTACATTCATGCACGCGAACGGACCGAGATCGAGCGTCAGCCTCGAGCTCTCGCCGTCGGCGAAACTCTCGCCGCAAACATTCGCCGCGCACCGAAATTGATGGCGCGATTTTATCGCGGCAATGCGGCGCTAAATTTGAGCGAGTTCTTGCACACGCTTGACGGTCAACGGGTTGCGGCGTTCCTGATCGATTACCGCGCATTTAAAACTTCTTTTAAAGGCTCGGACGACGACAAAATTTTCAAAGCTGCGATCGAGTCGCCGGATAAGATCGTTTTGCCAAAGATCGTTTTTACGGCTCACGCCTCGGCCGTCTATCCGCGTCTTGACGAACTCTGCGAACCCGAACGCGCATGCGTCGCGATCGGCATGTCGCAGAGCGAAGACATCGCTCTGCTCGCAGCCGAGATCGATTCAAAACTTGAGGCGTCGGCCGAACTTGCGAGCTTTTGGTGCGACCGGCTCGAGATGGTTGCGGCGGAATGCGGCTTTGAAAATTATCGGCTCTGGCTGATCACACCGGAAGGTTTTGACGACGAAGCGATCGATATTCTCGCGACGCGAAACGCGTATGGATCGAGCCGAAAACAAATCGAATTGCTCGCAAAAATTATCGGAAGCCAAATCAAAACAGTCGATGAGCGACGGGAGAACGAATACGAGATCACGATTCCGATGGGCGACGAAACAGAGATCATCGCGGCCCGCGCCGTCGAGGAGATCGCGCGTCGTCACGACATTCCGAAAAAGATCGTCAATCAAATCAAAACGGCGCTCGTCGAAGCGTGCATCAATGCCGCCGAGCACAGTTACAGTCCCGACCAAAAAATTCATCAAAAGGTGCGTGTCGATCAAGATCGCATCACCATCACGATCACGAATCGCGGCGTCCGGCTGGCCGACATAAAGCAACCTGAGCAAACGGACGACAACGCCCGTCGCGGCTGGGGTCTGAAACTCATGCGCGAACTGATGGACGACGTGCAGATCGAGCAAACCGACGACGGCACGCAAATAACTCTCGTCAAGCTGTTTTCAAAATAAACCTATTCTTAACGCAGAGTTCGAAAGAAGCACAGGTATTTAATTTAAATTCTCTCTCGTGCCCGGCGGTCTCTGCGTTTAATTATTTTTTTTAACGCAGAGATCGCAAAGACCGCAGAGGTATTTAAATTAAATTCTCTCTCGTGCCCGGCGGTCTCTGCGTTTAATTATTTTTTTTAACGCAGAGATCGAAAGAAGCGCGCAGAGGTAATTAATTTAAATTCTCTCTCGTGCCCGGCGGTCTCTGCGTTTAATTATCCGGATAAACTTGAGTCAACTTTTGCTATCATTGGCGCATCTATTTCACTAGTTTTGAGGAATATTCGAATGGTAAAAAAAATTACGGCGGCGAGTCTTGTATTTGTGTTTTCGGTTGCGATAGGTTTCGGACAAACCGGTATCGCAAAAACCGAACTGTCGGCGACCGAGCAGGATCGCATTGTAAAAAAATTTACAGCTAATGAAGCCGAGTTTCGCAACGCGCTCAACAGCTATGTTTTCAACCGTCTCGCGACTATTAACATCATCGGTCTCGGCGGGCAGATCGCCGGAACATATCGCCGCGATTCGTTTATGACGTTTAAGGACGACGGTTCGCGTTTCGAACGCGTGCTGTTTGCACCGGTCGCGACAACGCCGCCCGGATTTGTCACACCCGAGGATCTCGAAGACCTCGGCGGCGTCACGCCCTTCGCTCTCGAACCGTCGTCGATCAATCAATACAACATTACATATCTCGGCACGGAAAGGATCGACGAGCTTAATCTGTACGTTTTCGACGTGACGCCAAAGGCGATTCCCGATCCAAAAAAATCGAAGCTGCGACTATTTACCGGGCGAATCTGGGTCGATGTCGATGATCTGATGATCGTTAAATCGAAAGGCAAGGCCGTACCCGAAACCAAAGAGAACAAGTTCCCCGTCGTCGATACGACGCGCGAACAGATCGATGGTAAATACTGGTTTCCGTCCGACGCGCGCTCGGACGACGAACTTTTTTTTGACAACGGCAGCGTGGTAAAAATCCGCATCCGCGTGAAATACAACAACTACCGTATCGGTCGCGGCGAGATTCGCATTCTCGACGACGAACCTACGCCGACTCTGACGCCAACGCCAAAAAAACCGTAGTCAGAACCGCCTGCGTCAGCGGGCGGCCAGTTCGTTGGCGATCGACTCGCGCGTCGCAAGCAAAAGCTTCATCACATCATCAGCACTTTTCCCGGCGGTTTGAATCGGAGGCAGCAAAACCATCTCGATCTCGCCCGAGTATGCGACGCCGGTGCGTTTGCCCATCATCCAATCCGTATTCTTTATCGCGACCGGCACGATCGGCGCGCCGGTTTGCAGGGCAAGATGAAACGCGCCTTTCTTAAACGGCAGCAACTCGCCGGGCATCGCACGCGTGCCTTCGACAAAAACGCCGAACGAATAACCGTTATCCATCACGTCGCGAGCTTTCTGCATCGAGGCAAGAGCGCGCTCGGCATTTGTCCGGTCGATCGCGATTATATTAACGAAACTCATCCCTTGACCGAGCACCGGCGCCTTTAACAATTCTTTTTTTGCGACGAGGCCCATTCGTTTGCCCGCATAACGAAACAACGCCGCCGTGTCGAGATACGAACGGTGATTCGAAGCAAAAACGTAAGAGGTTTCGGCGTCGAGATTTTCGAGTCCTGTGACTTTTACTTTTGCACCGCAGGCGGAAAGCCACGTCTTCGCTCCCCACAACGCGAGCGGATAAAGCCAGATTCGACGATCTATCAACCACAAAAAGATCAATGCCGGCGTCGCGACAAAAAGTAAAAGCGCGCTCGCAACGAGCCAGCACCACCAGTAACGAAGTTTCCCCGCGATGCGCGATTTGCTAGACTGCTTCACAGGAAACGTCAACAATTCATTTGAATTTGAACCGCCGAGGCGCGGAGACGCAGAGGAAGATTTTTTATGAGCATGTTTAGTTGCGGTCATCAAGTTCGAATCAAAAAGTCTAATTACTTTTTCTTTGCGTCTCTGCGTCTCTGCGGTTTAATTTTACTTTTTTCAGCTTCGTTTGTCGCACAAGTTCCGAGTCCGAGATCAGTGCTCGGTTTTCAACCGACCGATGACAAAACAATCGCCGACTGGCGTCAGATAACTGATTATTTTGCAAAACTCGATAAGGCAAGTAACAAAGTAACGGTGCGCGAGATCGGCAGATCGACTCTCGGCAAACCACTGATCGTCGCGTTTATCTCGTCGCCCGACAACATCAAAAACCTCGATAAATACAGGCAAATCAGCGCAAAGCTCGCCGATCCGCGAACACTAAAAAACGACGCCGAGATCACTGATCTTATAAAACGCGGCAAGACGATCGTCTCGATCTCATGCTCGATTCACTCGACAGAGATCGTTGCTTCGCAAATGTCGATGAACCTAGCTTACGAACTCGCGACCGCAAACGACGCAGACACAAAGGAGATTCTCGACAACACGATTCTGCTATTGATTCCGTCGCCGAATCCCGACGGCATCGACATCGTTGCCGACTGGTATCGCAAAACGCTCGGCACAAAATCTGAAGGAACGGCGCCGCCCGAGCTTTATCATCATTACGCCGGTCACGACGATAATCGCGACTGGTTTATGATGAACCTCGTCGAGACGCGTGCGGTAACGAAATTTTTTTGGCAAGAGTGGTTTCCGCAGATCGTTTACGACGTTCATCAGCAGGGGCAGAACGCGTCGCGATTTATCATTCCGCCGTTTTACGATCCGGCGAATCCGCGCATCTCGCCTTCACTGCTCCGCGAAGTCGGCACGCTCGGCTACAAGATGGCGTCCGACTTGCAGGCAAAAGGAATCGCGGGCGTCGCAACAAACTCGACTTACGACACGTGGTGGCACGGCGGCTTTCGCACGGCACCGTATTATCACAACTCGATCGGCATCTTGAGCGAAGCCGCGAGCGCAAATTTAATGTCGCCGATCACAATAAAAGAAGAAGATCTGCGACGAACCCGCAACACTCGCGGCCTCGCGAACCTGCTCGAACCCGCAACAAATTATCCCGACGTTTGGCGCGGCGGTCTGTGGCGTCCCGCCGATATCGCAAATATCGAGATGATCGCATCGCGAAGTTTGCTGCAGATGGCTGCAAAGTTTCGACCGACATTTCTAAGTAATTTTTATCAACGTGGCCGCGAAAGTCTAATGTCAAAGAATGGCGAGCCACAGGCATTCATCATCACAGCCGGCCAGCCCAACGCGACGACTATTTCTCGTTTTCTTGAGATTCTCATGTGGCAAGGTATCGAGGTCCATCAGATGACGCACGAGTTACACGTGAAGATGGAATCGATGAAGCCCGGCTTTCACGAAATGCCGCTCGGCAGCTTTCTCGTCTTTGTAAATCAGCCGCAGAAAAATAACATTCTCAGTCTTTTTGAAAAGCAAGTTTATCCGAATCGTCTCTTGCCGAATGGCGACGCCGAAGTTCCGTACGATGTCGCCGGTTGGACGCTGCCGCTGCAAATGGGTGTCGAGAGCGAAGCAGTTTTTGAGATCAAAGATTTTGAGAAAGATCGTGCGACGCTCAAGCGCGTCGAGAATATTAATCAAGCTCGCTCAGTTTTGAATCTTCCGCCTCAGAACGAACCGTTTGCAAAACTATCTAATCCGCTGAAAACAAATTCACGCATCGGATTGTACAAAGGTTTTACGAGCTCGATGGACGAAGGTTGGACACGATTTGTTTTTGACACGTTTCAGATTCCGTTTAAGTCGGTGTCGGACACTGACGTTCGCAGCGGTAATTTGAATTTCGACGTTATAGTGTTGCCGGCCGATAACGAAAACACAATTGTCAATGGTCTGAGCAGCGAGCGCTACGGAACCGAATTCGCCGGTGGCATTGGCGAAACCGGCGCGGCTAATTTAAAAAAGTTTGTTGAAGACGGCGGCAAACTCGTTTGCTTTGACGACTCGTGCGAGATGGTCATCAAACGATTTAATCTGCCGATGAAAAATGTGCTCGTCGGTCTCAGGCGAAATGAATTTTACAATCCAGGCTCGATAGTTAAACTCGATGTCGATCGAAATTCATCGCTCGCACGCGGGATGGCTGACGAAACGCCTGCATATTTTTCAAACAGCTCGGCGTTTGAAATCGACGACTCGGGCGGAAACGCGACGGTTAAGGAGCGTGTCTCCGGCGGCAACACGCTCGTTCACACTCGCGTTTCCGCCCGAACAGTCGCACAATACGCTCTGAAAAATTCACTTCTCTCCGGCTGGATGCTCGGTGAAAAACATTTGAACGGCCAAACTGCACTCGCCGAAACTACATACGGCAAAGGCAAAATAATTCTATTCGCCTTTCGTCCGCAGCATCGCGGCCAGTCGTGGGCGACGTTTCCGCTTATTTTCAACTCTCTTGAAAAATAGTTCTGCTATTATCGTTTTATGAATATTCGAGCGCTATTATTCATCGTTTTATTCTCGCTTTTCGTTATTCCGCAAATACAGGCCACCGGTTTTGAATATTTTTGGCTCGCATCCGAGCCGCTGATTCGCATCGGATTATCGACGAATGCACGCGTCGTGACGATCACGACGAGTGATTCTTCGCTTGTTGCGGTGAGTCCCGACGAGGCGTCTAAGTTACTCGCAACAAATAAGGTTACGGTCGCGGCGCGCAGCTATCGACCGCCGGAGATCGAGAAGTATCGCATCGAATTTCAAAATTTGCCAACGCAGCTTGATGCGACAAATCTCGCAAAGGAGATTCGCGAGGCGACGGGCGAGACCGCGCTCGTGAGCATCGACACTGCGACAAACACCTGGAAAGTTTGGGTCGGCACGGTAAAAGAAACGAACGAAGACGTCGATGCATTAAAAGGAAAGCTCGTGGAAAAAGGTTTTGACGACGCGGTGACAGTTACAGAGAAGTTTGTGATTCCGTCCGCCGAAGCTGTCGCTTTAACCAACCAACTTAAATCCGCGGGCAAGAGTGAAGTTCGCAGTTTGATAAAAACTACGGGCTCGGCGCAGGTGAATCCAAATGTAGCCGTCGATCCAAACTTGCGCGAAGTGATCGTCAACGGTGCGAGCGACGCGGCAAAATATTCGTCGCTAAAAACCGTCGCGTTCGGCTCGCTCAACGAACGCGCAAATCCGGTGCGGCTCAACGGCAAAGCGTATCGCGGCAAGATCGAAGTGTTTGTAAATTCTCGTGGCTCGCTGACGGTCGTCAATGTCGTTCCGCTCGAAGATTATCTGCTCGGCGTCGTTCCTGCTGAGCTTGGTTTGCCGCAACTCGAAGCGCAAAAGGCTCAGGCGGTTGCCGCGCGCACTTATGCGATCGCGAATATCGGCACATACGGCAAGCAAGGTTTTGACATGGTGCCGACCGTTTGGTCGCAGGTTTACAAGGGCGTTTCGATCGAGAATCAGATGGGCACGCTAGCCGTGCGGCAGACCAGCGGCATCGTGGCGACACATAACGGCAAACCGATAACCGCTTATTACACATCGACTTGCGGAGGGCGGACGGAAGACGGCGGAAATATTTTTGACAAAGGAGAACCTTACCTGAAAGGTGTAGAATGTTCGCTCGATGGTCGTCGGCACTTCGAAACTTTTATTGTGAAAACTTCGCGTCAGAGCGCAAAACTTCGCGACGAAGGCAATCTCGAACTCGTCCGTCTGATGTCGCTGCTCGCGTCTAACGGGTTTAATTTATCGACAGCGCAGATGACTGACGATTGGTTTGAGGACACGCTGAGCGAGAACGAAATTTCAAACTGGCTGAATAATCTCGCAATACGATTCGGCAAACCTTATCCGAATGTAACTCGCGACACCGCGAAACCCGTCGAACTCGCGCGCATACTGACAAGCTTTATTTACGCACCGGATTTTGCCGACACGATGTTGACCGAGTCAGACATAAACTACCAACTCGCATTCGACGACGCCACCGAGATTCCGAAAGATCGACGTGCCGATGTTGCAGTTTTGCTGCGTGATGGTTATTTTGCTATCCATCCCGATCTAACCTTGAAACCTAATCGTCATTTTTCGCGTGCAAAAATGCTGCGGCTGATCAAACAAATTTACGAAAAGAAAAAATGGATGCCCGAGATGCTGCGTGGAGAAGCAAAGCCGACAGCCGACGGTAAGCTGATAATCAAAACCGGCAAAACTGAAAAACAAATTGTCGTGCGGCCCGATGTATTTTTGTTTCGTGAGTTTGGCGACAAATTGTATTCCGTGCGTGAGGCGACACTCGTCGGCGGCGAACAGGTTCGCTATCAGCTCGACGCTCTCGGCGCCGTAAAATATCTCGAAATCTCGCCGACCGCCGCGCCGACGACCGCCGAGCGAATGTCGCCGTGGACGTATTGGAACAAATCTGTTTCGGCATCAGCCGTGCAGTCGCGGCTCTCGCGTTACGTGCCGGGCATCGGCACGCTTTACGATATTAAGATCAAGCGTCGTGGTTATTCGCGTCGTCCGGTCGAACTTGAGATCATTGGCTCAAACGGCATAAAAACCCTGAAAGGCGGCAAGATCCGCTCAGCTTTGAGATTGCCCGAACAGCTTTTTGTGATGAATAAAAAATACGACGGCTCGCGCGTCGTGAGCTACACATTCACCGGTCGCGGCTGGGGACACGGCGTCGGCATGTGCCAATA
>Ga0187892_10003163_pt1 | contig 30714 bp, 17 predicted proteins | sample MA1701073metaG_FD_139345 | JGI IMG/M metagenome (GOLD analysis project Ga0187892, IMG submission 139345) | Bio-ooze microbial communities from a basaltic lava cave in the Kipuka Kanohina Cave System on the Island of Hawaii, USA - MA170107-3 metaG ...
GGCATCTTGCCCGTGATTTGTCCCACGGCCTTCCAGGCCGTGGCTCGTGGACACGCCGTGCTCCCGGCAGTGCACGGGCTGGAAGCCCCTGCGACGTGTCACGGGCTGGAAGCCCGTGCCACGATGCCGTATGAGTGTCGGCGCTGCGTTCACAGCGGATCGGGCCCGCGCCCTTGGCGGGCGGGTTCTGATGCCCCAGGCGGAGTGGAAGGAACAGAGGACTACAGGATGTCACCGGAAAAGCAACGGATGATGCGGTCGTTGACGATGGTGCTGGTGGTCTGCGCCGCTGGGGTCAGTTTCGCGCAACGTCCGCCCGCCGCGCAGCCTCCGCCTGCCACGCAGCGAGCGGCCACCACGCAGCCGGCCCGCCCGGCGCCGCTGCCGCCCATCTCCGAACTGAACCTCTCGGGCAACGAGGTCAGGGTCGAGACGACCGAGAGCGGGCACCTGATCCTCACCGGCTCTGAGGAAGACGTCGCCAAGCTCGAAGCGTTCATCGCCGCGCTGGACAGCGAGGTCTTCGCCCCCGAGCTGCGCGTCGTCACGGTCGAAAAGCGCCCGGCCACGGAGATTGCCCAGTCCGTGCAGAAGGCGCTCACCGATTCAGTTCCGCCGGCGCTGCGCGAGCGGCCCGAGAAGAAAGTCACGCTCACCGCGGTCTCGAACAACGTGCTGCTGATCGCCGCGGCGCCCGAGCGCATGCAGCAGGTCATCGACATCATCAACGCCATTGAGGCCGTTGAGCCGTCCATTCCCGACTTCACCGACCTGACGATCCAGCTCAAGCACACCAAGCCCAGCGAGGCGGTCAATCAGCTCAAGGCCGCCATCGACGCCATCCGCAAGCAGCAGGGCGAAGCCGCGACCGGTCCGCAGATCCAATACATGACCAACGACGCCACCGGCGAGCTGAAGATCATCGGCGTCTCCGAAGACGAGCGCGCCAAGATCGAGCCGCTGATCGCCTTTATCGACGCCGAGCCGGTCGAAGGCTTCGGCAACCTGAAGGTTGTCGTCTATCCGCTGCTGAACGCCGACGCTGACGCCATGGTCGAGGTCATCAACACCATCGTCAGCAGCGCCAAGACAACGGCCACCGGTGCGGGCGCTGGCGGCGGCGCGGGTGGCGGCGCCCAGAGCCAGATTTCCGCCGCCCAGGAAGTCATTCGCCGCCTGAGCATCGCCAAGATGGGCCCGGACGGCGAGATCGGCCCCGAGCTTCCGCCGCTCGATTTGTCCAAGCCGTTCAAGGTCATCCCCGACAAGCAGAGCAACTCGCTCATGGTCGCCATGGCCGAGAAAAACGTCGAGCCGATGTCCGAGCTGATCCAACTGCTCGACACCGTGCCGATCTCGGTCGAGATGGGCCTGCAGATCTTCCCGCTGCGCTTCGCCGACGCCGAAACGCTGGAGACGACCATCCGCGACTTCTTCGAGGCCGGCAAGAAACTGCCGCAGGCCGCCCCCGGTGGCGAGGCCACCAAGGCCGTGCCCGAAGGCACCATTGGCGAGGCCCTGGTCTACGAGATCGCCGTCAAAGCCGACACGCGCACCAACACGCTGGTCGTCGCCGGCCGCCCCAAGCAGACGGCTATGGTGGCCGCCATCGTCCGCGAGCTCGATGTGTCCTCGCCCGGCGGCAAGTTCCCGCTCCGGCTGCTGTTCCTGGGCAAGAACGTCGACGCCACGCGCGTCGGCGCCATCATCACCGAGCTGTTCGAGAAGCGGCTCGAAGCCCTCGAAGCCCAGAAGGCCGGTCCGGGCGCACTGGAGCGCGAGCGCGTCTTCCTGGCCGTCGACGTGCAGAGCAACGCCCTGATCATCAGCGCCAGCGAGCCGAACTTCGCCGAAATCTCGGAGATCGCCGGCAAGCTCGACGTGCCCGGCGAGCGGCTGATCGACAGCATCCGCATCATCAACCTCAAAAACACCAGCGCCGCCGACCTGCAGACCAAGATCGAGGATTTGTGGCAGCGCAAGGCAGAACTGAAGGGCGCTGACAGCAACGCGCCGAAGGATCTGCCGATCCTGGTGGCCGACCAGCGCAGCAACTCGCTGGTGATCGCCTCCAGCCCCGAGGACTTCGCCGAGATCGAGCGGCTGGTCGCCAAGCTGGAGGCACAACCGCTGGCCCCTTTGGCCCAGATTCAGCTCCTGCCACTCAAGCAGAACGACGCGACTGATCTAGCCGACAAGCTGAAGACGCTCTTCGAGGAGCGCGCCCAACAGCGCCTGGCCGAGGGCCAGTCCGAATCGCCGTCCGACAAGGTCGCCATCGTGGCCGACGAATCGACCAACACGCTGCTGATCGCCGCCAGCCGCGAGAATTTCGAGGAGATGACACGGATCGTGACGGCGCTGGACGTCGCCCCCGAGATGGAAGGCTTCGTCGAGCTCTTCTCAATCAAGCACGCCGTCGCCACCGACCTGGCCGACCGGATCAACGAGTTGTTCGACAAGGAGATCTACACGCCCGGTTTGAGCACCGGCGAGCTGGCCGACAAGCGCCGCAAGGTGGCGGTCATCGCCGAGCCGCGCTCCAACATGGTCATCGCCAGCGGCTCGCCGGCCAACCTGTCGTTGATCAGGAAGCTCATCGCCGAGATGGACAAGACCGACACGTATCTGCCGGGCGAAACGCAGATCATCGCCCTGCAGTTCGCCGACGCGGTCAAGGTGGCCGACACGCTCGACAAGCTCTTCGAAGGCCTGACGCAGAACCTGCCGGAGGGCTCAGACTACGCCAAGCCGACCATCATCGCCGACCAGCGCAGCAACTCGCTGATCATCGCCGGCTCGGCCGACGCGCTGATCAAGACGCGCGGGCTGGTCGATCAGCTCGACCGCAAGCCAGGCGAGCGCTTCAGCTTCGAGATCTACGCCCTCCAGCACGGCTCGGCCGTGCGGCTGGCGCCCAAGATTCAAGACATGTTCGACGAGCGGGCCGAGGGCACCGACGACAAGAGCACGCCGGTCAACATCGTGGCCGACGAGGGCAGCAACTCGCTGGTCGCCACGGCTTCTCCGGAAGACCATGCCGTGATCCGCGGCCTGCTGGATCTGCTCGACAAACCCTCCAACATTGCCAAGCAGGTCGAAATCTTCCCGCTCAAGTACGCCAAGGCCGAGCAGCTTTCCGACCGGCTCGAGCAGCTTTTCCAAACACAGGGGCAGGGTCAAGCCGCCGCTGGGCGGGCCGATGCCATCGCTGTGCAACCCGATGAGCGCGCCAACGCGCTGATTGTCTGGGCGGCCACGGCGGACATGGAGAACATCAGGGAGATCATCGAGAAGCTGGACACGACCAAGCCGGCTGCCGAGCAACAAGTGCGTGTCATCCAGCTCAAACAAGCCTTGGCCGAGGACCTGGCCAAAGCGCTCACGGAAGTGATCAACGGCGAGGGCGGCGGCCAGGGCCAGGATCAGCAAGCCATCATCATGACGTTCAAGGAGCGGCTCGAGGACGGCAGCGAGGTCGAGCGGCAGCTCCTCCGCCAGGACATCAGCATTACGCCCTACAAGGAGAGCAACTCGCTGCTGGTCAAGGGACCGAAAGACAGCATGGACATGCTGGAGAACCTGATCCGCTACGTCGACCGCCAGCCGCCGACCGTGGCCGAAATCCGGCTATTCCCACTGGTCAACGCCGATGCCGAGGAAGTGGTCGAGCGGCTGACAGATCTATTCGAGCAGCAGCAATCATCGTCGCAGAGCGAGATGGAACGCCGGCTGATCTTCGAGGGCGGCGCTGCGCCGGCCGCGCCGGCCGGGCCCGTGGGCGCCGCTGGCGAAGGCGGCGGTGTACGCCAGCAGCTACGTTTCACCGCCGACCGCCGCACGAACACGGTCGTGGCGGCCGGCAGCACCGTCGACCTGCGCATGGTCGAAGAGCTGATCCGCCAGCTCGACGCGCCAGATGCCGTCGAGCGCGTGCAGTTCGTCTACCAGGCCAAGTACGGCACGGCCGAAGACATCGGCAACGCCATCTCCGAGTTCAACGACCAGGAGCGCGAGCGCTACCAGGACCTCGACGATGCCACGGCCAAGATGCGCGTGGCCGAGCGGCTGATCACGGCCGTCACGGACGAGTCCAGCAACTCCGTCATCATTGGAGCCAGCCCGCGCTACTTCGACCAATATATGAACATGATCCGCAAGATCGACCGGCCGCCCCCGCAGGTGATGATCCAGGTCTTGATCGCCGAAGTCACGCTCAACGACCGCATCGAGCTGGGTATGGAGTTCGCCGCTCAGGACCTGCAGTTCACCGAGCGCGCGTTTATCGGCCCGAACGGCACGGTCCAGGGCCCGAACAACTTCGACTTTGCCGGCGGCACCAGCCTCGGCGCGGCCGGCACCGGCGGCGGCTTCTCGTTCAGCGTGACGGGCGAGGACTTCAGCTTCCTGCTCCGCGCCCTGCAGACCGACGGCCGGGCCGAAGTCCTCTCGCGGCCGGTGGTGATGGTGCAGGACAATGAGACCGGCAACATCACCATTGGCGACCGTGTGCCGTTCGTGCGGAATGCCACCGTCAGCGACACCGGCCAGTTGCAGTCGCAGGTCGAATACGAAGACGTCGGCATCAAGCTCGACGTGACGCCGCACATCAACCCGGACGGCTACGTGAATCTGGAGATCGCGCCCGAGATTTCGGCCCTGGCCGCCTCGACCGTGCCGATCACCGAAGGCCTGAACGCCCCGACGTTCACAAACCGGTCGGCCGAGACGACCGTGACGGTCAAGGATGGCGAGACCATCATCATCGGCGGCCTGATCACCTCGAGCGTGATCCACCGCGAAACGAAGGTGCCGGTGCTCGGTGATATTCCGGGCCTGGGTTTGCTCTTCCGTACCAACATCGACGACCGCGAACGGCGCGAGCTGCTGGTCGTCCTGACGGTCAAGGTCCTTTGGGATGAGGCCGACGCGCTGCGGGCTTCGCTGGAACAGCGCGACAAGTCGGGCATCATTCCCGAGAAGGTCAAGCGCGACCCATTGTTTGAGGGGTTGCGGATTCGGGCCGAGGAGGAGCCGTCGCTGTCGCCCGTTCCGCGCAGCGAGCCGCCGATCCGCTCCGAGCCGGTGCGTCCTCCCAGCTACGGCCCGACGCCCGGCGTCTACGGTCCGACGCGCCGGACGACGGCCACCGACATGCCCCGCGACGATCGCAAACTGACGGCCGCCGGCTACGGCCCGCGCGTCGGCCGCGCCGCCACCAACACCGAGCAACGCAAGCCATGACGCGCTTCGATGTAGGTGGCTCGCGTGGCATGGGTGGCATGGGCAAGCGGCCGTTTGCTTGCCCGTGCGGACCAGGCGACGTTCTCTCGGCAGCACGGGCAAGCGATCGTCGCCAAAGGCCGCGACGATCGCTTGCCCATGCCACCCGCACGCAGGCTACGCATCGCGCACGCTCAATTAGAACAATTGCCGTGGGGCCAGCAGCAACACTTGTGGCCGCCACGCTGGTTCTGCTCACATGCGCTTGCCAGCCTCCGACGGCGACCACCGGCGTCGCCACGACGCAGCAATCGCCGTCGATCTTCCAGTCCAAGCCGGCAGCAGCCGAGCCGCCCAAGTCCGACCCGACCGAGATCGTCCGAGTCATTTGCCACTATTCCCCGTGGCCCTGGCTCAGCTTCGACGTCGAGGGCAACCCCGACCCTGAAGGGTTCGGCGTCGTCGTCTACCTGGCGTCCAGCCAGACCGGCAAGGGCGTCTTCACCGAGGGGCAGCTCCACGTAGAGATGTACCGCTGGCAGGGGGCCGGCAAGGACCGCGCAAGGGAAAGGGTCTGCGATTGGACGCAACCGCTCGAGAAGCTGCCGCGGGCCAAGCGAGAGACGGTCCAGGGCTGGGCCTACGCGCCGCAGTTCTACTGGGGCGACGCCGATGTGCTCGGCCGCGACATCGACGTCGTGATCAGCTACCTCTCGCCCAGCGGCCGCGTCGTGCGGGCCGTGACCAAACCGCTGCGCGTCCCCGCCCGCAGAACCACATGAGGGCCCAGGGGTCAGGGGTCAGGGTTCAGGGTTCAGGGGTCAGGAAAGGCGTTCCCGAGCATTCGGCTCGGCGGACCGCGGACGTCCTGGCCGCTTCTGGGGCCGCGGGCTTCCAGCCCGCAAGATCAAGACCCGCACGATCAGACTCATGACTCCATCACACGCCGACTGGCTCGACGACCTGCTCTTCAAACACGGCCCCGAGCGCGGCCGGCTGATGGCCGTGCTCGAACTGCTTACCGACCTCGACACCGCTTTGGCCACACACATGACTTACTGCCGCGTCAGCCCCGCCGCCCGAGGCCCGGCCACGGATCTGGCCCAGGCGCGCTCGTCTGTCGCGCAGGCCAAGGCGCACCTGGCCCACGTGCTCCACGCGCCACGCTCGGCGTAGCCAATCGTGCCAACATCTCTCAGATCCTCAGTCTCTCAGAGTCATCTAACCGGCGGGCTGCGACGCGGCCTGCGGCTCGCGCCCCTCTGACCGCAGCGCATCGATCAGCGTCTGCAAGCGAAGTTTGGCGCCCGGATCCTTGACGGAATCGAGCTTCTCCTTGACGAAGTCGATCGCCTCGGTCCGCCGACCGAGGTGTGCCATGAGCTGGCCGACCAGGCCGATGCTCTCGGGATCGCCGCCCCCCGACATTTCCAGCCCCGTGCGGGCATAGTCGAGGTGCGTGTGCGTCGGCTTGCCCGCGCGAAGCCCGGCCGCCGCCAGCCCCTGATACACGACGGCCGACTTGTCGAACTCCAGCAGCCGCCCAGCGAGTTTGCCAGCTTCGTCGTTACGCTCGACCGCCACCAGAACTTCGTAGTATTCGCACACCTTCTGCGCCACGACGCGCCGCTGCAAATCGCGCATCGTGGCGCGCTGCGACGCCGAACCCGCCTCGATGGCCGGATCGCGGAGGAAATTGCCATAGGTCTCGAACCGGTCGAACTCCGCCGCGGCGGCCACCACGACGTCGAACGAATCATTGATGTCCGCGTAGCGGCGCTGCTCGAGCAGCGCCCCGAATACCCGCAGCCGCAGATACGCCAGCGTCTGCGAATCGGGATGTGCCCGGCGAAGCTGGTCGAAGATGGACAGCGTGTCGTCATCGGCCCCCAGCGTCCGGTTGAGCGCGGTGAACTCGGCCGTTTCGTCTTTGTCGGCCTTGCCCGCCAGCACCCTCTCGCGCGCCGCGTCCCGCCGCCGCACGAGCGCGTCGCGGGCCGGCGGATAGTGCCTGGCCAGCCGCTTGAAGTCGTTGAGCAGATACGTCAGCCGCACCAGTCGAAAGTTCTCGCCCAGTGGCCCCGTCTGCCGGTGGCCCTCGTCGAAGCACCACAGCAGGTGCTCGAGCGCGTCGACCGGCCGCCGATGGTCGATCAGCGCTCGCGCCAGAGCGAGCCGCGCGTTCGGATCGTTCGAGCCGGCCCGCTTGAGCTCAGCCTCGGCCGCCGCCAGGCTGTTGCGGCCCTCGTGGACGGCCGTTGCCAACTGCAGGAACCGCTGTCCGTCGCGCTCGCCGCCGAACCGGTCGACGACGATCCCGTCCGGCCGTACAAACAACACCGTTGGAAACTCGACCACGTCGTGCTGCTTGACGGCCTCAGGCGCACGCTCCGCCTCGATCCGCACGGTGACGGCGTGGTCCGACAGCCAGTGCTCGACTCGCGGATCGCCAAACGTCCCGCGCTCCATGTACACGCAGCTCTCACAGGCCGTTTGCGTGAAGAGCGCCACGACCAGCTTCTTCTGCTCACCAGCCTGCCGGCGCGCCTCTTCCAGCGAAAGCGGTGCGAACGGCTCGGTAGCCAGCGCCGGTCTGCCAAGCAGGAGCACGAGTGCGGAGAGCATCACGGCGTGCGCGTTCATCAGACCTCCCTTGTCTGGCAGGGGCTACGCAGGTTGCGGCAATACGTCATGCCAGCTCGAAGCCTTGAGTGCCTGTGTGATCAGCCGCTCCAACTGTGCCACGGAATCGATGGCCTCGATCTGCAGCCGGATCGCCTCGTCGGCGGGACCCAAGTGTTCTGTCCCCACGAGCAGCAGCAGCCGCTGGGCTTCGTCGATTTCACCCTGCACTCTGCCTCTGGCCTCACCCTTGGCCTCACCTCTGGCCTCACCCTTTTCGATGATCTCCTGATACGTCACCGACTCTTCCATACCGCGTACTCCCTTCAACAGCTCGTGGATCTGCTCCCGCCCATACTTCAGCCCCATCAGGACGAAGGTCGCCGTCCAGATTATACCCGCTTGAGCCGCGGACGCCTCGCGTCCGACCCGCTCCTCCATGCGGGCGATCACCGACGGAAGGGCCTCTGGCGCGACGCAGGCCAGCGGCGCCAGCGGCAGTGTGGCCAAAGCGCCATTCAACATGCTTTCGACCGGCTGCTCCCAAACCCGCACCACCGGGTGCTCGAACGACATCCGCGTTCGCCCGCTCGGCGATTCGAACCCGCCATGGCCGCGGGCGGCCGGCCCTTGCGCCTCGCGCCGCAACAGGACCAGCACGCTTTCGACCGGCAACCTATGCTGGCAGCGCAGCAGCGCCGCCGCGCGCGTCTGCCAGTCGGCCAGGTCGTCCTCGTACGAGGCCTGCAGCTCGAAATGGGCCACGTAGGGCAAAGGCCATCGGACGAGCATGACGCGGTCGGCCGCGCTGGTCACGGTCGAGAGGTCCGCGTCGATCAACTCGGCCGACGTGCCGGGCAGCCCGGCAAAGCGCAGCCAGCCCAGCGGATCGAACTCGATCAAATGCTTCGTGGTCGCGTCAAATGGCTTGGACATGCCCGCAGCTTATGCCACGCATGGCCAGGCGGCCAGCGCATCGGCCAATTGCATCGCAGGTTGACAGACGAGACGCGCTCACTAACTTCGACCGTTTTGGCTGCTCCAGTGGGCGTTTGGAGATGAGGCGAAACGACATGGCCGGCCGTGTAGAACTCGACAAGGTATACGACCCCAAAGCGGTTGAAGGCCAGATGCTCGCCCTCTGGCAGGAGCGAGACTGCTTCGCGGCCGTTCCAGACGAGCGGCCGCGCGAGCGGCGCTTCGTCATCGTCATTCCGCCGCCCAACGTGACCGGGGCGCTGCACCTCGGCCATGCGCTCAACAACACGCTGCAGGACGTGCTGATCCGCTGGCACCGCATGCGCGGCGACAACACGCTCTGGCAGCCGGGCACCGACCACGCCGGCATCGCCACGCAGGCCATGGTCGAAAAGACCATCCGCCATACCGAAGGCAAGAGCCGCCACGACCTGGGCCGCGATGAGCTGGTTGGCCGCATCTGGCAATGGAAGGACCAGTACGAGGCCCGCATCCTCTCGCAGCTCAAGCTGATGGGCTGCTCGTGCGACTGGAGCCGCAACCGCTTCACGCTCGACGACGGCTGCTCGCGGGCGGTGCGCGAGTTCTTCTTCCGGCTGTTCAAAGACGGCCTGATCTTCCGCGGCAAGCGCCTGGTCAACTGGGACACGCAGCTTCAGACGGCCGTGTCCGACGATGAGCTGTATCACGAGACGATCAAGGGCCATTTCTGGCACTTCAAGTATCCGGTCGTCGCGGAACAGGACGGGCACGGGTGGCATGGCCAAGCGCCGGGGTGGCATGGCCAAGCGAAGCGCGGCCATGACGAGACCCAGCATGCCCGCGCCTCCGGCTCGGGCATGCCACCCGGCGACGAGCCGCAGTACGTGATCATTGCCACCACACGGCCCGAGACCATGCTGGGCGACGTGGCCGTGGCCGTACATCCGGATCCGGCCGGCGAGCTGGATCGGCGCGAGGCCAAGCTGCGGGCGGAGTTGGCGGCGGCCGGGTCGAAGGAGCGCGCGGCGATCGAGTCGGACCTGGCGCGAATCGCCGAGCGGCGAACGACGCACCTGCCCGTGTTGATTCAGCTTCGCGACATGGCGCGTGCCGGCCGCCAGGTGATGCTGCCGCTGGTCAATCGGCCGATCCCGATCGTCTGCGACGAATGGGCCGACCCGCTGCTCGGCAGCGGCTGCGTGAAGATCACGCCGGCCCACGATCCGAATGACTTCGCCGTGGGTGAGCGCAGCGGGCTACCGCGGATCAACGTGCTTGCGCCCGACGGAACCGTTGCGCCCATCATCGAGGCCGATGGCACGCGCAATGCGAACAGCTCGCGCTACGAGGGCCTGACGTTCAACAGCGAGGCCCGCCAGCGCGTGGTCGCGGACATAGAGGCGGCCGGCCTGCTCGATCAGGTCGAAGACCGCGAGATCGAGATCGGCCACAGCGAACGCAGCAAGACGCCGATCGAGCCGTTCCTGTCCGACCAGTGGTTCGTCCGCATGGGCCAGCTCGCCCCGGCCGCGATGCAAGCCGTCGAAGACGGCCGCGTGAAGTTCCACCCGGCCCGCTACGCCAAGACGTATCTGGACTGGCTCGGCGAGAAGCGCGACTGGTGCATCAGCCGCCAGCTTTGGTGGGGGCATCGGATTCCCGTGTGGCACAAACGCTTTGATCGCCCCACGTTTGCCGAGACCGGTAGGCCAGGATGGTCTGAGGCCGACAATGTTCGACTGGGGGACGTTGGGGCCGTTGTCGTGACCCCGTTGGGAGAGTGGCGGCCAGTTCCATGGGACGACGAGACCTTGTTTCACATGCCGTACGACGATGCTGCTGACAAGCCGATCGAGGTGTTCGTGTGTCTCCCAACCGATGACGGAGATTCCGACGAGCTCAAAGTCGAACTCGAAGCTGCTGGCTTTTGGCAGGATCCCGACGTGCTCGACACCTGGTTCTCCAGCGCGCTGTGGCCATTCAGCACGCTGGGCTGGCCGGAGGACACACCGGACCTGCGCTACTACTACCCCGGCAGCGTGCTCTCGACTGCCCGCGGCATCATCACTAACTGGGTGGCCCGCATGGTGCTGGCCGGTCATTACCTGCTGGACGAAAAGCCGTTCGACGACGTCTACATCCATCCGACCATCCTCGACGCCCGCGGCGAGACGATGAGCAAGTCGAAGGGCAACGGCGTCGATCCGATCGACCTGATCGATGTGTACGGGGCCGACGCGCTGCGCTACACGCTGGCCGACCTGGCCACCGAGACGCAGGAAATCCGCATGCCGGTCGAGTACCTGTGCCCGCACTGCGGCGGCCTGACGGCACAAACGTCGGTGGTGCCCAAGGGCAAGCAGCCGATTGACGTGAAGAAGGCCACCTGCAAGGCCTGCAAGAAGCCGTTCGCGACGGTGTGGGCCGACGACGCACTCAAGGCCGAGCTGGGCATGGCCCGCGACACGTCCGACAAATTCGAGATCGGCCGCAACTTCTGCAACAAGCTCTGGAACGCCGCCCGTTTCGCCTTCGGCAACCTGGAAAACACGCCGTACGAGCGGCTCGACCTGGCCAGCTTGCCGACCGAAGACCGCTGGATTCTGGCCCGTCTGTCACAGGCCATCGCTGACTACCACGGCTGCCTGAGCCGCTTCCACTTCTCGTCAGCCGTGAAGGTCGCGCGCGATTTCTTCTGGGATGGTTTGTGCGATTGGTACATCGAGTTGACCAAACGAAGGGTTCAGGGTGCAGGGTTCAGGGTTCAAGATTCTGAGGCGCTCGGCAACGAATCGGAGATCGGAAATCGGAAATCGGAAATCAATCCGCAATTCGCAACCCGCAATCCACAATCGGCTGCGGCCAAGCAAATCCTAGCCTTCTGCCTCGACCAGGTCCTGCGCATGCTGCACCCGATCGTCCCGTTCATCACCGAGCGGTTGTGGCGCGAGCTGAACGCGCTCGTTCCGCAGCGCGGCTTGCCGGGCGTGGCCGAGCCGGCCGCCAGCGACTTGCTGATCCTGGCCGAGTTCCCGCCGGCCGAGGGCTGGCCGAAGTTGGACGATCCGCGGATTCTGTCGGTGTTCGAGGACCTGCAAGCCGCCACGCGCGGCATCCGCGACCTGCGCAGCCGCTGCACCGTCGCGCCGCGCGAGCGCGTGACCGTCACGATCAAGCCCCCGGCCGACCGCGTCGATGCGCTTCGCCAGCAGACGCACGTGCTCGAACACCTGGCCGGCGTCGGCCGCCTGACGATCGACCCCGCCGCCACGCGCCCGCCGAACGCCGGCAGCCTGCACGCCGGCGGCCTGCACATCATCGTCCACGACATCAGCGACGACGACCGCGAGCGCAAACGCCTCACCACCGAGCTGGCCGAGACCGAGAAGCAGATCGCCGCAAAGCAGTCGAAGCTGGCCAACGAAAAGTTCGTCGCCAACGCCGACCCGCAGGTCGTCCAGGACGAGCGCGACCGCCTGACGGACTTAGAGACGCGCCTGACATCATTGAGAGAGAGTCTGGCCGAGCTGACCTAAGGATGCCTCCCTGAACCCGGGGTGACTATGAAGCATCGCCAATTCACGACGCCGATGATCGTAGAAGGCGGCCACGCAACGCGGCTGCAGCGAGTGCCGTTGTTCGAGCGAGACTTCAAGGAAGCCTATCTGCAGCAGCTACTGTTCGAGCATCCCGCGCTTCTGCCCATCGACGAACTCGAGCCTATGTTTGGTGGGCTGATTCCACTCGGCCGTGAGGTGCCGACGCCCGCTGGACCGATAGACCTACTCTACGTTAATGCCGAGGCGTTCCTGACGATCGTCGAGACGAAACTCTGGCGCAACCCGGGCGCAGTTCGCGACGTATTTGCGCAGATCATCGACTATGTCAAGGAACTCGCACGCTGGTCATACGACGATCTTGAACAGGCAGCGCAGTCGGCAGGTGTGTCAGGCCTTCCGTCAGGTCGGCAGCCGTTGCTGGCTCTTGTTGCGGCCGAGTCAGACGAGCTTGACGAACGGGCTTTCCTCGACCAGATGTGCCGTAACCTGAGGCTTGGCCGCGTACTGCTGTTGATCGTCGGTGATGGCATCCGCGAAGGGGTCGAGCGCATGGCGGAATTCCTCCAGCAGACTCCGCAACTCGGCTTTACGCTCGGGTTGATCGAGATCGGCCTTTTCCGCACCCAGTCTGACAAACCGGACTCGCTCTTCGTCCAGCCGCGCATCATCGCCCGGACACGGGAAATCACGCGGGCAGTCGTAGAGATTCGATGCCCGATTAGACCGGACGATGTTGTTGTGAGCGTGCCGCCAGAAGCTGAGGCTGCCGGTCCTACGCTCGATAGGTTCTATGAGCACCTAACAGCAAGCGCCGGCCCGGAGGTCGTCAAATTCGTGAAGTGGAGTGTCGCCGAAGCCGAGACGAGGCAGCTTGAGGTAGTGGCCAAGGAACACCTGAGGTTCTGGTACGAGAACGAGTTGACCGGTGACAAGTTCCCGTTCGGTTTTCTTCGCAAAAACGGACTGTATGAAGCCAGGAGTTTGGTCAAGGCCTGCGAGCAGGCGGGAGTTCCGCGGGAAATCGGTACGGGCTTCCTTGATGAGGTCGCACGGTTGATCGGGGCGCAACGTGTGGCAATCATCGGAGCAAGCCGTGACGAAACGCTGCGCATGCCCGGCGGCGGTTTTCCGCCGCTTGCCAAGCTCATTCCTGTCAAGGACCAATGGTTCGCGTTAATTGATCGTGCCGTCAACGACATCAAAGATGCCCTTGAGCGCGAGTGACGGCCACGACTTCTTGTTCATTGCGAACCAGACTGGCAACTGACGCTGGGGCACCGCGGGTGGCTCGCATGGGCCCCGAAACTCGGCGGGATCTCGCGGTCATCCCCGCCTCGTCGCCCCCGTCCCATCGCGGCCTTGAGGATCGGCCGTCAGGCGTCTATCATGCCATAGAATGACGGTTAATCTGAGTAGCGATGCAGAGGAAGGGCTTGAGCGCCTGGCCATTCAGGAGGGCCGCTCGGTTTCACAGATCATCGATGAGGTTCTGCGTCAGTTTGTCCTCAGCGCCGCCGTCACGGATGTAGACGCGTCCGACGTTGCCGGGACGCAGATGCGGCTGATCACGGAGCTCACCGACATATCGGGCCGGTTCTGACGGAACAGGTTCGCGCTCGAAATCAGTTCACGACGAAGGTCCTTGAGTCACATCTGTCAATCGAGGGTGAGTTCGCCAAGTTCGACGAGTCTAAGCCCACTCGGTTCGATCGTGATCATGTCGTGGGTCACGTCGAATTCGATCGTCGCCATTTGCCCGTCCCGCTCGACGCAAATGCTCAGTCGGCGCAGCTCGGGGACGTCAAAATCGAGCGACGAACCGCCGCAGGCCAGTTCGACGATACCATGCGCCAGCCGTTGAGCTCGAAAGGCGCCGGACGAGTCCGTGACATCGGTGGTGAGCATCAGCGTGTTCTCCACCGTTGTGGCCTCGACCGAGACTTTCGCGCCAGCCACAGGCTGCCCATCGCCGCCGGCCAGCGTGCCACGCACTTCATACCCCGGCGCGGCCGAGCCGCCGCGAACGCACGGAGGCGGGCGCCCCGTGAGCACAGATGTGAGGCCGCATCCCGCCGTCGCTGTCGTGAGTGCCAACGATCCCCAGAATTTCGGTTGTGTGCGAGCCACGTCTTCGCGCCTCGTCGAACATTCCGGCCGAACTGCTGTGGCATGATGCGCGGCTGAAACCCGGTCGTCAAACCAGACATCATCGCGCAGCACGGACTCACCACGACGCTCGCTTCACGCGAGTCTGACCCAGCGCCCTGCATCGGCAGCCGAGCCCTCCCAAGGCGCGAGTCCGAATACCTCGTCACTTGAGCCAGTTGGCCGACCAATGCACATCCACGCAGATGGGAACATCGAGCGGGATCGCGTCGCACATCTTCTGGCGGATGACGTCGGCCGCTCGTTCGACCTCGCGCTCGGGAACTTCAAAGACCAGTTCATCATGAACCTGCAGCAGCATGCACGCCGGCCGGCCGGCCGTCTTGATCTCGCGATGGATGTCGACCATGGCCCGCTTGATCAAGTCGGCCGCGCTGCCCTGCACCACCGTGTTGACCGCGATGCGCTCGCCGAACGCCGCCTGCGCCTTGTTGCGCGAAGTGATCTCGGGGATGGGCCGGCGGCGGCCGAGGATCGTTTCGGCGTAACCCTTGTCGCGGGCCAGCCCGATGCACCGGTCGATGAAGCCGCGGATGCCGGGGTAGCGGGCGAAGTAGCGATCGATGAAGTCCTTGGCCTCGCTCTTGGGGATCTTGAGCGTCTGCGCCAGGCCAAACGGCGTCTGCCCGTAGATGATCCCGAAGTTGACCGTCTTGGCCCGGCTGCGTTGATCGCGCGTCACCTGGTCGAGCGGCACGTTGTTGACCTGCGCCGCTACGAAGGCGTGGATGTCCTGGCCGCTCTGGAACGCCTCCATCAGGCCGGGATCCTTTGAGAAATGGGCCAGCAGGCGCAGCTCGATCTGCGAATAGTCGGCACTGAGCAGCACGTGGTCGGGGCGCCCGGCGACAAACGCCTGACGGATCTCGCGGCCGATCTCCGTACGGGCCGGGATGTTTTGCAGGTTCGGATCGCTCGACGACAGCCGCCCGGTGATCGCGCCGGTTTGGTGGAAACTGGTGTGGATGCGCCCGGTCTTGGGCACCACCATCTTCGGCAGCGTGTCGACGTACGTGCCCTTCAGCTTGGCCAGCTCGCGATACTCGATCACGAGCTTGGGGATCGGGTTGTCGGTGGTGTCGGCCAGCGTCTCGAGCGTCTCGGCGTCGGTGCTGCGGCCAGTCTTGGTCTCGCGCACGACTTCCAGCTTCTGCTCGTCGAACAGCACACGGGCGAGCTGCTGCGTGGAGTCGATGTTGAACGAGTGGCCGGCGGCAGCGTGGATCGCGCGGGTCAGTTCGTCCATCCGGTCGGCCATGCGCGTGCTCATGCCGGCCAGCACGCCGGCGTCGAGCGCGATGCCGTTGTTCTCCATCTCGACCAGCACCTCGACCAGCGGCATCTCTGTGTCGTGGAACAGCCGCTCGGCGTGGTGCCCGCGAAGCTGCGGCTCAAAGTGCTCGGCCAGCCGCCACGTGAAGTCAGCGTCTTCGGCGGCATATTCGCACGTGCGGGCCGTGTCGACCTGGTCCATCGTGATCTGCGACTTGCCCTTACCGATCAAGTCGCTGATCGGGATCATGCGGTGCCTGAAGAGCTCCAGTGCCAACCCGTCGATGCCGTGCGTGCGACGATCCGGCTGGAGCACGAAGCTGGCGATCATGGTGTCGAAGGCGATGTTGGCGACCTCGATGCCGGCCTGCCGTAGCACCAGGGCATCGTATTTCACGTTCTGACCGATCTTGCGGATGGCGGGGTTCTCGAACACCGGCTTCAGTGCGGCCACCACGTCGGCCAGCGGCAACACGCGCCCATTCACTCCACGGACGGGCAGATACCAGCCGGTGCCGGTGCTCCACGAGAACGACAGTCCAACGAGTTCAGCGCCCACCGGATTGATGCCGGTCGTTTCGGTATCGAATGCAAACGCCGCCGATCCCCGAAGCTGCGCGGCCAGCTCAGCTAACGCCTGAGGTGTGTCGACCAGACGGTAGTCGGGTTTCGCAGGCACTGCCGAGGCGATCGTGCTGGTGCGAGAATCCCCGCTGGTGCGAGAATCCCCGCTGGTGCGAGAATCCCCGCTGGTGCGAGAATCCTCTCTCGCACCCTCCGCTTCGCTGGTGCGAGAATCCTTTCTCGCACCTGGTTCAGCGGGAATCCCTTCCCGCGGATGGCCGGTGCTGGTGCGAGAAGGGATTCTCGCACCAGCAGCGCTCGCACCAGCAGCGCTCGCACCAGCAGCGCTCACGCCTTTCGGCGTAACGCCAGCCCCGGCAGCTGCAGCGATCGTTCCGCCCGAGGCCGAAGCGAACGCGCTCCATTGTTCGGTCAGCCGATTGAAGTTCAGTTCCTGGAAGATCGGCACAACGCGGCCGAGCTGCAGGCGATCACGGCCGCAGGCATCGAGCGAGAAGTCAAAGTCGACGTCGCGGCGGAGCGTGACGAGCTGCCGCGACAGCGCAAGCTTCGGCGCGAACGCCTTGACGTTCTCGCGCATCTTGGGCGTGAGCTCGTCGGCGTGCGCAATCACTGCTTCGGCGGAACCATACTTGTTGACCAGTTTGGCCGCCGTCTTGACGCCAACGCCGACCACGCCGGGCACGTTGTCGACCGTGTCACCCGCCAGCGCCTGCACCTCGACCGCAAGCTGCGGCGTGTAACCCTTGGCGGCCAGGAGTCCGTCCGCGTCGACCACCTCGTTCTTGAGCGGGTCGAACAGCCGCACGCGCGGCGACAGGAGCTGCTCAAGGTCCTTGTCGCGGCTGACCAGGTAGATGTCGACGTCCTCGTCCCGCAGGCGCTCGACGATGGTGGCCATCAGATCGTCGGCCTCGAAGCCGGTCTTCTGCAGGATCGGGATGCCGGCGGCTTCGACGATCGAGATGATCCGGCGGATTTGCGGCGCCAGGTCCTCCGGCGACTCGTCACGAGTGGCCTTGTACTCGGGATAGAGCGTCGTGCGGAACACCGTGCGATCGTCCACGTCGAGCACCATCGCCAGGTAGTCGGGCTGCTTGTCGCGGATGAGGTTGAGCAGGGCCTGGCAGAACACGTGCGTCGCCCGCGTCGGCTCGCCGCTCGGGCTGGTCAGGTTGCCGAACGGCGCGTAGTACGAGCGATAGATCTGCGCGTGACCGTCGATGATGTAGAACGTCTTCGCGCTCATTCCGCTTCCTCGATCGGACCGCGCGGATCGCCCGTGCCAAAGTATGCGACCATGCCGCGGTCGAACGGCGAGCGGTTCAGCTCCCCGCCCACGGCCCAGGCGGCTCCGTCAGGCGCGACCCACACGGCGTGGAAATCGAGGTCGCTGATGGCGTCGAGGCCGTTGCTCTCGAGCACCCATTGGCCGTCGAGCCGCTGGAACGTCGAAGCGAAGACCCCGACCGCGAAGCCCTCGCCGCCCGGCCCGAAGTTCACCCCGTTCACCTGGATGGCCCCCTCGGGTGCGATTTGCGTCCACTGCCCGTCGATCCGCTCCCAGATTTCGCCCGGCTGCACACCACCGACGGCCGTGAGGTTGGCGCCGTCGGCCTGCCCGTGGACGGTGAACAGCGTGCGGCCGGTCTCGGTCTGCTCGAGCGCGTAGGCGCTGCCGTCGAAGCGAATGGCCACGCCGCCCAGCCCGACGATCCACACGTCGTCGCGTCTGGGACCCCAGACCTTGAACAGCGGCGGCAGCCCGCTCGGGCTGATCGTCGCTTCGTCGACCACGGACCAGCTCGCGCCGTCGTAGCGCAGCACGCGCCCGCGCGTCTGCGTGCCGCCGACGGCCCAGACGTCGTGCGACGACAGACCCCAGATGCCGAACAACGTGTCGCTGCCGGGCGGCGGCGCGACAGCCGTGAACGCGTTGGTGGACGGTTGATATCGGAGCACCAGCCGGTCTTGGCCGGACATCCATATCTCGTCGGTGCCGACCTCGTGTACCCACCACAGGGCGCCGGCGTCAAGCCCGGTCCGCAGTTGCGTCCAGCCGCTAGCGTCGTAGCGGATCACATATGGACCGCCGCCGTCGAACGTGTCGCCCCCGACCGCGTAGACGTCGCCGTTGGCCGTCACCTGGACCGAGCGGAGCGCCGCGGGGAGGTCCTGATGCACGATCAGCCACCGCGCTGCCGGTTCGGGCGGGCCGTTCTCGTTGGCGCTGGTATTGGCATTTGCGACGCCGTTGACGTTGTCGTTCGTGTTGAGATTGGCGTTCTCGTTGGCCGCCGGCGCGTTGGCGTTGGAGTCGCCCGTATTCTGATTGGCGGATGGACTGCCGCCGCCTCCGCCATTCGAGCACGACAACCAGATCGCGCTGGACACCGCGGCCGTCAAGCACCACAGCCTGCCACATCGGTGCGCACGTTGTTCGAGTCTGCTTCGCATGATCCGGCATTATCGCGGCACGTCAGTTGTCACGCCAAGCGCGTCTGAGTCCAGGATTCGGGCGAAGGTCTTTTCACAGAGCAGGCGCGCCGGCGTGTGTGGCGTTGGATGGAACGAACGGGGCGGTAGAGCGGCTGAGCGGGCGGACGCGGCGGAATACCTGCGAAATCTGCGAAAAAAGGGGGTTCGAGGAGCGTCGCGCGGCGGAAGCGGCTGACGCGGCTGACAGATTTCGGCACTGAAACGGGACGATTCGCGGCCGAACCGGGGCGATTCCGTGATGAAAGCGTGTCGAAGACGGCCCTGGCGTGAGCCCGGGCGTGTCCGGCGGCACCGTTGGCGGAGTCAGACTTCGGCCGGCCGCGGCGAATCGGGCACTGAGGTACGGAGAAACTGAGATTGGGCAGGTTGGGTACCATGCTACCTTGATCGTTCGAGGGTCGCATTTCGCTGCTTGGGCTCCGGATGAAGGCCGCCGTGAGCATGAATGCTCGCGGCGTTTCGGCGGGCCGCCGTGACCCGCCCCGTTCGGGCGACTGGACTGATACCGCCCGGCCGATTCCGTTTGTTGGTTGCATCGGCGTTCGTTGGATTAGCGGTCGGTCATGACGCCACGCGGCTCCCCATGCGGTTGCATCCGAACGTGCGCCGGTCGCCGTTGATCCGGCGCAGGTCTCCTACACAAATACCACGCCGGCCGATCGCAGATCGGAACCGCCCGCCCGAGACCGGGCGGAGGACCGCCCGGCTCACTGCACGTTGGCTCCCGCGCGGCGCTCGTCGTCGCCGCGCCACGACCCCGCAGACCGAAGGCTCAGGGACAACGGCGCGGCGTGCGGCGACGGCAGGTCATGTGGTCTGCGCACCGGGACTCGGCGTTCACCGGTCGGAACCGCGCAGCCGGTCGTAGAGCCAGACCTTGGCGTAGCGCCAGTCGCGCTCGGCCGTTGGGAGCGAGACGCCCAGGGCGGAGGCGGCCTCGTCCATGGTCAAGCCGGCGTAGTAGCGAAGCGTGACCAACTTGGCCTTGCGCGGGTCGATCTGCTCCAGCGCGGTCAGGGCCTCTTCCAGCGCCAGCACGTCGTCGGTGGGCGGGTCGATGGCCAGCGGCGCGTCGTCCAAGTCGATGCGCGCCCGGTCGCCGCCGTGCTTGGGCCTGGCCCTGCGGCGAGCCTGGTCAACCAGGATTTGACGCATGGCCTGCGCCGCCGCCCCGAAGAAGTGAGCCCGCCCCTCCCAGCCAGGGTCAGCGCTACCCACCAGCTTCAGATACGCCTCGTGTACCAGCGCGGTCGTCTGAAGCGTCTGGCCGGCGGCCTGCCGCCCCATACGGGCGCGGGCCATGGCCCGCAACTCCTCGTAGACCAGCGGCCAGAGTTTCTCGGCCGCGGAGCGGTCGCCGCCTGCGGCGGCCATCAGCACTTGTGTCACATCGGTCGCATCGCTCATAGGGTTAGTGGTCAGGGTTCAGGGTTCGGGGTTCAGGGGTCAGGCATGCGCGATCCGCAGCCATCCGGGTGGCATGGCCAAGCGCCAGCGCGGCCATGCCGACAGCCTTCATGCCCGCGCTTTGCTTGGGCATGCCACACTCTGGCGCGACTTCGCGCACGGTGATTTAGCGTGCGAGTTCTGCGAGTCAGGCGGGGCAACACCGGTGCGGTTACGGAGTGTCTCGCTTTGCACGCCATTCCGCGGCCTTCTCGGCATATCCTTTGCCAGGTTCGGCGACGTCCCACTTTTCATAGAGCGTGACAATGCGCGCCAGGAACTCCTGGCGGTGTGGTGCGTCTGCCGTCGGTGTCTGTAGCAGTTGTTCGACATCAACCAACAACGGCTCAGCCTCGGCAAACCGGCCAAGCCCGCAGAGAATCTGGCCCAGCAGGTTGGAGTTGGCAGTTCGGAGGACGTGGCCGACCGGCAGACGCGACGCCAGGATCGCCGCTGCCTCGCGGCAGTGCGGCTCGGCTTCCGCGTACCGCTCGAGTTTCACGAGCGCCTCGGCCAATCCAGCCAAACTCTCGGCCAGCTTGGGATGGTCTGCGCCGAGTACTCGCCGGCGAGCGGCGACGATCTCGCGGAATTGGGACTCAGCCTCGGCGCTGCGGTCCTGGTTCAGCACGCAGACCGCCAGACAGTGCCTGTGCCAGAGCGTATCCGGGTGTTCCTCGCCTCGAACGCGTTGAGCAACGACAGCGCTCGTCTGCAGAAGCGCCTCGGCGTCGGCGTAGCGGCCCTGATTGATGAAGCTGCCGGCCAGATTCCCCATGTACGTGAGCGTGTCCGAATTCTCTTCACCCCAGACGCGGCGGGCGGTTGCCAGGGCCATTTGATAAAGCTGTTGGGCCTCGGCGAATCGGCCCTGCGCGTTCAAAGCGCTCGCCAGGCCATCCATCGAGTGAAGCGTCCGCGGATGCTCCTCACCCAGGACGCGCCGCCTGGTGTCCAGCGTCTTGCGGTGCATATCTTCGGCTTCGGCGTATCGGCCCTGGTTGAAAAGGTTGTACGCCAAGCCGTACATGGACCAGAGCGTGCTCGGATGCTCGGCGCTCAGGACGCGGGTCAGATCGTCCACGGTTTTGCGGTACAGTTCCTCGGCCTCGGCGTAACGACCCTGCTGGTCAAGATTCCTGGCTAAGCTCTGCATCGACGCGATGGTGTCCGAGTGGTCCGGGCTCAAAACCCGTTGCTTGGCTTCCAGGGTCTTGCGGAACAGTTCCTCCGCCTCGACCAGACGGCCTTGTACGCTCAAATTGGACGCCAGGTTGCCCATCAGGCCCAGCATGTCGGGATGCTCCGGACTGACGGTGCGCGACAGGGCTTCGATTGCCTTGCGAAAGAGTTCTTCGCTCTCGGCATGGCGGCCTTGCTGGGACAGACTGATGGCCACGCCGTGCTGCGACGCCACCGTATCCAGGTGCTCCGGACCCAGGATACGGCTGCGGATGTCCAGTGTCTTGCGATACAGTTCCTCGGCCTTGACATACCGGCCCTGACGGCCGAGGTTGGCGGCCAGGATGGCCATGGACGTACACGTCTCGGCATGTTCCTCACCATGCACACGTCGCTGAAGATCGAGCGTGTTGCGCAGCGCGGCTTCCGCCTCGCCGAAGCGCCCGAGTTCTTTGGTCACAAGGGCGTAGTCCTTGGCTGCGCTGAGCGTGTGTGCGTCCTGCGGGCCTAGTTCACGCAGATAGATCGCGGCCGCCTGGGCGAGGTGCTGCTCGGCCGGATCGAAGAGCCCCAGCTCAAAGTACGTCTGGCCCAGCGTGCGCCGCAGGCGGCCTTCGATCACCGGCTTGTCGGCGAACTTCTCGCCGATGCCCTCGGCCGACTTGTCGAGCACTTCGCGCACCGTCACATCCGCGCCCTTCTCCCTCGGCCCCACGGCGGAGAGCATGTCGATCAGGAACTGCGTAACTTGTTCGGCCTCGTCCAGCGACTGCTTGGCTTCGTCACGGGCCGCACGGGCTTGGGTCTGGCCCTCCTCGGCGCGGACGTACATCAGGCTCGTACCTACCAGGCCGCCGGCCAGCACGAGAACGATGATCGCGGCGGCGCTGACCGGTCCCTTGTTGCGGCGGACGAATTTCTTGAGGCGGTAGGCGCCGCTGGGTGGGCCGGCTGTGACAGGCTCGTGGTCGAGGTAGCGGTGAATGTCCGTCAGCAGTTCGCCAGCGGTCGCGTAGCGGCGAGTCCGGTCCTTGTCCAGGCACTTCATTACGATCCAATCCAGGTCGCCGCGGATTTGCCGCACGAGTGACCGCGGGTCGGTATTGCGAGATTGCGCGATGGTGATCACAGAGGGTGGCATGCCAGAGCCGAAGGCTCGGGCGTGCGCCGCGTCTTGTGCTGCTTCATGGCCGCTCCCGGCGCGGCGGGATGGGCCATGCCGCCCGTCTGCTTCATGCCCGCGCTGCGCTTGGGCATGCCACACGCGCGAGCTGGGTCTGGGCGGGTCGACCTCGCGGATGATGCGCTGGATTTCGGACAGGGCAGCCTTGCGCAGCACCTCCGGCTCGAACGGCAACGCGCCGACCAGCAGTTCATAGAGAATGACGCCGAGCGAGTAGAGGTCCGCGCGGGTATCGATGTCCTGGCTGAGCGGATCCGCCTGTTCCGGACTCATGTAGGCGGGCGTCCCGACCAGCACGCCCTGCTGCGTGGCGAACGTGTGCTCGGTCAGCTTCTGCTGCGTGGCCTTGGCGATGCCGAAGTCGATCACCTTAGGTGTGGGCTTGCCATCGATCTCGGTGACCAGCACATTCGACGGCTTCAGATCGCGGTGAACTATGCCCTTCTGGTGTGCGTGCTGGACTGCATGACAGACGTCCACGAACAGATTCAAACGTTGGTGTGTGTTCAGCCGCTGCTGGTCGCAATAGTGGGTGATCGGCAGGCCGGCCACGTGCTCCATGACGAAGTACGGCCGGCCGGTGTCGGTCGCGCCGGCGTCGATCACGCGGGCCACGTTGGGGTGGTTCATCAGCGCCAGCGACTCGCGCTCGGTCTCGAAGCGGGCGATGACCGATTGCGTGTCCATGCCCAGCTTGATGATCTTGAGCGCCACGCGGCGGCGGATGGGCTGCGATTGCTCGGCCAGGTAGACGATGCCCATGCCGCCTTCGCCCAAGACCTCGACAATCTCGTACGGCCCGATCCGTTCGTGCGGCAACAGCGCTGCCCGAGTCGTCGTTCCCGCCGGATGCAGGGCGGGCGTCCGCAGGCCGGGATCGCATTCAGCATCGTGATTTGCCAACAACCGCTCGACGCGCGCCCGCAGCCCGGGATGATTCTCGCAGCGTTCGGCGAGAATGCCCCGGCGCTTGAGGGCCGGAAGGTCCGCCAGCTCGTGAAACAGCGCTTCGACCTGCGATTCCAGGTCAATGTCGAGCGGTTCGGCCAGAGTGTCGGTCGGTTTGTTGCTGATATTGGCCATGCTCGAGCGACCTGCCTTGGCGATCAGCGCGCGAGAACGGCGGACATGGACGTCCGTTCTCGCACGGAACGATTATAGCACGAAGCGGACGCAACAGCGACGCCGGTACGCCCGATGCCCGGATGCGGGGTCCGTGACAGTTTCCGCGGCCGTTTCGACAACAGGCTTTGCCAGCCATCGACCAGGACGGGGTCTCGAACACATGCACTCACGCAGTTCGGCCCTTCGCCCGTAGGGCGCACGATCGTAGCCAGGGACTTTGAGTCCCTGGTGACGGAACCCACGCACCTTTTGTTTTTCCGCCCGATAGGGCGGACGAAGGCTCAAAGCGCCTTCACAGGTTCGTCCGCCCTATCGGGCGGAAAAACCGGGGGCACGCCCGACCGGGGGCTAAAAGCCCCCGGCTACGATCGTGCGCCCTACGGGCGAGTCGCAACCGCGCCGTGATGACAGATCCGTTGAACAACGCGTTCGCGTCAAGCGACGTAGCGTATCCAGGCGCTCTCGTACTACTCGAATGCGACCCGCGGAAACTGTCACGCACCCCCGGATGCGTCTTGAATCACCGTGCGCGATCGGTAGGTGTGCGACGGGGTGGCATGGGTGGCATGGATGTCATGGATGTCATGGGTGTCATGGCGTCCGCACGGCTTTGTCGTGCGGTCGCCATGCTTTCGGTTCTTGGGTAGCGGCGCCATTAGCAGTCACCGAGTGTCGCCTCGCCGCGGGCTTATGCAGCCGTAGCGCAGGCGTCTCGCCTGCACGTACCGCAGGCCTCTGGTCTGCGAGTCGACGACTGCCGTGCGTCGCTCGCCACGCGCGGCCGGGACTGCAGCGCGACTCGCAGGCGGGACGCCTGCGGTACGTGCAGGCCGGAGGCCTGCGCTACGGGCGCCGCTGCGCTCCGCGGGCACGACCGGTGGGTCTGACCAAGTCGTCGAGGAGTTTCCGGACTCGCGTGCGGGCTTTTCGCGCATGTGTCGTCACGCCGCTGGCCCGCGGTGCCGCCCCCGGGGGCACATCGACGCGATGGGCTGCGGAACCGTTCCTCGTATGGGCCGGTGCAGGCGATGCGGCCCCCTGTATCCGTCGGGACTCGGAAACGGCCGCGTTTTGGCGACTCCGGCCGAACCCGGCCGGCGCCAGCAGATTGGAGATACACCCATGCGACGTTACTCGGTTCTGGTGGTTCCTGGAGTCGTCCTCTGTTGCACACTGGTCGGTCCGGCCGGAGCCGCCCCGCTTGGCACGGCTTTCACATACCAGGGCCGGCTCAGCGACGGGGGTAGCCCGGCCAACGGCGTCTATGACCTGCAATTCTCGCTGTGGGATGCCGCCGTCAGCGGTGGTCAGGTCGGCAACACGATCTGCCGCGACAACGTCACCGTCACGGCCGGGTTGTTCACGGTGGAGCTCGACTTCGGAGCGGGTCCGCAGGGCGCCGGAGCCGGCCCCATTGACGGTGAGGCCCGCTGGCTTCAAATCGGCGTGCGTTTGGGCGGGGCGGTCGGGGATTGCGGCACCGGCACCTACACGACGCTCAGCCCACGTCAGCCGCTCGACGCCACGCCCTACGCGCTGGCCCTGCGACTCCCGTTTAAACAAACGGTGGCGAATACCAACCCTTTTGGAGGCGCCGCGTTCTCAATTACGAATACGGGCAATGGTGCTGCCGGGAGCTTCGCGACCACGAGCACATCGAACACCACGGCGGCCCTGGTCGCGTCGGTCCCCTTGGATAACGAGGAGCCGGCCCTTTTGGTGCATGGTCCGCAGACGAGCGGCGTCCCCGGAACACAGGGCGCCAACAAGGGAGCGCTGCGGATTACGACGGGGAACATACCGCAGAGCACCAGCGGCCTGTTTCTGGATGCAACCGGGATCGATCGGAACGGAACGCTCGATATCCAAGCGAACACCAACGATGACGTGAGCATGGTCGTCGGCGGCGGCGACGTGGGCATCGGCACGAACGCGCCGACCGCGCGGCTGGAAGTCGCGGGCGGCGCGGGGCCATTGCCCGTCGTGCTCATTCACGGCGGCACGGGCCCGGGGCCGACCCTGCGGGTCAATGGCACGAACGATGCCTCCCTGACCAACGATGGCCTGCTCATGCTCGGCTCATCCAGCAGCACGAACATCATCCTCGACCGCAATGAGATGATGGCCCGCAACGGTTCGAATACGGCGCCGCTAGCGCTCAATGCCCTGGGCGGGAACGTGACGCTCGTCCAGAGCGGCACGGGTGGCGTGACGATCGGGACGAGCAGCGTGCCCTCGGGTATCAAGCTGAATGTGAATGGCACGACGCGCACGAAGGTGTTGGAGATTACTGGCGCCGATCTGGCCGAGAAGTTCCCCACCTCTGAAGAGGTCAAACCCGGAATGGTTGTGGCCATCGATCCGGACAGCCCGGGCCGCCTGCGCCTGTCACGCGGGGCGTACAACCGCTGCGTGGCCGGCATTGTCAGCGGGGCAAACGACTTCTCCGTAGGCGCTGTGCTCGGCCATCTGCCGGGCAACGAAGATGCGCCCGCGGTCGCGCTCTCGGGCCGCGTGTATTGCTGGTGTGATGCCTCGGCCGGCGCGATCCGGACCGGCGATCTGTTGACCACCTCGGATACGCCCGGCCAGGCCATGAGCGTAGAGGACCCCGCGCGTGCCCAGGGCGCCATCATCGGCAAAGCGATGACCGCCCTGCCCCAAGGCGAGAAGGGGCTGGTTCTGGTGCTGGTGAGTCTTCAGTAGGCGACGCGCTAAGCGAGGAGACCTGCCATGACATTGCAGATTGCGAATTGCGGATGGCGGATTGTGCGGCATGCGGCGCTGCGAGTGTGCAGCCGCGTGTTGCCGATGGTGATGTTGATGGCCGTCGCGACGCCGGTCGCGCTCGCTCACCCCAATCGAACACCGTACCGAATCGACCCGTACAGCCTTGATTCCGGTGTTCATCAGGGGGCGGGGCGTCAAACCGTTGACGAGCTCCCGTCTGCGGCAGACCGAGGCGCTACGCCAGATCGGGACCGCGAAGCGGACAGCGGCCAGTCAAGAGTCGCGTTTGCCCAGACGATTCAAGTACCCGGCGCACCCTGGCTGCGCCTTCATATTGCTGACTACGACCTGGGCCAAGCGAGCTTCATTGTGATCCGCTCGGTCCAGACGGGGGCTGAACAGACGATGACCGCGACGGCGCTGCAGATCTGGAGCAACCACACGCCGTTCTTCGGTGGCGACGCGCTGGAGTTCGAACTCCATGTCGCGCCTGGCGAGCAGAACATCTTCGCCCAGATCAGCGAAGTCTGGGTCGGGCTGGCCGTCGCCGACGACGATTCCGCAGCGGGGCCCGGCGGGGGCGATCCACCGGAGAGTCTGTGCGGCGCCGACGACCGTGTGGCTTCGAGCGATCCTCGCGTGGGGCGACTGTTCATCGGCGGACGCTGCACAGCCTGGCTCGCGTCCAACGGGGCGTTCCTGACGGCCGGGCACTGCGTCGATACCGACCCGGATCAGAGCGGACCGGGCTTGCCGGATGGCGTGATCGATTGCTCGTTTCTCAGCGGGGTCGTCGAATTCAACGTCCCGCCGTCGCTGCCGAATGGTGTGCCGCAGCCGGCCATGCCCGAGGATCAGTACATTATTACCGGTGATTGCCCGGTTCTCACGGAGGGCTTCGTTGCCTGGCAGTTCGCCGGCTCCAACGGCACTTTCAACAGCATCGGTGCGGACTGGGCCGTCTTTCACGTCGGGCCGAACGCCAATCTCGAGACGCCGCAGCAGAGACAGAATGCCTTCTTTCGCGTGACGGACGTCGAGCCAGACGTGGGCGACATCATCCGCGTGACGGGCCATGGATTAGACAACACCCCCGCCGGCTCGGGTGACAACCGATGCCTGTTTGGCGCCAATCACGGCCAATCTTGCGTGAATGATATGCAGTGCCCCGCAGGCACGTGCATGCCTCCCGCGCCGTGTGACTCGGACAACGACGGCAACGGCGAGTTCAACTGCAACGCCCAGCACCTGACCCAGCAGACAGCGACCGGGCCATACAACGAATACGTCGACGATGGCGCGAACGACGTCTCGCACGAGTACGAGGTCGACACGACGGGGGGCACCTCCGGCGGCCCGGTAATCCTCGAAAGCCTGGACGCGGCGATCGGGATCAATACGAACAGCGGATGCGGCGATGGCTTCGAGCAGGACGAGAATTACGGGACAGCCTTCGAGCAGGACACGCTGGCCCAGTTCCTGAACGATTACATTTACGGTCCCGGAGTCCGGTATCGTGATTCGACCAACTTCGGGTCGGAGTCCGGCAACATCTTCGATCCGCACCGGACCGTGACCGCCGCGGTAGCTGTGGTGGCCGACGGCGCTGACATCGTCATCATTCCCGGCAACTATACCGCCGCCAGCGGCAACACGTTCACGGCCGGCGCCGACGGAAGGGCCATGACGCTGATCGCGCCATTCGGTGGCGTGGCGATCGGCAACTGAGCCTACGTGGGTCGAAACGCGCGGCCGAGCCATGCCGCCGGGATCAGCAGCGCGGCCCCGGCCAGTGCCGGCAGCGGACCGCGCGACGTCAGGACGAGGATCGCGTCGAACAGGATGATCGCCAAGATGAACGTCTTGACCGCAGCCTGGACGTGCGGTGGCTCCGGACGCCGGACGGCCCGCCACGCCGGGATCCCGAGCGCGGCCTCCAGCGCGAGGCAAGCGACGATCGTCGGCCACAGTGTCCCCAGGTCCTGGGCAGGCGCCACCCGAACTGCGACAGCAACGAGGCCGGCCACGGCGAGTCCCACGCCCAGCCAGCCGATCGCCAAGCGATGTGACGAAGCGACCGTCGCCTCGCGGCGGGCGAAGAACGTGACAGACGTGACGTAGAGAGCCAACAGGCCCACGGCGAGATAGTGCGCTACCTCCCAGCGGACGCCGACGGCCAACATGCCGAGCGACAGGTTCAATCCCCGGCAGGTGCCCATGACCAGCGGCGCGAGTGGCGTCGTCTTGAGCACGCCGTCGTAGAGTACGATCGACAGCGCCAGTGCCGTGCCGGCAATGGCTGCTTCCCTGGAAAGAAAGATCGTCACGCTCCAACCGGCAAACAGCATCACTGCTCCGGCCAGAATGGCCGCCCGGAGCGAAATGGCTCGTGACGGCAATGGCCGTTCGGGCCGCTCGGTGGAGTCCTTGCGGAAGTCGAAGACGTCGTTCAGGACAATTCCCGCCGAATAGAGCAGTGCTGACGCCAGCGACGCGGCCGCCACCCGACCGGCATCCAGCCTGCCCGCCCCGATGAACAGCGCCCCGGCCAGAATGTCGGCCACGGCTGTGAACACGTTGCCGACGCGAATCAGTTGCAGCCAGGTCTGGACGGTGCTCATTGTCGGCACTATACAGCCCGGCAGCGCCGCCAGCGCGCCCGCACGCCGGCTCGCCTTATGCCTGATGATCGCCGCCGAAGCTGCGGGTCCGCTCGTACGGGCGCGCGGCATCTGCCGGTCGTAGGGCTCGCCAACGCCGACGGACGGGCGATGGCGTCCCCTAGCGTGCGTGGCACTTTGGGCGACCACTCGTACGATCTCGGTGTGGCCGTTGTGGTGCGGCCATCTCGACTGCGCCGGCAGGCGGGACGCCTGCACCACAATTCCTGGCACGTGCCGCTCCCGCCTAATCTGTCATGGCCCCCGTCTCCTACTTGGCTGGACGGGACGCCATCGGCGGGTTAGACTCGATGACTAGTTTGGGGTTTGGGTGCCCAACGCACGCCCGATGTCGGCGCGGTCAGCGTTCGGTATCGAACCCCGATCGTGCGCGGCCATTGCGCCGCGCCGAGGAAAGGCAAGACCATGTTCGGTGACCTGTTCGCCACCCTGCTGTCCAGCATCCTGCCGCTACTGCTGAACCTGTTGCTCGGCGTGCTGTAGCAGACGAAGCGGTCACACGTCCCGTTCCGAGTGATTCCGGCAGTTGCCGCGATCACGCTGTGTGACTGCGCGCCGATGGCACGCTCCGCCTTGCCAAGCCGCGGCCCGTTATTACAATCTGTAATATGCGCAATACGCGCGAGGCCATCGTCCGCCGGGCCAGCGAGTCGCTTGGCCAGCGCATCCATCGGCGGCGACGCGAGCTGAGCCTGCGCCAGGTGCAGTTGGCCCAGGCCGCCGGCATCAATCAGGGCTACCTCTCGGAGATCGAGCGCGACCACCGCAACCCGTCGACGTCGACCATCCGCGCATTGGCCATGGCGCTCGATGTGCCCGAGGCCGTCCTGATCGGCTCCGGGACGGACCACGACGCGCCGCAGCCGCTCGAAACCAAGCGCCTGCCGCTGCTCGGTTCGATTCCGGCCGGCAAGCCGTCCGAGTCGCAAGCCCAGCTCGAAATGTTCCCCGTCCTGCGCCACCTTTGGGCGCCCGATCGCTACTGCCTGCGGTTGGCATTCGACAGCATGGAGCCGACGCTCAAGCCGGGTGACATCGTGCTCGTGCACTATCGTCCCGGCGTTCAGCCGGAGCACGTGCAGGGCCGCATCTGTGCCTGCCTGGTCGAGGGCCAGCCCACGCTGAAGCGCGTCAGCGTCGAGCATCGCGCTGGCGAGCCGCTCGTGATCCTGCGCGGCGACAACCCGGCCATCATGCCCACCGCTCTGGACGCTTCGCGCGAGTTTTCGATCCAAGGCGTGGTGATGTCGCTCGTCAGCCGCGATCTGTAAACCTGACGTTCCCCACAGAGGGCACGGAACACGCGCTGCAGTCATCCAGATGTGCGGCTCTTTTGCAGGTACCAGAGGGAGTAGTAAGCAGGGCTATCGCATCTAATTTCGGCCGCCGCTGATGACCTTGAGCAGGTAGGCGTCATCGAGGGCCGCCTTGAGCCGTTTTCCCTTCACGCCGACCTTGCAGGTTTTTTCGGTCCGCAACA
>Ga0187892_10003165_pt1 | contig 30683 bp, 25 predicted proteins | sample MA1701073metaG_FD_139345 | JGI IMG/M metagenome (GOLD analysis project Ga0187892, IMG submission 139345) | Bio-ooze microbial communities from a basaltic lava cave in the Kipuka Kanohina Cave System on the Island of Hawaii, USA - MA170107-3 metaG ...
GTATTGCGTGCCATCGAGCGCGACGAGACGCCACCCACGCCAGAAGGCGCCGCGATGCCGCCGCGTGGCGATCGGCCGCAAGGCGCGGCGCATCAGGTCGGCGAAGACCGCCCACGGCAAGCGGGCCCGCCGATCGGACCAGGAGCTGTTGGCCAGCGGCTCCTCGAACAACTCGAAGAAGTGCTCCGCCAGCGTGCGTGGTCTCCTCGTCGACGCAGCATCTGGACTCCTTCAAGATCTCAACTTGGAACATTCCCAATCCGTTGCGTCGACTGGTTGAGACCGCCCCTCTTTACCGGACACAGGACCTCGGCGCGGTTGTGCATGTCTATGCGCCGGACGCCATAGGCGTCGAATTCGTTGCCGCTTCCGGTCGCACTCAGGCCTTTGTGACGCTCGCGCTCGTGGAGCACGTCGCGCAGTCATCAGCTGAGGCGCTGAACCTCAGCAGCAAGCGGGGCAACTTCGGCTGCCGCCCGCGAGCGAGTAGAACACCCTCCGCTCTTCCGCAGGCGATCGAGGTCCGCGCTGTTCTCGGCCAGATTGTTGACGGCCGCCTCCAGCATGCCCGTTTCGCGAGCCAGCAAGCGGCCTTCGTCGTTCATGCCGCGCCAGAGGTCTACGACGGCCTCGAGGTGACGCTGCGCCGTGCCGAGAACGGCGCAGCGCTCGGCGGTCGTGCCGGCTCGCTCAGCCTCCTTTCGGTACGACTGCCCGAGGTTGCTGTGGCTCAGGCCTACGTCGAACTGAAACTGGCGGTGCGTCGGATTCTTCGCGGCCAGGCGTGACGACACATCGAGCGCGCGTAAGTGCTCCTGGACAGCCTGGCGATAGCGCCCTTCAGCCAACGCGAGGTGCCCTAGTGCGGTGTAAGGCTCCGCGACACGCTGAGCCAAGCTAAGGCTTTTCGGATCCTGGCGCGCGAGCCGCTCGCGCAGGGCCAGCGCCTTTCGGATGTGCGCTTCGGCCTCGCGCCACGACTTCAGCTGCCCGAGCAGGTCGGCGACGGCGAGGTGCGAGTTCGACAAGATCAGACTGATATCGGCGTTGGCCGGGTCGGCCTCCGCCAGGGCCTGGCGCGTCTCCAATGCGCGGCGGTAGGCCGCGAGCGCGCCCGGCTTGTCTCCCGAACGGCCGAGCACCCAGCCGATGTCGCTGATCGTGACCGAGACGTCTCGCCTGGCCGTCACGCTCAACGGGTTTTCGGCCGCCTCCGACTCTTCGATCGCGAGCGCCCGCCGGTAGGTCGCCAGCGCCTCGCCAAACCGGTTGTTCATCGCGAGGACCGCGCCGAGCCGCTTCTGCGTCAGCCTGAGATTCCACCGTGCCGTGCGGTCGGCGGGATTCTGCTGGAGCGCCGCCTCATGGATCTCCACGTTGCGCGCGAAGGCTTTCGCGGCGGTGTCGAAGTCGCCGGTCGCCACGTAGGCGGAGCCAAGCGCGAAATACACCAGAGCCGAGGTGAGCGGACGGGGCAGCGCTTCGACGAGCTCGGCGGCACGGCGCGCCGTGCGCAGGGCCGCGGCCGAGTCGTCATCTTGGAGGAGCATCGCGAGCCGCCCGAGGCTTTGGGCCAGGCCAAGGCTGTCTCTGTCGTCACTCGCAGAGGAGGCGACGACGGCTTCCCGCAAGACGATCGCCTTCTTCCGGGTCTCGACCGCAGCGGCTTCCTGGCCGAGATTGGCGCCGCCGGCCGCCCCTTGAATGCCGGCGAGCCGCTCGTAGGCCACAGCAAGCTCCCGCGACAGGCCGGCGTCGCCTGCCGCCTCCCCTGCCAGAACATCGAGATAGTGTGCCGCCATCTTGATCAGGCGCTCCCGGGTGGCGGTCGAGCCAGGCAGATCGCTAATCGAGTCATGCACGTCGAAGATCAAGCTGTTGGCAAGCTGGCGCACTTCGGCGAACCGCCGTTCCGATCGAGCCCGCTCGCGCTCCGCGACGCGATACTGGATCGCGGTGACGGCGAACGCGACCACGACGAGGATCGCAGCGACGCCGGCGAGGGCCACGGGAACGCGGTGGCGGCGCAGGAACTTTCCCACGTGGTACCACATGGTGTCCGGCCTCGCCAGAACAGGTAGACCGGCGAGGTGCCGCTCGAGGTCGTCAGCCAGCGCGCGCGCCGACGCGTACCGTCGCCGCGGATCCTTCTGCAGCGCCTTCAGCACGATCGTGTCAAGGTCGCCGCGCAGGGCTCGCGCGACGTTCGGGGCGGCCGCACTCGGCGGCGCCGGCTCCTGCGCGCAGATCGCCTCGCCGAGCTCGTGGGCCTGGCCGGTCGCCAGCCGGTACGGCGGCTGCCCCGTCAGCAACTCGTACAGCAGCACGCCGAGCGCGTACACGTCCGTGGCCGTCGTCACGGGCTCGCCGCGGACCTGCTCCGGGCTCGCGTAGCGTGGCGTCATCGGCAGCACATCCACCGTGACGGCGCCGGTGGCCGCGGGCGAATCGCCCAACAGCTTTGCGATGCCGAAATCGAGCAGTTTTGGGGCGCCGTCGGGCGTGACGAGCACGTTGGTCGGCTTGATGTCGCGGTGAACGACGAGGTGCTGATGGGCGTGATGGACGGCGGCACCCACGGTCGCGAGGAGACGAAGGCGATCGGCGAGGCCCAACGCGCACCGGCTGCAGTACTCGTCGATTGGCAGGCCGTCGACGAGCTCCATCACGAAGTACGGACGCCCATCGGCTGTCGTCCCGGCGTCGAAGAGATGCGCAATATTCGGGTGATCGAGACTCGCGAGGATCTGCCGCTCGGTGCGGAAGCGCTCGAGCATCGGGCCCGCGACCAGTCCCGCACCGAGCACCTTTACCGCGACGCGCTTCGTGTACTCGGCGTCGGCCCGGCTCGCCTCGTACACCGCGCCCATGCCACCGCGATCGATCTCCCGGACGATCTGATACGGGCCGACGTGCGTCCCGATCAGCGGATCGCGAATCGCGTCGGCCAGCCGCGCGTCGAGTCCCGGCAGCGGGCTATCGAGAAACGAGCCCGCGCCCCGATGCGCACGGAGCAGCGCGTCAACCTCGGCCCGCACCTCCGGCGCGTCGGCGAGATCGCGGTCGAGCACCGCGCTCGCCTCCTCCGGAGGGAGGTCGCTCACGCGCTCGAACGCGACCTTGACGGCCGTCCACAGCTCCCGGCGCATCACCCGTGGCTCAGCGAGGTTCAGTTTCGGTGGGCAGCGCGCCCACGATGGCCCGATGGAGCCAGGCCCGCGCGATCGCCCAATCCCGTTTGACGGTACGCTCGGACACATTCAGCACGCCGGCCGTCTCTTCGACCGTCAGACCGCCGAAGAACCGCAGCGTGACCAGCTCCGCCGCCGCCGGATCGACGGCCTCGAGTGAGGTCAAGGCCCGATCGAGGGCGATCGTGTCCACGGCCGGCAGCCCAGGGTCCTCGGCCACATTCGCCGCGGCCTCGAGCGGCAGCGGCCGCGCGCCCTCGCCACGCTTCACGCGCGCGTCGTGGCGCGCCTGGTCCACGAGAATCCGTCGCATCAGCCGGGCGGCGAGCCCATAGAAGTGGGAGCGGTTCTGCCAGTCGACGCGCCGCTGATCGACGAGCCTGAGAAAGGCTTCGTGCACGAGGGCGGTGCGCTGGAGGAGATGACCGGGCTTCTCTGCGGAGAGGTAGCGCGCCGCAATCCGCCGCAGCTCGTCGTAGACGAGCGGCATCAGTCGCTCGAGCGCGTCGCGATCGCCGCCGCCCCACTGCTGCAAGAGCTGGGTGACGTCGCCGCCGGCCGGCACCGGGGAATCGCCGCTCATGCCTGGCTCCGCCTCCGGACGGATGAACAGGGCCGAAGATAGCGGACGGCGACGGCGCGGTCAAGGGACTCGGCATGGGCCGCCTCTACCGAATCGTAATGGTCACCGCATTGCTGACTCTCCCGACGCTGCTCACCGTGAGCAGGCGCGCGCCTCGGGGGGCGTTCGGCATCACGTGCACGACGGCGAGGCCCAGGGTTCTCGTCAGCCGATGGACCGACAGCACCCTCACGCCCTGACCCTCGACCTGAATCGCGAGATCGTGACCGAACCCGTCACCCTGCAACAACAGAGGCACCACCAGCCCGCGAACCACCGTCGATGGGACCACGCGATTGAGGACGAGCGGGTCGTCCAGCCTGGTGGCGACCGCGAACGGCGAAAGCGTGAGCACGGTGCCGCAGACTTCGGTTGGCGTCTGCGAGGTCGTCACATCCACCCACGCGCCGTTCTCGAAGTGCAGCATGCGGTCTGCCGCAGTGAAGGTTCCCGCAAAGCACACAGTGACAGGTCCCGCATACGTGGCCGTGGTCGTGATGTCGATCGCTGTGCCGAGAAGCCGGAACTGGTTCGGCAAGGCCGGTGCGGTGGCGTCGGTTGCGGTGGTCTGTCCAGCGGCTGTGACTCTGTCGAACACGACTGTCACGGTCGGACCCGCCTGCACCAGAATTGCCAATCCCTCCGGTGTGTTGAGCGGGCCTCGTACCGTGAAGGGCACGGGCGCGGAGGTGTTGTCGGCCGAATCCGCCTCGTCTGGCGTCGTCACCGATGCCGTGTTCGACAGCGAAACGGTCTCTCCCGGGGCGGCCGCTCCGTCGGCCACGCGTGTGGCGATCGTGAACTGGGCGAACGTACCAGCTGCGAGGCTGGCGGTGACGCAGGTCACCGCGGAGCCCGAGGCCGTGCAGTCCGAAGAACTGACCAGCGGCTCGAACACAAGCCCCGCGGGAAGCACGTCCGTCACGGTCACTGGACCAGTCGTCGGGCCGACCCCAACCATCGGATCGCCCGCCGCATCGACGCCGTTCAGCACGGTGACGCCGAAGATTACCGCCTCGCCGGGCCGCACATCGCCGGGACCCGTGAGGCCCTTCGTGATGCGCAGGTTCGGCCGGTCCGGCGCCGGGCCGCATCCGGCCAGCGAGGCGATGAACGCGTCGGTATTGCCGTTCGTGTCGCCGGGCACCAGCGGTTCCACGGAGCCGATCAACGCGTGACAGCCGTCGTCGCTGAGCCCGGCGGTCGCTCCCCCAAGAGCAATGAAGAGCGTCGTGCCGGTCTGGAGATCCCGCCGAAACATCTCAGGCGGCGTTTGGGCGTTGTCACGCGTGTAGAGAACGGTCCGGCCATCGCCGCTAATCGCCGTCGCGTGCCCCCAGATCTCCTCATCCATGATGGAGAGCCGTCCGGCGTTGATGAGCGTGTAGCTCCCGGCGTCACGGTCGTACAGGTACAGGTCGTTGAACTGGTTGGTGTCCGAGGGATCCAGGGCATCTGGTGTCTTGATCACGACATAGCGGCCGTCGGCGCTGAGGACTGGCAGGTAGTCGAACGACGTGGCGGTGGCGAGCCGCGTCACGACGCCGGACTCAAGGCTGACCAGAAATGTGTCTCTCGTCTGATTCGTGTCGCCCGGTACGAGATTGCTGGCCAGGGAGGTGAACGCCACCCACTTGCCGTCCGCGCTCATGCCCACGGTGTTCGAGGTGTTGTTGCCCAGCGTGCCGTCACTGGCCGCACTGACCACCCGAGTGATTCCGGTGAGCAGGTCGTGGACGTAAACGTGGCTTTGATCCCAGGGATCCGCGAGCGCCGGAACCGTCGGGCCGAAGTAGAACCCGTCGAAGGCGAGCCGCGTGCCGTCTCCGCTGATGGCAATGGTGGCCGGAAACCCGATGTCGCCGCTGGTCCATCGCCGCGCGCCGGTGGCGCGGTCGCGGATATGGACGAAGTTGTTTGTTTCGCCGATCGTGTCGAGCGTGCCCAGCGAGCCGCCATCGGCGCTCAGCACGGCCACGTCCCAGATCCCGCGAGCGGGATCGGGCGCGAACATCGAGGTCGTACCTGCCGTGCGATCCCTCACAGCCCACCGGACGAGTGGCTCGGCGTTCCCCGCTTGAAACTTCCACGACTTGAACAGAACGTAGCGTCCATCCGCGCTCATCGACCCGGGCAAGCCCGCATACATCTGCGCGTTGGTTTCGCTCAGGCTCACGCGCTCGAACGTGAAAAATCCCTGGCCGGTGGGACGGGCCTGCTGCAAGAGCAATGCGACGACAACGGCGACGCCAAGTCCGGCGACGCGGATGCGGTTGGGATCACGCATGGAACACCTCAGTTGGGAAGACGGATCAGAAGGGCGCGCGCCTCACCCGGCTTCACCGGCTGGCGGTCCTTGTCCGAGACGACGCCGCGCGTCGCATCGCTTGCGGCCACCAGTCGATCGGCCGGGATGCCGGCGGACAGGAGCATGGAGAGCACGGCTTTCGTCCGCTCACCCTGCAGCGTCGTGTCCGGCTGACCCTTGTCCAACTCGGCCGGCACCCACACCACGAACCGGCCGCCGGTCCTGGCAAATGCTTCCTGAAGCAGCTGCAGACTCTCCGGCTTGAAGGCGTCGAGCTGGGTGGCGCCCTTCTTGAACTTGAGGTCGCGCCACTCGTAACGCCCGGCCGCCAGATCGTTTGCGATGGCATCAGGCGTCGGGCCGCGACGCCCGAAACGCCCCACCAGGCCGCCGGCAATCTTGCCGACCACCGGCACGGCGCCACCCGCCATATCGCTCGCCGCCTCGGCCTTCGTCTTCGCCTCGGCTTGCCGCTGCTTGGCCTCGATGCCGGAGTGCGAGTCGTGTTGGGCGGGCGTTTCACACACGTCCAGAAGCGTCGGGTCTTTTCGGATCTCTTCCGGAAGATCGTCCCGCGAGCCGGTCCTGGGGAGCTCTTCGACGGGGCCGAGTGAGAGCTTCAACGCGCGCATCTGGAGTGCGTTCCGGCGCGTCATCCCGCTCTTCTGGTAGTCCTCTTCGGGAATCGGGATCCAGCCCTTTGGGCACGGCACCTCGGCGACCGGGCCCGACATGCCGGGCAGGTCTGGCACCGGCGGCCGCGTCGTCTGCCCCTGCGCGGAGGCGGCGGCCGTCCCAACTGTCAGGATCGCTGCGGCGAGCGAAGGCGTCCAACTGAGCGTCGACCTGGTCTTCATGGCTCCTCCGCCATAACACGCGACAGATCGACGGAAACGGGGCCGAGGATAGATGGGATGAAGCGGCTGGCTGATCCCGACGTGGCGGCGTCACCGCTCCACCCGGGTCAACGCGCTCAAGGCGCCAAGGAGCGGCCAGCCCTGGAGTATGGTGCCAGCGATCTGCACACGAAGCACGGCGAGATCCGGATTGTGACGGCGCACGGAACTCCCTGGTCCCACAGCGCGCGACGCAGCCCCGCCGGCAAGCGAGTGAGGTGTCGGGTGAGGGCCGCGCGCACCTGCGGCGCGGTCCGGCCGTCAGGCAAGGGCACCAGCACCACGTACCGACTCGATCGCTCGACGAGTGTCTCGATCGCGGACTTGCCGCCCTTCCCCATGAGCAGGTCGCCCTCCCAATGGCCAGGGATCGCGCGGTCCTCGACTTCGCTGGGGCGTTCGCTGATGCGCACCATATCCCGGATCCGCCCGGTGCCGGAGTGCTCGGTGCGCTTGTGGGACCGACGCTGCGTTCGCTGGGTACGCAGACAGGCGCGACGCGTCGCTGTAGTGCCCGTCGCTCGTGCTCGCTCCGCCGCCTGGCGTCGTCTCCTCGTCGACGCACCATCTGGACTCCTTCAAGATCTCAACTTGGAACATTACCAATCCGTTGCGTCGACTGGTTGAGACCGCCCCGGTTTTGGGTGTCCACCGAGGCGAAGACGACGATCATCCGAGTTGAGGTGTCCGTTCTTGACAAGGATCGTCGACCGGTACGCGGTTTGACGGCGGGTGATTTCGAGCTTCTGGAGGATGGTAGGCAAAGAGAAGTCAGTGTGTTTCCCGCCGTAGAGCTCGGCGACAGTCGAGCATACCCAGCATCGTGGAGGCGTGACCACCCCTTCGACGTCACGACGAATAGCGCCACCGACACGCGACTTGTGGCGTTGGTGCTGGACGACGCGATGATTCCAGGCGATCTGCGCATCGCCAGATCGGCGAGGGAGATCGGCCGCATCGTCGTCGAACACTTGGGGCGACGGACCGCGCGGCGGTGTTCTTTTCGATGGATAGTCGGAGCGCGCAGGATTTCACGCATGACCGCATGAAGCTGGTGGCCGCGGTCGATCGGCTGACCCCTGGATTCGTAGCATTTGGAGTCGACAACACGGTAGCGGGATTGGACACTGACGCCCACTACTACTCTGCATCCGTCGAAACCTTGCGGAGCGTCGTCAGCTACCTTGCGCGTGCTCCGGAAGGACAAAAGTTGATCATTCACGTGTCGCCAGGCATCCCGGTCGATTTCCGACAGCTCGCGCCCACACCCGCAGGCGGACCGCTTGGAGGTCGCGATGTCCAAGTCGGTCTTCATTCACGTCAGCGACAACTCATGGCTGAAGCGCGCCAGGCCAACATCAGCATCTATGGTATCGATCCGGGAGGGCTCAACGGTCTCGAGACATACATCGCGACTCGTCTGACCATGAGAGGCGCTTCGTCGGCAGCTGCGTTACGAGCGGCCCGTCAGAAAGCCGTGTTGAATACTGACTTCCTGCGTGATCTCGCCGATCAGACGGGCGCCAGGGCACTAGTGAACACCGATGACTTCGCGGGAGGCATCGACGCGGTGTTTGCGGTCAGCGTCGAGCGTCCAGCCGTACAGACTCGACGCGCCGACACGATCAACCTACTCACGCTGGCGCTGACACCGGACGGCGTCGAACGAGGTTCCGATCGCCAGACAGTGCGCCTTACGCAGCGTCCGGCGCAGGTGCCTGCTGTGCTTGAAACCTTGTCACAGATGAACCTCAGACCGGGACGATATCAGTTTCGCGTGGCGGCGCACGATGCCGGCCTGGACATCGATGGCAGCGTGTACGCCGACCTCGACATTCCGGACGTGGCCCAATTGTCGTTCGCCCTCTCGAGCGTTGCGCTTGGATTCGGCACCTCGAAAGCAGCTGCCTCGACGGCGCGTCTGGACCATGTTCTGCCAATCGTGCCGACCGCGCAGCGCGACTTCACCAGTCGAGATCGGGTGGTGGCCTTTCTGCGCGTCTATCAGAGCCTGCGTGAACCCGCAGGCGATGTGAAGCTGGTGGCCTCAATTCGCGACGTACAGGACGCAGTGGTGTTCAGCAAGGCCAGCGTCCTGGGCAAGGGTCTGTTCGATCGTCACCCGGACCTGTATGCCGCCGACTATCGCCTCGACGTGCCTCTCACCACCCTCCAGCGAGGTGAGTGTCTTCTGACGTTCGACGCTGCCCGCGGAACCACGCAAGTTCGTCGAAGCACCTATTTCGTCCGGCGATGAGCACCTGATGAGCACGAACGGCCCGTCGCCCGACGGGCCCGTTCCTATCACTGATACCGGAACATGCGGGCGCCGATCCAGCCGAGCACGACGGCGGCGGCGGCCATGGTCAGAACGTGCGGCAGCGCGACCGGCGCATCGTAGCCGAAGTTCACCAGCTTGTGGAGAGCGTCCATGGCCCAGCCGGTCGGCAGAACGAGCGCGAGCGTCTGCATCCACGGCGGCGTGATCTCGATCGGCCACCAGCAGCCGCCGAGCGCCGCCAGCACCTGCGTGGCAAAGACGCCGATGCCCGCCGTCTGCGCCGCCGTGCGCGTGATGTTGGCCAGCACGATCGCGAGCGAGGCCGAGAGCGCCGCCCACCCGAAGAGCACCAGCCCGACCATCGGCAGGGCGCGCCCCCAGTCGACGCCGAACAGCACGACGCCGACGACCATCGCGAATCCGACCTGCACGAGCGCCAGCATCATCCGTCCCGTCCACTTGCCCAGGACGATGGCGCCGGCCGAAATGGGCGCGGAGGCCAGACGCCGGAGCAGTCCCTGCTCGCGTTCGATGACGAGCGTGATCGACCCGCTCGTGAGCAGCACGAGCATCGTGAACATCACGAGCGTGCCCGGCACGGCCTGTTCGAAGCCGACCGGCGGATCCAGCCGGCGGCCCGCCGGCTTCACCGCGAGCGTGAGCGAGCGGGGCATGGCGGCGAGCGCCGCAAACGACTCGGCCGTCGCCGGCTGCCCGTGCATCCGGATGACCGCCAGATCGGCCAGCACCTCGTAGGCGGCGCGGCCGACGCGCACCTGGTCGTAGTTGCCGGCCAGCGGATCCCCGCTTCGCCGCTCGAACGCCAGCGCCTGCGGATCGCCGGCGAGCACGGCATCCGTAAAGCTCGCGTGCGGCCCGGCCGGCGCCGGCACAGTGAGCCGTCGCGTGTACGCGGCGAACGCCTCATCGGTGACGGGCCGCACGATCTCGAAGTTCTGCCCTTCCAGCCGCCGCACGAGCTCGTCGGCCAGGACACCCGCGCCCTCCACGCCCCGCAGCGCCAGCCGCTCGCGCTGGTTCGGCGAACCGCCAAACCCCGCCGTCACGGTCCCGATGAAATAGAAGAAGACGATCGGCATCAGGAAGACCCAGAGGATCGTCTCCCGCCTCGACAGCATGTAGCCGGCGTCGGCACGAGCCACGAACCAGGCCGCCCGCAGCATGTCAGCTCGTGGCAAAGGCGCCCTTCAGGCGCCGCACGCTGAGGTAAAACGCGGCAATCGCCGGCAGGCCGATGCCGGCGGCTGAGATCAGCAGCCCCGACAGGTCGAGACCGCCGAAGAGAATCTCCTTCATCCGGACGACGGCCAGCCCGTTGGGCGTCCAGTGGCCGATGCCCGCCATCCATGCGGGCATCGCCTCGAACGGAAAGAACGACCCGCCAATCATGATGAGCGGAAAGACGACCAGCGTAGAGAGGAGCTGCCCGCCCCGGGCGCTCGACGAGACGAGCTGCAGCGCGACCAGGTAGCAGAGCAGCACGATGCCCGCGTAGGCCGTCCAGGCGAGCGCCAGCGGGACGCGCGCGATCTCGACGTCGAAGAGCGCGAGGCCCAGCGCGACGGCCACGACCGCCGCAAGCATCATGATGCCCACGCCCCCCAGGAGCTTGCCGGCCAGAAAGGCGCCGGCGCCCTGCGGGGCGCTGAGCGTGCGCCGCAGCGTGCCGCCGGTTTTTTCAGTCCAGATGTCAATGCTCACCCCCTGCGCCGTGAAGAGAATGGCCATGAGGAGGAGCCCCGGCAGGAAGAGCGCGCCGAAGTTGGGCTGCGCCCCGCCCGTCTCGACCGTCCGCGCCTCGAAGGTGATGACGGGCGGGAGCAGCGTGTCCTCAAGGCCGCGCAGGCGCTGGTTGATGGAGCGGCTGACCGACACGACGAGATCGTCGGGCGGCCCCGTCGCGCCGGGCGGCAGGCCGTCCACGATCTCCCGGAGCGGCTGGCCGAACAGCCGCTGCGCGTAGAACGCCGCTTCGACGGCCATCCGGAGCCCCTCCTCGAGGATGCCCGGGAGGATCCGCTGCGCGGGATTCGTGACGAGCGTGAGCTCGGTCGGCTGCTCCCGGAGGACGCCGTCCTGGAATCCTGGTGGAATCAGGAGCATCGCGCTCGCGTCGCCTTCATCCATGCGGCGGCGGCCGACGTCCTCGGCCACGGATTCGATCTCGAGAAACTCCGCGATCTGTCCCTGGCGTCCGGCCTGGCCGACAAGACCGCTGACAAACGTCTGATCGAGGTCCACGAGCAGGAGGCGCGCCTTCGGGGCGGGGCCGTTGCCGCCGCCCACCAGGCTCATGAGCGCGCCGATGATGGCGGGCAGGCCAATCCAGATCAGGAGGGCGGCCGGGTCCGCCGCCCGGCGCCTGAGGTCCTTCCCCGCGGCCAGCCACGCAAAACGCATCGCCTACTCCCGAAGCGCCCGGCCGGTGAGCTTGATGAAGAGCGCCTCGAGGCTGGGCTGGCTGAGCGACGTCTCCTGGATTTCGCCGCCCGCGGCCGCGACGGCGGCAAAGATGGCCGGGAGCTTTCGAGTCGCGCCCTCGACCGCCAGCAGGACCGCCTGCTCTTCGGCGGACACGACCTCCGCGTCGTCGACACGACCCAGCGCGGTCCTCACGGCGGCCGCATCGAACTGTCCTGACAGGCGCACGATGTCCTTCTCGCCAATGAGGCGCCGGAGCTCGGCGAGCGTGCCCATGGCGAGGAGCTTCCCGTGATCGATGATGGCCAGCCGATCGCAGAGGTCCTGCGCTTCTTCCATGTAATGAGTCGTGTACAGGACGCACGTGCCGCCGCGGACCTCTTCGCGGACGAGCTCGAGGAGCCGCACGCGGCTCTGCGGATCGACGCCGACCGTCGGCTCGTCGAGGAGCAGCACTTTCGGCTGATGGACGATGCCGCAGCCGAAGTTCAGGCGGCGCTTCATGCCGCCGCTGTAGCGCTTGACGGGCTCTCGCGCGCGGTCGCCGAGGCCGATGCGCTCGAGGACGTCGACGACGCGGCGCTTCAGGCTGTCGCCGCTCATGCCGTAGGCGGCGCCCCAGTAGGCGAGGTTGTCCTTCGCGCTGAGGTCCTCGTAGAGCGCGAGCTCCTGCGGCACGACGCCAAGCTGCCGCCGCGCCTCGAGGCTCTGGCGGACGACGTCGTGGCCGAGGACGGTGATGCGCCCGGCCGTCGGCCGGAGGAGGCCCGAGATGCAGCCGATCGCGGTGGACTTGCCCGCGCCGTTCGGGCCGAGCAGGCCGAAGATGACGCCGGCGGGCACCGCGAACGTGACGCCGTCGACGGCGACGAGGTCGCCGTACTGCTTGCGCAGGTCGTGGACGTCGATCATGTCGGCTAGTACCGGATCTTCGACAGCGTGCCCGTCGCCGGCACAAAGAAATAGATGGTGTCGTACTCGCTGTCGGGAATCGTCAGCGCCGGACCGCCGAGCGCTTTGATCACCTGGGGCAACGTGTTCGAGTGGCCGACCACGAGCACGATCTCCTTTGGGTGGGCGGCCTTGAGCACGGCGGCCAGCCCGATGCTGTCCTGCGCCTTGTGAATACGAACTTTGACGCCAAGTCGTTCGGCGATCGGCCTGGCCGTGTCCTGCGTCCGCCGGTACTCCGTCGCATACACGGCCGTAATCCCGGCGTCGGCCAGCATCGCCGCCAGCCGCGCCGCGCGCGCTTCGCCCGCGGCCGACAGCTTCGGGTCGGTTTCCGCGGTGCTCGACATCGACCCGCCGTCGGCGCGCTCGGCATGACGGACCGCGATGACGAGCTGCTGCGCCAAGGCCGGCGCGGGCGCGACAAGCAGGCTGACAACGAACACGGACATGCGCGTCGCATGTCGAAACACCCGACGGTCCCGCCGCGCACCGCTCATCGTCGTCTCCTGGCCACGAGGTAGAGGGCCGCGCCGGCGGCGAGCGCGATGAGGCCGGCGCGTCGCTGAATGGCGTCGGCGCCGAAGGCGATGCCGGCCGACACGACGAGCGCGGCGACCGGTACGAGGGCGCCGAACGGCACCGTGAAGGGCGCCCGGCCGCGGTTGCGCAGCACCAGGATCGACGCGCACGTGCCCGCGTACACGACGAGCCGGGCGAGCGCGCTGACTTTGGCGAGCGCGGCGAAGGACCCCGAGAGCGCCAGCGCCAGGGCGACGGCCGACGTGAACACGATTGCCACGTCCGGCGTGCGGAAGCGCGCGTGCACGTGGCCGAACATGCGCGGCAGATCGCCCTGCTCGGCCAGGGCGAAGAGATTCCGGGATCCGGACAGGGCCTGCCCCATGTTGTTGCCCGACATCGACACCGCCGCGCCGGTTGTGAGCAGCAGCGCTCCCGTCGCGCCCATGAACAGGACGGCCGCGTCGGCCAGGGGCGTTCGCGACCCGGCCAGCCCGGCAAACGTGCCCACGGCCACCACCTGCACGAGCGTCATCACCACGCCCGAGATGAGGATCGTCCCGACCATGGCGAACGGCATGGCGCGCACAGGGTCTTTCGCCTCGCCGGCCGGCACCGGCACGACCTCGTAGCCGCCATAGGCAAAGATCAGGAGCAGGGCCGACGCGCCCACCTGGGACCACGGCAGCGCCGCGTCGGGTGCCAGGGCGCCCGGCGACACGTGCGGCAGGCCGAGGATGACGAAGAGCACGAGCGGCGTGAGCTTGCCGACGGTGAGCGTGTTGACGACCCAGGCGCTCTGCCGGATGCCGCGCAGGTTGATGGCGGCGATCGCGACGACCACGCCGGTGATGAGCAGCATCCGGGGCGCGCCCGCGCCCTGCCGGGCGCCAGCCCAGTAGTAGCCGAGCGCGTCGGCCAGGCCGTTCACGACCGACGCCCACGACGTGACGCGGGTGACCCAGAGCATCCAGCCGACCTCGAATCCGGCGAATCGGCCGAACGCCTCGCGCGTGTGGAGGTACGACCCTCCCGTGCCTTCGAACCGGCTCGCGGCTTCGGCAAAGCACAGGCCGATCAGGAGCGAGAGGATGCCGGCCGCGAGAAAGCCGATCCAGCTCCAGCCGCCGCCGAGCGCACCGGCGAGCGTCGCGGGCACCAGGAACACGCCGCCGCCGATCACCTGGTTGACGCCGATCGCGGTCAGGTCCCAGCGCCCGAGTTCCCGGCGAAGGGACGGCGTGGCGGGCGTCGGCGGCGGGGCGGGCTCGGCCATCGGGATGCGGACGAGGTTGTATCATGCTTCGCGGTCGAGGCTCGATTCCCGGTGGCCCAGTACCCGCGCAACGTCCTTCCCGCCACGGCATTCACGCTGCCGGCGCGCTACTACACGGACCGGCGCGTGTTCGCGCGCGAGCTGGACGTGTTCTACCGCGGCATGTGGGTGGGCATCGGCCGGCTGGAAGAGCTGCCGGCCTCGGGCGCGTACATCACGCGCGAGTTCGCCGGCGCGTCGCTCCTCGTCGTGCGCGCGGGAGACGACGTGCGGGCGTTTCACAACGTGTGCCGGCACCGGGGCACGCGGCTCTGCGTCGGCGAGTCCGGACAGCTCTCCGGCGCGATCCAGTGTCCGTACCACGCCTGGACGTACGCGTACGACGGGCGGCTCATTGGCGCGCCGCACATGGACGGATCGCCGGGCTTCTCGAAGGACGAGTTTCCGCTGCACGCCGTCCGCGCCGGCGTCTGGGACGACTTCGTCTTCGTCTGTCTCAGCCGTACGGGCCCGTCGCTCGAGGCGCACCTCGCCGGGCTGCCTGACAAGTTCCGGCCCTGGCGCCTGCGCGAGCTCGCGCGCGCGCACCGCATCATCTACGACGTCAGAGCCAACTGGAAGCTCGTCGTGCAGAACTACAACGAGTGCCTGCACTGCCCGACGCTTCACCCCACACTGAACAGGCTGTCGCACTACCTGAGCGGCGACAACGAGCCCTTGCAGCCGACGTACATGGGCGGCCGTATGGACCTTGCCGATGGCGTGGCCACGATGTCCATGGACGGCACGTGCCCGCGCGATCCGCTGCCCGGCCTGCCAGAGTCGGATCGGCGGCGCGTCTACTACTATTCCGTCTTCCCCAACTTCCTCATCGCCCCGCATCCCGACTACGTGCTGACGCACACCCTCTGGCCCACCTCCCCCTCCCACACGCGCATCGTCTGCGAGTGGCTGGTGCACCGGGACGAGGCGGCGAAGCCGGGGTTCGACCTTTCGGATGCCATCGGTTTCTGGGACATGACGAACCGGCAGGACTGGAACATCTGTGAGCTGGCGCAGCGCGGCATCGGCTCGTGGGGGTACACGCCGGGGCCGTACTCGAACCGTGAGGATCTCTTGCACGCATTCGATCGGCTGGTGGTGGAGCGGCTGGGCGATTTACCAGACGATGACGGAGGCCATTCATGACCGAGTTCTATCTCCTGATGCGCATCGTGCACGTCGTCCTCGGAGCCTTCTGGATGGGCGCTATCGTGTTCGTGGCGTTCTACCTGATGCCGTCCGTGGCCGAGGCCGGGCCGGACGGGGCGAAGGTGATGGCGGGCCTGGTCAAGCGCAAGTACCTCAATCTCGTGCCGATCGTGGCGCTCGTGAACGTCCTGTCCGGCCTGTGGCTGTACTGGCGGTACACGGGACACTTCGATCCGGCGCTCAGCGCAACACCGGGCGCCATGGTCTTTGGCGCGGGCGGCGTGCTGGCTATCGTGGCGCTGCACATCGGCATCCTCAGCATGCGGAGGAATGTGCTCAAGGCGATGGCGGCGGCCGGCCGAGCGGCCGCGCTCGCCGAGGGCCCCGAGCGCGCCGCCCTGATGATCGAGGCTGGCGCGCGGCGCCAGCGCGCGTCGAAAGCCGCGCCCGTGGTCGCGATTCTCCTGCTCGTGACGACGGCCCTGATGGCCATCGGGCACTACGTCTGATTCGCGAGGACCACTCGCCTCGGAGATCTGGATGCCGACCCGCCGGATGCTGGCTCTCACAACCGCCCTCGTTGCCGCCGTCGGCCCGGCGCTCGTGTCCGGGCCGGTGGCGTCCGGCCCGGCGCTGCCGCCGGGGCTCGTCTTTCAGACCACCGCGGCGCCGGCGTTCCCGTCCGGGCGCGTGCTGTCGCACCGCGATCAGGCCGTGCTCGTGAGGCAGTGGATCACCAGACGCTTCGACGACGTCCTGCCGGGACTCATGCGCCGCGAGGGCATCGACATGTGGATCGTCGTCTCGAGAGAGTACAACGACGATCCGGTCTTCCGGTCGATGGCGCCGCTCACGACGTTCTCGTCGCGCCGCCGGACGATCCTGGTGTTCTCCGACCGGGGCGCGAAGACGGTGGACCGATTGTCGATCGGTCGTTTCGACTACGACGCCGTGTATACGGTGGTGCCCACGCCGAACGACGGGCAGTGGGACGGCCTCCGGAAGATCGTGACCGAGCGCGATCCGAAGGCGATCGGGGTGAACACGTCCAACGCGTGGAATCATGCCGACGGCCTGACGGCCAACGAGAAGGAGCAGCTCGTGAACGCGCTCGGCCCGAAGTACGCCGCGCGCCTGAAGTCGGCGGAGATGCTGGCGGTCGGCTGGCTCGAGGTCAAGCTGCCGGAGGAAACGACGGCCTACCGGCACGTCATGACGATCGCGCACCAGATCATCCGCCAGGCGTTTTCGAACGACGTGATTACCCCCGGCAAGACGACGACGGACGACGTCGTGTGGTGGATGCGCCAGCGGGTGGCGGACCTCGGCCTCGGATCGTGGTTCCACCCGTCGGTCAGCATTCAGCGCGCCGGCGGCCAGGTGCCCGCGTCCCGCGTGATTCTGCCGGGCGATTTGCTGCACACCGACTTCGGGCTCGTGTACCTCGGGTTCTCGACCGACACGCAGCATCACGCCTACGTGCTCCAGCCGGGCGAAACCGACGCGCCCGCCGGCCTCCGGGCCGGCCTCGCCGCCGCCAACCGGCTGCAGGATCTGACGATGGCGCACGCGAAGATCGGCGCGACGGGCAACGCGGCGCTCGCGGCGGCGCTCGCCCAGGCCAGGGCCGAGGGGCTGACGCCGTCCATCTACTGCCATCCGATCGGCTATCACGGCCACGGCGCCGGCCCGCCCATCGGCATGACGGACTATCAGACGGGCGTCCCGGTCCGGGGTGAGTACGTCTTCAGACCGGACACCTGGCACTCGATCGAGCTCAACGTCTCGCACCGCGTGCCGGAGTGGAACAACCAGCCGGTCCGCTTCGCGCTCGAAGAGGACGCGGCGCTCCTGTCGACGGGGTGGGACTGGATCAACGGACGCCAGACGCGCCTGTACCTGATCAAGCCGGCGCCGTAGGGCGCAGCCAGGCCCAAGAAGCCTTCACCATGAAGAACATGAAGGCCATGAAGACTTCACTTGAGGTACGACGCCCGCGTGGCCGCCGCCCATCGCTCGAGGCGATCGCGGTAGGCCGCGGCCAGGTCCCCGTTATCCCCTGAGACGTCCGTGGTCTCATGCGGATCGCGGCAGACGTCATACAGCTCCGTCCGCCTCGTCTCGACCTGGACGATCGCCTTCCAGCAGCGGTCGCGCAGGCCGAGCCAGCCCACGGCGTAGTCGGTGTGAAAGAGCGCCATGCGCTCGCGCGGCAGGAGGAGCGACACGCCGTCGTGCGCCGGCGAGACCGCCAGGCCCAGCAGGTCGAGAATCGTCGGCGCCACGTCCACCGCGCTCGCCACCCGGGCGACACGCGTCGGGGAGACGGGCGCGCCCGGCGCGGCGATGACGAGCGGTACCCGCACGTTCTCCTCGTACAGGAAGAGCGAATGCCCCAGGTTGCCGGGGTGTTGCCCGAACGCCTCGCCGTGATCGCCCAGAAAAACAAAGAGTGTGCGCTCGAGCATCCCCCGCTCGCGGAGCGCGCGGATGAACGCGCCCAGCGCGCGGTCGGCGTCGAAGAGCGCGTTCTTGTACGCGGCAAACTCCGTCGGGCCTTCGAAGGGCCCGGGCTCCGGCGACGCGTACGGGTGATGGCCGGCGGCCGGTAGATAGGTCATGAAGAATCGCCGGCCCGATTCGAGCCGATCGATCCAGGCGATCATCCGGGCCACGGTCGCCGGCTCGTCCACGCCGAAGCTGGATTGCACGTTGCCGCCGATGGCGCCGGCGTCTTCCGCCGTGTGGAAGCCCTGGCGATCCACCACGGCCTGCATGCCCAGGTACGCGAAGCGGCCGGAGTGGAAGAGCGCGGTTCGATAGCCGGCCTCGGCCACCTGGGTCGGAAGCGACCGGCAGCCCGCTGCCGCGTGCCGTTCCGCCGGCACGTCAAACGCAGGCGCGCGCGCGCACAGCAGGGCGAAGAGATTCTTGATGCTCTCCGGGTAGGCCGTATACGCCGACTCGAACACGACGGCGTCCCCGGCCATGGCGGTGAGATGGGGCATCGGATCGTCGGACGCGCCGTGAAAGGCCAGGTACTCGGCGGCAGTCGACTCGAGCACGACCAGGACGACGTTCCTGCCGGCGGCCGCACCCCGCAGCGCGGACAGGTCCTCACCCGCGCCGTCCCGCACCGGACTCGCCCGCCAGTCCGCCTCTTCGTACCGCGCGGCAATCCGTGGCGTGATGGTGCCGAGCACGGCCGTCACGGCGTTGCGATGCAGGCCGCGCGTATCGACGCGCCCGGCGGCCAGCGGCCCGGGCGCCGCAATCGCGATGATGGCGGCCGAAAGCGCCAGTCGAGTTCCTGCGCCGAGCCGCCGAAGGGCTGCCGGCAGCACCGCCGCGGCAAGGCCGACCGCCGCCATCGCCGCCAGGCTCGACGCCGAGACGTAGTACGCGATGGAGTCGGCCAGGGGACCGCCGGCCGCGCGCCACATCGGCACGGTCAGGGGCGACGACAGCACCCACGCGACCGGCACGTTCAGCGCCACGTAGCCGGCCAGCGCACCGTACGGCGCCCACATCCACCGCGGCCGGCGAACGGCCGCGTCGATCGCCCAGAACGCCAGGCCGACCGCCACGTCATGCCAGATGATCGCGGGCATCGTCCAGAACGACCACGGCAGATCGCCGCTGGCGAGGGCGAGGAATCGAGCGACGAGGAGCACGCCGACCAGGCTGGTAGCCAGGTACGGCGTGCGGCGTCTCACTACACCCGCCGGGCGGATGCGCTCGTCGGACGGACCAGGTTGAGGCGCTTGAGGAGCAGCCACGACACGACAGCCGACGGCCGATGAACCGCAAAGATCCAATCGTGCACGAGGACCGCTGGCGCCGGAGGACGCTCGTAGATCCGCCGGCGATCGCCGCTCAGCGAGAGAGGAATCACGGCCAGGTCTGCGTCGAGCGCCGACCCCGGCTCGAACGCCCGGTGCACGAGGCGGACCCGGCCGTTAAGAAACGGCCGCGCCACATTCAGGTGGTCGACGGACGCATCGAGGACCGCAATCTCGGCATCCGGCAGGAGCTTCTCCAGGATCAGGGCCGTGCGCGGGAAGAGTCCGCCGCCCACCACGACGACGCGCCGTACGGTGCCGGCCGCCGGCAGCAGGCGCCGCATCGCGCGCTCGTGCGCACGGAGCACGAAGCGCTGCAAAACGCGCGACCGCAGAACCAGCCGTTCGAGCCCCTCGAGCCCGAGACGATCCAGCCATCGAAGGACCGGCGGCCACCGGCTCGTCGGGCCGTCGCCGCGGACGTTGCGCGCGAGCTCCGTCCAGTGCGCGCCCGGCCGCGCGTGGTGCTCCACGTGCAGCCCGTCATTGAAGAAGAGGAAGTTGTACACGCGTCCGTAGTGGCTCGTCGTGCCGCGCGCGTGTTCGTAGTGACCCTGAAGATGGCAGAGGCCGAGACCGATCGCCCAACCGGGGAGGTAGGCCGTGAGCAGCCAGGAGGTCGCCAAGAACGCCAGCCCCGTCCAGAGCGCGACCAGGAGGGCGACCTCTGCGGCGATGTACCGCGCGTCGGCCACGGCGCGACCCGAGCCGCGGGCGGGCGCCGCGCGGCCGATCTCGCCGTGATGCCGCAGGTGGCGCAGCCGCCAGAGCGTCTGTGGAAAGCCCAGGACGAGCGTGAGGTACGCCGCGTAGGCCCGGTTGGCGGCCGGGCGGCGGAAGAACGGCCGGTGGATGAAGTTGTGCGAGATGGTGTTCGCGTTCCACCACTGGCCGATCGCGATCACGGGCGCGATCGGCAGCAGGAGGAGCACGCCGCCGTGCAGGATCGACAGGGCCACGAACAGCGCATCCCATGCGGGATAGCGCGCGACCGGCGCCGACCCGATCCCGAGCGCGGAGGCCATGCCGGCGCGTCCGGGCCTATCGACCCGTCGCGGCCCTCCGCAGCGCCGCGGCCATGTCCGTGTACCACGCCTGACGCGCCCAGACGTTGTCTCTCATTCGGACGACGCCGATGTTGAACGGGTACTCGTCCGGATTCTCCGGTTTGTCAGTCGCGGCGCGCACCCGACCGGGCGCGGCCCGTCGCCCGCCGAAGCCCACGACCTCCGTGGTGCCGGCCACGGCCTTGAAGTCGTTCCACTCGGCCTGCGCCGCGCGGCCGTTCAGCTCGTCGGTCCGCGCGTTCGCGCCCTTCGGCACCGAGTAATACAGATACCCGGTCATGACGTCCGAATAACCGCCCGTGCGCGCGTCGGCAAACGAAAACGCGCCCCAGACCTGCACGCGCGTCGGCGCGCACTCGTCCGGCTCCATGACGACCTTCTTGATCACGCAATAGACGCCGACCGGATCGCTCGCGTTAACGGGCGCGCTCCAGAACGCGACGGCGGCGAGGAGAACGACGGCGACAAGGGCTCTCTTCGGAGTCATAACCGGCTCCTGGTGACGAGGGTTGACGTCCTGATTGTCGCCCATTTCGACGGCGGACCGGGCCGGGCGGCCGGGCCTCAGGGGGGCGGCGTCTGGGTCTTGCGTTGAGGGTTGAAGAACGGCGTCTGCACGACCCGGGCGCCGACGCGGTGCCGCACTGCGTCAACCGTATGCTCCACCTCGAGTTCCGTCGCCGGTCCCGTGAAGCCGGCCTGGACCGTGGCGAGCCCGATCATGCGCTTGAGGACCGGCGACCAGGTGGAGGACGTCATGCGGCCGACCTGGCGCGACCCGGCGAACACCGGCACGGCCACGCGCGACGCGGTCGCGACGGCGAGCGGCGGAAGGCCGACCGCCTCATAGAGGCGCTCGACGTCCGGCCAGTGGACCGCGAGCCCGACGATCCGCCGGGCCGATCCCCGCATCCGCTCGGCCGCGAGCGCGGCCTTGCCGACGAAGGCGCCCTTGTTGAGATCGACCAGGCGATCCAGCCCCATCTCGAAGGGCGAGTAGAGCTGCGAGGTCGTCAGCGCCTTGCGCGCGCTGAAGAAGTCGACGTCGATGAGGAGCAGGCCCGCCTCGATGCGCGCGACGTCGAGCGCAAGGAGCCCGGTCGGCCGCAGGCCGTACGCCGGGCCGGACCGCACGAGTGCATCCCAGATCCTGCCGGCGTCGGCGGCGGCCATCCAGATCTCGTAGCCCAGGTCGCCCGTGTAACCCGTCCGGGAGATCTCGACCGGCCGGCCGCCGATCGATCCGGCCGTCACGCGAAAGTACTTGAGGCCGTCGATATCGGCGTCGGCCACCTGCCGCAGGAGCGCCGCCGATGTCGGACCCTGAATGGCGAGCGCCGCCACCCGCTCCGATACGTCCTCCACGGTCACGTCCAGTCCCGACGCCTGCTGGGTCATCCAGCGCAGGCTCGGGTCCGCGGCGGTCCAGCGGAACCGGTCCTCCGCCAGCCGGCTGACCGTGCCGTCGTCGATCACGCGGCCGTGTTCGTCGCACCACGGCGTGTAGATGACCCGACCGGGCTTCAGGTTCTTCGCGTCGCGCGTGATGACGCGATCGACGAGGGCCGCCGCGTCCGGGCCCTTCACGATGTACTTGAACAGCGGCGACACGTCGATGAGCGCCGCCGCGTTGCGAATCGCGTTGTACTCATGTTCGTGGAGCGGCTCGTACGAGCTCGGCGCGTAGTACCCGGACCAGTCGCGGTAGCTCAGACTCTCGCACAGCGGGAAGGTGCGATCGTGGAACGGCGTCGGGACCGGCACGCGGCGATTATAGAATGTGCGTCGGATGCCGGCGAAGTACGACGCGATCGTGATCGGCGCCGGGCACAACGGCCTCACCGCGGCGGCGTATCTCGCGCGGGCCGGCCGCACGGTGCTCGTCCTCGAACGCCGGCCGGTCGTCGGCGGCGCGGCCGTGACGGAAGAGATCGTCCCCGGCTTCAAATTCTCCGTCTGCTCCTACGTCGTCTCGCTCCTGCGGCCGGAGATCATCCGCGAGCTGGATCTGGCGGCCCACGGCCTCGAGATTCTGCCGCTCGACGGCACGTTCACGCCCATGCCGGACGGCAACTATCTGTGGCGCGTGAACGACGCGTCGCGCACGTTCCGCGAGGTGGCGCGGCACTCGCGCAAGGACGCGGAGGTCTACGGCGAGTACGGGCGCGCCATGGTCGAGATGGGCCGGTTCGCCAAGGACATCCTGGCCATGGTGCCGCCGGATCCGTTCTCGATGCGGCCGCGCGACCTTCGCGCCATCGGCGGCCTCGTGCGCCGGTTCCGCGATCTGCCGGAGCTCGACCGGCACAACCAGCTCCAACTGCTCACGATGAGCGCGGTCGATTTTCTCGACCAGTGGTTCGAGACCGACGTGCTGAAAGCCACCATGTCGGCCTCGGGCATCATCGGGACGTTCCTGGGCGTGCGATCGCCGGGCACGGCCTACGTCCTCCTGCACCACTACATGGGCGAGATCGACGGCGCCTTCCGGTCCTGGGGCCTGGCCCGCGGCGGCACGGGCCAGGTGTCGGAGTCGATCGCGTCGGCGGCCCGGGCCGCCGGCGCCGACATCCGTACGAGCGCGCCCGTCCGCCACATCCTGGTGAGCGGCGGCGAGGCGACCGGCGTCGTGCTCGAAAACGGCGACTACCACATGGCCTCGGTCGTGCTGTCGAGCGTCGACCCGCGGCAGACGTTCATGAAGATGGTCGGCGTCGAGCACCTGCCGGCGGAGTTCGCCGACGACATCCGCCGCTACAAGTTCCGCGGGTCGTCCGGCAAGGTCAATCTGGCGCTCGACGGCTTGCCGAGCTTCAAGGCGATGCCCGGCCACGGGCCGCAGCTCCGGGGCGCGATCTCGATCTCGCCGAGCGTGGACTACATGGAGCGGGCGTACGACGACGCCAAGTACGGTCGGTACTCGAGGCGGCCGTACATCGACATCGTCATTCCGAGCCTGACGGATCCGTCGGTGGCCCCGCCGGGCAAGCACATGATGTCCTGCTTCGTGCAGTACGCGCCGTACGATCTCAAAGACGGTTCGTGGGACGAGGAGCGGGAGCCGTTTGGCGACACGGTCATCGACGCGATTGCCGAGCACGCGCCGAACCTGAAGAACCTGATCCTCGACCGGCAGATCCTCACGCCGCTCGATCTCGAGCGCGAGTTCGGCCTGTCCGAGGGCAACATCTTTCAGGGCGAGCTTACGCTCGAGCAGCTGTTCTTTCTCAGGCCCGCGGCCGGCTGGGCCGACTACCGCACGCCGGTCCGCCGGCTGTACCTCTGCGGGTCGGCGACGCACCCGGGCGGCGGCATCATGGCCGCGCCGGGCCGGAACGCGGCGATGAAAGTACTGGGCAGGCGCTGAGACCGTGAACATCGTGGTCATCGGCAGCGGGGTGAATGGCCTGGTGGCCGGCGCGCGGCTGGCCGCGCGGAAGATGTCCGTGACGATCGTGGAGCAGCACGCCATGACGGGCGGCGCGGCGGTCACGACCGAGTTTGCGCCGGGCTTCCACGGGCCGACGTTGAGCCATTCGCTCGGGCCGATCGCCCGCGACGTCATCCGGGCGCTCAAGCTCGACCGCGCGGGCGTCGAGTTCATCACGCCGGATCCCTCGCTCACGGCGGTCGGCGCCGACGGCCACGCCGTCGTGTTCCACCGCGACGCCGTGCTGACGGCCGCGTCGATCAACGCCGTGTCCGCGTCCGACGCCGGGCGCTGGCGCGAGTTCCTGAAGACGTCGCAGCGGATTGCGCGCGTGGCCGCCGAGATGCACCGGCGCGCGCCGCCCCCGCTCGACGGCGCGACGGCGCGCGACTGGTGGCGGTTCCTGTCGGTCGGCCGCAAGGTCCGCGCGCTCGGCCGGCGCGATCTCGTTCGCGCCACACGCTGGGTGCCGATGGCCGTCGCCGACCTGGCAGGCGAGTGGTTCGAGAGCGACCTCGTCCAGGCGGCCATCTCGGCGCATGCCATTTTCGGCAACCCGGCCGGCCCGTGGTCGGCCGGAACCGGCGGGATGTTCCTGCAGCATCTGGCCGCCGACCCGTCGCCGGTTGGCAGCGGCGTCCGCGCGCGCGGCGGGCCGGGCGCGCTGTCGGACGCGCTGGTCAAGATCGCGCAGTCGGCCGGTGCGGTCGTCAGGACGTCGGCGCGCGTGACGACGGTCGTCACCGAGAACGGCCGCGTCACGGGTGTTGTGCTCGACGGCGGCGAGGAAGTGCCCGCCCGCGCCGTGGTCGCCGCCATCGACCCGAAGCGGGTGCTGCTCGACCTCGTGGCGCCGACGGACCTGCCGCCGACGTTCCGCGAGCGCGCGCGAAACATCCGGGCGAGAGGCGTCACGGCCAAGATCAACTTCGCCCTTCACGCGCTGCCCGTCTTCACGGCCTTCGAGCACGACCCGGTTCCGCTGCGCGGGCGGGTCCTCGTCGCCCCGGACGTCGATTACCTCGAACGCGCGTTCGATCACACGAAGTACGGCGAGATGTCGGCCGAGCCCTGGCTGGAGCTGTCCGTGCCCACGGTCCTCGACCCGTCACTCGCGCCCGACGGCCGGCACGTCGTGTCGGTCTGCGCGCACTTCGCGCCCCGGCACCTCCGCGGCGCGACGTGGGACGCCTCGCGCGACGTGCTCGCCCGATCGGTCCTGCGGGTGCTCGAGCGGCACGCGCCCGGGTTCGCCTCGCTCGTCGTCGCGAGCGAGGTGCTGACGCCCGAGGATCTGGAACGCCGCTGGGGCCTCACGGGCGGCCACATCTTTCACGGCGAATCGTCGCTCGATCAGTCGTGGATCGCGAGGCCGATCCTGGGCTGGGCCCGGTATCGCACGCCCGTCGCGGGCCTGTACCTCGCCAGCGCCGGCGTGCATCCGGGCGGCGGCCTGACCGGCCTGCCGGGACTGCTCGCCGCCGAGGCGGTCGCGTCGGACCTCGCGTGACTACCGAATCGGCACCTTGACGTCGACCGAGCGATCCAGCGCCACGGAGATGTTCGTGCCGCGCGCGAGCTCGATGTCCTTGCCCGGCGTGAGCATCACGTGCGCCGCGCCGGCCCCGCCGCCCACCGCGGCGCCGACCGCGGCGCCCTTCTTGCCGCCGATGATGGCGCCGAGAATCGCGCCGCCAGCCGCGCCGATGCCGACCTTCTTCGCGTCCTCACCCTTGGTCGCCGGCGCCTGCAGCGAGAAGTCGGCCGCGATCGTGTAGTGATCGTCGCCAATCGTCAGGCGCGTGAACCGGACGGCCAGGCTGGCCACGCCCTTGACCTTGCCCGCCGCCTGCACTGCGGACACCGTACCGCGAAGCCGGGACCCGGCTGGCAGCACCTCCGTGCCGTCGACGCGTACGGCTTCCGTCAGACGCGCGTCGACCGGATCTTCCACGCGTGCCGTCTGCGTGCTGACGGAGGACTCGAGCTCGAGCGCGAGTGACGTCCCCGATGCGACCGTGAACTCGCGGAACTTCGCCATGGGCGGGAGCTCCGGCGCCTTGCCGCCTTCGGCCGGGACGACCTGGACGGCGGCAATCTGATCCTTCGGCACGGTCTTTGTCACCTTGCCGGCCGCCACCTTGACGGTCTTCTCGTCGCGGGCCGTGAGCTTGCCTTCCACGACGCCGCCGTCCTGGCGCGTGAGCTGCACGTCCGATCCGACGGCGACATTCTCCACGTCGGGCTCACGCGCACAGCCGAATGACACGACCGCCAGCGCGATCGTCAGAGACAGGACCTTCTTCATCATGGTGTTCCCCCGTTTTGCCAATGATCCGAGCCGTCGCGGCTCAGAACAAATCCAGATTCCAGAAAACGACTTCACCGTCATCGGGCCAGGTCGGGGAGCGCGATCCCAGCGGTCGCACCATCATGATCTCACTTGCGGGACCCGCGTGCACGATCCGGAGCTGGGGGGGCCGGACTGACCGGGGTAGCCAGCCGCGAAGCGCGATCGGCGGCTCGGACGGCTCGCGCGCGGAGAGCGTCTGGAGCATGGCGCCGATTCGTGCGCCCGTCTCGTCACGGTCGCCCGAGTCCTCGAGTACCGAGCCCCGCGGGCCGCGCGTGAGGATCGCGTAGGCAACCGGCCGGTGTGCCTCCTCCGCCACGAAGAACTCCACGTGTCGACGGCCCGGCGGGCCGAGACCCGCGAGCAGCCGGCGCCGCGCGAGTCCGAAGCCTATGAGATCCGACGTCCGATCGAGCGAGAAGGCCGATCCGGCCCGGTAGCGGGCCGAGATCTCGGCCATGGCCTCGAGATCCGCCGGCTCGCCCGATCGCACGAGCACGGCGGGAGCGCCGCGCCGGCCGGGCAAGACCTCGATCTCGAACGACGGGCGCGGAACGACGCGAAAGCCCATGCGCTCGTAATACCCGGGACCAATCTCCGAAAAGAGGAGCGCGAAATGGTGCCCCTCACCGGCGGCCTCGTCGAGGAGCGCGTCGATGAGGGCGCGCGCGTGGCCACGGCCGCGCCGCTCGGGTGGTGTGAAGACCGCGCCGATACCCAGGACGGAGACTCGGCGATCACCGACGGACGCACGAAGAATGTAACGCTTGGCGCTCGCCAGGATCGCGTCGCCCTCGACGAGGGCCACGCGGGTCAGGTGCTCGCGGCCCCATGGCGTCGCCATCAGGGCCAGGTTCCACCGGCTGAACGCCTCGCGGCTAATCCCCTCATTCCAAATGGGATAGGTGCCGTCCATGACGCGTTCCAGAAGCGGACCGGTGGCGGTAACGAGTGTCATCTGGGGTCGTACCTCGCCCGAGGTACGACCCCGGGTGTCCCGGGTGTCTTTTCGGCAGGGTACTGGTCTAATCCGACTGTATGAAGCCCAATCCTTCCTTCTCCCGCCGGGCGGCGGCCCGGGCTCTGGCCGCGGCCGTCATCGTTCTCGGCGTGCCGGCGCTCGCGCAGCGCGATTCGGCCGTGCCGTCCCGTCCGGACGTGCGCACGATTACACATGTACTGAACCGGATCGGATTCGGTCCGCGGCCGGGCGATGTGGAGCGCGTGCAGGCGCTGGGGCTGGCGCGGTACATCGACGATCAACTCCACCCCGAGCGACTCGCGAACGCCGCGCTGGACGCGCGGCTGGCGTCGTTTCCGACGCTCACGATGAGCACATCGGAACTCATGGAGAAGTACTTCGCGCCGGGCGAGGCGCTGCGTCAGGCGCGGCAGCGCGAGCAGGCGGCGCAGGCCCGCGCCAATCCGCCGGATCAGACGATGGCAGCCGGCGCGACGCCGCCCACACCGCCCACGCCGACGCCCGAGGAACGGATGATCCAGCAGCAGCAGGCCAACGTCGCCAACGAGCTGATGCAGGGCAAGATCCTGCGCGCGGTGATGTCCGAGCGCCAGCTCGAGGAAGTGCTCGTCGACTTCTGGTTCAACCACTTCAACGTCTTCATCGGCAAGGGTCAGGTCCGGCAGTATCTGACGGAGTACGAGCGCGACGCCATCCGGCCGTACGTCTTCGGCAAGTTCCGCGACATGCTCGGCGCCACGGCGCACAGCCCGGCGATGCTCTTCTATCTCGACAACTTCCAGAGCTCGACGCCCAATCCGCCCGTGCAGGTCAATAACGACCTGGCGCGGCGGCTGAACGACCCCAGGCTTCCGCCCGGGCAGCGCCAGCAGCTCATGCAGCGGCTCGAGCAGATGCGCAACCAGCAGCAGCGGGCGCCGCGAGGCCTGAACGAGAACTACGCCCGCGAGCTCATGGAGCTGCACACGCTCGGCGTCGACGGCGGCTACGCGCAGAAGGACGTGCAGGAAGTCGCGCGCGTCTTCACGGGCTGGACCATCGACCAGCCGCGCCAGGGCGGCAGCTTCGTGTTCCGCCCGCAGATGCACGACACGGGCGTCAAGGTCGTGCTCGGCAAGACGATTCAGCCGGGCGGCGAAGAGGAGGGCGAGCGCGTGCTCGATCTCCTGGCGAGCCACCCGTCCACGGCCCGGCACATCGCGTTCAAGCTGGCGCAGCGGTTCGTGGCGGACGATCCGCCCACGGCCCTCGTCGAGCGCGCCGCCAGGCGCTTCCTGGACACCAAGGGCGACCTGCGCGAGGTGACGCGCGTCATCATCACGTCGAAGGAGTTCTTCGACAAGGACGCGTATCGCGCCAAGGTCAAGACGCCACTCGAGTTCGTCGTGTCGGCCGTGCGCGCCTCGGGCGCCAACGTCATGAACGCGCAGCCGATCGTTCAGGCGCTCCGGCAACTGGGCATGCCGCTCTACGGCGCCCAGCCCCCGACCGGCTACAGCATGACGTCGGATGCGTGGGTCAACACGGGGTCGCTCCTCAACCGCATGAACTTCGCGGTCCAGCTCGTCGGCGGCGGGATGCCGGCCGGCCCGGCGGGACGCGGCGGGCGGGGTGGCCAGGCGCCGCCGCCGCAGCTCGATCGCCCGAACCCGCAGCGTCAGGGGCTCCGGCCCGCGCAGCTCGCGCGGATGCCGATTCAGGTGGACGTCGCCGCACTGGCGCCGGACACGACCGACGCCACGCGCGACCAGCTCATCCGGACGATCCTGGCCGGCGAGGCGTCGGAGGCGACGCGGGCGACGCTCGCGCGCGCCGACACGCCGCAGAATCTCATCGCGCTGACGCTCGGATCGCCGGAATTCCAGCGCCGATAGGCCGAACGGTCGAGGGCGCCCCGCCCGGCGGGGCGCCGTGACCAAGGAGTCGCCGCCATGTTGACCCGACGCGTGTTCCTGAAGAACGGCAGCCTTGCGCTCGTCAGCCTCGGCTTTACGCCGGCGTTCATCGCGCGCGCGGCCCAGGCCGCCGGCGCGAAGCACAAGATCCTCGTCGCCATCTTCCAGCGCGGCGCCGTGGACGGCCTGAACATGGTCGTGCCGTTCGGCGATCCGGACTACTACCGCGCGCGCCCGTCGCTCGCCATCCCCAAGCCCGGCGAGCGCCCGCGACAGGGCCAGGGCCAGGCGGAGGAACCCGCCATCGATCTCGACGGCTTCTTCGGCCTGAGCGCCCGCATGGCGCCGCTCGCCCCGCTCTTCCAGGCCGGCGAGCTGGCCATCGTGCACGCCTGCGGATCGCACGATCCGTCGCGGTCGCACTTCGACGCGCAGGACTTCATGGAGAGCGGCACGCCGGGCGTGAAGAGCACGCGCGATGGCTGGCTCAACCGGTACCTGCACGCCAGGCAGCACGAGAAGGAAAGCGCGAGCCCCTTCCGCGCCGTGGCGCTCGCGCAGCAGCTGCCACGCACGCTGCAGGGCACGGCGCCGGCGCTGGCCATCGGCCAGCTCAGCCAGTTCGGCGTGCGCGCCGGCCGGGCGACCGACATGATGGCGTCAGGCTTCGAGGCCCAGTACGCCCAGGCGGCCGACGCGCTGCTCCGGCCCACCGGCAAGGAGGCGTTCGACGCCGTCCGCATGCTCAAGGACACCGACCCGGCCACCTACGTGCCGGCCAACAGCGCCGAGTACCCGCGGTCCGGCTTCGGTGAGGCGATGAAGCAGATCGCCATGCTGATCAAGCAGGATCTCGGGCTCGAGGTCGCCTTCGCCGAGCTGGGCGGCTGGGATACGCACGTCCAGCAGCCCGGGCGTCTGCCGAACCTCCTCGACGACTTCGCGCGAGCTATCGCCGCCTTCCGGCGCGATCTCGGCGACGGGATGGCGGACGTCGTGCTCGTCACGATGTCGGAGTTCGGACGCGCCGTGCAGGAAAACGGCAACCGCGGCACGGACCACGGTCACGGGAACGCCATGCTCATCCTCGGCGGGCCGGTCAAGGGCGGCAAGGTCTACGGCACCTGGCCGGGCCTCGCGCGCGACAAGCGCTGGGAGGGTCGCGATCTGGCGATCACGACCGATTTCCGCGACGTCTTCGCCGAAGCCGTGACGAAGCACCTCGGCGCGCGAGATCTGTCGAAGATCTTCCCGGGCTACGCGTACAAGGCGCCGGTCGGGTTCCTGCGCGCCTGACGCCCCAGCCCCCTTGCGGTCACCGGGGTCTGACCCGGCTCACGCCATTCGGGGTCAGAGCGCGCGGTCACCGGGGTCTGACCCGGCTCACGCCATTCGGGGTCAGAGCGCGCGGTCACCGGGGTCTGACCCGGCTCA